>Ga0272449_1000057_pt1 | contig 160389 bp, 139 predicted proteins | sample YNPCB0241_FD_198679 | JGI IMG/M metagenome (GOLD analysis project Ga0272449, IMG submission 198679) | Hot spring sediment microbial communities from Yellowstone National Park, WY, United States - YNP-CB-024-1 | ecosystem: Environmental > Aquatic > Thermal springs > Hot (42-90C) > Sediment...
GCTTTCTTTCAGAATATCCTTTTTCAACAACGGTCAGTGGTATATCGGCTTGAATCTGAAATGTGAAATTCTTCTTTTGCTCTGTCTGAACCTGGACTATTTGATGAAAACTTAGAGCGTTTTGTCCGGCATGGTTTACGTTTGATAAACTCGCGCTGACTGCTTGTTGTTTTTGGATAATACGTGAAATCTCAACAGTAAGAGCGTTAAGCATCTGTGATTTGTCAGTCAAATCAGTTCTAAAGTTATCTTTATTAATTGTTACTATAGTTGTAGCTCTGTTCGAGATTCCAACCTCTCTTTTTTCTCTTTCCTCGGTCCCTGCATCAACGAACTTATCTTTAGACCTCAATGAATCTTTTTGAATATTCGCTACAGGTATGTTTTGAGGATTATTAACTACCATCCCAGAACTTGAATTTTGAAAAGCTAAGCCTTTCAAAACATTTTTTGTTTCCATCGATTCGTTCTCAACACCGAAATTTTGGTGAATATTTAATGTTTTGTTGCCATCTTTTGAAGTGTTTGGAACATTGTTGGCATTGTTACCCTTTGCTTCAGCTGTGTTTTCGATTGCCTGCTGCGGTTGTTTTGATTGCAGAGCTTGGTATGATTTCACATCTTGGAAGGCTCTTGATGCTTGAGACTGAGATGATGTACGCCATTCGTTATACGTTTTGCTATTAGGCGATTGTTCACTCAATTGACTAACTTGTCTTTTCCCAGTCAATTCCACTGTCGATTTACTTGTTCGAATTGACTGGTCTGGTTGGCTCGGTTGTAGAGAACTGTTTGGTTTAGTTGTTTGTTCTTGTTTGTTTGATGCCATAGTTGGTTCTACAAGGGCATTTTCAGTGCTGGACGTCTTTTGTAAGTTTGAGAGATATTCAGTACCATCGTGGACAATAGCGTTTTCCTTTCCATTACTGTTTTGGATTTTCGCACTGGCATCCACAACGGTAATTTTCTTTTCGTTTTCTTTTGGAACCTTTGGAGAGAATTCTTCTATAAACTTTTGTTTTAGTTCTGAAGCCGTTTCTTTGTTCTCTTTGTTGAGAACAAGAGACTCATTGTTTTCTTGCGTACCTCCTATGACTTCCGCATTCTCCGTCACAGTCAGTGTAGTATTTCCATAATCCTGTGTGCTTTTCTTTGAATCATCATAACTTGCTTCCAGAGTTGCTTCTGCAGGCTTCAAACTGTCCAGTGGCTTATCCACTTCATGTTTAGCCATTAACTGTGTTTTGTTTAGCAATTTAAAATTGTCCTTTTCTATTTCTGCTCCTTTCAATTCTCCTTTTACATTATCAAGCCCTCTTTCAATTCCATAACCGGCAGTTATTTCTTTAACCTTTCTTTCGCTTAGACCGTCCGCATTTTTAAGCGCTTCTTCCGACCTTTTTACATCCTGTTTTGGTAGTCCGTTTGTAGATTTTTGTGTTGAACTTTCGTTGACCGGATTACTCTCTACTTCGCTTTTTGAAAGCTCTTCAATGACTCTTTGGAGAATCTTTTCAAAAGATTCTCCATTTTGGGAATTTTTGTTTATTTGAGAGAGCACATCTTGTATCTTTTCAGAATTGCCGAGAATCTTCGAAAGGTTAATCAGATCTATCAAAATCTCGCCCCCAAGTTCAATACTTCGATAAAGAGCTCTTCATTTTTGTCTTTTATATCTTTCAACAACCTGATTCGTGTCTGATCATCAACATTTGACAAGATGTAAAGCACCAAATCTGGTTTCTTGCTTATCTTTTCAACCATACTCCATATCTCTTCGTATGGCATGTCAGACAGATACGCTGAGAGTCCTTTCCTAAAACCATCAACGGTTATTATCTGAGCTTCATATGAAACCAATTCGTTTATTTTTTGCTCTAAATCTTGTATCTTATTCTCTATGTCACTGATTATTTGGTCCACGCCACCCATTTTTTCAATAACTTGAGCTGCTTTCACAGGGTTAACCGATGTAAGTTCTTGGACTAACTCTGCTCTTGTGTCCGCTGGTAGTTTGGAAAATACTAATGCAAGCGTCTCGACAGACATGTTATCTGCATTCATCAATCTTCTAAGTTGCGCCGGTTCAGAGTTGAGGAATGTATCCACAATATCCTGTAAACGCTTCAACGTCGTAGTATCTTCGACTTTGTTAAGTTCTTCTTTTAACCTTTGTTCTTTCCAGTTGTTCTCGACGGTTCTTAAAGCTTCCAAGAGCTTATCGATTTGAGCTTCTTTTTGGGCTAAGAGCCTATCTTTTTCTTCAAGTTCTTTCAATTTGGCATCTAATTGTGAAGCGTATTCTTCGTATGCTTTTTCAAAATACTCCTTTGCAGTGAAAACACTAATTGGTTCATATTGAATAAAGTTCTTTAAAAAAGGGACCTTAGAAAATAGGTAGCCAAAATAATTCCTCCATGCCTGAAAAGTAGAGGCTTGCTGACCGTATATCTGACTTACGAGAAAGGAAGAATAGCCGTAAAAAAATAACAGACCCACTAAGAGTACTCCAAAGATTATGCCTAATATTATAAACAAAGCCTTTTTTGATTTCATTACTCCACCTCCAATTCAATATTTCTCTCGTTTTGTACATTTTTCCTAAGTGTAAAAAGCTTTTATTAAAAGCAAAAGGGTCGGCGTATTAGCCGACCCTTTTGTTTCTGTTTGCGAGGATAATCTATTACTCTTCAGCTTGCTGCTCGAGATATTTCTTGCGTTCTGCTATTATCTTTTCCTGGATGTTTGGTGGAACGATATCGTATTTTGCAAACCTCATAGTAAAGTAACCTCTACCACTTGTGATGGATGACAATCTGCTCTGGAAGTCGAGCATTTCTGCCAAAGGAACTTCTGCTTTAACAACGGTCATACCTTTTCCGGCAGGTTCCATACCCATAGGTCTACCTCTTCTGGAGCTAATATCACCCATGACATCCCCTGCGTTTTCATCCGGTGTGAAGACTTCAACATACATAACGGGTTCCAGAAGAACAGGTCTTGCTTGTTGCATACCTTTCTTGAACGCTTGAATTGCAGCAATCTGGAACGATATATCTGAAGAGTCAACTTCGTGGTATGAACCATCAAAGAGCGTTACCCTAACATCAACAACAGGATAAGCTGCAAGAACTCCTTTCTTCATAGCTTCGCGAATACCTTTTTCAACAGATGGTATGAAGTTTCTTGGAATGACACCACCAACGATTTTGTCGACAAATTCGAAACCAGCACCCCTTTCGAGCGGTTCTATTTCAATCTTGACGTGACCGTATTGACCGTGTCCACCTGTCTGCTTTTTGTGTTTGTGCTCAGAAATTGCTTTTGTCGTTACTGTTTCTCTGTAAGCAATCTTCGGTTTTCCAACTTCAACATCAACACCAAATATGTTCTTCAGCCTTTCAACCATAACATCGAGGTGCATGCCACCGATACCAGAGATAACGGTTTCGGAAGTTTCTGGGTCAAACTCCCACGCAAACGTTGGATCCGAATCCGCCAATCTGCTCAAGCCGTTGCTAATTTTGTCGATATCTGACTTCGATTTCGGATTGACACTCTTTGAAATCATCGGTTCTGGATAGACCGGTGGAACTATCGTGAGTTTTCTGTCTTTGTGTGTCAATGTATCTCTGACGGAACTTTCCTTGAGTTTTGGTAGAACTACAACATCACCACAGGATGCTTCTTCAACTTCGTACGTTTCCTTACCTTTCGCAAAGTAAAGGTGACCAACCTTTTCCTGAGAACCTCTGGTCACGTTAACAAATGTGTCTCCCGGTTTGAGAACGCCAGAGATGACTTTGATGTAGCTTAATTTTCCAACAAATGGGTCGACAACTGCCTTGAACGTATATCCAACAAATGGGTCTGTTTCAGAAGCCACAACTTCCACTTCATCTCCGCTTTCAAGTCTTGCTTTGTAAGGTCTTGCATCGAGCGGGGATGCTCCTATGTTGTTTATTGTTCTAAGCAATATATCAACACCTATATTCTTTTCGGCGGAACCTGCCAAGACAGGGACTATTTGTCTTTCGATAAATCCCTTTCTGAGAGCTGTCCAGAGTTCTTCAGGTGTGATAGGTTCTTCTGCGAAGTATTTTTCCATGAGGGTATCGTCAAGTGAAACGATGTCCTCCATTATGGACATCTTTATTTCTTCAACTTTATCCTTAACTTCCGCAGGAATTTCTGTTTCCTTCGCTTTGCCATTTTCGTAAACGTATGCTTTTCCAGAGACGAGGTCAACCACACCTCTGAAGCTTGCTTCCGCACCAATCGGGTAAACTATTGGTACAATCTTCGCCTCAAAGCGTTCTTTAAGAGAGGCAAGTGAATTATCAAAACTTGCCCTTTCTTTGTCCATCTGGTTGATAAAAACCATAATCGGTTTTTCCATTTCTGTTGCAATTGCCCAGGTTCTCTCCGTTTGGATTTCCACACCAGCAGTTGCATTAACAACACTTACAACGTTTTCGGAAACAAAAACGGCACTAATCACTTCACCAATAAAGTCACTGAAACCTGGAGTGTCAATCAATGTAATCTGTTTGCCTTCGAACTTGAACGTTCCAACGTGTGAATTTATACTTGCACCTCTCTGTGCTTCTATTGGATCAAAATCAACCTCTTTCTTTGTTACGTTCATACCACCAAGGTTAAGAGCTGTTACCATCAAAGCAGATTTTCCTGAACCGTTGTGGCCTACCAAAGCCACCGTGCGTTTGTCCTTCGCAACCATGTCCCCACCTCCGTATACGATAAAAAATGTCACTGTGGTATATTTTACCAGAATATTTCGTATTTTCAAACCCTATATTTTGCTTCCAACTTTCTCAATCCGATAATGGATGTGGATACTTCCCTTAGAATTCAAAATATGCGCTTTTTCAAGGTGTAACGAGAATTGCTTATCTATATTCGAAAAAAGGTTCAATCCATCGGGTAGAATCATAGGTTCTACTGTCAGATGCAAATCGGTCACCATTCCAGATTTCAAAAATTGCGAGAAAATCGATTGCCCACCGATAACGCATATGTCCGTGAAACCTCTTTCGAAGAGTATTTTCACCACATCGTTTATGCTCCCACTTAGTACCAAATCCGGTGCTTCGCAGCTAAAATGACCTTTCGAACTCAAAACAACATTGTATCTCCCTGGTAACTTTCTGCCTATTGTCTCGTATGTTTTTCTCCCCATTACGACGACACCAGACTGGGTTGTTATTTCTTTGAAAAGTCTTTTATCTTCCGGACTACCCCATTCGATTCTGTCATCCTCAGCAATAGCGATTGTGCCACGTATATCTGTTACCGCAAGTAACCTTATCTTCGTATCCATCACCAATCCCTTATAGTTATTCCTAAGCTAAATTTTAACACAGGAATGCGAACAAAAAAAGCGGTACCCTTTTCGGGTACCGCTCTTATTTGCTTTATTTAGCGAACCGATTAATATTCTGGCATTTCTGGAACTGAAGATTTCTTTTCTTCCGGTTTTTCAACTACGAGCACTTCCGTTGTCAAGAGCATTCCAGCAATTGAAGCTGCGTTTTGGAGTGCGCTTCTTGTAACCTTTGCTGGGTCAATTATACCGCGTTCATACATGTTGCAGTATTCACCTTTGAGAGCATCGAAACCGTATGCTACATCGTCTTTGCTAAGGACGTTGTGGATAATGATTGCACCATCGTAACCAGCGTTGAGAGCTATCTGCTTAATTGGTGCCTCGAGCGCGTTGTAGACAATTTGTGCACCAAGTTTTTCATCGCCAGTTAGTTCGTTGAGGAGTGGTTCTATTGCTTTTCTTGCTCTCAAGAGTGTAATTCCACCACCAGGGACGATACCTTCTTCAACAGCTGCCCTTGTTGCGCTGAGTGCGTCCTCAATTCTGTGTTTCTTTTCTTTGAGTTCTGTTTCTGTTGCAGCACCAACTTTGATAACTGCTACGCCACCAGCAAGTTTTGCCATTCTTTCTTGGAGTGTTTCTTTTTCGTATTCACTAGTTGTCTGCTCGATTTGAGCTTTAATCTGAGCAATTCTCTTTTTGATTTCTTCTGGTTTACCTTTACCACCAACAATTATCGTTTCATCTTTCTTCACTCTGACAACATCTGCTCTTCCAAGGTCCTGGAGTGTGAGGTCTTCGAGATTAATTCCTACTTCTTCGCTTGCAACGATACCACCTGTCAAGATAGCAATATCTTGGAGCATTGCTTTTCTTCTGTCACCAAAACCAGGAGCTTTAACTGCAACTGTGTTGAGCGTTCCCTTAAGTTTGTTGAGAACAAGTGTTGTAAGAACTTCACCTTCTACATCTTCAGCGATGATTACGAGTGGCCTACCTGTTTGAGCAACCTTTTCAAGGATTGGGATAAGTGGTTTTACGTTTGAAAGTTTTCTGTCTGTGATGAGTATGAATGGTTCATTGTATACAACTTCCATCTTTTCTGGGTCTGTTACAAAGTATGGTGAGATGTAACCCCTATCAAATTGCATACCTTCTGTGAATTCAACGTATGTATCTATTGTCTTGCTGTCTTCAACCGTGATGACACCATCTTCTCCGACTTTTTCCATCGCTTCTGCGATGAGCTTACCTATTTCTTCGCTATTTGCACTGATAGCAGCAACATGTGCAATGTCCTCTGTGCTAGAGAGTTTCTTAGATATCTTTTTGATTTCCTCAACGACCTTTGCTACAGCCTTATCGATTCCGCGTTTTACAAGGATTGGGTTTGCACCCGCTGCAACCATTTTGAGACCTTCTTTAATCATTGCTTGAGCAAGGACTGTAGCTGTGGTTGTACCGTCACCAGCGACATCGTTTGTCTTGCTTGCAACTTCTTTAACAAGTTGAGCTCCAAGATTTGCGAATTTGTCTTCAAGTTCTATTTCCTTTGCAATAGAAACTCCGTCATTCGTAATTGTTGGGCTTCCCCAAGATTTTTCAATAACAACGTTTCTACCTTTTGGACCAAGTGTAATTTTCACCGCATTTGCAACCGCATCAACACCAGCTTCGAGTGCTCTTCTTGCTTCCTCACTGTATTTCAACAACTTTGCCATATCTCACACCTCCTCTAATTTTTTATTTTACTCTTCTATTTTTGCAAGAATATCGTTCAAATCGATGATGATGTAATCCTCATCGTCAATTTTTATCTCTGTTCCTGAGTATTTGTTGTAAATTACCTTGTCACCAACTTTAAGTGTGCAATCTTCTGGAAGCTTGCCAACTTCAACTATCTCTGCCTTCATAGGTTTTTCCTTAGCAGCATCTGGAAGAACAATTCCACCTGCTGTCTTCTTTTCTTCAATGATGGGCTTTATCAAAAGCCTTTCACCGAGTGGTTTTACCTTCATAATCTAACCCCCTCCTGTCGCGTTTTTGTGTTTAATTATCACTCTTATATCCTGTGTGCTAATTTTAGTATAACAGAAAAATGAAATATGTGAATAGCCATAATCGGCATTTAGTAGCTTTTAACCAGATTTAATGACGAAAAAATGTAGTTTTCTTATTTTTTCTCATCCTTTTACCAAACTTGCATTGAATAAAACATTACTTAAAGTTGGAGAACAAAAGTCATTCCAGAAAAAAATAAAAGCCCTGGTTTGTTTCCAGGGCTCAAGAGGATTAGTTTTGGTGGAGCCGATGGGACTTGAACCCACGACCTCTACCGTGCCATGGTAGCGCTCTCCCAAGCTGAGCTACGGCCCCACGCGTACATTTGCCTTCACAACTGCATTACGCATCAGAATTATACCATCCAAGTTGCAAAAAATCAAGAAGGTTTTTCCAAAGGATTTCTTCATAAAATGTTAAACGAAATTCTGTAATCGGAGATCTAAATATATATATGGTAGTGCAAGCAAAACTGCAAACGTGATTTAGGAAGAAGCACGCCTCAGACAGAATAAAAAGATGGAGAAATCTATTTTCCAGAAGAAAAATAAAAAAACATAGAGTGGAGGTGTGCATATGAAAGTTCTTGATATTAAGAAATGGTTTGGGTTGTTTGCGAAAAAGACGTCCAATCATTTTCAGCAATTAGCAACTCATAGCTTTTATTTAGTGTTTCCACTTGTTGTATTTATTATAGCCCTATCTTCCTGCACCTCAAACCAATCAACATCAAATGTTCCAAAGTTCAGTATTGTATACCCTGAAAAAACCTTCGTAAATACGAACGTTACAATCTCGGTCCTACCACTTGAGCCCGGGCTGAAAAATATCCGTATCAAATTAAAAAATGTCGATAGCCAAGTCTATGAAAAAGAGATTCGTGTTGACAAATATCCCTATGAAATTCCTTGGGTTTTCAAAAAACCTGGCATTTATTCGTTGGTTGTCGAAGGATATTCAATTAGTGAGAATAGATGGTATACAGCAAACGGAACGATAACTGTCTACGATGTGATTCCACCTATAATTGAGGAAGTGCGGATTTTGCCAGAACGTCCTTATGTCGGTGATGAAGTAATGTTACAAATGAAAGTCAAGAGTCAAAATCCGATTGTGAATTATTACATAGATGGCAAAACCAGTGACAGTCGCTGGATAAATCAAACACTTGTTGAAAAAGCAGGATATGTGTACAAAAAACTCTCTCCTATCAATTCCGCTGGAAAAGTGGAGCTTTTCTTAAAGACCGCTGCATACAACATGGAAGATGCCACCAAAGTAACTTTCGAAGTTAACCAAGTTGATAGAGTGAAACCTGTTATCAATGTCTTTACAAAGACCTTCTATCCAGAAAACTCTGACATCAGTTTCGAAGTTAAATTCTTCGATGACCAAGAGTTAAGCAGTTACCAAATCGAATTTGACGGCGAAGTAATTGAAGAAGGGTCTATAAGAGGTAAGACTTTCGAAAAAGCTGTGCGGATAGGAAAAAGGGAGCTTGGAACTCACACTTTAAATATTAATGTGAAAGACAAAGAAGGTAATCCAGCTTACTATTCAAAGAGAATCTACGTCGGTTCTGCTGCGCTTAGCTTTGATGTTGAGGTTAGTCCGGCAAACCTTACCGCAGGTGGAACGGCTGTTATAGCACTTGTGTCTCAAGAAACGAACGTGAAGTATACAAAGATTGTCTTTTTTGTGGACGGTAAAGCGATTGATACAAGCATTGCGTCCGAAGGGAAAGAAGCAAAGCGATTTACACTTTGGGATGTAGAAGAAGGGTCACATATCATTACAATTTACGCGGAATCGGACGATAATAGAGGTGGGATAGCAGAAACAATCGCAAGCGTACCTGATTACAACGGTCCGAAGTTCATATCTTTGACCGCAAACGATAAAGAGCTAAAGAAAGATACACCTGGTTACGTCTTTCCTGGTCTGGTTACATTTAAGATAAAAGTATATGATCCAGGAGGCATCAACACGGGTGTGAAACCAAGACTATTAATAAAGGAAAATAATTTTGAAGGTTATTATCGTGATTTGTTAATGGACGCAGAAGAGATTTCTTCAGACGGAAAAACAGCGGTCTTTTCGGTAACAACAACAATGGGATTGGGGTATTATTATATAACCGTTTTGAATGTCCAAGATCTATCCGGAAACGTGATGCGTGATATTGGTACTTTCCTGTTGTACGTGCAATGATTGTTGCTGTGTCTACTCAACATGAGGGAAAAAAGACACAAGGAGGTGGTTAGCAGCAAGAAAGTGCTTTACTTGCTACGGGAGAACCGGTGAACTAGGTGTGTCCGTGGTATTGTTGTCGGGTTTTTTGTAGGCGCTCTATTACGGCCGTAAAGTTTGAACGCTTCTTTAAAGTGCACAAGGAGGTGTTGTTATGAAAACTCGATTAATATTTTGGCTAACTTTGTTGTTTTTAGTTTCCGCAATTGTTGAAGTTGGTTTTTCGGCACTTAACATTTCCGGACTGTGGGCAGACACTATATTCACCAAAAATATCCCCGACAAATCTGGTCCAGCAATCATAGCGAAAAACGGCGGTAACTTACTTTTCCTTGCAAAAGACGGTGCACTCTATGAAATTACGATGGCAGGAGCAATTATCACAAAAGGTCAGCCAAGTGGCATTGTAAATATAGTTGCACCACCAACATATCTCGAATACACTGGTGGAAACAACTACATTATTTACACAACCGCTCAGGGAACTGCTGGAAATAGACTTGTAGTCCATCGCTTCACGTCTTCATCTGGTGGCACAGTAATTTCCACAACAGGTATTGATAACGCATCCTACGGTGTAAATGCATATATTAATCCAACTACTCAAGAGATAATTATTTTCGCAGGCACTATGAATGGGACGTTGGTAAGAGTTCCAGTTGATATTTCAACTCCAAGTAACCCAACTTTCGGAGCCTCTGTTACAGCCAATCTTGGTGGACCAATAAAAGCGCCTCCTGTTTTGAATCCTGCTCGTACACAAGTTTATGTAATTACACAAAATGGAAGGTTTTATGTGCGCAATGCGAGTGACCTGTCTGCTGTTAGAGATTTTTCGCTTAGTGGCGAATTCACCACACCAATGGCAATGGATGAATCAGGTTATCTTTATGCTTTAAGTAACGATGGCACGATCTATAAAATTGATCCATCCGGAAATGAAACGCACGCAAGGTTCTTGTCTTCAGCGAATTCGTCAGGACCACTTATCGATGGTGACGGTATTGTATATATCTTTGGAGATAACGGTAAGGTTGTTGCTTTGAATAGCAGTTTAGCAAAAATCGGTGACTTCAATTTGGGTCAAAGGGTAACTACAACTCCTGCTATTGTGAAGGGATTAGACGGAGTTACTTACTTGATTATCCCAACATCCGATACAACAGGTGTTGGAAGGATAACAATTTTATCGTTCAACTCAACATCTGGTCAATTTACACAGGTATGGACTTACAACGTCTCAGACACGTTCCCAATTAGCGCTGCAGTAAATGTTGCACCACTTGGTGCACTATACGGTGATAACTACTATTTCGTGACAGCTACAAATAACGGCACCGTTTACGCATGGCAGTTCAATGCAAGAGGTCCATATGGTGTTTGGGCAAAGTATGGTCAGAACATAAATAACACAGGTTTTATCGATTCAACTGCAATCGCGTTCAGAACCAGGATTTACTTGATAGCAAAAGAAGGTTACTACGGAAGAGAACTTTCTGGCGCATTGCTTGGCTCTACAACTTCTTACGGTATACTTTACGATGCGACTGTGGTTGATGCCAATGGCAACCCTGTAGCAAATTACAGAAATTACAGAACAAACGAAACAAATCTTGCTAACGTTCTTCAGGGTATACCCGGTTCAGAAAAACTTGTAGTCCGATTTGCAACACCAACAGATGCCAAACTTTTGATTGGAAGATATATCACTCCTCGTGGCGGTACACCCCCTTCAACAGATTCAAGATTCAAATTTAAATTCTGGAAGACCGGTCCAGGAGCTTACGAAGGCTCTGAGAGTGATAATCCAGCTACCATAACTTTCCGATATAGCGATAGAACTCTTGAGATATTTACTGATGCAACTTATACGTATTACGTGTATCACAAATATCCACTTTCAAATAATGCAGAAGCTACGACAATTGCTTTTGGATTCTTCGACTATGATGTATTTAGAACTAACCCTACTTCCGCAGTCAAGACAATTAACGCAAGTCCTGTGCAATCTGGAAAGGTTTTCTTCCCGTACAAGTGGGAAATCTATCAGTGGGATCCCGGACAATCAAGTGGATATACAAGAAGGACGCTTTACGACCAAGACAGTGTAACACTACCTCTTTCTGGTCCAGCTTATCTCGAAGTTTACTACGCTGAACTTAACGCAACAATCACACTCTTATTACCAGAATTTGCATACGGTAAGACAAGAGCATATATTTTCCTTGATGCCGCAACGAATTCTGTGGCAGAAACGATAAAACTAAAAACGTTGCAAGGTGTAACCATAGACAGAATCGTTTCGGAAGAATATGCAGCAAACGTCACTAAATTAGAGAGCTTGAGTTCCAAAACCACCGACTTTTTACAAATAGTGTTAAGCAATTTTGAATTACCATTAGTTTCTACAACACGGGTTGCAACTGTAGCACTCGATCTTATGTTCCCAACAAGAACACGGTTTACAGGTGTCGATAGTAATTACTATTTACAGTTCTTTGATCTGTACGGTTATGCACAGACACTAGGACAGAATGTCGAACCTGAACTGCTCCGAGCTAAGAGGGCCTTCAGAACCAACCAATTCCTTTACGTAGTTGGAGATTTCAACGGGGATTTTGTTGTTGATATAAATGACTGGAATCTCTTCCAATATAAGCTTGGAACTACTGTTAGTGGTAACGAAGTTATCTACAACATCGGTCCAAGAGACGATTTTACTTCACCATACCCAAATTACACAAGTTACAGAGCGGGTTACTTGAGAGATACATCAAATGTTGTTGATGTCGAGGATTTATACATATTCGCAAGTATGTTCGGCTTTGCTGTTCCTGCTTCTGAACGGGTACGGTAACCACCCATCGGTAAAGAGAGGTGATAAGTATGAAGAAAACCATAATTTTGATAGGTGTGCTTTCCTTGTTGGTTGTAATTTCAAGTTGTAATATATCCAATCCAGGGTCAAGCTCTTCATCACCAAAGGTAAAAACTCCTGTTAATATATTTGACCCTTACGGAAATAAGCTATTTGTTGACGGAACAATTAATAATTTCCCGTTGAAAGCCGATAAAGATGGCGTTTACATCGAAGCAAAGATAAACGCTGTGGAAAAGTATTCGTTCAAAGAGCCAATTGACCAATTGTTCACTGTGAAATCAGTGGAGTTCGACGGTAAACAAGTTAACATCGTTCTCGAAAAGAAGGCTTCAAAAGGTTATGGAATCTTTAGAACAGCGGATGGTGAACTCATGTTCTACGCATTCGGCTATGCAGATACACCTTACTTCCAAATTTGGCTCAAAGATAGGCTCTCGTGGTATACGTACATTCATCTCAACGAAAATCAAACGCTTCTGGCAGGTGGCTGGCTCATCGGTATTGGAAAAGGCGTAGGTGAAAAAGGGCTGAACAGGTCACCAGATGAAATCTATGTTAAGCTACCTATCGCTGCAACTTCCGCACCAAGGATTGATAGATTTGAAAAAATTGATGTGAAATAAGTTCACACAAACGTGTGAGGAAATCGTTAAGTTAACAAAAGCCCCCAGGTTCTTGCCTGGGGGTTTTTACTTTTCACTTTATTTTTCCTGTTTTTAAACTTATCAGTTCCATCGAAGTAAGGATGACTAAAGGCACAATCAAAGCCAAAAAGATGTTTCGTTCTATTATCATTCCCATAAGTATGCTAACAACACTACCTCCAAGCGATGTGAAGGCATATGTTGCGCCATTGAATAATGTGAGATGTTCTTTCTTTATCTTGCCAAGCGCGTTCTTTTGCATGTAAGGAAAAAGTGGACCGAAGAAAAAACCAGAAAGAGCAAAGAAGAGAGGATTTCTCAACCAAAAGAAGAGAAACACGGTAAACCCTAAAATTATCGCATTGGTTCTTAAAAGTGATGACATAACCTTTTCTAAGAAATCTGTAAAGAACCTACTGAGTGTAAATGCGAGCCAAAAGAGCGCGTAAGCAACATAAGAAGAAATGATGACATTTTTCATAACTATCCCAGCCCACGTTATCACACCTATTTCAACAGAGGAGTACAGTATGAGAAGTAACAAGAATGTTGAAAAATGTGTATCCCTGAACGCATTTGATATGCCTTTTAACGAGAACCCACCTAGCAAATTTTGAAGTATAGGGAAAGTTTTTATAACTGTGTATAAAGTCAACAGCAGAAACATTATCGCATACATTAGATAAACGTTTCTGAAATCACCAAAATTTTTCGTCGCCCAGGATATACAAAATGGCGCAAGTATACCTCCAAGTCCATAAGCTCCATGGTAAAATCCAAAATTAGGATTTTTAGCCTGCGAAAGAAGTGTTGTCGAACCTGTGAATCCAAATCCAGTTGAAAGTCCGAATATAAAGAGTCCAAGGATTGAAAGTAAATAGTTACCGGAGAAAGTAACTATAAGAGCTCCTACAATTGTTAAAAAGTAACCTGTAAGCAACGCTCGTTTGATGCCCAGTTTGTTGAGAAAAATACCTGTGAAGATGTTGGAAATTACAGTACCTGCCAAAGAAAAGAATGGCAAGAAAGAAGATAACGCTATCGAAATGTTAAACAGTTCCCTAAACGAACTTAACAACGGCGGCATCGAGTTTAAGACAAGTGAATAAGAGAATATGACAAGCATGGGGTAAAGATTCTCCAAATTCCTCACTCCTTTCTAACCATCTATTCCATACCGCTCCATTTTGTAATACAACGTCCTAATACTTATATCAAGCATCTTTGCGGCTTTTACTTTATCCCCACCTGTTTGTTTTAATGCCGTAAGGATAATCTTTTTTTCGTATTCTTCAACTAAGTCTTTGAGAGACTTTTCACCTATGTCCGAAAACTCTTCCTCTTTCTTTTCAACCTTTAAGCCGCTATCTTCTGGAAGATGTTTGAGTTCGATATATCTTTCCTCAGGTCCCATGTTTATCATAACCCTGCCAAGGAAGTTTTCAAGTTCTCTCACATTCCCGGGCCAATCTTTTGAAACGATGTACTTTATCACCGCTGGGCTTATGCCTTCTACCATTCTTCCGTATTGTTGATTGAGCTTTTTCACAATATGGACAGCAAGCTTGGGAATATCTTCTTTTCTATCTTTTAGGGAAGGCAGATATATTGGGAACACGTTTAGTCTGAAATACAAATCGGGTAAGAAGTCCCCGTTTCTTACCATTTTCTCGAGTTCCATATTCGTTGCAGCAATGATTCTCACATCAACCTTTTTCACATTTCTTCCACCAACAGGGACATATTCTTTCGTTTCAATGAATCTCAGCAATTTGGGTTGCAAAGACAAAGGCAATTTTCCAACTTCATCGAGGAACAACGTACCACCATCGGCTTCTTCTACAAGTCCCTTTTTACCACCATGTAGTGCCCCTGTAAACGAACCTTCTTCGTACCCGAAGAGCTCTGATTCCAAAATGCTTTCTGGTATAGCTGCACAGTTCACACTAACAAATGGCTTGTTCTTTCTCGGACTTGCGTTGTGAATCGCATGTGCAAAAAGCTCTTTACCTGTTCCACTCTCTCCCCTTAGAAGCACTGTTGCCGGTGTTTGGGCAACTTTCTTTGCTTGCTCTTTCGCGATTTGGATTAATTTACTATCTCCTATGATATCATCAAACGTATATTGTGCACGCATATGACGAATTAACCTTTTCACTTCTTCAAGTTCGTTTGTTAGTTTCAATATCTCTGAAACGTCATGGACAACTGCAACACTACCTTTAAACTTCCCTTTTACAAATAATGGAGTAGCGTTCACGATTACTTCTTTCTTTGCAGGACCAACCTTTAACCTTGCGTTGTATATTGGTTGTCTGAGTTTGGCGATGAGCATATGTATGCTCTCACCTTCCGCTATATCGACTGTGGCAGGCTTACCGATAACATCCTCTGGTGAATATCCTGTAATTTTTGTGTACGCTTTGTTGACCAACCTTACTATCCCATTTTCGTCGGCGACACTTATTGCATCGTTGGTAGAATCAATTATCGCCTTGAGCTGGGCTTCTATTTCTTTCAAATTTGTTATCTCTTCAGCAAGTTTCCTGATACTTGTTATATCCCTAAAGACTGCAACCGCACCTACGATTTTTCCATTTTCATCTTTGATGGGTATTCTCGAAGTGATAATCACCGCGTTCTCCGTATGTTGGACTTGGTCAATCTCAGGGATACCAGTTTGGACAACGATATGTAGACGAGTGTTCTTAACGACCTCGTCAACTTTTTTGCCGATTATGTCTGAAGGTAAGTTCAAAAGTTTTTGCGCGTTTTTGTTGATGTAAAGCACTCTTGCATCTCTATCAACGATGATTACACCTTCAATGATTGAATCAAGGACTATCTTGTAAATCCTTTCCATTCGCTCATCTCCATCGCATTTATTATTCACCAATCACCTTGACGACGACCCTTTTTCTTCGTTGTCCATCGTATTCTGCATAGAATATCTCTTCCCAAGGACCTAAGTCTAACTTTCCATTTGTCACAGGCAGGATGACTTGATGGTGGGTTAGTATTCTCTTCAGATGAGCATCTCCGTTCGTTTCACCAGTCCAGTGATGTTTGTAATTGCCCGCTGGTGCAAGTTTTTCGAGCCATTCCCAGATGTCTTGGTGTAAGCCTGACTCGTTGTCGTTCACGATTATCCCAGCGGTGATATGCATTGCAGAAACCAAGCAGAAACCCTCTTTGATGCCACTTTTTTCAACAATTTCCTGAATTTTATCAGTTATGTGGACGAGTTCTCTCTTCTTACTGGTGTTAAACCAAAGGTATTCAGTGTAGCTCTTCATATAAAGACCTCCCTTTATGATTTTTTAAATTACTCAACGTTTTTGACTATCCCGTGGTCTAATTAGTAGAGACTTCTGATAAAATTATACTAGATAAACTTACTTTTTGAAACCATCAACTGACAATTTGAGACAAAACCAAAGGGGGACGCATGAAAAAGCTACACGTTCTGAACATACTACTGACACTCTTTATGCTGTGGGCAATCATGTTTAAGTTTGAAATGACAGAAGTTTTAGACCTCAAAATCTCCGATTTATTTTACAAAATGCGTGGTGAGGTTGTTATCTCCCCTCAAGTTATTGTCGTTGGAATTGACGAGTACTCACTAAGTACCCTGGAAATCGAGGGAGATACCTGGCCATGGAATCGTGATGTTTACGGAAAGTTACTCCAAAAAGTCTTCGAAGATGGAGCAAAAGTTGTAGCTTTTGATATCTCGTTTACCGAACCAATGGACGAAGAAACAGACGCTTACTTTGCCAGCACGCTCCTTATGTACGGAAACGTTGTTCTTGGAACTTATCTTATAAATGATAAAAAGACATACGAACTATTCAATCGAAAGCTTAGGGAAAAGATAGAACAAAATCGTACGTATCTTGACTACGCATACAAAATGAAAAACTTTCGAGAATTTTCGTTGATGAAACCATTTAGGGTTTACAAAATACGCCCTGTTTACGAACCTTTTGCGGTAGCTGCTTACAGTGCAACTTACGAAATAGGCGCCTTAGATTCGGATGGGACTGTGCGGAGAATACCACTACTTATCGTTGAGGAATGGTCAAGTGAAAATGGAATCTCTTCCGGTATTTTACCACACATGAACGTTATAGCTTGCGCTCTTTATCTTGGGGCAAACCCTGAAGAAATGTTACTTGATTTTTCAAAACGTTTTGTGGAGTTGAATGGTAAAAAAGTCCCCTTTGATAATTCAGGATACATGCATCTGTGGTATTATGGTAAATCATCCAACGTGTTCAAAGAAGTTCCGTTTTACGACGTGATAACAGGAAATTTTGAAAAAGGAATGTTTAAAGACAAGGTTGTGCTTGTTGGATACACGGCAACAGCAAAGGGCCTTTATGATTTAAGGCTAACCCCTTTTTCAAATGAAGAAGCAGGGGTTTTTATCCATGCAACAGCGATACAAAACATGCTGAGAGGTGATTTTTTAAAACTTTTGTCACCTTTCTACAATGGTCTAGTGGTAGTTTGTTTAATGACGTTACTTGGAATCTTGGCAAATTTTAAGAACAGGTTTGTTAACGTAGTAATTCCAACTATACCGGTTTTGTTTGCATCAATATCGTACATCCTTTTTTTAAAACATGTTTACGTATCAACCTTCTACCCAATATTTGGATACATCGTCGTTGGTTCCGTTAAGCTGGTAAGTGACTTTCTCTCAGAGAGTGCTGAAAAAAGAAAGATGAAGGAATTTCTTTACAGGTATGTTCCAGATAGAGTTGCGCAAGAACTGGTGAGTAAAGGTGAACTGAAACTCGGTGGGGAAACGAAAAACGTTGTGGTTTTGTTTTCGGATATAAAGGGATTTACAAGTATTTCTGAAAAGATGAAACCAGAAGAAGTAGTTGCATTCTTGAATGTTTACTTAACAAGAATGAGCGAGATTATACGTTACAAGTACGATGGAACAATTGATAAGTTCATAGGTGATGCGATAATGGCAATATTCGGGGCACCAGTTTCTTACGAAGATGATATTGAACGTGCTCTTTCTTGTGCCTTGAATATGAGAGTTGCTTTGAAGGAACTTAACAAAGAGTACGGGTTTAATCTTGACAGTGGGATTGGTATACACTATGGACCGGCAATTGTAGGAAATATCGGCGCACCTTTTAGAATGGATTATACATGCATCGGAGACACGGTAAATACCGCTTCAAGGATTGAGCATCTCTCACGAGAAGTTAATGCGGAAATTATAGTCTCGGAAGAAGTTGTAACTCGCACTGACAAATTTTTATTTGAATACCTCGGTGAATTCGCCGTGAAGGGAAAAAGCGAAAAGCTGAAACTTTACAAGCTTGTGGGTAAAAAACTTGGAGAAAACAAAGAAAATAGGGGGAGTTAAATTGAAAAGCTCCAGTGAGTTGATTATTGAACTCAGTAATACCAAGTTCGTTCTTAAAAACGACGGTACGTTCCGAATATCAGGTAGCTTGCCAACTCAAGACGAGATTTATGAGTTAGCAATGAACTATAGTTTGCCAATAAATGAGAAACTGTTCGATATGGTGTACGAATTGTTAAAGGCGGAAGATTTAACTAGTGTAAAAAAGAAGGTTGAGAACTTTTTCAAATCAAAATTGCACAAAGACGTTAAGGTAATCTATTCAGAAGAAAGTTCGCAGATGGATATTCAAAATAACTATGCCTCTTTACCAATAGTGAGCAAAAATTCCGGCAATTTAGGGGTGATAACTTTACAAGGTTCTCTAATGCTCGATGAGGTCTTAGGTTTACTCGCATTTTACGATTCTTTCGTTTCGATTGTAGAAGGCATAATAATAAACTACCGTTTAGAACAACTATTAAAAAGTTCACTTGATACGCTGTTTGTCGCTGTGAACAAACGCGTTCGATTAAATAAAAGTGACTTAGATAGAATGGAAGCTATAGCATTGAAAATTGCGCAGCTAGAACAATTAAATCAAGAAGAGGTACGTCTTGCTCTAAGAATAGCCAATGTCGGCTTTGTGGGTTTAAGGGACGAACTATTTGAAAGAATCTTCACCGGAGATTTTACAAATGAGGATTACAGAGAGTTTCTGAAGCACGTTGATTTCGGCTATGAGATTCTCAAAGAAATGGATGTTCCACACTTTATTTTGGACGCTTGTGTGTATCATCACGAGTTTGTAGACGGTTCTGGTATAAAGGGGTTGAAAGGGTATGAAATTCCAAAAATAGCCTTAGCAGTCGGTTTCGCTGAACATGTTGTAATTTTGAAGTGGGATGTTTCAAGGCTACAAGGCAAATATCCAGATAGCTACTTAGCTGTAATAGATTCCAGAGGTGAATTACAATGAGTCTTATTTTCCCTTACCTTTTCCTGGGACACCTTTTTGGAGATTACGTTCTTCAACTAAGTTATATAGCAACTAACAAGTCAAAAAACTTAAAAGTTCTTGGACTTCACATAATTTTAGTATTTCTTTCTCAAGTTCTATTCATTGTGGGTAAAAATTTCAATGCTCAAAGTTTAACCATGATTGGAATTCTTTCCGGTATTCATTTTTTGATTGATTTACTTAAGTTTTTATGCAAAAAGAAATTTTGCAATACTTGGTATTATTATCTCTTTGACCAATCTTTACATGTGGCATCTTTACTTTTAATAAGCTCGCAGTTAACCTATTTGGAACCTTTTCTTCCAAGAACTTTAGCGGTTCTCCTATCGGTGATGATATTCAATGGGTATTTTGTAAGTATACTTGTACACCTTATAACATCCAGTGGTAAGTACCAACGAGACTACATCGGATATGCACTACGAATGATAGCACCTATTGTTTATCTGCTGAACCCACTCTTTTTAATAATCTATGCACTATTTTGTTTGATTCCTGTTTTCAAGTTCAATAAACGGGGTTTTAAGTTCAACATATTGAACTACATCACAACAATAGTTTCTACGATAATACTTATGGGGGTGATGTTATGAAGAGAAGTTTTAAGTTGCTAATTTTAACAATTCTTACGGTTTTTGCTATTTCAGTCTTCGCGGAACTAAAAGTCACTTTGCAAAGCGATACAGTTGTCATCGGAGGAAAGTTACCGATTACCATAGAAGTAACCGGAAAAGATGGAAAAGATGCTCAATTCACTTTGAAAGCCAAACTCAACTTCGGTGGATTCGACAAACCGGAAGTACTGACAAAAGGGCTAACCGGAAACGGGAAGTTAGTCTTAAACTATTTGGCTCCAAAGAAAGCGGGTGAAGTAAAAATAACGTTTACAGCCGAGACAACGGACAAGAGCATATTTACTCAAGAAGTTTCTATAAAAGTAACGGAAAAAGATGAGAGTGAATTCTCAGAACAGTTGAAAGCTCAGATTGATTCGTTCAGAGGGAGTGTCGCAATAAAGAAATTTAACAAGAAGACTTGGGAATCGATAACGAAAAACACAGTAGTTCAAGAAGGTGACGAGGTTCTCACTCTTGAAAAATCTTACGTTGTTATAAAATTCCCAGATGGTTCCATGACAAAGATAACCGAGAACACACAAGTTCTTTTTGAAAAGCTCAGAGTATCAAAAGAAGGAAAGATTTTAGTGTCTATAGTTATCCAAAAAGGTGGAACATACAACATCGTTCAAAAGATGATGGCTGGTTCCTCTTTCGAAGTTAAGGCAGGTAGTGTCACAGCTGGCGTGAGAGGAACAGAATTTGGCGTTGAAAATATCGATGATAAGCCCGTTATAAAGGTTTGGAGTGGAGAGGTATTTGCCTTCTTTGGAAATGACTTTGTGCTTCCGGTAACGGCAGGTCAAACACTCATCTACCAGCTTGGAACTGAACTTGTTCAAGATATCTCTCAGCTCTTTGACTCGACTACCTTAGAACCTCTCAAAGAGTTAATGCCTGAAGTAGAAAAAATGTTCGAAGAAACTCCCGAAAAACCAGAAAAGCAAGAAGAAAAACCTTCAACAACTAGAGAGGGGCAGCAACCTCAGCCACAACCCGAACTGCAACCAAAGGCATACATACCACCTCTGGGCGTTGAAACAGCAATCAAAGATAACCAAAAATATATCGTCTACAGCATTTCCCCAGAATTTACGATAGGTCCCGTCACATTGGGCATAGGACTAACCGCTTACGCTACTGAAGTTGGTGGAACCTTGTACTATGGTATACCCTCTGAGAATCCAAGCACAGACATAATAAACATGATAACAATCAACCACGTTGCCTTGAATCTTGGAAATCTATATTTGAGATACGGAAATATGCCTCCGATTTCATTAGGTATGGGCTTTTCCGTTAGGGACTATTTCAAACCATACGCTAAGTCTTTTGATACCAAGATATCCTTTGGTAGTTTTGCCCTCTTTTTGCATATTCCATACGAGCTTACAAAATTGTGGATACCGGAAATTGTTCAGTCAGACTCTGTGATTGCAGGAGAAGTGGAACTGAAATCAGCAGTTTTTGGTATGGATTTTGGAATTGCCGCACTGTATGATACTAAAGTTACCAACGAAAATACGAAACCTACGGTTGACGATACGCCAATAAATCTTTCGTTGTCAACATTTTTGAGATACCCATTACTCAACAACTTCTACCTTGGTCTTGAAGTTGGTTCGCAATGGTTAGCTGATATGTCTAAGTTCGGTATTGGTGCGTTCGCTGGTTTGAGTGGAAAGATAGGAATAGCAGATATCATTATCGGCGGCTATGGTACCTGGAATGGTTTTAGACCCTTCCACTTTGGCAGGATTTACACTGTTCAAAAACTCAAAAATGAACTACCAACACTGGATAATGTTGAAACCTCGTTTGGTTTCTTGGCAGGTTTGAGTTTCTACCACGATATCGCTACTGGTAGATTTTATATTTATGGTGACTTCAGTGGAGACTTGGACGCGCTTGGTGAGTTTAGAATAACAATACCACAGATAGGGGCTGTGGCAGGTCTATTTATCTACGGATATTATTTCGACCAGACACCATTTTCAAACGGCGAGTTCTTTGACAGCGATACTATATCGTTCTTGAGAATTACATACCCAATTATGGAGCGTAATCTTGTTGCAGGTATTGTGTACAATTGGGATGGTACAAAATGGGTGCAGAGTGTCTATATCGGTAGTGAGATTAGCTGGTAAGGTATCGTTTTTAAGCGTCAAAAAGGAGGCGCCAAACGTTGTCTAATCTTAATAAAGAGAAACTTGTAGAAGCTCCAACTTGGCTTTGTGGGTATAAGTACAACGGACATTTAGTAGGAAGGGTATCTAAAAACAAAGTGGTTGTCGAAGATATAGAATTCTATGTGCTTGGCAATTACTCTCAAAACTTTTTAAAAAGGCTTGCAGAGATGATTGAACATGGTGTAAAGATTAACCCTGCGAGCTTGCGTGACCAAGTTGTGTACATCGCAGCTAAGCTAAACAGCAACCTGAGGTTGAACGAGCTTTTAAAAGATATCCAGCAGGAAATATGCACCATAATCAACGCTGAAGCCGCTTCTATTCTCATGTACGAGGCTGACCATCTGCGGTTTCTTGTGACCGTTGGGAAAGCGAGTGGTAAGATTGAAAGTATACCTGTTCCTATGGAATCGATCGCAGGGAAGATTTTTCTAGAAGGAAAAGCTCTTGTTTTTAACGACTTGGAAACAAATCCCGTTCATTTTAAGGGTGTCGATAAAGTAGCGAAATTTAAAACAAAAAACATAGTTGGTTCACCCATCTGGGTAGAGGATGAAAAGATAGGTGTTATAGAGGTGCTAAACAAAGATGGTGGTTTTTCCGAGGAAGATGCTGAAACGGTAGAGCTTTTTGCCAAGTTGATTGGGCGAAAACTTCTTAGTGCATGGAGATATGAAAAGTTTTCTGAATCATTTAAGAAGATCCTCTTAGCAATAGCAACTGCGATAGATAAGCGTGATAATTACACACACCAACACTCGAAAAACGTAGCGAAGATATCTGTGGAAATTGGTAAAAGAATGGGACTTAGCCAACAAGAATTAGAAAAACTTGAGTTCTCAGCTATACTACACGATGTTGGGAAGATAGGCATCCCTGATAGCATATTACTGAAACCAGGGAAACTTACTGATGAGGAGTACAAAATAATAAAAAACCACACGGTTTATGGTGCAGAAATATTATCTCAAGTCAAATACGTTGACGAAGACATACTCAAAGGCGCTTTAGAACATCATGAAAGGCTCGATGGAAGTGGATACCCTTATGGAAAAAAAGGTGAAGAGATATCCTTATTCGGAAAGATTATTGGTATCGCAGATGTATTCGATGCACTCTCATCCAAAAGAACGTATAAAGAAGCATGGGACTTCGGAGAAGTTCTGAAAATAATTGAAGCCGACGTGGAAAAAGGAAAATTTTCAAAAGAAGTTTTTGAAAAATTACTTGAGAGTGTTAAAGAACTCAGCGAGAATTAAAAGATAGGTCAAAAACAAAAAAGTCGGGGCAAAGCCCCGACTTTTGATTGTGCTTTTACAATTATTTGTTGACTCTTGTCTTGAGAACTTTTCCAGGTCTGAATTTTGGAACTTTTCTTGCAGGAATCTTAATCTTGGCTTTTGTTCTTGGGTTGACGCCTGTTCTGCCTTCCATCTTCTTAACTTCAAATGTACCAAAGTCGACAAGCTGAACTTTTTCGCCTTTTTCGAGAGCTGCTGCTATCGTTTCAAAGAGTGTGTCAATAACGAGTTTTACGTCTTTTTTCTTGAGTTGTGTTTTTTCAGCTACCGCGTTGACAAGTTCTTTTTTGTTCATAAATCCCCCTCCTTCTCATGATGGTGTGGAAAATCAAATATATAATAGCACTTTCGATGAGTTAAAGTCAAGACCATGATGAATACTAATTCTATGCAGATTATACCACAAAATATGCGAAGAAATCAAGTATTTTGACACTGAATTTTATCTTTTGCATAAAATCGGCTTTTATCAGAATCTTAAAGACCCCTTAAAATGAGGCTGATAGAACCATGTTTTGCTCGCTTTTATTTTATCACAACTTCTTGCGGTTTTGTCAACACTTTATTCATTCCACAAAAAAGTTGTCAAACATACTTCTCATCCTTCAACAACTTTGACAACAACCTCACGTGTTCTCGGACCATCAAATTCACACAGGAAAATACCTTGCCATATCCCTAACAAAAGATTTCCATTGTTCACAATTACCGTCACATTACTACCCACGATTGAAGCCTTGATATGGGCATCCGAATTTCCTTCCAAATGACGGTATCCTCCGTTTGTGGGAACTAATTTGGATAGCTGGTTGATGATATCTTCGACAACAGATGGATCCGCATGCTCATTTACAGTTATCCCACAAGTTGTATGAGGTACATAAACAACTACAACACCTTCCTTTACACCGCTTTCCATTACTAATGTTTTAACTTTGGCAGTTATATCAACAAATTCAACCCTTTTTGAAGTTCTCACAGAAAACTTGCGAAGCATTTTCTCACCACCAAATTGCTTGAAAATTTACTCGCTTTTTTCGTATGGCACACCATCTGCAGCAGGTGGTCTCGATTTACCAACAAATCCAGCAACAACAATTATTGTCAAAACAAACGGAATAGTATCGAAAAGTGACTTAACATTAGCTGCGACAGTTATCTCTTGCAAACTTTGGAGCTGGTTTGAGAACGCACCAAACAAGCCAAAGAATAAGCTGGCAAGCATCGCTCCAACAGGATTCCATTTTCCGATAATCATAGCAGCCAAACCTATAAAACCTCTTCCGCCAGACATAAGCTCCTTGAATTGACCAATTTCGCCAACGCTTAGGTAAGCACCCGCAAGTGAAGCAAATACTCCGCTCATTATAACTCCAAAGTATCTTATCGCATAAACATTAACTCCAAGTGTATCCGCAGCTTCGGGATTTTCACCAACCGAACGCATCCTCAAACCAAGTTTAGTTTTATAAATCAACCACCAACCGAAAGCAACACAACCAAATGCTATATAAACAAACGGGCTGATTTCACCAATCACTTGTCCTAAAAATGGAATATCTACAAGTCCGGGAATGGTAATTTCGTCCACCTTTCCAACAAAATCTGTCTGACCTGGCTGACCAAAGATGGGTTCCATTAGAAAACCCGTTAAGCCTTGAGAAAGTAATATTATAGCCGTTCCCAAAACTACCTGGTTTCCTGCCCATTTTATACTGCCCCATGCATGCAATAATGCAAGCAATATACCGCTAACAATCGCCATCAAGACTCCAAACCACACGTTTCCTGTCAGATAAGTGAATACAACAGACGTAAACGCACCCATAAGTATAATGCCTTCGAGTGCAATGTTGACTACGCCTGTAATTTCACTGAACACCCCACCAAGGGATGCAAAAATCAAAGGTGTTGCCGCCGTGAGAGCTATTTTGTAAAATTGTGGGTTCACAAATATCGAAAGTATAGCTGTTAAAACTCTCATGCTTTCACCTTCTTTCTCGCGTATATTGCCTTAACGATTCTGTCCGCCGCTACTAAGAAGATAACAATACCTTGAACGATGATGACAATATATTTTGAAACACCCATGAACTGCATCTCATTACTGCCAGTTCTCAGTGCACCTATCAAGAGTGCTGCGAAGATGATACCTATCGGATTATTTTGTCCTATGAGTGCAATACTAATACCATCGAAACCTTTACCGCCAGACAGCTCTCCCAAGAACCTATGATGAACGCCCATAAGCTCGGTAACACCTGCAAGCCCCGCAAGTGCACCGCTGATTGCCATTGCAAGCACCACGTTTTTCGCCACACTTATTCCACCGTATTCCGCAGCATACGGATTGAAACCTACCGCCTTTATTTCGTATCCTGTTGTTGTCTTATTGAGAAAAACATACATAAATACGGCAGCCGCTATAGAGATAAGTATTCCAGCGCTCAATTCCATTGCACCAACTCTCATTAAAATGGGGAGTTGTGCTGACTGCGCAATTTCAGGACTCTTCGGTGTTCCTGAGCCCGTTGCGAGAGGTCCTGTTACCATGAATGAAGCTACGTAAGTTGTTATCCAGTTCAACATTATTGTTGTAACAACCTCGTGTGCTCCGGTCTTTGCCTTCAAAAATCCAGCTATAGCAGCCCATCCAGCACCTGCACCCATACCAATTAACATTGTAAGTGGAATTGCTACAGCAGGTGGTAATCCTCCAAAATTACTAGCAAATGTGGCAGCCATCAAAGCGCCCATTGCCATTTGACCTTCGGCACCTATATTGAACACACCTGCTCTAAATCCAAACCCAACAGCCAGACCTGTTAAAATCAGAGGGGTTGTCTTTATAAGAGTATCAATTATCGCTTGCTTACTACCAAAAGCACCGTGTAATAGAACACCGTAAGCCTTTATCGGGTTCTTACCAATAGCAAGAATGATAAATCCAGAAATCAACAAGGCAATCAATACAGCAAGAACAGGAACCGCAATACTTTCTAACAACTTCTTCATTTCCGGCTTCTTCATCTCTTACCACCTCGAATTTCTTCTAGTCTTTTACCTGCCATCATCAACCCAACTTCCTCAACTGTCGTTTCTTCTGGTCTCACTTCTCCCATTATCTGACCTTCGTACATAACCAATATCCTATCGCTCAGTGAGAATATCTCTTCTAATTCCATCGATATCAAAAGTATACCCACGTCTTGCTCTCTCATCCTCAGAATTTGCCTATGGATAAATTCAATTGCACCAACGTCCAAACCCCTTGTTGGTTGGGCAACAACCATAAATTTTGGACCAGCTTTTATTTCTCTTCCAACAACCAGCTTCTGTTGGTTACCACCAGAGAAATTACCGCCTAAGTGTTCTATTATCCTCGGTCTTACGTCGAACTCTTCCATCAGTTCCGCTGTGTATCTCTTTATCTCTTGGTGATTCAGAAATGCACCATTCGCAAACGGACGTTTGTAATGTCTACCGAGGATTACATTGTAATAGGCAGGAAATTGTCTTATTAAAGCATGCTTCAATCTGTCCTCCGCTATATGCGTCATACCCATCTCTCGCAATACCCTAGGATGTTTATTTGTCACATCTATTCCTTCAAATAGTACCTGCCCTTTTTCTGCTTTTCTCAAACCGGTGATTGCCTCAACTAATTCCGTTTGCCCGTTTCCTGCAACACCAGCAATACCCACTATCTCTCCCTTTCTCACCTGGAAAGAAACTCCTTTTACAGCATCAAGATGCCTATTATCTTTTACCCAAAGGTCTTTGACTTCAAATACAATTTCCTTTGGCGTATGCGGTGCTTTATCGAGTTTCAACACAACATCCCTACCAACCATTGCACGTGCTATTTCACGTTCGTTCGTTTCTTTCGTAATAAGCTCAGCAGTTACCCTTCCACCACGCATAACTGTTATCCTATCACTGATTTCCATAACTTCGTTGAGTTTGTGAGAAATAAAAAGTATAGTTTTTCCACTCTTTTGGAGGTTTCTCATAATTTCGAATAGTTCTTCAACCTCTTGAGGGGTCAAAACAGCCGTTGGTTCGTCTAAAATAATTATATTGGCCCCCCTGTAAAGTGTCTTTATTATCTCCACGCGTTGTTGCATTCCGACAGGTATATCCTCGATTTTTGCATCGACATCAACGTATAAACCATACTTTTCGGATAGTTCCTTTACTTCTTGCCTTGCCTTCCTTAGGTCAAAATTAACACCTTTCACAGGTTCGTTACCAAGCACAACGTTCTCAGCTACAGTCAATGTATTCACAAGCATGAAGTGCTGGTGAACCATTCCAATACCGGCTTTTATCGCATCCCTTGGACCTGTAAAGACCTTTTTTTGACCGAAGATGCGTATCTCCCCGCTATCTGGATGATAGAGACCGTAAAGTTGGTTCATCAACGTACTCTTCCCAGCACCGTTTTCCCCAACTATCGCATGGATTTCGCCTTTTTTGATTCTTAACGTCACTCTATCATTTGCAAGAACACCAGGAAACCTCTTTGTAATCTCTATCATCTCAACAGCGTACTCAGAATGGTCATCATGACCTCCAAGTTTAGAATGTCTTGAATCTTTTCTCAATTCGTCCACTACGAGTCCACCTCCGGTTAGTAATGATTAATATTTAAGCAATTGAACACTTCCCCGCTTTGATAGACCAACGGATTTCGCTATCCGTATAGTCTATCAAAACGGGGGCATATCGCCCCCGGCTTGAAAAAACGAGAAGAGAAAAGATTATGGTATTTCTCTATGTGGATTACTTTGGAAGTTTTACACCCTTAACTGTAAATGCCTTGAGTGCATCTTCCGAATCTGGAATAACAATTTTTCCCTCGATGACAAGTTGTTTAAGATAATCAAGTTCTTTAAGAACGCCTGGAGCAAGCATGTCGATGATTTCTTTTGTGTATTTCAGTTCAGATATTCTAACACCATTTTCTTTAAGACCAAGGTTTTTAATTCCGCCCTTGAATTGTCCTGTGAATGCCCACTTGACTCCGTAGTACCCTGCCATATCGATACCTTTCATTGCACTTGTAAGGACAACACCAGGTGCCATGTAGTCTTGGTCAACGTCAACACCGATTGCATAGTAAAGTGGTTTTCCAGAAAGTGCGTATTTCTTAATGTTTTCGTATCCCTTACCTGCGAGCTTTTCTGATCTTTCTTTTGCTGCCTCAATAACTCCGTTACCGCAAGCACCAGCTGCTGCAAAGATAATGTCTGCACCCTGTGAGAATTGTGAATTTGCAAGGTCTTTACCCTTCTTTGGGTCGCTGAATTCGTTTGTGTATCCTCTTAAAACTGTAATCTTCTTTCCTTTGAGATCTTGGTAAGCCTTTATACCTGCTTCATAACCGTATCTGAATCTTTCAACTGGAGGTATTGGAATACCACCGACAAACCCAACCTTTCCTGTTCTTGTCATAGCAGCTGCTATGTAACCAACCAAGAATGCAGATTCCTGTTCTTTGAACAAAAAGTTAATAACGTTTGGAAGTTCCTTGTCAAAAAAAATATCTATACCAGCGAAGTAAACTGTCGGATACTGCTGAGCAACTTTCATGAGAGCATCGGTCATCATGAAACCAACTGCGAAAACAATCCCGCCGTCTTTTTCTTTCATAACTTCTTCAGCTGCTTTTGTAAGGTTAGGAATGTAGTCTGACTGTTCTTGGGACATGATAACTTTAGCTTCCACTTTGAGTTCTTGAGCCGCTTTTTGTATACCTGCCCATGTTCCATCGTTGAATGACTTGTCGCCAAGTCCACCAGTGTCAGTGACCATGATGGCTTTGAATGAGAATCCCAATGTTAAAAGAACCGCAAGAAGTGCAAATACGAAGAACTTCCTCATACTCTCTCCCTCCTTTTAAGGATGATATGGTTTTTTCTCAACCAGTAATAACCCAGGATAACCGCCAGGATTAAGGTATACGGAATTAGCCAACTGATGTAAACACTAACAGAAGGGACACCAACTTGGATGAATACAGTTTGCGTTTTGAATAACGTGAGAACTGAGACGGCAAATGAACCCACAAGAGGTATGAATGCTTCGTCTCTTTTGAGCGCAATTAAGAACAAAGCAAGGGATATCAATATAACTGCCGAAAGTGAATAGTAGATTTTGTAAGTGGGTAATAAGATATAAGGTTTTCTCTGAGTTGAGGATATAGCCTTTAATAGTCTGTCCTTATGTGCACCGTTGAACTGTGATTCAACAAATTCAACTAATGTATCTCTAAAACCTTTCGAACTAACAGAGGCAAATCTTCTGAAATCTTTTTCGAATTCTGAGATGAGTTTTTCTACTTTTTCGTATCTTTTTGTTTCGAAATAGACAAAATCGTTTACTTCTTTTACCAAAGCTTTGTCTGCTACGTTTCCTAACAAACTCTTTGCATACTCTATCCTTTTTCCAAAACCTTCTGGAGCGAAATACTCTTCTGAAAGGTTGAACGTATCAATACCTGCGTCGTTTAGAAGAATGTTGAACTTTTCAATGGATTCGTTTACCGTCGTGTTGTAGTTTTTTAATCGTCTTTGCACAATGCTCAAAGGTTCTTGAAGGACCTCAGAAATCAACGAGTTGTAAAAAGGAGATTCACCAAAGGTTTCTGGCATTAACAAGTCTTTTGTTGCAAACGAGGGTAGAAATACTACAAGTGCTGTGGCAAGACTTATTGAGAAAAGTGTGACCTGTTTCTTAAATAAAAAGTAGAACATCGAGAAAAGCAAGGCTATAGTCATAACTATACCATAAATCATTCCATCCGATGTTGATTGAATATTCATGAACGCACCTATATAAACAGTTTCAGAGGCTATTATTAACAAAAGCGGAACACGGATGTCCTTAAAGAAATAGAACCAGATAAAGAATGCAATCATATATACTACCCATCTAATCCATGCTAAGTTTAATTCTTTAGGAGTTATCATCGCAAACTCTCTGGCTATCTCATCTTTTATACCCGCGATTAGAGCATACGTACTTCTAAAGATTGTTCCACGTGTTCTTAAAATTAACATCTCTGGATCTAAATCCTTTGCAGATTTTGCAGCTTCTAAAATTACCTCTTCCAAAGTTTTTAATACTTCTGGTTCTTGCATTATTAAGGTTATTGCTTGCAGCTCTTCCCCGTTGTAAACGGGAGTGTATTCATAATCTCCTACAACTTTGGTTCTTAACTTTTTCAATTCTTCTGGAATATAAACCAAGTTAATATCCGCACCGAAAAGGTAGGCAGCGAGGTCTTGGGCGTAATTGCCAAAGGCATCTACAAGACGTATTTGATACTCGTTAAAGAAGGAGTTAAAAATAGGAGAGCTCTTTATAAGTTCTTTATCGAAAGAACGGTTGTTCAGTTTAGATTCCCAGTATGAAAGATATACGGCACGGGCTAACCTTTCTTCATCAGAATTAGCACCTTCCATTGGTTTGAGCGCCTCCAAATAATCCCCCGTCTTTTTCGTGGTTTCTGTTTTCTCCGTTGAACCTACCATGTAAATCTTCAAAAATCTGTACAATGGAAGGTCACCATTGATGTGTGAAATAACAAACTGGTGAAAATCAGAAGAAGGCGAAAAATAGCTTTTGTAAATCTCCTGAGCTTTTGTCATGTCCAAGCCGAAAACCAACGAGGGAAAAACCAAAATCAAAAAGGTGATAGTTATAAGTAAATATAAATAGGAAAACTTCTGTAACCGCTCCAAATACTTTGCTACGTGCACTTCTTTACACCTTCCTTTTCACGAGCTTTCTCATATTTATCGTTTTTGAATTTCGAAATTCAAACACCGCTTGTTGATTATATTATATCACTGCAATGCTTAGCAAATGCAATAATATGTGAAAAATAAGGAAAATTCTGTATTTCTCTTCTTATGCTTTTCTTTTTCTCAAATCTAACCATGTTTTAAACACAATTGGGTAAATAAACGTATTAGAAATAAAGGGGGCTTCCGCCCCCTCTAAAGAACTCTAAACGTGATTTAACCCCAAGTTACTCTTCGACAGTGATAGCAGCTGTCGGACAGCTATCAGCAGCATCCTTTGCGCAGGAAAGGTCTGTTTCTGGTAGCAAAACCTTTGCTTTCATGTCATCGCCAAGTTTGAATACGTCTGGACAAAGGTTTTCACATACACCGCATCCGATGCATGTTGCTTCATCTACTCTAACCTTCATACCTTAGCACCTCCTCTTCGATGTCATTGTTGATTATATCACAACTGGTTTAATTTTTCAACAGACTCTAAAGTGCTCATGTCCTATTATGAATAAGCTTTTCCAACACTTTTTTGAAGTTCCTTTTCCACAGTTTTCAAGAGTAATTCAAAATCTTTTTCATTCTTCATTTTTTCTTCAACAACTTTAACGGAATTTATTACCGACGGATGTGTCTTGTTAAATATCTCGCCGACTTTCCTTGTTGATAAGCCGTATTTTTTCACCATAAAGTACATACATACCTGTCGTGCTAGCGAGGTATTTCTGTCCTTTGAACCTGAAAGAATATCATCTTTCGTTGTTTTAAACATCTTAGCAATAATTTCTATGATATCTCCATTTGAGCTTGTGTTAACATCTTCAGTAAGTACGTCCCGCAGTATGGATTTTACAACTGAAATGTCTAACTCTCCATACATACTTTTGTAAGCGATTAATTTTATAACGGCACCTTTCAAAATTCTTATACTTCCCTTAATATGTGTAGCAACGTATCGCAACACGTCATCATCGATATCTGCCCTCTCATCATCAACAACTTTTTTTGCTATTTTGTACATCGCTTCTTGGGAAGGTGTCTTAATTTGAGCAACGACGCCCATCTGGAACCTTGAAATGACCCTATCTTGGAAATCTTTAAGTTCTTTTGGCGACCTGTCGGAACATACGATAATTTGTTTTCCAGCTTCGTAAAGTGCATTGAAGGTATGGAAAAGTTCTATCTGGACTCCCTTTTTTCCTGCTAAAAACTGGATATCGTCAATTACAAGGACATCGATTTTCTTTCTGTACCTTTCGCGAAATTCCTCCATATTACCAGATTTTAGTTTTGTAATGAGCTCGTTCATGAAACTCTCACTGGTTAAGTACGCAAACCTCAGGTCGGGGTTTTGAGATAGTAGATAATTGCCATAAGCTTGAACTAAATGGGTTTTTCCCATACCAGCTTCGCTGTAGATAAATATCGGATTGTAAGTGCCTGGTTTTTTTGCTGCTTCAAGAAGTAAGTTGTAAACAAATTGGTTGAACTCGTCAACCACAAAATTGTCGAACCTGTACTTGGGATTGAGCGGGGTTATTAAAACAGGCTTTTTCCTAACTAACGCAACGTTGTCTGGAACCTCATCTTCGAAATTCTCAGAATTGACAACCTGGGCGTAAACAATTTCATAAGTTGCTCCCTGACCAACAACTTCACTAATAGTTTTTCTAATAACCTTATCAAACTTCTTTTCGATGTAACCTTTAAGAAAGAGGTTACCCACTTCAAAGACAACGTGGGTTCCTTCTACACGTTTAACATAGAAGTCTATAAACCAGTGTTCCCATTGTTGTCGGCTGATCTTCTCCTTAAGTGTGGATAAAATCTTTTCCTTGATTTCTACGTTATCCATAAGTACACCTCGAGACGTGCAATTGTAAGGAAAATAAATCAAATAAAGTAATAAACAAGAACAAGGCGGGGGTGGGATAAGGTTGCTGTGCATTCAGTATTATCTCATAAGTCTATGTTAAAAATCAAGACAAACTTTATGTTAACTCATGAATGATATCTTACTTACAAGAAATGGTATATGAAGTTTTGTTTCGAAATTGTTTACTGTAAAGAATCGACTAAAGACCATTAAGTAATCACTCACTGCGCACTTTGAAAATTGCTACTATTCAGTTGAAACCAATGTTCGTTCCTTAATCCTAATGAATCCTAATTAATCCTCGTGTATGCTTTTTTATGCTTTAGTATGCTCTTTTTTCTCCAACTTCATACTAAGCTTGGTTTGTTTTATAATACCAACAGGGGTGGATGGTATGAGTAAGAAGAAAATCTTTATATCGTTTGATTACGAAGGACTTGCTGGTGTAACTAGTTGGAATGATGTTGAAAAGAAGAGTTCCGACTTCAAAAGGTATGAAATGTTGAAACAGCTGAAAGCGTTTTTAAAAGGCTTAGAAGGGTGCGAAGTAACGCTAGTCGATTCACATGCCTCAGGTGATAATATTCCTTGGGAGATTACCGAGGAATTTCCATACGTAACATTGGTAAGTGGTGGCATTAGGCAATATTATATGATGTACGGCATTGATGAATCCTTTGATTTTGCTGTTTTCTTTGGTTACCATGCTGGTATCGGTACCCTTCACGCAAATATGGACCACACGTACTCAAGTTCTTCCATACACAATATTTGGATAAATGGGATGGAAATGAACGAAGCACTCATCAACGCGGCATTTGCTGGTTTATTCAACGTTCCGCTTGGATGTCTAATCGGTGATGACAAGGTTATCACCCAAACCTCCAAAATTCTACCAAAGGTTCTTTCTGTGGAAACCAAAAAGTCTATCGGAAGACACAGCGCTATTATGAAACCTATGGGGACTTTGCTCAACGAACTGGAACAATGTGCTAAGGAGCTTTCAACAAAATCCAGAGAAGATTTCGAGATTTTCAGATTTCCATCACCTATTGAAATGGTTGTAGAACTCAGTGATACCCTTAGGGCAGACCTAGTCTCTTCTATGCCTCTCGTCGAAAGAGTTGATGGAAGGAAAGTTAGAATTAAGCATGACGACTACAAAGTCATCTTTGAAGCATTGTTGGCTATGACATATATTTGTGCAGCCGCAAGGATATTAGTTTAAATAACTTCAATAGCAGACACTTTTGGAGGTGTTTAACGATGGTAAGAACGCTCTCTGAAATCATCGAAATGGCGAAGGGAAAGGGGAAAGTTATCGCCATTGCTGGAGCAGAGGATAAAGAAGCCATAAAAGCAGTTGTCGAAGCAAAGGAATTAGGAGTTTCCGCTATTCTTTTCGGAAAGAGAGAATTAATTGAAGAGAATTTGAAAGAACTCAACACCGATTTTCCCATTGTTGATTGTCGTTCTGAAGAAGAAGCATCCAAAGGTGCCGTGAAAGCAGTTGTCGAAGGGAAAGCACACATAGTTATGAAAGGGCTTGTAAAAACTTCCACGTTGCTGAAAGCCGTCTTAGACAAAGAGCAAGGGCTCAGAACCGAGAGATTACTTTCACATGTTGCAGTTGTTGAAGTTCCTGGTGTGAACCGTTTGATTTTCATCACAGATGGTGGTATGGTAATTAGACCCACTTTGGAACAAAAAGTGCAGATTATAGAAAACGCAGTTGCTGTTGCCAGAAAACTTGGCTACGAGATGCCTAGAGTTGCACTTATAGCTGCTGTTGAAACAGTAAATCCCGACATGCCAGAGACAATGGAAGCTGCTATTATCGCCAAGATGAACGAGCGTGGTCAGATAAAGAATTGCAAGATAGATGGACCTCTTGGAATAGATAACGCTCTGAGCGTTTACGCAGCAGAAGTCAAAGGCGTTAAGGGAGATGTTGCAGGTCATGCCGACATACTAGTTGTTCCAGACATTCACAGTGGAAATTTCCTTGGCAAGTCTGCCGTATACTTTGCAAATGGAAGAATTGCTGGTATCATAGCTGGAGCAAAGGCACCAGTTATTGTCATATCACGTGCTGATACAAGTGAGTCAAAATTTGCATCTATCGCTTTGGCAATTGCACTTTCATAAATCTAAAATTCCATATCCGTAGTTGGAGGTGTGCACATGAAGAAACTAGCAGTTGTAGCTATTGGTGGCAACGCGGTCAACAGACCTGGTGAAGAAGCAACAGCAGAAAACATGATGAAAAACCTTGCCGAAACTGCCCGATTTTTGGTTTCTATGCTCGATGAGTACGACATAGTTATAACTCATGGAAACGGGCCACAAGTAGGTAATCTGTTAGTCCAACAAGAATTAGCAAAGCACGTTATACCACCGTTTCCTCTCGACGTTAACGATGCCCAAACGCAAGGTAGTCTTGGTTACATGATAGCATTAACCCTTGGTAATGAGCTAAGAAAAAGGAATATACAAAGAGATATCGCCGCCGTTGTCACACAAATTATCGTCGATAAGAACGACCCTGGCTTTCAAAAACCTTCTAAACCAGTCGGTCCATTTTATTCAAAAGAAGAGGCAGAGAAGCTACAGCAAGAAAAAGGTTGGATAATGAAAGAAGATGCCGGACGAGGTTGGAGACGTGTTGTTCCTTCTCCAATACCACTCGACATAGTTGAAAAAAACGTCATAAAGACATTGGTTGAAAAAGACATGATAGTCATAGCTGCTGGTGGGGGCGGAATACCTGTGATACAAGAAAACGGAACATTGAAAGGTGTTGAAGCTGTCATCGATAAAGATAGAGCAAGCGCTTTGCTTGCCAAGGAAATTGGTGCAGATATACTGATAATTCTTACCGGAGTTGAAAAAGTCTACATCAATTACAACAAACCGGATCAAAAAGCGCTAGACCACCTTACAGTTGAAGAAGCGAAAAAGTACCTTGCCGAAGGTCAATTCCCATCAGGTAGCATGGGACCAAAAATCGAAGCAGCGATTGATTTCGTAACCTCAACTGGGAGAGAATGTCTAATCACCGATATGGCAGTACTCGATAAGGCACTAAAAGGACTTACGGGAACAAGAATAACGCTTTAAAAAATAGTAGTAGCTCACTCTTACCATGTATGCCATGTGTGTCAATAACAAACAGGGGAGTCCCCCCTGTTTGTTCTTTAAGAAATGTTAAATTTTACTATACTTAAGTATATAATCACAAACATTCCAAAATTGGCTTAAATAAATGCTTTTGCAACCGTCAATTTTTTCGGAAAAAATTGCAAAATTTACACATTTTGTTCTACAATGTAAGTAGTCTTTTTCTAAACTAGCGGAGCGGAGTGAAGCATGAATAGGATTTATAGTGAACGACACATCCCGGTACTGTTGAAGGAAGTTGTGGACAACTTGGTATGGAAGCCGGACGGGGTGTATGTGGATTGTACGGTAGGAGAAGGGGGACACACCAAAGCGATAGCGGAGCGGATATTGGAAACGGGTGGCAAGGTTATAGGAATAGATGTTGACAGCGAAGTTTTACAAATAGCGGAGCGAAACCTGGAAGCCTACCCCAATGTTCAGCTCTTCAAATTCTCCTACGTGGATTTACCCGTCTTGCTTAACCTATTACAAGTCCATAAAGTTGATGGACTACTTGTTGATTTAGGGGTCTCTACCTACCAGTTAAAAGGAGAAGGTAGAGGATTTTCGTTTAATCAGGATGAACCCCTCGATATGCGAATGAACCTCGAGAGTGAATTAACTGCCCACCATGTTGTTAATACCTACCCTGAGGATAGATTAGCCGATATTATCTATAATTACGGTGAAGAACGCTTTGCTAGAAGAATTGCTCATTCTATTGTTCAAAATAGGCCAATAAATACCACTCGAGAGTTGGTTGAAGCCATTCGAAAAGCTCTACCTTACAAGGAAATTCACAACCGAAAAAGGCATTTTGCAACCAAAACTTTCCAAGCAATACGAATAGAAGTAAATAAGGAACTCGAGAACTTAGCAAAGTTCCTTTCGTTCGCACCTGATTTGTTAACACCTGGAGGTAGAATTGCTATAATTTCGTTCCACTCACTGGAAGATAGATTAGTAAAACACACATTTAAAAATGACCCGAGATTAGAACCTTTAGGTGACTTTATAGCACCAAGCATGGAAGAAATAGCGGAGAACCCAAGGTCGAGGAGTGCGAAGTTAAGGATAGCTAGAAGGGTTGGAATTTTTTAATTGTTAGAGAACAAATAATAACTTAATTCAAGTCAAAGCGGAGAAAGTTAGCATTTTTCTGGAAAGTTAGGTTACACTTTCTGATTTTGCTTTTTACATTTTCCAAATGTTCAATATTTTACTTAGCGGAGCAGGGGAGAGCCGTAGTTCATAGGCTTACGTTTTCGTTTCCGTTAGTAAGTTCTCAATCTTAGTTTTTTCATAACTTAGCGGAGCGAAGGGGGATAGAGTATGACACTCGTAAGAAGTAAGCGGAGAGAAGTCGCGCTTGAAGGGTTACAAGAACAGCATAAAACCTTTTCTCGTGTATTGAAGTACATCTTTGCATTTTCTTTGTTCACGGGTCTGATTCTCGGTGCGTATCACCTTAACTTGAGAACAGCGGAGATGTTAAGGCAAGTCGAGATGTATAGAGAAAGTTTATCGAATTTGAGACAACACAACGAAGTTTTAGATGTTCAAATAGCGAAACTGGTATTAGGACGTGATGTAATCAATTGAGCAGAAGTAAATACCGATATAGACTAGTATTATTAACTGTTTCGGTCTTGATAATTATCTTACTTGTAAAGGTTTATACAAATATATATACTAACCGGTACGCGGTTAAAAGTTACGTTCCTGCACTGCGTGGTAATATTTACGATTCTCGCGGGCGTCTGCTCGCTACAAGTGAGATTGTTTATGGTGTTTATTTGGATTTGAATTACTTGCGGAGCTTCGCAGGCAACGCGTTCAAGAAATCACCAGATTTTCTAAGGTTGTTAAACGCTTTTGGAGCATCTGAACAGCTAAGCGAACTCGATAAGAAAAATATTCTCAGACTCGGTATCGTCAATAGCAGACAGGAAGCAATAAGAAAGATTCCAACTCAATTTTTGAAATTTGTTGCGATAGTTCCAGAGGAACGCCGTTTTTCCTTATCAGATTTTGGTCTCTCTGCAATCGTTGGTAAAACTGATCAAAGACACGGAATCAGTGGTGTAGAAGCTTATTTCGATAAAATACTGAGACCTATCAGAGACGGTGTTGTCTCAGTAACTTATTCAGGAATAATTGGCAGACCTTTGAACTATGTAAAAATTGAGCCCGAAAATGGAAAAAATGTCAGGATTACGATAGATAGTGAACTCCAAAGACAACTTTACTTATTGGCACAGGATTACAAGGCGAAAAAACAAGCAACAGAAGTCGGAGTGCTGGTAATGGAAAGTAATACAGGGAAAGTAAGAGCCGCTTTAACCACCCAGAGTTGGCCCACCTATTATATGGGGTATATTGAACCGGGCTCCACAATTAAACCTATTATATTTTCAGCAGCACTAGAACTAGGCTTTGTCACACCAAATACTCATTATTACTGTCCTGGTTACGTGAAACCTATCGAAGATTTGAATTTGACAATTAAGGACCTTGAAGTTCATAAGGATATCAATCTTTACGATGGGCTAGTTCACTCCTGCAACGTGGTTTCCATCCTTACGACAAAGAAAATCATTGATTCTTTCGGTATTGAAAAGCTTTACGAAATCTTCCAGTCTTTTGGTTTCGGTAGGGAGACAGGTATAGAATTACAAGGAGAGATTCCAGGAAAACTTAACCCTCCAGATAAGTGGTACAAAGCCGACTGGGCATTTATGGGCATCGGGCAATCAATAGGGGTCACCCCCATCCAATTACTAGCTGCTTTTAATACTATAGTGAATGACGGAATCTACGTTGCACCTACTATCGATGAGGGAAAAGAAGTGACAAAGAAACGAGTTATATCAAAAGCAACTGCCGATATTGTAAAACAAATGCTCGAAGATGTCGTGGAAAGAGGAACCGGTATAAATGCAAAGATAGACGGAGTAAAAATACTTGGAAAGACTGGTACAGCGCAAAAGAACCAGAAAAAGGATGTCACTGCTGTTTTCGTAGGGCAAGTTATCTTAGATAAGCCTTACACTATAATGGTCTGGGTTGATTCCCCCCAAACCGAAAAACTAAGTAGTATCGTTGCTGCACCGTTCTTTAAGGAAGTTGTCTTGAAATTAAAACAATATCAGGATGATTTGATAAATCCTAAGAAACCATCTTGTACAACTCTTTCCGATATCACTGGTTGGAATATCTCACAACTCAAAGAGCTTGCCGAATCAACAAGTGTTGTGTTAAAATTAAACGGAACGGGTTTGTATGTAGAGAAGTATGCAACAGCCACAACATCCGACGCAACAAATGTAACAGTTGTCGAAGTCTGGCTAACGGATACCCCAATAACTTTGAAACATATTGTTCAATAAGCTTATTTCTTTACACAGATGTTACTCATTGTTCACTACAGAACAGAAAACTTTGGTAAAATAAACGATGTCCTAAAATAAGTGATTGCCGTAGATTGCAGGTTAAATAAAGCCCTAAACAAACTAGGGCGCCTGCAGGAGGCACGGAAGGGATAGAAAAGCACCTACTTAGCGTATTATCGTACCCGTATTGGTGCTATTTTCCCTCCGCTGTGCCTCGTAAAGAGGCATTTTTTATTTGATTAGGGAGGTGACGACGTGCTTAAGAGACCTGAGAAGGAACAACTTGTTAACGAGTTAACAGAGACTTTTAAGAATTCTTCATTGGTACTTTTCGCGGACTTTACCGGACTTACAGTTGCACAGATGACAAAACTTAGAAGAGCTTTAAGAGAAAAGCTTGATAACGACGCAAGATTTACGGTTGTTAAGAACACTCTCTTAAGGATGGCTCTCAAAAATGCAGAGTATGACCTCGAGGGTCACGACAATGCGCTTTTTGGACCAACCGCGGTTCTTTACGTGAATGCTAAAGCAGACCCTGTTGAGGCCATCAAGATATTCTACAACTTTGTTAAAGAAAACAAAGGAACACCTGTTTGCAAAGGGTTGTACCTGGAAAGAAAGTTCTTTGCAGGAGACCAACTCGAAAACTTGTCCAAGCTCCCATCAAGAGAGCAACTACTTGCAATGGTTGTTGGTGGTATCCAAGCACCTATTCGCGGCCTTGTCAACTCTCTCGCAGGTGTGCTTAGAAGTGTATTGTATGCTCTTAACGCTATTAAGGAACAAAAGGAAAAACAGTAATTTTAAGTATTTAGTACTAGTTGGTTAGAACAAAAACATAAGGTAAACTTATCAGGAGGTGTATATTATGACATTGGAAGAACTCGTAAAAGCTATTGAGTCATTAACAGTTGCGGAACTTGCAGAACTTGTTAAGATGCTTGAAGAAAGATTCGGCGTTAGCGCAGCAGCCCCAGTTATGGCAGCAATGCCGGTTGCAGCGGCAGCAGCAGCTCCAGCAGCGGCAGCAGAAGAAAAAGACACATTTGATGTTCTCCTCAAGAGCTTTGGTCAGAAGAAAGTTGAAGTCATCAAGGTTGTCAGAGAAATCACAGGACTCGGGCTCAAGGAAGCAAAAGACCTTGTTGAAAAAGCTGGCGCACCAGATGCATTCATCAAACAAGGAGTTAAGAAGGAAGAAGCAGAAGAAATCAAGAAAAAGATCGCAGAAGTCGGCGGAGAAGTTGAAATTAAGTAACATATTTTTCAAAACAAAGAATATTGTGTATCAAACCCCGCACAGTACTACACAGTGCGGGGTTTTTATGGTTTAATATATAATTGCGGTATTATTGTCTAATATGACCCAAATGACGAACATAACTATGCATAAACATCCTAAAAAATTCCCTAGAGTTACAGCATCGAACAGGTTCATTAGAACCCTACGTTTTTTATTTATATACTCAGTTCTTTTAGCCCCTCACAGTGCGTAATTTCCAACCATTCTGTATCGACACTTTAGGAAGAGGTGATCAGATTGAAAACTTATCAAGTGGGCAAGAGGATAAGGTACTCCTTCGGAAAGGTTGATGAGATTCTCAACGTCCCAGACCTCGTAGAAATCCAGCATAAATCCTTCAAGGAGTTATTGGACCATGGTATTTTGCGTATCCTCAAGAAGTTCAGCCCCATAACGTCAGTAAAGACCGAGGGTAGAAGAGACAAAGGTTTCAGCCTCGAATTCGTTGGATTTCGTGTAGGTGAGCCTCTTCACTCGGTCGAAGAGTGTAAACAGCGTCTTCTCACGTATGTCGCACCGTTTTACGCAACGGTGAGAGTTACTGATTTGTCAACAGGAGAAATGCGCGAAGAAGAAGTAAGCCTTGGCAATTATCCTATCATGACTGAAAATCAAACGTTCGTGATAAACGGCGTTGAAAGAGTTGTCGTCAGTCAGCTCGTAAGAAGCCCAGGAGTCTATTTTGTCGAGGAACCAACCAAAAACATAGGAGCAAAGCCGATATATGTAGCACACTTCCTACCAGTCAGAGGTGTGTGGCTTGAAATTTTGCTCAATCTCAATGATGAAACCTTGTATGCAAGAATCGATAGAAGGAAAAAGCTGAACCTTTTCTTGGTCTTAAAAACCCTTGGTTATCAAAACGATATCGATATCCTTTCTCTATTCCCAACTTACATAGACGTTGAAGATGATTACTCATTGAAACAAGCAGAAGGGGTTATAATTCTTGAAAAAGTTGTTTCAAAATCTGGAGAGGTCCTCGCTGAAAAAGGTTCAGTATTAACGCCCACACTTGTTGAGATATTTAGAGAACATGGGATTGATAGAATAAAAGTTGCAAATAAATACATACACAAGACCTATCTGAAGCTTAAGGAAAGGCTAAAAATGCCTCTTGAAGAGAATATCAGCGAGCTCAGGGCTTACATGGAAATATACAAAGAACTGCGCCCTGGCGAGGTGTTTAGATACAACGCTGCAAAATCTTTCTGGAATAATCTTTATTTTAATCCTGAACGCTTCGAACTTACCGAGGTCGGTAGGTACAAAATGAACAAAAAATTGACAAACACGTACAGAAAATACCTTGTTGAAATAGAAGGAAGAAATCCAAAGAGTGTTGAGAATGTTGAGTACATGGAGACTTCCGATGCTCTTACACCGATGGATATAATCTTGGTTGTTAGAATGCTACTTGAAGTTGAAAAACACCCGGAAACTCTTGATACAAAAGACCACCTTTCAAATAAGCGGGTCAAAACAGTTGGCGAATTGATAGGTTCAGAATTCGAAAGAGCGTTCTCGAAATCTGTCCATCAGATTCAAGAAAAACTTGCAACCTATACAAGCTTAGATAAGATATCGATTCCAAGTTTGATTAATTTGAGAAACGTCGTCGCTTCGCTTAACAGTTTCTTTGCAACGAACCCACTTTCACAATTTATGGACCAGGTCAACCCAATCGCTGAATTAACACACAAACGAAGGCTTACAGCTGTCGGACCTGGCGGATTAAAGAGAGAAAGGGCAAGGTTTGAAGTTCGTGACGTTCACCACTCTCACTATGGAAGGATGTGTCCAATTGAAACACCAGAAGGTGGTAACATAGGTCTTATCACCTCTCTCGCTGTTTATGCCACAATCGATAAATTCGGTTTCCTTGTGACACCATACAGAAAGGTTGTCAACGGTAGAATAACTGACGAAATCGTTTATCTTGCTGCAGATGAAGAAGAAAACTACAGAATTGCCTCATCAACAATACCAAGAGATGAAAATGGTAACATATTGCAAGAAAAAGTCCCAGTTAGATATCTTGAAAAAGTAGTCTACGTGCACAAAAACGAAGTCGACTTTGTCGATATATCACCAAAACAAATCGTCAGTGTTACAACATCACTGATACCGTTCCTCGAACATGACGACGCTAACCGTGCTTTGATGGGTTCTAACATGCAAAGACAAGCGGTTCCACTTATCAAATCTGAAGCTCCACTTGTCGGAACTGGTATGGAATACCCAGCTGCTATCTATTCTGGACATGTCGTATTGGCTAAACACGACGGAATTGTCAAAAAGGTCGATGCCAGAAAAATAGTCATCCATAGAACAGACGAAAATGGCACCCCACTTTATGATAAAAAAGGAAATCCAGTACTCGATGAATATACACTTTTGAAATACGTTAGGTCAAACCAAGATACCTGTATAAATCAAAAGCCTATTGTTAATGTTGGAGATTTTGTAAAGAAAGGTACACCAATTGCTGATGGTCCAGCGACAGATAACGGAGAACTTGCACTCGGTAAGAACGTGCTCGTTGCGTTCCTTCCATGGGAAGGTTACAACTTCGAAGACGCTATACTGGTAAGCGAAGAACTACTAGAAGAAGAAACGTTCACATCTGTACACATCGAAGTCTATGAAACAACAGCAAGAGAAACAAGGGTTGGTCCAGAGGAAATCACTGCGGAAATACCAAATGTCTCGAAGGAAAATTTGAGAAATCTCGATGAAAACGGAATTATCCGAATAGGTGCCTACGTTGGTAAACAAAAATACTTCACCTCGCAAGATATCCTTGTTGGTAAGGTAACACCAAAGGGTGAAAGTGATGCAACACCGGAAGAAAAAATTATGAGATCCGTCTTCGGAGAAAAAGGTAAAGACGTCAAGGATTCGTCACTCAGAGTTCCGCACGGTGTTGAAGGTAGGGTCATCGGTGTACACGTATTCCACAAAGAAGAAGTCGGAGACCTTGGTCCTGGTGTGAATACACTTGTTCGAGTCTATCTTGCAACCAGAAAACCACTTGAAGTTGGTGACAAACTTGCCGGTAGGCACGGTAACAAAGGTGTCGTATCAATGATTCTTCCAAAAGAAGACATGCCGTTCCTACCAGATGGAACACCGGTCCAAGTAGTCTTAAGCCCATTGGGTGTTCCATCACGTATGAACATTGGTCAAGTGCTCGAAACCTCTCTTGGTTGGCTCGCAAAGTTAACAAACAGACACTTTGCTACACCTGTTTTCGATGGTGCTAAAGAAGACGAAATATTGCCAGAACTATACAAAGTTCGAGAAAAACTTAATCTGCACCATGGAGATGACCCAGAAAATCCATCAGGTAAGGTTATTCTCAGAGATGGAAGAACAGGTAAGGAATTCGATTCACCGGTGCTCGTTGGTTACATGTACATTATGAAACTCATTCACATTGCAAGGGACAAAATTCACGCGAGGGCAACAGGACCTTACTCATTGATACACCAACAACCACTCGGTGGTAAAGCTCAGTTTGGTGGACAAAGGTTCGGTGAAATGGAAGTCTGGGCACTTGAAGCATACGGTGCTTCCTACACATTGAATGAAATGCTTACAGTAAAAAGTGACGATATCAAGGGTAGAACCGAAGTTTACAAAGCTATCATGAAAGGTAAGAACTTACCAGAACCAGGTCTACCCGAGAGCTTCAAGGTCCTTGTTAGAGAGTTGAAAGGTCTCGCACTCGATGTCCGCGTTTACGACGAGCACGGTAATGAAATAGATATCGAAAAACTGTAAGGTTTGGTAAGTTCTATAAGGCTTTTACCCGACGTTAAGAGGAGGGAAAATGAATGAGTTCTTCTTTCAAAAGGAAAATTGCGAAAGTAAAAGTGGCGGTGGCATCCCCCGAAGTTATCAGAAGCTGGTCAAGTGGAGAAGTGAAGAAAGCGGAAACGATAAACTACCGTACCTTCAAACCAGAAAGAGATGGACTATTTTGCGAAAGAATATTTGGACCTGTAAAAGACTATGAATGTGCTTGTGGAAAGTACAGTGGTAAAAAGTATGAAGGTACAGTTTGTGAAAAATGTGGAGTTAGGGTCGAATCAAGAGATGCAAGAAGACGCCGATTTGGGCACATCGAATTAGCTGCCCCTGTTACGCATGTATGGTATCTTAAAAACACTCCAAGTGTCATCGCCACGTTACTTGACATGACAGTAAAGGATATAGAAAACATCGTCTATTTTGGTAGTAGAAGGGTAAACGAAAGGGTCCTGATAGTCACCGACCCGAAGAATACACCTTTTGTGAAAGGCTCTATATTGAACCAAACTGAATACGAAATCTACGCGAAAAAATGGGACTTTGAAGTGTCACCTGCATATATAGTAAAAGAACCAAGGGCTCCGCTTGTAGCTGATATAGATGGTGAAGTTCATATAAAGCATGAAAGAACACACACAGACAGAGATATTTATTGGATAACAATAAGGAACATTATAAGAACCGAACTCCGTGTTTACAGCGGAATGGAACTCAGGGTTAAAGATGGAGATTTCGTCAACCAAGGTGATGAAATAGTCCCAGAAAAAAGGGTCGATGCCATTTTCGCACCATTTGACGGAACCGTAGAAGTCGACGAAGTTTCAGAAACTATTACTCTTAATCCTCTCCCAACAAGTAAAAATACACCGATAACATTCACGCTACCATACGGTGTAAGAGCATTAGTGAAGAATGGAGATAAAATAAAGAAAGGGCAACAATTGACGACAGAAACTATATTGCCTCGTATCATAGCACCGTCGTCAGGAACTGTGAAGTTTAGCAGGAACCTTAACCTGAGACCTCTTGAAAACGGAAGCTACGAAGTCATTACAACTGGAACGATATACATTGAGAATGTCCAGTCGTCCAAAACGTATCCTGTTTTTGAAGGAGCAACTATATATGTTCAGGACGGGGAAATGGTAAAAGCTGGCGATGTTATCGCCGACAGATTCCTCTTCGAAGATGAGAAACTATCTATTGAAGAGTACAAAATCTTCAGCCAGCACTACCATGGCATGTTTGTTGTTGAAGAACAAGTTGAAAACGATAAACCAATAATGGTGGTCACATACATTGACCCACAGATTGCGGAAGAAACTGGTATCACAAGAGGTCAAATAATCACTCAGCAAGATTACGAAGCTTACAGCATGATATACCCAGGAAAGATTGAAGCTGAGACTGGAGCTGCAGCAATCAAGAAGCTGTTGCAACAACTTGACCTCGAAGTTATGAAAACCGAGCTGGAAAACGAACTTAACAAAATTCCAAAAAGCAGCGTAAGAGCCAAGAAATTGTTGAAAAAACTAAGAATAGTCAAAGATTTAATGGAAAGTGGAACAAAACCTGAGTGGATGGTTCTGGAAGTCTTGCCAGTTGTTCCACCAGAAATAAGACCAATGATACAGATAGATGGTGGACGTTTCGCAACAACAGACCTCAATGACCTTTACAGAAGGGTCATAATGAGAAACAATCGACTCAAGAGATTGTATGAAATGAATGCACCTGAAGTCATAATCAGAAACGAAAAGCGTATGTTACAAGAGGCCGTTGATAATCTGATATACAATGGAAAAATTGGAAAAGCTTATACAGATAGAAATGGTAGACCTTTGAAATCACTTACTGATCTCATTAGAGGAAAGAAAGGACGCTTCAGAAGAAATCTACTTGGTAAACGTGTTGACTATTCAGGTCGAGCCGTTATTGTCGTTGGCCCTCATCTGAAGATACACGAATGTGGTTTGCCAAAGAAGATGGCTCTTGAACTCTTTGAACCGTTCGTTATTGCCGAACTTTCAAAAGAAGAAAATGCGGAAGCTACACAGACAAAAGTTAAAAAATACAGAAAAGAACTCCAAAGAGAAGACCCGAAAGCTTGGGAAAAACTTGAGAAGGTTATTCAGGGAAGAGTTGTCTTACTCAACAGAGCTCCAACACTGCACAGGATGTCTATCCAAGCTTTCGAGCCAAAACTTATAGAAGGTAACGCTATACAACTACATCCACTGGTATGTCCACCGTTCAACGCAGACTTCGATGGTGACCAGATGGCAGTCCATCTACCGCTTTCGCCAGCAGCGCAAGCGGAAGCAAGGTTACTAATGTTATCAAGGTACAACATAATCTCCCCGGCACACGGAAAACCTATATCGATGCCCGGTAAGGATATTGTTGCCGGTATTTACTACCTAACGATGGTCGATAAGAACTACGATAAAGTTCAACCGGAAGATATCAAATGGAAATTCGCAAGCCCAGAGGAAGCGGAAATCGCTTACGAATTTGGTTACATAAAGCTACATGAACCAATACTTGTCAAAATCGACGATAAGGTCATAAAAACAACATTCGGTAGAGTCATATTCAACTCGATTCTTCCAGAGGAACTCAGAGATTACAACAAAACGTTCGGAAAAAACGGAATCAAAGATGTTGTTTACAAAACTTTCAAAAAGCACGGTATTGATAGGACAGCGGACCTGCTTGATGATATAAAAACGCTTGGGTTCCACTACGCCACGATTTCCGGTTTAACGGTCAGTTTGAAAGACTTCCTCATTTCTCCGAAGAAAAACGAAATCATCGCTGAAGCGATGAAAAAGATAGATGAGATAGAGAGACTTTACGAGGAAGGTTTACTGAGCGATGAAGAAAAATACAAAGAGACGATAAAGATTTGGACCAAAGCCACAGATTTGGTCCAAGAAGAGACCTACAAATATCTCGGTGAAAATCCATTCAACCCGGTGTTCATAATGGTTGATTCCGGAGCTAGGGGTAACAAAGACCAGCTCAAACAACTTTCCGGTATGCGTGGTCTTATGGCAGACCCATCTGGTAGAACCATTGAAATTCCGATTCTTTCAAACTTCCGAGAAGGACTCTCAGTCCTTGAATTCTTTATCAGTACACACGGTGCGAGAAAAGGTTCAGCCGATACCGCGTTGCGAACAAGTTCTGCTGGATACCTTACAAGAAGGCTCGTTGACGTTGTTCAGAGCGTTGTAATCACACAACCAGATTGTGGAACGCACGAAGGTGTTAGGGCAGCGATACTTAAGAGTTCTGACAACTTCGTTGTTGAAAAAATAGAAGATTTCATATTCGGTCGAGTGTTGGCAAAGGACGTCTACGAACCAGGAAGCGGCAGCATATTAGTTAACCCAGAAACAGGAAAGGTTTACCAGAGAGATACAGTGATACTTGACGATGATGCTAAGTTCTTGTCAAATTACAAAAAGAGAGTCCCTGTTGTTGAAGAAAAAGTTCTCGATTTGAGTGATATTAATATTCCTGAGGTTTACGCGGAACTTGCTGAAGATGTCGACCTTGGCACAGAAGTTCTGCCAGCTGAAAGTGAACTCAACTGGGAAATCATTAAAAAGTTAAGAGACGCGCGCGTTAAATCTGTAAAAGTAAAACTCTACCCAATCGTTGGAAATGTAGTAGCAGAGGAAGTTGTTTGGGACAAAGAGCGGAAAAAACAACTTGCCGTCGAAGAAGAACAAATAGACGTAACAGTTGCAAAAATGCTAGAGGAAAATAACATAGATAGCATTGTAGTTAGACCGGAAATCTATGTTCGCTCACCACTCACATGCGAAGCTGAACACGGTGTATGCGCGAAATGTTACGGTCTTGACCTATCGAACCATAAAGTTGTAAGCGTTGGTGAATCTGTAGGTATCGTGGCAGCTCAATCTATCGGTGAACCGGGTACACAGCTCACAATGAGGACGTTCCACACAGGTGGTATCGCTACAACAGCTGACATCACACAAGGTTTGCCAAGAGTTGAGGAACTCTTCGAGGCAAGGAAAAAGACAAAAGATCCAGAAGGTATATTCTCCAAAGTTAAAGGCGTGGTAGTTGATATCTCTCAAGACGAACCAAAGAAGATTTACATACAAGACGAGCTTGGAACCATACACGAATACGTTGTTCCATCAAGGGTGAGAGTAAACGTATCCGTTGGTCAAAAAGTCTTACCCGGTCAGTCACTCACAACAGGTTCTCTCAAAGTGAGAAAGATTCTCGAGGAACTTGGAGTAGAAGACACTGCGATGTACCTACTAAGAGAAATTAAGAAAGTCTATGTACAGCAAGGTGTCGATATCCATGATAAGCATTTTGAACTGATAATTAGGCAGATGCTTAACAAAGCCGAAGTCATTGAACCAGGCGATACCGACTTCTTACCAGGAGACCTTGTACCAATCACTATTCTCAACAAAGTTAATAGAGAAATAATGGAAGGCAACGCAAAGATAGAGCTCAACAGGAAACGCGTTATCGGAAAAGTACTCGCAAAGCATATCCTAATAAAGAACGAAGAAGGTCAAGTTGTAGAACTTGCAAAAGAAGGGGAAGAAATAACAGAAGAACTCTTGGAACAGCTCATCAAGTATAATGTAAAAGATGTCCTTGTAATCAACCATGACAAGGAGAAAGAAGTTTACCAGATAATGCCAAAAGAAACTGTGAAATACAGAAGAAAACTACTCAGAATTACACAGGCATCTCTTGAATACGAAGGCTGGCTGAGCGCGGCAAGCTTCCAGCAAACGCAACAAGTATTAACAGACGCAGCAATCAAAGGTGCGGTCGATTACCTCAAAGGTTTGAAAGAAAACGTTATCGTCGGACAGCTTATACCTGCTGGAACAGGATTTGAAATATTTGCAAACATTCAGTACGAAGAAACGCCAAGACATGCACTCGAAGAAAAAGAAAAGTTGGCATAACCGATTACAAAAAATTGAAAAGCGGCACCTGAAAAAGGTGCCGCTTATTTTTATTTGCTTTCGATTTTACTTACCCTTTCAATCTTTCCTATAGATTACCCATGACGTTGGTGTTTCCCACAACCGAACCTCAGTAAGTTTATATCTTTCCGTTGTAAGGTATTTTTCCAACCTTTCCCAAATCCATTCTGCGATGTTTTCCGCACTTGGTTGAGGTATTATTTCATTTATGTAGGCATGGTCTAAGTAACTCAGTACTTCTCTTTTTACTATCTCTTTTAACTCAACAAAATCGATGACCATTCCCTCTTCGTCTTTTTCTCCACAAACGACAATTTGGAGTTTGTAAGTATGCCCATGAAGTTTTTCACACTTTCCATGATACTGGACTAAATTGTGAGCAGCATCAAATGTGAATTCTTTAACCACGCATAACATAATGACCTTCCCATCCTTTCATCTGTGTGGAGTCAAATTCGAACGGGAATTTGACAGGTTTGTTCTCAAGTGCAGATTTGTATATTGCAAGCACGATTTCAACAGCTTTTCTACCCTCTTCACCAGGGATTTTGGGTGCTCTATCGTAAATTATCGATTCGTAGAAATCTCTGTAAAGAGGGACATGTCCGAATCCATACACGGTATCTGGATCCGGTAGTTCCATAAATGGATGACTATCTTCATCCGGGAATTTCCAAACCAAAATCTTGTTAACAGCCAGTCCACCTATAATTACTGTCCCCAGTTCACCAAAAATCGAAAGCGTTTCTTCTAAATTTCTAGGATAAATTGTTGATGTACCTTCAATGATACCAACTTTCCCATCTTTGAACTTCACAAGCGCACCACCGAAATCTTCTGCCTCAATGTAAGGATGTTGAAAATTACGAATTACTCCGTATACTTCTTCTATCTCACCTCCAAGCATCCACTGGAGCAAGTCAATGTTGTGTGTGCATTGATTCATGAGTGAACCACCATCAAGCTGCCATGTCCCACGCCAAGGTGCTTGTTCGTAGTAATTCTTATCCCTGTTCCATCTGATATTCGCAACTCCATAGTTTATCCGGCCAAATGCACCGCTCTCAATTTTTTTCCTTAGTTCAACAATAGGAGGATTAAATCTATTTTGGAAACAAACTCCCAATTTTACACTTTTTTCTTTAGCAGTCTTTATCATCTCATCCATGTGCTTCGTTGAAAGTGCCATAGGTTTTTCAACTAAAACATGGACACCTGCTCTCAAAAAGTCCATAGAGATTTCATAATGATAACCGCTTTCTGTGGCAATTGCAACAAAGTCAATATCTTCGCTCTTTATTATATCCTCGTACTTTTGATAGACCCTAGGTTTGTAACCTGCCCGTTCTTCTATACTTTGTGCAACTCGTTCTGCTTTTTCCACAACAATGTCACAAACTGCAACCGCCTGGATAACATCGGAATTCTTCACTATCGCTTCCACATGTTTGGATGAACCTATCCTTCCACACCCAATAAGCGCCATTTTCAGCTTTCTCTCGCTCATTTTACACTCGCACCCCTTTTAACAATTCATTCATTGAATGAACATAAGCAACTACATTATATCATAAAAAAATCTCCGAGGCAATAAGAACGAACTTTTCATTCTTTACTCCTCGGAGATTTGCAATTCAATTATCTGATAGGTCTCTTCTCCGGTATCCCAACTTTTCTTGGATACTTTTCTGGTGTTGGCGATATTTTCTCAAAGATGATCAAAAATCTATCTTTCCCTAAAATGCTGTACTTTCTAATTTCTGCCAGTTTTACTCCCAGCTCTTTCATAGCGTTCACAGCCTGACCTAATTCCTCGTTATATCCAGGACCCTTGTATAGAAGAACCTTCCCACCAACTTTTACGTACGGCGCCGTAAGCTCCAAAACTGTTGCTATCCTGGAAACAGCTCTGGACACTGCACTGTCAAATCTTTCTCTGAACATTCCTTTGTCTTTAAGCTCCTCAGCTCTGACACACATCAATTCTACATTACTTATCCCCAATCTTTCACACAAGTTCTTCACGTAATCTATCTTTTTACATACGCTGTCAATCAAGAAACCATGGATGCCGAATTCTATTGAAAGAAAGACACCGGGAACTCCACCACCTGTTCCTACATCTAAGAAATTATTCCCGAGGTCTTCTGGTTTCACAGCAAGAACGGAATCCATATATAGATAATGAAAAGCTTCGTTGAAGTCTCTGTACCCAACAAGATTTATTGGAGCGTTTATAAGTTCTTCAACGTACTTTTTGACAAGTTCCGTTTTTTCCATCGAGAACCACCTTGAAAAAGAATTTAGCAACATCCAGAGGAACACGCGCACGCGCTATGGGTTCGTTTAACCAACGATAAAACCATTCAAGACGCAGTTTCTGAAAGAAAACGGGTGCTCGTTTTTTTACACCTGCGATAACATCAAAACTTCCACCAACTCCCATGGCAAGTTTGAACGGTAGATGTCTATGTTGGTATATCCAAAGTTCTTGTCTTGGAGTGCCCATTCCAACAAATAGAAGATCTGGTTTTAGTTTCTCAATCTCTTCAGCAGGTGTTTGGTCTTCAAAATATCCATGATGGTAACCTACAACGTTCACTCCACGTTTTCTCAAGTTCTCGGCGGTCTTTGGTATAACATCTGGTTTTGCCCCCAACAGGTAAACACTCCACTTCCTGTTAACTGCTTCATTACAAAGGTATATCATAGTGTCTATACCTGGTATCCTATCGGTATGAACCGTGCAGTGCCTTTTTATCGCCCAAACAACACCTGCACCATCTGGAAGATGAAAAGAGGCATTTCGTAAAGCTTCTTTGTAATCAGAAATCTGCTCTGCCTTCAAAAATATCTGACTATTCAACGTTACCACAAATAGCTTTTCGCCTTTCTCTATGAGCTCAACAAGATACCCTCTAACATCTTCAGCTTTTCCACAAAGGACATTGTAGTCATAAAATTGAACCTGTGTCAAAATACCACCACCGAGCTTTTAGAAAATTAAAAAATTTGGGTCGGTTACTCCGACCCTTGCTGACTTACTGTTTGGTGCCGAGGGCGGGATTTGAACCCGCACGGGAAACCCCACATGATCCTGAGTCATGCGCGTCTGCCAATTCCGCCACCTCGGCAAATCTATTTTTATCTACCAGCAAGGTTTATTATACCATATAAGAAAGAGTTTTCAAGTCTCTGGCCCTCAGATAGAGAAGTTTAAACATTTAAAAATATGGTTCCAGTAAACCAACAAGTATTTTGAAGCTTCCTCTATAGTATTGTGCCTCGATGTAAAGCTTATCAACCATTTTCATTCCCGGTGGGTCCGGAACGTAAAATCTCAAGCTTGCAAATATTGCGTTTGATACATCTGTGAGAGTAGTAAAATCACTGAAATAACCAACTTGAACAAAGAGTTGTTTATTAGAAAAGCCCAAGATAGGACCGTATACAACAGAAAAAGCATTCGAAGAGGAATTGTAATCGTACGTCGCATAAATGGCAGGTCCAACTAAAATTCCAAGGTCTGCTTCAAAGTATACGCTAGCGTAAATATTCCATAGTTTATTTAAGGTCCAATCAGCATTCAGGTTAAAACCGAAGTACTCGTAACCAGCCCTCAAAACCCAGTTCGATAATTCTCCGTAATTATATCCAATCCCTATGTTGAAGTAAGCGTAAGCAAGAGTGATAATCACTAGAAAACAAAAGACAATCAACCTTTTAAACATCTTTTTATCCCCCCTTTTCGCTCTTCAAAAATATTTAAAACTACCCTATTACAAATTTAGTGAATTCCAAAACTACTTTTTCATTTGTTTTATCGTTAAGTATCTCTATCTTTTTTGGAAGTTCCCTTTCAATGTAAAGCCTAACTGTTATCGGTTGAACACCGAATCTCGCAAGGATTGCCGCATTCTTTGGTCTGAATTCAACATAATCTCTTCCATACGTCGCGTTGAAAAGTGGTGTTGAAAGGAAATCTGTTATTGACGTTAGTATATCTCCTACTTGCGAAACATTTGGAATAACGTTCTCCGTCGTTTTGTAGTTTTTGTACACGTATTCCACTTTTCTGGAAATCATATCGTACTGAATGACAATATCTTCGACAACCTCGGGGGATTTAAGATAAAATGTAAATTTTTCCAAGTTTTTGATAACCAAATCGAAAGAGAAAGCAATTTTTTTACGTTGCTGGCCATCAAGAACATCAAAGGTTAGAACCGTGCTTATATTGAAATTACGATTTCCAGCCAACTTCTCGATGAAACCGTAAACACTTATGCCGTCGTCAGACGTTTTTGTTTGAGACAATTGCGAAGTATTCTGCGCACATACAGAGCTGGTAAAGAGAATGAATAACAGCCCCACAATTGCTGCAAACAAGAAAGTTTTCCTACACTTGAACAAAATCCTCACCTCGTCAAAGGAGTCAAAAAGTTTTTAACTTTGCTAAATTTTCAAATCTCCAGCTAAAATTATTATGAAATCTATTGGAAAGACAACTTTCTTACCAGTTTTTGTTAATTCACCTATAATCGCGAGGTATTTAGAAATATAATCAAGCCTGTCTTCGACGTATACAACTTCGAATTCCGTTTCAGAGAATACATCCGTCAAAAGCTTATCAACAAATTTTTTCAGTCCTTCGTTTTTCCTTAATATCCAAACCGCATTCTTCTTTATATCTACGTCTACTCCTTCGTAAAAAATGTTGTTTGGTTTGTAACCTTTCGAAGAGAAGAGATTCCCAATTTTCTCACCAAAGCCGGCTGTTCTGTTCTTAGTATTGTTTATAACGTAGTACCTGTATCTTTCCTCTAACCTCTTTTGCCTAGTTACAAAACTTGCTCGGTATTCTTCTATCTTAGATTCATCAATGTATAAATTACCGTCTTCTGCTATGTAAAATGGAAATGGGACGCTTTCAATTTGGAAGTTGTTTTTCACTTTTGAAAAGATATAAACAACTTCCCCTATTTCCATATTGAATTCCGTGCGTTTTTTGATTTCTCTATACAGTTCCGTTAAAGCAAATACGTTTTTCTGTAAGGCTTTCTGGGCAAGTTTTTCTATTATTACCCGCTGTTTGTCCAGCCTTCCTATGTCTCCTTCGGCTGTTTTTCTGAAACGCAGGTAGGCGAGTAATTCCTTTCCCTTCATTTTGTAATAGCCAGGTGTGAAGTCGATTTCCAAATTTTGCGCTACGTCTTTGTAATGCATAGGTCTATCGACGAATACCTCAATTGGTCCAAGTTCGTCGCCAAGGAATTTGAAAATGTCGTAATCAACAATAAAATACCTCTTTATTGTTATTCCTGTTAATTGTTCGATTCTCTTTTTAAACTTTTCTAGCCCTTCTGATTGATAGTAGGAGTTAATTTTCTTACCATCAATCACCAAATCCCTCGGAATGCTCGAAATTATCATCTTCTTTTTTTCAAGGTCTATACTAGCTACAAGTATAACATCGGTTCGTCTTGTCCCACCAATGTCTTTATCCAACCCAAGAACTAAGATGTTAACAGGGTCCTCAGTGGGGATAAAAAACATCCTCAGAAACATCTCTATCCATATTGTGGAAACAAAAAGCGCGGCAGCTACACCTATGAATATTACAAAAACATAAAGGACATTCTTCATATCACTTTATATCTCCCTTGACCCAACCTATGTATGGAAGGTTTCTGTATTTTTCGTTGTAATCAAGTCCATAACCAATGACAAATTTATCCTCGATTTCAAAGCCTACAAAATCAGGAATAACCTGAGGAGTTCTACCAAGTTTTTTCAATAGGGTCACTACTTTTAAATCAGCTGGGCGATACCTTTTCAAATACTCCAGTATGTATGAAAGTGTTAGCCCGGTGTCGAGGATGTCCTCAACTACTATAACGTGTCTACCTTCTATTGGTTCATCTATCCAGCTTTTCACTCTGATACGTCCGGTTGATGAAACTCCAGAGTAGCTTGAAACCTGGATGAATGAATATTCTACGTTCATATCTATGTTCTGCACTAACTCGCTGAAAAAGTGTATGGAACCCTTAAGAACACAAACTGCATGCAATGTATCGGTTTTGTCCTTGTAGTAGTCCGTAATTTCTTTTCCAAGTTCTTTTACACGCTGTTTGATTTGTTCATTGGATATCATAACCTCTATCAAGGAAATCCCCTCCTACATTAGCTTTTTGGATTTCTAACTTGTTAGAAACAAGTTTTTATTTTCCTGATTCAATTACCCCCGCACAGATAACCCTTGGTCCGTCGTAGAAAACCGCAATTTGACCTGGAGTTACAGCAAATGTAGGTTCGTCGAATGTTACAAATAGTTTTCCACCATCTTCATCTTTGTATTGGACTGTACACCCAACTTCCTTGAACTTTTTGCGAATTTTTACGCTAGCTCGGAATTCATTTGGTAAATAATCGTCATAGACATTCAAATTGGAAACAACCATGTGTTTGTCGTATAACTCATCAACAGGGGCAACTAATATAAAATTGCCGTCAACATTCTTTGCCCTCACGTACAATTTGCTTCCAGCAGCTATACCAAGTTTTCTCTGTCCTATTGTGTAAAATGGTAATCCCTCGTGTTTTCCGATAATCTTGCCATCTGTTGTAATTATGTTCCCCGGTTTGACGTCTATGCCTAAATCCCTAAAGAAGCCTTTCAAATCGTTATCCGGTAAGAAGCACAAATCTTGGGAATCTATCTTCTGCGCCACATGTATGCCTTGCTGTTGAGCGATTTTTCTTATTTCTTCTTTCGTGTAATAGCCATTCGGAAGAATAATCCTTCTCAACTTTTCTTTTTTTATTGAAGCTAAAAAGTACGACTGGTCTTTACTTTCATCAACGGCTTTGTAAAGTTTCCCATCTATTATCCTTGCGTAGTGTCCGGAAGCTACATATTCCATTCCATCACTTAGTGCAACATCCATCACTGCACCGAATTTTATGTACTCATTGCAGAAAAAGCATGGATTGGGGGTTTTTCCTATCAAATTTTCGTTTATGAAATAATTAATTATCCTTTCTTTGAAAATATCTTCAACATGAATTATCTTAAACGGAACTCCAAATTTTTTTGCTATCATCTGTGCATCAAACGTATCTGAAGGACTACAACAAACTTTGTGTTTTATCTGTTTGGTTATGTAGAGTTCATCTCTAACAGTCTTCATGTGGTAAGCTGTAACATCGTATCCTTCTTCTAAAAGCAAATACAAAGCAACTGCGCTATCAACACCTCCGCTGAGCAGTACGCCAACTTTGACACCTTTTTTCTTTATTTCAACGTTCAAATTTTGCACCTCGCTTTGTAGTCTTCTATCAAATCTTTGAGTTTTATGCTTCTAAGCGTATCTTCCATCTTTCCTAAAACAATTTCCCATATTTTACTAACTGTGCAAGTCTCTGGACTCTCTTGCTCTGGAATTACATCGACAAAGCACTTGATAGCATCGGTCGGATTGTCAACTGCCGTAACTATATCGTAAACCGTTATTTCTTCAGTGTCTCTTGCCAGTTCGTAGCCTCCGCCCCTGCCTCTGTAAGCCTTCAGAATACCATTCCTTGCAAGGTCTGCCAAAATCTTTTCAGCAAATTCAAGTGGTAATTTTGCCCTGCATTTTTTCACTAACTCACGTGCACAGACACGTCTATTTTCCAAGCCGATTAGTATCATTATCTTTATTGCGTACTCACTCTTCATTGTGATGGCCAATATCTCACCCTTCCTCTTGTTTAATATATCCATTTCTTCCAGCTCTTTCAGTTCTTTCAGTTATTCAAATCTGGTCTGATTATATAAACAGGATGTGGAGTAATTCCATTGTTAAGCGCAAGTCTTACGTCACTCACGTAAACATCTATTCTATTACCTTTTATTGCACTGCCTGTATCCTCAGCAATAAAAACCACATTAGCCAACGTTGGGATATAAACAAGCGAGCCAAGTGGGATTACCGAAGGGTCAACCGCTATCGTTAAGAACTGCTGAGGCACTCTTCCATTCCGTGCAATCCTAAATGTAGGATGTGTTGGAACTTTGCCGTCATCCCACTCGGAGTAAAAAGTCACAGTAAAGACTCCCTTGTATTCCGTGAACAATCTTAGGGGATCTCTTGGTTCGCCCTCTATGTAGAGCTCGAAATGAAAGACATCGATACACTGCCCGATGGGTTTGTCAATTGTAACGAAACTACCTGGTTTTAGTGAAGTGTTAATCCCTCCGTATACTGCCAATATCATATTTCCGTGGTCGATTGTTACTGTGTTATCGTTAACGCTCAAGACTTTACCTGGTAGAATTGGGTATATGTCCTTGCCTTTTGCGTAGATATCCATCCCAATGGTCTTGCCACCGTTTCTTTCCTGACCATGGTATGAGAGTATATCCGTAGGCTGTATTTTTACAGGAACGCGTACATAGTTTTTTGGATCATCAACAGGAATCTTAATCAATTGCCCAACAGAGAGTTTCGAAGGATCCTTTAAGTTGTTTATACTTGTAAGTGTATTCAAGTCTACTTTGTAAGCAGAAGCAATCGATGAAAGTGTGTCTCCGGCTTTCACAATATAGTAGATATAGCCTGTGTTTAATTTTAGAAGTGTTGCCGGGTCTATGTTCTGAATAGCTGTTTTTATCTCGTTTATTTGCTGTTGTAACTGCCTTAAAAATTCAATATCACTCTGACTTATTTTCTGGGGCATATTCTGCTGAATATTTCTTACTTGAGCGGCAAGTGAATCTACACTTTTTTGTAGGTTTTCAATTTGTTTCAACTGATTCTCAAAGCTAGCAATTTTTCCTTGAATAGTACTATTATTCTTCTCGACAGTGGCAATTTTCTTCGATAAATCATTTATAGAATTTGCGTTACTAGCGTTTGATGATTCTACCTTTTCTACCCTTTTTGAAAGCTTCTCCAAAACCTCCTGAACGCCTTCAATCGATGCAACTTTTGCTTGCAGTTCCCTCACAGACTCTTCGAGTTTAACAACCGAATTTTTGACTTGAGACAACTGAGTTTGCAGTTGCTGAGTTTGTTGTATTTGTGAATCGGAGATATTCGGTGATATTCCTGATTTTTCGAGTTTCTCAACCCTTTCCTCAATATTCTTAACTTGTAAAGATAACTCTAAATAATTTCCCAAAGGCATACACGAGTATGTCAAGAACAAAAGCAACAGGAGTGGCAAAAACAAAAATATAGAAGTGATCTTTCGCGTATCTAATATTATTTTATTTCTCCTCTTATACTCTGCCATCTATCTCTCCCTGCCTTGACATAAAAAGAGTTTACGTTTCTATAGTCTGTAGCAAGCGTTGAAAACCATTTTGTAGCATCTTCAATTTTTCCAAGCTTATACGATATCTCTCCCAGGTAGAACAGTACCATAGGTTCTTTTTCAGTATCAAGATTTGTTTTTGTATAGCACTCCTCAAAATACACCAAAGCTCTTGCAAGCGCTTTTAACTCATTATCTTTGTCTGAAATCTCCCGGTAAAGCCAAGCCATTCTTAAATACATCTCTGCTACTCGGCAAGGCTGCTTTTTCGCGTTATAAAACAAGGTTGCAAGTGCATAAGCAAATATTGCAGTTTTGTGGTCACGCTCTTGTGAAAATGAAATACCTTCTGGTATTTTGATTTCATTTTGAACCTTTCTTACTTCATCCATGTAAATAGGAGATACCTGATGTTCAAAATCTTGTTCCAACGCGGCATAAAAGCATCTAGAACAAACGACTACAGAATATAAGAGAGGATTAACACCCTCATAGTTTGGCTTCATATCCTCGTCGTAACTTTTTATCTTTATCCTGTCTGTAAAGACTTTTTTTGAAACTGTGATGTTTGAACAAATGGGACACTTGTACCTTTTGTCATACACTTGCGGGAGTTGATTCACTGATTTCATCTCCTGCCAACAAAGCCTCCACGAAATCTTTTGCATTAAATGGCTTCAAATCTTCAATCCCTTCACCTACACCTATGAATTTAATGGGTATTCCAAGTTCCTTTGCGATGGCTATTGCAATTCCGCCTTTTGCTGTTCCATCAAGTTTTGTGAGCACGATACCCGTGACATTAACAACTTCTTTAAATATTTTCGCTTGCTGCAATCCATTTTGCCCAGTTACAGCATCCATAACCAAGAGCACTTCATGTGGTGCTGCCGGAACTAGTTTTTGAACTACTCTGTGAACTTTTTGAAGTTCGTCCATAAGGTGCTTTTTGTTGTGTAATCTACCCGCCGTGTCGAGAATGACCACATCTTTTCCTTTAGAAATAGCATGATTAACAGCATCGTATGCTACAGCACCTGCATCGGCACCTTCCATATGTGCGATAAACGTTGCTCCACTTCTTTCCGCCCAAACCTTCAGTTGGTCTATAGCAGCTGCCCTGAACGTATCACACGCACCGAGCACAACTTGTTTACCTTCGCTTCTAAACATATACGCGAGTTTTCCGCACGTTGTTGTCTTTCCTGAACCATTTACTCCAACCATGCTTATCACAAAAGGCTTTTCATAAGGAATATAGAGTTTGTTGTCCTTTGAAAGAATTTCAATCAAAATTTCCTTTAAAGCTTCAAAAGCATCTTCTGGTTTCATCTCTTCGAGTCTTTCAAGGATATATTCAGTAGCTTCCACTCCTACATCTGCAAGAATCAACAACTCTTCGATTTCATCACGTGTCTCTCTGTCAAATCTCTTTGTCTTTAGTATCTGACCTATTTTATTAAAAAATGCCTCTCTACTTTTTTTAAGGCCTTCTTTTAACTTGTCGAAAAACCCCATAGCAATCTGTGACCTCCTCACTTTCTCACTTTCTTAAAGCTTTTGTTTTATTTGTCCAAATCGATACATGCATATACTAATCCACTTCGCTTGCTAGTGATTACCCTATCAAACTTCACCGCAAGTCTTTCCAATAAACTATCTTTTATAAGAGTTTTGATAACTATTCTTTTTCTTGCAATCCTTACCATCTCTTTAACAGTCGATGTGTCTAACGTATCGTAACTTGCTAACGGTCTAAGCGGATTGAGGGCCGAACTTTCATACACAGGGTTTTCAAACATTGGGTCACAGTAAACTATATCAAAGGACTTATCGGATTGCTTTTTCATAAAGCTTTTCATATCTTCATTGAACAAAACTATCTTCTTTATCGCCATGTTTATCCATTCTTCTTTTGATTGATATTTGCTAAGTCCGTAGGAAACCACTCTGTAAATATGCGCTGATACTTCTGTTCCAATAACTTGTTTAACAAAATGTGCCATAAATACTGCATCCATTCCTAATCCAAACGTTGCGTCGTAAATGATATCTTCCGAAGATGGCTTTAATGCTTCCAAAAGTAAGTCTTTCCCATCTCTTTTGTAATTTTCCATCCTTATCTTCGCCATTCCTGGATGGAAAAATAACCTACCAGTTGGTGTAACTACTGAAAACTGGAGATTGTTGTCAACAACGTAGTAAACTTTTACCTTACCTTCCTTTACCCTTTCAGACAAATGCCTTCGGTTGTAATAAGGGATACCAAAATCTTGCGAAAGTTTCTTTGCTAACTCCACAGCCTCTTTTGATGGGGTATGTGAAGTAGTGATTACTACTGCATAATCTTCGTTTTTGGACTCGTTTCGTTCTCGACTTACTATGTCCATTGAATTGTCATTGACCATTCTGTGTTTCGTCAACCTCCTTGTTGTTGGTGGTATCACTTGCTTCTACCAAATCTTTCAGCTTTTGTAATGTCCTTTCTTTATCAGCAATCTGCTCTTTCTCAGCCTCATAAGCACGCTTTAATTCTCGAAGTTCTTTCGATATCATTACATAGCGTAAAAGACTAGTTAGAAAATACGCTAGGAAAATGATGAATATAATAATGAAAAGCACAAGGAGTATGTTATCTTCTCTCTTTTCTTTCCTACTTTTTACTTTCAAATGCCAACACCTCGGAAGAAACGGATTGAAAAAATTACACACTTAGACATTTACATAGAGCTTGTCCCAGTTAAATCAACAACTTCAGTGTCTTTATCAGAATAGGAAGGTGCATCTTTTGTCTGTTGTAGCCCCTGTTCGACAGCTTTGAATGTGTAAGTCTTACCTCTTTCAGCAACGAAAAATGCCTTGAATGTTCCAGAAACATTTTCTGTGAACATCTTGTAACTTCTTCCAGAGTTGATATCATAAACTTCAACAAACTCACGAGCCTTTGTTCGAATTTCAAAGATGTAACCGTTAACTTTTTTCAAGAATTTAACTTCAGAACTCTCACTAGTGAAATCGTAAATTATGTAAAATTCGTTAGTTCCCCTTATGTCGTAACTTCTGTTTGGAAAGTTTATAGCAACTGTAGTGGCAGGAAGAGTTGTATCTGTGGAAAAAGTTATCGCTAGTTTTGATGAAAAATCCAAATTTTCTTTTGATGTTGTAGGTATATCATACTTACCAAGCGTATCACCAAAAATGTACGAAGGCAATTTTGAGACTTTGAAAGGATTTTCAAGAGTTATCGTTGCTTCATGTTCAATCGATGATATAACCAGATTACCGGCGGAGTCTATATCCTGTAGCATCCCCAAAACCTCTTCTGGAAGCCCGTTAACGTAAAAATAAAACGTATAGACCTGCTTACCTGTTCCAGACAGAAAATTGCTGAGCAGATAAGCACAGCTAGATAAGATAAGTACCATGGCAACTATTACAGAAACCCATACTGCCCTTTTCAAGTCATTTCGCCTCGCTTGTTAAAAATACTCGGCACTATTTGAAATTAACATTCGTCACGATCACAATATATCCATTCTGTTCGTGATAATCCACTTTTACCTTCTCTGGTGGTATGTTGAACTTCCTTGAAATCGTTTCAATAACGGCATATTTAATCTCTTCAGAGTTTGCTTCAAACTCTTCCACAGGTATCATCTTGACAATCTCTCTTCTTCTTGTGAGCATCGTTTCGAGTCTTTCTGCCGCTTCCTCTTTAGGTGATTTTGTATTTTTGTGCTTTTTCTTTCTGAATATATCGATAATCCACATCACAATCACCTCTTCTTAAACACAGAAAGTAATGAAGCTAAGAACCCCTTAGAGGCACCTTTGAGATCTTCCTCTATAGGTACCTCTTCCCCCTTGATTCTCTTGACGATATTTTCAAAACTTCTACCTATAACAACACCATCTTCAAGAACAACTGGTATACCTTTGTTTGTTGCTATGATTACCTCTTCGGAGTCAGGTATTACACCTATTATCCTCATTGCCAAAGCTTTTTCAACATCACTCTTATCAAGCATCTCACCACGTTTAGCCATGTGAGGTTTAAATTTGTTCAGGACGATGTACATCTTGTCTTCAGAAAATCCATAGTTTTCAAGCAATCCGATAACTCTGTCTGCATCCGAAATCGCTGGTAGCTCCGGCGTGGTCACAATGAATGCTGCCTCAGCTGGTGCAACAGAATTCCTGAAACCCCGTTCTATACCAGCAGGCGAATCGATGAGTATGAAATCGAAGTCATCGTACAACTCTTGAACTATTCGCTTCATGTCTTCTGGTGACATCATCTCTTTTGTAGCAACTTGAGAAGCTGCAAGTAAATAGAGGTTTTTCAACTGCTTGTGTTTGACGAGCGCTTCCTTGGCTGAAACAGTCCCGTTTACGACATCAAAAGATGTGTAAATAATCCTATTTTCCAGTCCTAAGACTACATCCAGGTTCTTCAAACCTATGTCAGCATCAATCAAGCACACTCTTTCTCCCATCTTGGCTAATGTACAACCAAGATTTGCGGTGAAGGTTGTTTTGCCCACACCACCTTTCCCTGATGTGACAACAAATACCTTAGGTCTGTTCACATGCCCCACCCCTTTGGTCTTATTAGGAGAAAACTTCACTATTCGTTCAAACCCAATTTTGCATAGTAAACCAACTCAGCTTCTATGAACATGTCAATATCTCCATCCATCACAGCTTCAATGTTTCCCGTTTCTACATCTGTTCTGTGGTCTTTCACCATAGTGTATGGATGGAAGACGTAGGATCTAATTTGGTTACCCCAGCTAATGTCTTTCAATTCGCCCTGAATTTGTTCTATCTGCTTTCTTCTTTTTTCAAGCTCAAGTTGGTACAACCTAGCTTTCAACATCTTCATTGCAGTTTCTCTATTTTGGAGCTGTGACCTTTCCGTTTGACATGTTACAACGATACCTGTTGGTAAGTGTGTAATTCTTACAGCAGATTCAGTCTTGTTTACATACTGACCACCAGCACCACTTGCTCTGTATGTGTCAATCCTTAAATCTTCCGGTTTAATCTCGATGTCAATATCATCTTCTATTTCTGGAAGCACGTTAACAGAAGCAAATGATGTGTGTCTTCTTTTGTTAGCATCAAACGGTGAAATCCTCACAAGCCTATGTACTCCACGCTCGTACTTCAAATATCCGTATGCGAAATCGCCCTTAATGTATAGTGTTGCACTCTTTATTCCCGCTTCCTCACCTTCTTGATAATCGACTATCTCCACATCATAGCCTTTCCTTTCAGCCCAGCGCATATACATTCTCAACAACATAGAGGCCCAGTCCTGAGACTCAGTTCCACCGGCACCTGGGTGAATAGAAAGGTATGCATTCGAAGCATCGAATTTCCCGTTGAGAATCATCTCAAGCTCGAATTCCCTTATTTTTTTTGCCACTTCTTCTATCATATCTTCTAAGTGTTCCTGCATCGATGGGTCTTCTTCGGAAAGTTCTATACCCACTTCTATGTCTTCGAAAAGCGCTTTGATACGCTCCATATCTTCGATTATTTTCCTTGTCCTTTGTATCTCTCTATTAACTTGTTGTGCCCTTTTTTGGTCATTCCAAAAATCAGGTTTTAAGCTCTCTTCTTCTAGTTCTTTAAGTTTCGCTTTTTTATCCTCGGGGTGGAAGACCTCAATAATATCGTCGAACTTTTTCTTAAGTTCTTCGATTCGTTGTTTTTGCTCGTATGTTATCACACTTATACACCTCTCCTTGCAAATTTTATTTCTTAACTATTATTTTCCAATCAACGTGAGGTAAGTAATGAGCGCCGTCATAAGAAGTAGTATTGTTATTGTGATCTCCTTTGCATAGGTGTAGACGGAATTGTCTATAATCGTTCTTGCCTCTTTTTGAATTGTTGTCAAACCATCTGATAACAAAACTTTAACGGTATAAACACCGTCTGGATAACCCTTTCCATCCCATTTTAGTTGTGTTGTGCCGGCATCAATTTTTAAAGGCTTTTCATATACAATTATACCAGAATTATCCACAATTTGAATAGTTCCGCTTGCTGGCCTTGATGAGTATATTTTGATAATGCACTCATCGTCAGTCCAATCCCCATTCGGTGAGAATTTGTCAGACACGATAAGCTCCAAATTAAATGGGACAGGGTTAAATTTCAACCAAACAGGACTCTCTTTTCCATACTGGACGTTGACACTTTGCTTTATATCTTCAAATCCAGGCGAAGAAAAGACCAGTTCTTGGAGTCCAACTGGTACTAAGACTTTTTCACCATCTTTTTTTACAACACCATAGAGAAAACCCTTAGGAGAATACACGGAAACAGGGTAGACATTTGAAAAAATCGTAAGTTCACCCAAGCGTGTTGAAGGTATATAGACTATCTTAGGTTGTTTCTCAACATAGAACATCATCTTGTCAAACGAAACATACTTGTTCGAACTAACAATCCAAACCGAATGATAACCTTCTGCATCAAATTTTACGACAATCCTTCCAAAAACATCGGTATTACCCGCATATTTTCCATCGATGTATACAGCAGCAAATGGTTCATCTGTGTAGAGTAAGACCGAATAATCAGGTAAACTATCGAGCGAAATATTAGGCACATTTCCTATGCCTATGATTATTTGAAAGGAAAGTTCAGAAAACACAGAGACTGATATCACTGTTGTCAATATTAGAAACACCGCTACTCCAAACATCAAAAGATTGACAGGATTTCCACCTGTAATCCTCATGGTTGCGCACCTCCTCAAAAACGCTTCACTTGTTCAAACCAAGCTGGATAAATGCAAGTACCTCTGCCACAGCAACGTAGAGTTTCACTGGTATAGGCTCCAATAAATCTAGCTTGAAAAGCTCTTTGACCAATTCTTCTGATTTCACTATCGGCACATTACTTTCCATCGCCTTCTTTATTATCATTTCTGCCAAATGACATTTGCCCTTTGCAACAACAAAGGGCACATAGTCTTCTTTTGGTTTGTATCTCAAAGCAACAGCCAACTTCTGTGTGCAATCTTCATAGTATTTTTCATAATCATACGTACGTTCCATCACGCATCGCCTCGAGTTTTATAGACACGACGTCGAAGTTATTCCTCAGACGCTTTTCTAACTCCGTTACGTTTTCAGGAATCTTTTCAAAGTAAAGCGTCACACTCGACCTCATTGCGTTTTGTTGAGTCACCCCGTAGATACGGTTATTTTTCAAAAAAACCTCAAAAGTTCCAGCCTCTCTGTCAAGAAATATTATCCCTTCATTAATAATTAGACCATATTTACCAGACAAAATGTTCAGATAATTCAAAAAATCTTCTAATTCTTGACGGTCATCATTGCTTTCCTTCTTTTCCATGCTTTGTTGTGCCGAATCCACAGCTTGGGATTGTCTTAAAGCTTTTCTAAGCCTTTGAAGGATTGATTTATCTATTTCTCTTCGTTTAGAAATCTCCTCTAAAAATAGCGCGATGGCAACAATGAGACGCTCTTTAGACAAAACATCTAACCCTTCGACTAACTCTTCAGCAAGCTGAACAAACCTGACGCTAGGCAATTCCCGAAAGTTGTATGGTTTTTTCGCTAAAACCTTTGCTACGTAATCACCTATGCCGAAATCTTTCAATTCAATTTTTGCACCTTCTTTAGGTGCTTTCTTTCCACTTTTAATTATGTACTCACCATCGGATGTTTTGACCTTTACGTATTTCCCATAAGACTCCACGACAAGCCCAAAAATCTTCACACCCTATACAACCACCTTTGACTGTTCTATCAATTCGTCTATATTAACAAAGAATAAGTAAACATCATCTTTCTCGTTGTATATGTAATTTGCGGATATCTCCTCAAAGGAGCCGTTTTTGAATTTAACAACAAGCCCTACGTCCGATATTGTAGCTTTTGCAACGTTCTTTCTCCACAAGATTATTCGTAAGAGTGCATATTTTAAAAGGTTCTCGACACTTTCAGGCGTTTTACCAAACCTATCAACAAGCTCCTCGTAGATATCTTGTATCTCTTGTTCATTCGTCGCCGAGGCGATTCTTCTGTAAAACCTCATACGTTCGAATGGGTCGTATATGTAAAATTCCGGTATCACGATACTCCCAGGAATACCTTCGAGTTCTGTATCGATTTTACTTTGGACTTTCCCAGTGTATTCCATGACCGTTTCGTTCAACAGGTCAAGATAGTATTTAAGTCCTATGTCATTTACAAATCCGTGCTGTTCAACACCGAAGATAGCACCTACGCCTCTTATCTCCATATCCTTCATCGCTATCTTCATACCGCTTCCGGGACCTTGGTATGATTTTATTGCATAAAGTCTTTCTAAAACCTTATCGTTGACGTTCCTTGCATGGAAAAAGTACGCAAAGGCTATCTTATCACTTCTGCCCACCCTACCACGTAGTTGATACAACTGCGCAAGTCCGTATCTGTGCGCATCGTCTACGATAAGTGTATTCGCGTCGGGAACATCTACTCCGTTTTCAACTATCGTTGTGCAAAGTAGCACATCCGCATGCTTGTGATAAAACGCATCTATCGCTTTTTTCATCTCGCTCTTTGGTTGTTGCCCGTGTGCGATAACGATATTTGCTTCGGGAACTAACTTCTTCAACCTTTCATAAACTTCGTATATCGAATTAACACGGTTATGAACGTAGATAACCTGGCCTCCTCGTCCTATCTCCCTCAGTATCGCAAGTCTTACTATTCTTTCATCGAATGGGCCAATATGGACCTGTATTTCTTTTCTCCCAAGTGGTGGAGTCTTTATTTCGGACAAATCTTTCAAGTTAGACAAAGCCATATGCAAGGTCCTCGGAATGGGCGTTGCACTCATAGAGAGCACATTGACGTTCACACGCAACTTTTTGAATTTCTCTTTTTGTTCAACTCCAAATTTTTGCTCTTCATCGATAACAACCAAACCGAGGTCTGCAAATTTCACATCACGGAGTACACTGTGTGTTCCCACAAGTAAATCAATTTTTCCTGATTTTACACCTTCCAAAATCTCTTCACGTTCTTTTTTTGTCGAAAACCTGTTCAAAAGGGCTACATTTATACCAAATGGTTTGAACCTCGTTACAAGATTATCGTAATGTTGCTTTGCTAAAATGGTTGTCGGTGCGAGAAGAACAGCTTGTTTACCGGAGACAATCGTTCTAAATATTGCGCGGATAGCTACTTCTGTTTTACCATAGCCAGCATCCCCAACAAGTAACCTATCCATCGGTTTTTCGCTGGCAAGGTCTTCAAGCACCTCATTTATGGCATTCAACTGGTCTGGTGTTTCCACAAATGGGAACGTCTTTGCAAATTCTCCCTCCAACTCCGCATCCCCCGGTAACGAAAGCCCTTTGATGTTGCTTCGTGCATGGTGTATCAGCACAAGTTCGCGAACAAGTTGCTCTATATTTTTCCTTGCTTTCTCCACTTTGCGTGCCCAAGTTCCTTTTTTAAGTGAATCAAGCTTTACATTTACCTCATCACCGACATATTTTTCTACCAAATCTATCCTTTCGATAGGCACGTACAAAACCGAATCCGCAAAATTCAACACTAAGAACTCTCTCTGAGCACCGTTCACCTCTACTTTCTTGATTTCGCTGAACCGAGCAATTCCGTATTTTTTGTGGACAACAATGTCCCCTATTTGCAATTCTTCTTCTGAAATTATAGGTTCCGAAGGTATGTATTCTTCTTCCTGAACTTTCTTTACAACAAAGAACGCTTTTTCCGAGGGTAACTCCTTGGCACTCGATAGAATCGTTTCATAGTCTAATACCCCAAAGCGCTTGTAATCGCTCAGTCTATTATCTTGGCCCATCTCTTCCATGGATTTGCGCAGTTCTCGTTCGAAGCGTGTGAAATGTTCGAGCACACTCTTTTTGTCTTTTATATAAAGTTCTACTCCGTAATCAAGTATCGTTCCGTTCACAAACTTACCAGTGAACTGGTTCTCTATAGGCTCTAAAAACACTTCGTCATTTGATTTGAAATGTTCTTCTTTAAGTATGAACTCACGCGCAGGAAGCAAAAGTGCATTTTGTAAACTTTCCTCACTACGCTGGGTCTTTAGATTAAACTTTCGTATATCCTCGACGATGTTACCAAATAACTCAATTCTAACCGGTATACCATCAGGTCCCAAATAATCAATAATTTCTCCTCTTATAGAAAACGTCCCGCCCTCGCGAACGTTAAAAACTCTCTCATAACCAAGTTTTGTGAACAGTTTTTCAGGTTCCGAAAGCCTGTCTCCTAATTTGAGAAGATACGTATTCTCTTTCAACGTCTCCGGGGGCATTACGTAGTGGAGAATTGAACGCAGTGTACAAACTCCCTTTAATTTTCCTTGTGTCGCAAGATAGAGTGCAAATACTCGGCGAGCTCTCACATACCAAGAGGGGCTTAGATTCTCGTAAGGAAGCACATCATAGTCTGGTATGTAATAATAACCATCTATCTCACAATCTTTTTCCGTAGGAACTATGATAATTTCATTCATCGCTTTATTAACTAAACACCTCCATTTAAACACTTACACGTTCCATCAAGTCAGTCTCTTTTATTAGTTATTTACAGTTCACATCATTATTGGTTGTTGCTCGAAATCCATACCCGCTGAGCGAACTGACTTATCGGGGTAAAGGAATGCGTATATATCGCTAGCAAGGATATCCTTTTCAAATTGCCACAAGTATAACTCACGGTCCACTTTCCACTCTCGTTTTCCTTCATCTCTTTGTTTTTCAACCTCTTCCAAAATCTGTTTGTAAAGTGATGCCGTGGCAATTAAAGGTATTTCTGATTTTTTCTTTATCTCCTTGAGCAATTCTCTTCCTTTGTTGTTAAATCCCAAGATTCTCAAATACTGTGGACCGGATACGTTAGATTTTTCCATCTTTTCTTTTTCTAAATCAAATAACACATGCAAGATGGCGCGTCTAATTCTTGAATATGTGAACCTTTTGGCTTTTACTAATTCTACAAACTGTTGCAAATCACCTGTTTGCCTTGCAGCTTCCCAAAATCTAAGGTCAAGCCCCTCGTTGAAACTGTATATCTTCTCAAAATCTTCCCTCTTCATCTTTCTAAACATAGCAATCACAAATTCCAGATATTCCCAAAAGATAGGTCCTCTACCTTTGCTAAACTCTTCTTTTAGTATTTCATAGGTCGTAGGAGGAATTGCATCTTTTGCCGTCTCAAACTGCCCTGCTCTAATGACTTTTCTAATAGCCGTTGCTGATGATAACTTTCCTTTGAACTCTGGATCATTGTCGTCTGCACCTATTCTCTTTATAATGTGTGGTTCTATTGAACTATTGAATTTCATCAAAGCTTTTACGTATTCAACTCCTAGGATATCGTTGGACTTGGAAAGTTTTGCCACTTCCTCGCTCAAAATCCCCATAAGGGCATATTTTCGTGCGTTTGGATAAGAAAACCCCATCTTCAGTTGCTTTTTGAACTCCGTTTGAAATTCGGGTGTTTGGTTAACGAGTATATGGGCGACTTTCTTTAAAAACTCTATATCTCCGCTTTCGCTTCCAAAAACGATATCTGTAACAACCCCGGTCTTGTGGAGTATGCCAACGGAACCTAGTGCGAATCCTCCGGCATCTTGAATCGCATAAACAGTTGGTAGTTCTAAAACAAGGTCTACACCGTTTAGTAAAGCTATCTTAGCACGCGCGTATTTATTCACAATCGCGGGCTCCCCACGTTGGCAGAAGTTGCCGCTCATAACGGCAACCACATAATCTGGGTTGACAAGCTTTATCGATTCTTTCAAATGATGCAGATGACCGTAGTGAAACGGGTTATACTCCACAACAATTCCAAGCACTTTCATATTCCTTACTCCTCAAACTCCCTTTTCATAATCGTGTATATCAAAACAAAGAGTATCAAATTATACACAAAATACACAGCGCCCAGGTACATCATTTCAATGGTATTTCCATGTTCGCCAAGCAAATCCAATCCTATCCACGTCGGTCCATTAAATGCCAGTTTGTAGACCTGAACGCCTAACGCAATACCGGAAGCTATAAACGAGAGGATTATAAATAAAGAAGAATTTCCATCAACCGCTTTTGAATAAGGATACACTGCCAATAAAAACCCACTTAACGTTATCATCGCTAGCGTGAAAAGTAAAAACCTCGAACCTAAGAACGTGAACCCTGTGAGGTTCGATACAATTGGTGAAACGTACATAACAGCAAAATAAACGGCTGTGGATATAAATCCAAAGACAAAAGTTATGAATCCCACAAGGATTATTAAGTAAAACTCCCATTTCGGTAGTTTCGACTGCTCTTTACTGAAAAATCGAACACTTCCAGAATATCTTGAGTGACGCTCCCCTTGAACATTCGTACTAAAATTCTCCTGGCTCATTTTAACGACCTCCTTCTAACTCACGTTCATTTCGTTTTAAATTATACCAGATTTTTACAATTAGGTCTATTTAAACAAACATAGTCGGAGCTTTTCTTTTCTTTTGTTTGCTTAGCAACATATGACTTTATACTTCCAGATAAGGTGTTATAATTATTTTTGACAGAGCTTTTCAAAAAAAGAGGTGATTTCGTTGGCAATCTTGAACATGTTTACAGATACGACTTTTCGTGACGGTCATCAATCTTTAATAGCCACCCGAATGCGAACAAAAGATATATTAGGAATAATAGATGAAGTGGACAGTTTGGGTTTTCAAGCATTGGAAGTATGGGGTGGTGCAACGTTTGACGTTTGCGTCAGGTATCTAAATGAGGACCCATGGGAACGTTTAAGACTCATAAGTTCAAAACTGAAAAATGCAAAAGTACAGATGCTTCTGCGTGGTCAAAATCTTGTCGGATACAGACACTACGCCGACGATGTTGTAGAACTATTTGTCAAAAAGGCGATTGAAAATGGTGTACAGATAATTAGGATATTCGACGCACTTAACGACATCAGGAACTTAGAAAAAAGCATAGAGGTTGCTCTGAAATGTGGCGCACATGTTCAAGGAGCCATATCTTACACTGTTAGCCCTGTCCATACCATTGAATATTACTTAGACTACGCCAAACAACTTGTCGAACGTGGAGTTCATTCGATATGCATCAAAGACATGGCAGGATTATTAACACCAAAAGTTGCTGGCGAATTAGTTAGAAACCTAAAACAAAAGTTTGATTTGCCAATCGAAGTCCATTCGCATGCGACAGCAGGACTTGGAGAACTTGCTTATCTTGCAGCAATCGAAGCAGGCGCAGACATTCTTGACACAGCATTTTCACCATTCGGAATGACGACAAGCCAACCCGCTTTTGAACCCATCTACTATGCTTGGTCAGAATATAAACCGCTTCCGGAGATAGATTGGAAAAGAGTCGATAAGATTGTAAAGTATCTAATTGAAGTAAGGAAGAAATACGAAGAATACGACGTAAAGATGTATACTATAGACCACAGGATAATAACCTCACAGGTGCCAGGCGGTATGTATTCAAACCTTGTCAAGCAACTCGCAGAACAAAAGATGCTCGATAAGCTTGACGCTGTCCTTGAGGAAATTCCACGTGTAAGAAAAGATTTGGGATATCCCCCATTGGTCACCCCAACTAGTCAAATAGTTGGCGTTCAAGCTGTTTTAAACGTTTTAACAGGTGACCGCTACTTGAAAGTAACAAGAGAAGTCAAAGATTATGTGCGTGGGTTGTATGGAAGACCACCTGCACCCATTGACCCCGAACTTGTAAAGAAAATACTGGGGGATGAAAAACCTATAGAAGGAAGACCGGCTGATTACATTGAGCCAGAGTTAGAAAAAAGAAAAAGAGAGATAGGCCTTTTAGCTGAAACAGACGAGGATTTGCTCATCTACGCAATTTTGGGAGAAGTTGGTAGGCAGTATCTAAAAAAACGGTATGATGAAAAAATATACGTCGACTGGTCACTTGTAAATGAATACGAAGGAGGCTATCCAGTTTGATAGTTGGTTTGGGAAACGACATTGTTGATATCTCTCGTGTTGATGAAAGGCTCGAAAAACGAATTCTAACCGAAGAAGAAAGGGAAAACAAGGATGGAAAGATAACGAAAGAATACATAGCTGGTAGATTTGCATTGAAAGAAAGTTATTTTAAGGCTCTCTACACTGGTATATCTGGTAATTTTTTTCAAGACATTTCATTTCTTAACAGAAGAGACGGCAGTGTGTTTTTAATGCTTCATAAATACAAACCTTCGAAAAATGGTATTTACAACTTTGTTTACGCGTCACTTTCGCACGATTCGTTTGCATATGCCACTGTATTGCTCGAGAAGATAGAAGGAAAGGTATTTATTGGTATAGGGACGAACCTTGGGAAGCGAGAAGAGAATATACAAAAGGCTCTTGAAAAACTTACAGAGATTTCAAAGATAGTATCAGTTTCGAATATAATAGAAACCGAACCGTATGGAAAGACAGACCAACCAACATTTTTGAACTGTGTAGTAGAAATAGACACTAACTTAACACCAAACGCACTTTTGGAAGAACTGCTTAGAATAGAAAAGGAAATGGGAAGGATACGCATTGAAAAGTGGGGACCGAGGGTTATTGATTTAGACATACTGTTTTATGGGAACTTAGTTCTCAAAAATGAAAATTTAACCGTTCCGCACTACGATTTTGAAAACAGGATATTCTTCGTAAAACCAATGCTTGAAATAGCGCCTGATTTTGTCCACCCCATTTCTTTGAAAACTATGAGTGAGATATTTGATGAGTTAAAAAGCAAAAGTTTAAATAATAACATGCACCCATTAAACAGTTGGGAATTTTAAGACAATTTGGAGTGATTCACTATGGAAAACCAAACAGAACGTGATATATTAGCTATCGAAAAGGAAATTGACGAAGCTATTGAAAATGAAGATTACGAAAAATTGAATACCTTGCTCGATGAGCGTGAAAAGCTGCTTCCAAAACTTACAGAAAATGAGCTAAGGGAAATCTATGAACGCGACCAACAACGTATGAGAGTACTTGGAGAAAAAATGAAGGAATTTAAGAATATAGCGTTAAAAACAGAAACAGGCAAAAAGATGGTCCAGTCTTACATTCAAACAGAAGACAAGGGTCAAGAAATAGACCGACGTGGTTAAATATTGAATAAAGGTACAAAGGCGAAATAAAAATAAAAGGATAATATTCAGTTATTTTAAGTGAAGGGGGAGGACACAAATGGACGAAAGATACCAAAAGGCAAAAGCAAAATACGAAGAGGTTATTGCAAAGTCGATAGCTAAAGTCCCTGAAAGAAAATCTCCGTTCATGTCCACATCAGGCTACGAAATCAAGCGTGTTTACACGCCAGAGGATATTCAGGACCTGGATTACGTAGAAGACCTCGGATTTCCCGGAGATTATCCATATACACGTGGTGTCCAGCCCACAATGTACCGCGCAAGATTCTGGACAATGCGCCAATACGCAGGTTTTGGAACCGCAGAAGAATCGAACAAAAGATATAAATACCTTTTACAACAAGGGCAAACAGGACTTTCAGTTGCTTTCGACCTCCCAACACAAATAGGATATGACTCAGATGACCCAATGGCGGAAGGAGAAGTTGGAAGGGTTGGAGTCGCGATAGATTCTCTTGAAGATATGGAAATACTCTTTGACGGCATACCCCTCGACCAAGTCAGCACGTCAATGACCATCAACAGCACTGCCATGATTCTGCTTGCCATGTACATCGCCGTAGCTGAAAAACAAGGCGTTTCACAAGACAAACTCAGTGGAACAATTCAAAACGATATACTTAAAGAATACATCGCACGTGGAACGTACATATATCCACCCGAACCTTCTATGAGACTTATCACAGACATTTTTGAATACTGCTCAAAGTATATGCCAAAGTGGAATCCTATCAGCATCAGCGGTTACCATATTAGAGAAGCAGGTTCTACAGCTGTTCAAGAAGTTGCATTCACTCTCGCCGATGGTATTGCATACGTTGAAGCTGCGATAAAAAAAGGACTTGAACCAAACGTCTTTGGTAAGAGGCTTTCGTTCTTCTTCGCAGCACACAACAACTTCTTAGAAGAAATCGCAAAATTCCGCGCAGCAAGACGATTGTGGGCAAAGATAATGAAGAACAGATTCGGTGTCACAGACCCCGAGGCAATGAAACTCCGATTCCACACACAAACAGGAGGTTCCACATTAACTGCCCAACAACCACTTAACAATATCATCCGTGTAACAATTCAAGCGCTTGCGGCCGTGCTTGGTGGAACTCAATCATTGCATACCAACAGCTACGATGAAGCGCTTGGTCTACCTACGGAAGAATCTGCAAGAATCGCACTTAGAACTCAACAAATAATTGCGTATGAATCTGGCGTTGCTGACACAATAGACCCATTGGGCGGTTCCTATGTAGTGGAAGCAATGACGAACGAAATTGAAAAACGCGCGATGGAATACATAGAAAAAATAGACCAAATGGGCGGTATGATAAAAGCGATAGAGTCAGGATACGTGCAAAAAGAGATTCACGAAAGTGCGTACAAACACCAGCTTGCTGTTGAAAAGGGCGAGGAAATAATCGTAGGAGTCAACAAGTTCCAGATAGAAGAAGACTTGAAACAAACACAAATTCTTAAAGTAGACCCCGAGCTTGAAAAGAAACAAAAAGAAAGGTTAAAGAAACTCAAAGAACGAAGAGACAACGAAAAAGTGAAAAAGTTACTTAACAAAATCAAAGAAGTTGCCGCTACAGATGAGAACCTCTTCCCGTACGTGCTTGAGGCGGTCAAAGCTTACGCAACGGTTGGAGAAATTAGTAATGCTCTGCGAGAAGTTTTTGGTGAATACACAGAAACAGTGATAATCTAGCTGCCTTCAAAAGTTGTTGGTCTTGAAAATGTTGACAAAGGTAGTTTGATATATTTGAAAGGAGGACTGATGTATATGGAAAAGGGAACATGGGAAATCAAGAAAGGTTTTGCTGAAATGTTTAAAGGTGGCGTCATTATGGACGTTACCACAGCAGAGCAAGCTAAGATTGCAGAAGAAGCTGGTGCTGTTGCCGTTATGGCACTTGAGAGAGTGCCAGCAGATATAAGAAAAGCTGGTGGAGTTGCAAGGATGGCTAGTATTGCAAAGATTAAGGAAATCATGGAGGCTGTTTCTATACCAGTTATGGCAAAAGTCAGAATCGGGCACATTGCAGAAGCCAGAATTCTTGAAGCCCTTGGTGTAGACTTTATTGATGAATCGGAAGTCCTCACACCAGCCGATGACAAATACCACATAAACAAACACGAATTCAAAGTTCCGTTCGTTTGTGGTGCCAGAAACCTTGGGGAAGCACTGAGAAGAATCGCAGAAGGTGCAGCAATGATAAGAACAAAAGGTGAGGCAGGAACAGGAAATGTTGTTGAAGCTGTCAAACACATGAGAACAGTTATGGCTGAAATCAGAAAAGTTCAAAACATGCCATATGAAGAAATAGTTGCTTATGCAAAAGAAATAGGCGCTCCTGTTGAACTTGTTCAACAAGTAAAAGAACTTGGTAGACTTCCCGTTGTCAACTTCGCAGCAGGTGGCATTGCAACACCAGCAGATGCTGCACTTATGATGATGCTTGGAGCAGATGGTGTCTTCGTAGGAAGCGGTATATTCAAATCAAAAGACCCAATGAAAATGGCAAAGGCTATAGTTATGGCAGTTACATACTGGAACGACCCAGAAATGCTTTTGAAGATTTCTGAAGATATCGGAGAACCAATGGAGGGCTTGGAAATTGAAACACTCGAAGTAAGATTGCAAGAGAGAGGTTGGTGAAAAATGGTAATCGGAGTTTCTGGTATACAAGGTGATTTCAGAGAACACAAATGGATGATAGAGAAGCTCGGAATAGGAACCTACGTTGTCAGAACACCGGAAGACTTGGAGAAAGTCGATGGACTAATTATTCCCGGTGGTGAATCAACAACAATGATTCGAATAATGAAACGCATAGGCTTATTTGACGCGCTAAAGGAAAAAATTCTCAATGGATTTCCAGTTTACGGAACTTGTGCAGGACTTATCGTTCTTGCAAAAGAAATTGAGAATTACCCGCAAGAGTCGTTGGGGGTTATAGACATAAAGGTGCGCAGGAATGCATATGGAAGACAAGTCGACAGCTTTGAAGAATACGTAGAAATCAAAGGATTTGACAGACCATTCAAAGCTATTTTCATCCGTGCGCCACGTGTCGAAGCTTGGGGAGAAGGGGTAGAAACTCTCGCATTCCTTGATAACCATCCTATCATGCTAAGACAAAGCAACGTGCTTGTTACATCTTTCCATCCAGAATTGACAGATGACACACGCATACATGAATATTTCGTCGAGATGGTAAAACAATACAGCAGAAAATGACAATTCTAAAATCATTAAGACGCCGCCACACGGTGGCGTTTTTTGTTCTTTAAATTAAAGTTCCACCTTCTCAATTTTGTTTAAAAAAAGAAATTTGGTATAATACACTTGAAAATTATTCACAATTTGAAATCAAAAACCCTAACAACAAAAACCAGAGAATGAGATAGATATCTAACATTTTGGACACTTTTTATCTAATTTTCGTATTTGACACTTTTAAAATACGCGGTTAAAATATGCCTGAAAATTAGAGTATTGTTGTCTAATTTCATTTCACAAAGAAAGGCTGTAAAACTAATTAGAAGTCTTATTTTTTCGTTTTTGGGTATCTTGTGAAAAATATCTTAATCCTGAGTGGGAGGGATATTTGTGAGTTTTTCAGTTTTTATTGTGACATTTTTCACTTGGTTGATTCTCACTTGGACGATTGACCCTCAGGAAATCATTGTAGGTCTCATCGTCTCGTTTGTTGTCTCATTGATATTCAAAAAGTACTACAACATCAAGCTCAACGGGAAGTTTATTCCTGGGTTGTTCAAATTTCTTTTCATTTACGTTCCGGTCTTTGTTTGGGAGATGCTGAAGGCAAACCTCGACGTAGCTTCAAGGGTTGTTGAACCTAAAGTAAGGGTGAAACCCGGCTTTGTTCGAATTAAAACAGGTTTAAAGGGCGATGTTGCAAAGCTGACGCTCGCGAATTCTATAACGCTCACTCCTGGAACGATTACTGTTGATATTAAAGATGATGAACTCTATGTTCACTGGATTGATGTTAAGGGAACCGATGAGGAGTCTAAGAAAGGGTTCTATGGAAGGTTTGAACGCATACTGAAGGGGGTGTACGAATGAGTGGAAGCCTCTTAATCGATCTTATCGTCTTCGGTCTTACGGGTCTTGGAGTTTTCTTCTCACTTTTGCGGTTTCTTATGGGACCAACGAGTTTCGATAGACTTATGGCAATTGACATGATGAATGTAATGATAATTGGGCTCATTTCACTTTTGGCATATATGTTTAAGAACAATATGTACATGGATATCGCAATACTCTACGGATTGCTTGGGTTCATAGAAACCATAGTCTTCGCAAGGTATTTGGAAAATCAAGCGAGCACACCCAGCAATTGTGCTGAAACAAAATCTATGGATGGTGATGCGAAATGACAGAATTAATCCAGCAAATAATAGGCTACACATTGACAGGGCTCGGTGCACTTTTCTATTTTTACGCTGGGCTCGGTCTTTTGAGAATGCCTGATTTCTACACTAAATTGCAAGCATCAACGAAAGCAACAACACTCGGTACATTCTCAGTTGTGCTTGGAATTGGAATACTAAACCCTTCTTTCCTTGGTAAATCTTTGTTGCTGATTGTTTTTGTGGCACTCACAAACCCGGTTGCCTCTTCCGTTATGATTAGAGCTGCGTACAAAAACAAAGTACCTGTCTGTAAAGAAACAACAGTTGATGAAATTGCTCCGATACTTACAAATCAAGAAAGTCAAGGAAACGGTGGTGAGAATCATGAGTAAACTCGTAGAATTCTTTACCAATCTTGAACTTATCGACTGGATATTTTACCTAGTAGGTGGGCTTATGGTTGTTTTCTCGATATTTGCAGTCGAAGCAAGGAGAATCTTTGATTCGGTCCTTGCTCTTTCAGCTGTAAGTCTTCTTTCGGTTTTGCTTTTCATTGTCTTGAAAGCTCCAGATGTTGCTATCACTGAAGCTGCCGTGGGCTCTGGTCTCGCGAGCGCCGTTATGATTTTCGCCCTCTTCAGAATGAAGGCAGGTGAAAAGAAATGAGAAGAATTTGGGCAATACTTGTAAGTGCTGTATTTCTTTACTTCTTTTTAGGAACTTACTTTCCAACGCTACCGAAATTTGGAAACATCGACATGTACAGAAGGGTATCATTCGACTACATCAGCAAATCAACAACGACAAGCTACCAACCTGTTGAGTATAAAAAATCCAAAGGGTTAGAAGATGGTAGTGCAAATGTTGTTACATCTATCGTTGTGAATTACCGTTCATTCGACACACTCGGAGAAGTTACAGTCCTCTTTGCAGCGGCACTTGGAGTAGGAATTCTCGCAAATATCAAAAAGCGAAGAATTGAATTCGAAGAACACAAGGTCTTATCCGTCGCAACGGGTATGATTTTCCCACTGATACTACTCTTTGGTGCTTATATATTCATCCACGGTCACCTTACTCCAGGTGGCGGATTCCCTGGAGGTACAGTTATCGCTTTAGGTGTCTTGTTATTAATGCTTGCCAAAAACGAGTTTAAAGTCACAGATGTTGCAAAACACACAGAACAAGTCGCTGGTTCTGGCTATGTGCTCGTTGGGCTTATTGGTATGGCAGTTGTTGGTGTTTTCCTCGCAAACTTCCTCCCAACAGGAACTATCGGAAATCTCTTTAGTGCAGGTGTAGTGCCTATTGTCTACTCGCTTATTGGTTTCAAAGTTGGAGCCGAGTTGTCGAGTCTTGTATCTGATATGAGGGAGGGGGATAAAGCATGATATACTACATTGCCTTTATTCTCATCGGTATCGGCTTGTATGGAATAGTCTCCCAGAAAAATCTGTTTAAACAACTTGTCTCGTTAACAATAATAGACACTGCAGTAAACATCTTCATCGTGTCACTTGGGTATTTACACGGTGCGGAAGCGCCTATCTATTCTTCTGTAACTCCTTTAGCTAATTTTGTTGACCCGCTCCCACAAGCTCTCGTTCTCACAGCAATTGTTATAAGCGTTGGAACATTGGCAGTTGCCGCTATGCTATTGGTACACATACACGAAGAGCATGGCTCAGTTGACGCTGATGAAATTCGTGCAGCAAAGGAAGTGATAGAATGATAGCGTTGCTCGTTGCTGTTCCTCTTGCATTTGGATTTGCAACTGTTGCATTTCCAAAACTGAGTAGATACATTCTCCCATTCGTTGCACTTTTCAACCTAGTGCTTTTGCTTGGTTTTGTTCATCCAGGTCAGGTTACAGAAATAGGCAAATGGCCAGCGGCGTACGGTATTGTTCTTGTGCTTGATAATGTTAACTATCCGTTCCTTATTTTTGTTAACTTAATTTTATTCGCACTCTCCATCTCAGCAACATATGAAGACAAACTTGGCGTGCTTTTGCTTGTTTTAACAGCTGCGTTGAATGGCTTGCTCTTAACAGGTGATTTCTTCAACTCGTTCGTCTTCCTTGAAATCATCGCAGCAGTTGCTTATGTGTTGGCATCTCAGAACAAGAATTCTTACGCTGCGTTTAAATACCTTATCTTCGGTTCTGTTGCCGGGATACTTTACCTTATAGGTGTTGTTTCGATGTATGTCTATGCTGGGACACTCAATATGGCATATGCAGGTTTCATCGCTTCACCAGAATACGTTCAAGTTGCAGGTATTTTGATTGTTATAGCCCTCCTTGTTGAGTTAAAGATACTACCACTGGGACTTTGGGCTCCTGATGTTTATTCTAACGGTTCAACAGTTACACCTGTTGCACTTGGCAGTGCGGTAACAGTTGCTATCTTTTACTTGTTCTCCAGGATATTCTTTAATATTTTGGAACCTGTCAAGCCCATGCCGGTCTATGTACTCTCGCTGATATCGATAGTATTTGCTCAGCTTGCAGCAATGAAACAAAAAACGTTGGGCAGGACCGTTGCATACGCATCGATTGCAGGAGCAAGCACAGTTATGGCAGCGCTCTCTTCCGGTGCACTTGGAGCGGAAAAAATCGCATCCGCTGCTTATCTATACCTTTTCAACGAAGCAATCTCCATGTTCATTCTTTTCACAATTTACGGTTACCTCAACCACAAAGGTTTCAAAAACAATTCAGTTGCAGGTATTGCGTTCTCGCTTGCTTCAATATCACTCATTGGATTCCCGCTAACCGCTGGTTTTTGGGCCAAGATTAACTTACTCACTGCACTCTTTGAGGCAGGGGATTACATACTCCCGGCCATACTACTTGTTGCAACAGTTATTGAAGTAGGATACTTAACTAAATGGAACGTTGACCTCTGGTATGTCGATGACGATAGCGAAACTGAAGAAATGGAACTTCCATTCGGAGCGCAAGTCGTTGTTTTGTTATTTGCTCTCGCACTCGTTATAGTAGGTTTTATGCCAGATTTAATCACTGCTTACACAGACAAGATAGCATCTTACATCTTTGATTTCAAAACATACTTCGACACGATACTGAAAGGGGGTATGTGATAATGCAAAGTCTGCAAAGTATTATAATCTATCTTGCAGTAGGAACGCTTATCGGTTACTTCCTGTCGAAGATAAATAAGCATCTGGGACCTATTGTGCTTTTTGCATTATCCATTTTCGGACTTTACGCTCTTTGGGGAATGCCGACAGGAGTGACAGAGTCACTATTCGGTTTTGAAGGTGTTCTAAAATTCACAGCCCTATCTAAATACCTTTCAATTGTCACCCTGATAGTATTTGCATGTTATGGCTTTTTCAACATTTCGTGGATTTCAAAAGCGAAACGTCCAGCAGCGTTCAATGCACTTTCTATATTAACATTGCTCGGTACACTTGGTGTGTTCTTCTCTGCTCATTTAATAGTGCTTTACATATTCTGGGAAATTGCTGTTCTTGCATCTCTCTTTATAGTTCCTATGGGTAAAGAGGAGTCAAGAAAAGCGACAATTTGGTACGTAGTCATAAGCTCGATAGGTACTTATCTGTTTCTATACGGTGTCTTCATGCTCTACGAAAGATATGAAACATTTGATATATTCGAAATCGCTCAACATATTCAAAACGCTTCGACTGGATTTAGATGGGCTGTCGTTTTACTGTTGCTTGCGGCAGGTATAGCAAAAAGCGGTATATTCCCACTCCACGTGTGGCTCAGAAACGTCCATGGCAACGCGCCAGATACGTTCAGTGCAGTCCTTTCTGGTCAACTTGTAAAGATGGGGTCTTACTTAATTGCACTTGTTCTAAGCGTATTCCCAATTGCAAATATGTTTGCAGAGTTCTACAATGGTGTAAACATACTTTCGTATGTTCTCATCTGGCTTGGTAATATATCCATCCTCATTGGAACGTTGATGGCAATAAAGCAAAACGATATGAAAATGTTGATAGCATACTCTACTGTTGCAAACGGTGGCTATATACTTATAGGTTTGGCAACACTCCATCAAGTTGGTTATGCAGGTGGATTGTTCCATATAATTAATCACGCGCTTGCCGCAACGATGATATTCCTTTCATTCGCAGCGGTTGTTTACAGAACGGGAACGACAAAGATTGACGAAATGGGTGGACTTATTCATAGAATGCCTGTAACATTTGTCACATACCTTGTTGGCATTATCTCGCTAGCTGGAATTCCACCGACAAGTGGATTTATCTCAAAGTGGATGATTTTCCAGACTCTCGTATCAAAAGGCATGTTCGTTACAGAAATGTTTGTGTTCATAGGAAGTATCGGTTCATTCCTCTATGTCTTCAGACCACTTGCCGGTGTCTTTCTTGGTCAATTAAAGAGCAAACACAAAGAAGTTAAAGAAGTACCTATAATTATGCAAATTCCAATGATAATCCTCGTTGCATTAACAGTTCTTTGGGGTGTATTTCCACAGCAAGTGCTCGTATGGATTACCGATGTCCAAAAAGAATTCGGCATGAAACCATTCGAATTCGAAGGTACCGTGTTAAAAACAAGCATGGGCTATTGGGACACATGGACAGTCTTTGTCATGTTCGCGGTTGGTTTTATAATCGCAGCAGTTATTTACATGCTCATGCCAAAGGGAAAGAAGATACCTTTGGATGACCAGTACACATCTGGAGAATTCCTGCATAATTATAACCTTTACCACTATGCAACTAAGTTCTATGCTTTCCTTGAAAGAGAATATGAAGGTCATCCATCGTTCGAAGATTGGTACTTATCCACTGTGAACACCCTGAAAGCCTTTGGGAAATTTGTCGACTATTTAGCTCGCAGAACAGCTTCGGCTTACATCCTCTGGGCAGCAATAGTTCTTGCGTTAATCATGTGGGTGAGGTGGTAAGCAATGACGACATTGGCAACTGTTGGAAAAGTGACCGCTGTTTTATTGACTGCATTCTTTTTTGGATTAACATTTGAAGGACTAGGTAGAAAGATAACCGCACGTATCCAAAAAAGATACGGTCCACCTTGGTATCAGAATTTCATTGATGTTTTCAAAACATTAACAAAACATGGTTGGACGCACGGTTGGATTTTCGATTTCGGTGTGCTTATGGCACTCGGAGGAGTAATTGCAACGCTTTCGTTCGTGCCTCTTGGTAATCTTGTTGCATTCCCAGGTCTTGATAATTTCTTCGTCATCGCATACCTCTTCACAGTCGGTGCGCTTGGTATGGCAATGGGTATGGTTGGAACTGGAAACCCTTGGGCATCTATAGGTGTTGCTAGGGCCTTAACCCTTATGCTTGGCTACGAAGTACCATATCTGATAGTGATAACCACATTATTGTTCTATCACAAAACGGGGAACATTTCCAACATAATAATGGCGCAAGCACAGTCTGGTCAATGGAATATAGTTAAATTCCCAATAGGTGCGCTTGTTGCTCTCATTTCGCTCCAGGGTATGCTCGGTAAAGAGCCGTTTGAGGCACCTATTGCACCAGCCGAAATTGCATCTGGTCCCATGGTTGAACTTTCTGCGAAATACATGGGATTACTGATGCTCATGAACACCTTTATGGAGTTCATCGAAATAAGCCTTTTTGTAAACTTCTTCCTTGGTGGAGGAACATATTTTGTGTTCTTGCTCAAATATTTCTTAGTTTGGATATTTGCAGTAATGGTTTCAGCAGTTTTACCAAGGTTCAGAATAGAACAAGCAGTTGCGTTCTACTGGACGGTTCCGATATTACTTGCTTTCGTGCAAGCGTTCTTCGTTGTAAATGGTTGGGTATTTTAAGAAAAATGGATAATGTGGAGGTGAAATAGATGGCTCAGATAGACGAAAGAAGTGTGTGGGAAAAGATTGCTGACCAACTCAGAAGTAGGTCTATGTGGATGTTGCATTACTGTACCGGGTGTGGTGCGGTAGAACTACCACCATCAATGACTTCACGATTCGATATGGAACGTCTTGGAATGGGACCTATGGCAACCCCAAGGCAAGCTGATATACTACTTATCACAGGATACCTTAGTGTAAAAACTCTGAGAAGAGTTATATATACATACGAAAAAATGGCTGACCCAAAATATGTTATCGGTTTTGGCTCTTGCACCATAAACGGTGGAATTTACTATGACTCCTACTCCACAATCAACAGACTTGACTACTATATACCTGTTGACCTTTACATCGCAGGCTGTATGCCAAGACCAGAGGCAATACTGAATGCTTTTAATACCCTGATGGAAATGATTAGAAAAGGTGAGGCTAACGGTTGGAAGCGCTACAAAGAAAATTACGAATGGTACAAGCAAAATCAAATTAGAAGCCTCGGCGAGGTGATTGTCCATGACGAATTCCACGAATAAACCTGTTACTGAAGTACTTGGAAAGGCTAAAGAACTTTTCAATGTCAAAATCGAAGACATTGCAGAAAGGCAATACAAACTTATAGCAGAAAACGACAAGACTATTTCTCTGCTTGCTTTTCTAAAAGAATCAGGTTATTCACACTTGTCAATTCTTACTTGCGTTGACTGGATCGAAGAGAAAAAGTTTGAACTTGTCTACATACTCTTTAACTGGTCCAACGGTGTGACCTTCCTTGTCTCGACGTTTATCGATAGAGACAAACCTGTGTTCTATACTGTGAAAGATATGTGGCCAACGGCTGAGTATTATGAACGCGATGTCCATGAATTCTTTGGTGTAGAGTTTGAAGGAAACGAAAGATGCAAGCTACCGCTCATTCTTGAACTCTGGAACGATTTACCACCATTGAGGAAAGATTTCGACCCATTGAAATATTCTAAGGAACACTTCCCTGACAGAGAATACGAGAAAGATGCCATACATGAAGCAAAGATAATAAGAGCAGATTTGGAAAATACGAGGGGTGATATAAATGGGTGAGGTCAAACTGTTCTTTGGTCCAAATCACCCTGGAATGCACGGTAACTTCAGTGTTCACATGTACGTCGAAGGAGATATCGTTGTTAAGGCAAGACCACTACCAGGTTTTTTACACCGTGGGTTTGAGAAGTTGATGGAAAGAAGACTCTGGTATCAGAATATTGCATTGATACCAAGAATATGTGTGCCTGAGCCTGATATAAATGAAGCTTGTTATGCAATGGCAATTGAAAAGATAGCCAAAGTGGAAGTCCCTGAGAGGGCACAATGGATAAGGATGATAGTTCTTGAACTTGCACGAATTGCAAACCATCTATGGTCCTTTGGAGGTATCGGAGGACCTTTAGGAATGTATACAAGTATGTTTTGGAGCGTTGCTGATAGGGACAAAGTACTTGACATCTTTGAAGAATTGACAGGAGCAAGGATTTACCATATGTACATCATACCTGGTGGGGTAAGAAAAGATTTACCACCCAAACTTGAGGAAAAGATTATGAAACTCATGGATTACTTGGAACAAAGAATACCAGAATACGAAACGTTCATCCTTAAAAATAGAATACTCCATACAAGGCTCAAAGGTATTGCAAAGATAGATACAGAAACCTGTTTGAAACTTGGCGTAACAGGTATAGGCCTGAGGGCAACCGGCGTTCCATACGACATCAGAAAGGTTGACCCCTACTTATTCTATGACAAGGTGGAATTCGAAATCCCAACTGCTACAGAAGGTGACGCACTAGCAAGAATAAGCCTAAAACCAAAGGAAATAAAGCAGAGTATCAGGATAATCAGGCAAGCACTTGAAAAGATGCCATCTGGTCCTGTGAACACAAAAATCAGTGATGGAAACGGTTTAAGAATTAGGGTTCCGAAAGGAATGGCATATGCGCGTGTTGAATCTACGCGTGGAGAATATGGCTATCTTGTCGTTTCCAACGGTGGGGAGACACCTTACAGAGTGGCAGTCAGAGGCGCTTCCTATCCGCAAGGCTTGTATGGCGTTGAACATCTACTACCTGGAACAAGGATAGACGATGTACCTATCTGGCTTGATACGATGGGCGTTTGTGCACCAGAAATTGATAGGTAATGGGAGGTGCCGATGATGGAAATAAAAGAAAGTAGAACAGAAACCCCAAAGAAAAGTTTCTTCGCACCCTTGATTGCTTGGAAGAACCTTTTTGAAAAACCGGTTACCATCCGTGTTCCGAAAGAACAAAGAGAAGCAGCACCAAGATACAGGGGCTTCCATGTGAACGATTGGGAAAAATGCATTGGTTGTGGGACCTGTGCGAAGATATGTCCGACAGACGCAATAACGATGGTCGAAGTACCGGATATGAAACAAGAATACGGTATGAAACCGCAGAGACCAACTATAGACTACGGACGCTGCAGTTTCTGTGCGATGTGTGTTGACATTTGTACAACAGGTTCGCTGAAAATGACCAGGGAATACATCTTCGTTTCTCCTAACCCCGAAGATTTCTACTTTGCACCAACTGAAAAGGGGCTGCTCAAGAAGAACCCAGAGGAAATCAAAATTGGCTGGACCAGGGATGAGAATAGTGAACTTCTCGACCTTGACAGAGTAATGCCGGAAATGTTATCAGCAGAAGAACGCGTAAATTCCTTTGTCGAATTTGTAAAAGCGTATAGCAAAGAACAAGCTATAGCGGAAGCGGCAAGATGTGTAGAATGCGGTATATGTGTTGACAGGTGTCCTGAGCACATGCAAATTCCACAATACATAAAGGCTATCTGGAAAGATAATTTGCAAGACGCACTAAAATGGCTCCTTAAGGGCGTGGAAGACCAAAACAACTTTGGTGCGAACCCACTTTCCGGTGTCTGTGGTAGAGTCTGTACGCATCGCTGTGAAGAAGTCTGTGCAATTAGTCACAGGGGAGAACCAATCGCCATTAGATGGCTGAAGAGATACATAACAGATAGTGTTCCGGCTGAGAAATGGCATGAGATTGTGACCTTCGATGTCAAGAAACAACCCAAAAAGGTTGCCATTGTAGGTAGTGGACCTGCTGGATTGTCTGCAGCTTACTTTTTAGCGACGATGGGATACGAGGTTGATATTTACGAAGCGCTTAACCGTCCTGGTGGTGTAATGAGATACGGTATCCCTAGATACAGGCTTCCAGATGAGGCTCTTGATAGAGACATCGCATTCATCGAATCATTTGGTGTAAGGATTCTCACAGGTGTCGCTGTCGGGAAAGACATCACTTTTGATGAATTGAAAAACAAATACGACGCAATCTTTTTGGCAACAGGTTTGACACTCGGTAGGTCAACGAAGATACCAGGTTCAGACCATCCAGATGTTGTCCAAGCTCTGCCACTGTTAAGAGCTATCAGAGATTACCTACGTGGTGAAGGTCCTGAACCGAAAATACCAAAACGTGTCGTAGTCATTGGTGGTGGAAATGTTGCAATGGATATTGCAAGGAGCATGGCAAGGTTACAAAAGATGAAATACGGAGAGGTAAACGTAACTGTCACTTGTCTTGAAAGAACACACGACGAAATGCCTGCAGACATGGAAGAAATCGAAGAAGCTATTGAGGAAGGCGTCAAAATCTGCCCGGGTTGGGGTCCACGAAGGGTAATCTTTGACGACAAAGATAACGTCAAAGGTATTGAATGCGTCAAATGTGTCGAAGTATTCGATGAAAACAGAAGGTTTAACCCAAAATTTGACGAATCGACTGTCCAGTACTACGATGGTGATATGATAATTGAAGCTATTGGTCAAGCACCGGATTATTCATATCTACCAGAGGAATGGAAATCCAAGCTCCAATTTGTTGGTTCAAGGATACTGACAAACAACCTTAGGCAAACTCAAATTCCATGGTTGTTCGCTGGTGGAGACATAGTTAATGGACCAGATATAATCCATGGTGTTGCGGACGGATATTGGGCAGCAAGGGGTATTGACCAGTATCTGAGGGAACAAAAATAAAAAAGACAATAACATCTTATCCTTATCTTAGGAGGTGAACTACATGTACGATGTTCTTAAATTAGCGGAATTAGCGGAAAAATTCGAAATCGAGGGCTACAAATTCTACACATCGAAAAAGCAGGAAGTCAAAAACAAATCTGTCGCTGAGGTTTTTGAATACCTTGCGCAAATGGAAAAAGAACACACTGAATTCATCCGAAACCTTATGAAATCTCTTGAAGAAGGTGGAGAAATACCTGAAATCCCCAATCAAAGCGCAAGCTATTTCAAATCACGATACGAAGAGCAGAAAATTTCAGAAACATCACCAGAAGATGACATCACAGACCTTTCCGTTTTAAGAATGGCTTACTTGATTGAAAAAGACTTCATAGAATTTTACGGTAAGGCAGCTGAGAAAGAGACAAACGAGAAAGTGAAGAGCATTTTGACAATCTTGAGGGACTGGGAAGAAGGACACAAAAAGATAATCGAGGAACAAATCAAAGCAATAATTGAAAGAAACAACCTTGAGCTTGGATTTTATCCTTTCTAATAGACAAAACAATAGTATTGAACAATTAGCCGGGGACGAAATGTCCCTGGTTTTTTTATACATCAGGTTGAAAACATGAGAACCTATTGAGATTATGCAAATATTCAGTAACAGTTGTCCTTAAATATGCTTTTAAGGACTGTTTTAAGCTTTCAAAATTTTAACTCTTTTTTGTATAATGTGACAAAAAACAGAAAACTGTTACATCAAGCTTAGTAAAGCATATATCGGGCTTCTGAGAACTGCTTGTTAGTTTCTCAACTCTTAAAAGGGAGTCAACTATGTAAAATTAAATTTTGAGTAGAAGACGAAAATGTATGCTCAATATTGAATTTCTCGCGCTTTTTCATCATAGCAAATATCGTCCTTAGCAACTTGTGTGCTACGCTCATCATCGCTTTTTTGTATACTAACCCTTGCGAGCGTTTTCTTTGAAAATATGCTTTAAAATATTCGTTGTGTCTCACTACATTCACACTCATCAGCCAAATTATTCGTCTCAGGTGGGCATTGCCCCTTTTGGATATGCGGCTTTCTCCTTTGTGTTTGCCTGATTCATCTACGCTTGGGTCAAGCCCACAATAGGCAATTAGTTTTTTGTATGTGCTAAATCTTGAAATATCACCAACTTCGGCAAGAAAATACAGTGCGCTATTTTCACCAATTCCATCGATGGACGTGAGTATTTCAACATCTTGATTAAGCGAAGCACATTTGCAATATTCTTTGAGCATCTCATCAAACTCATTGAGTTGCTCTTGTAAAAATCGAAGTTCCTTGATAGTTTGAATAAGAATCTTCTCTTTCACTGGCCAATACTGAGCGATGGAGTTGTTAGCAAGCTCTTTAAGAGTTTCTGGAGTAAGTTTTAACTTTCTACCGATTGTTTTTGAAAAGAAAACACGTAAAGAATCAATGGAGGCTTTTTGGATAGCTTTAGCAGAAGGGAAAGAAGAAAGCAAATCCAAGATAGCATCATTGTAGATGTTGGTCACTTTTTCAAGTTCAGGGAAGAGGAGAGAAAGAAGCTTTTCGATGTCGTTTTTGACTCTTGAGATTTGATGAGTGATGCTTTCCTTTTTTCTTGCAATATCCCGAAAATCGGAGTTGAGGAAAGAAGAAGTAGGAAGAAGTTGGTGGGTGTAGAAGACGGTAAGAGCAATAGAGCGAGCATCGATTTTGTCAGTTTTAGTTTTCCTAAGCCCAACGGGAAGAGATTTATTAACAAGCAAAGGATTAAGCACGACACAAGAGAAATCATTGAGAGAGAGGAAAGAAAGAAGGTTAAGATGGTAACAGCCAGTAGACTCCATAGCGATAAGGACGGAAGATTTAGGGAAAACGGAGAGTTTTTGAACAAAGGAGGAAAACCCTTGTTTGGACATATCGAAAGCAGATTCGAAGATGATAGAAGAAGGATTTTGGATAGCACAGGCGTTGAACTTATCCTTGGAGATATCAATACCGACAAAGATGGAGAAGCTTTGAGACATACTAAAACCTCCTTTCGATTGATTAGGTTAAAAGGCGAGGGCAGGGGCCTGCTGAACCAAACCTCCGGGGTGACGAGGGTTAAAAACCCAACCAACTTATCATGGTTAAAGGCAGGCGACAGACTCCCTTAATGGCTTGAAAGCCAAGGGATACTAAGTCGTCCTGCCCTGCCTTTTGACTAAAATATTTATACCATACTTTTACGTAGGAGGGATAGTTGTGAGGAAGATTTTGTTGGTTTTACTGATGCTTCTTGCGGTCGTCGCGTTTTCGGCGATTAGGATAGGTGTCTTTGAACCACTTACTGGTGCTTTTGCTGCAGGCGGTCAGCTCACATTGAAGGGCATCAGACTCGCTAACGAAATGTACCCGACTGTTCTAAACCAGAAGGTTGAACTGATAGTGCTTGACAACAAGACCGACAAGGTTGAAGCTGCTAACGCAGTCACAAGACTGATTCAAGTTTATAACGTGAGCGCCATCATTGGTAGTTACGGTAGCTCGCTGGCAATCCCAGGTAGTGAAGTTGCAAACAAGATGAAAGTTCCAATGGTGGGATGTTCACCAACGAATCCACTGGTGACAAAGGACAAAGAATATGTTTTTAGGGTATGTTTCATCGACCCGTTCCAGGGAAGAGTCATGGCAAAGTTCGCAGTTGAAACCCTTGGTGCCAAGACTGCTTTCATTATACAGGATATCTCATCCGACTACTCAGTAGGATTAGCGCATTATTTCAGAAATGCGTTTATAGAGTTCACAAAGAACTCTAAATCAGTGGTTGGAGTAGCTTCATACCAAGGCGGTGACCAAGATTTCACTGCTCAACTCACTCTTGCAAAATCCAAAAACCCAGATGTTCTTTTCATCCCAGCAGGTTCATACGGAGATGCGGCTCTTATTATGAAACAAGCTCGCGAAATGGGAATAAAGTCGATATTCCTTGGTGGAGACACTTGGGAAGTACCAGAAATCATAGAAGTTGGTGGTAATGCCGTTGAGGGTGCCTATTTCAGCACACATTTCGACGAAAAGGCTATGACAACTGAGATGACAAAGAAATTCGTAGAGGCTTATAGGAAGAAATACAACGAAGAACCAAGCGCATTTGCCGCTCTTGGTTTCGATGCTTACCTTGTAATTATTGACGCGATAAATAGGGCGAAATCGGCGAAACCTGAAGATATAAAGAACGCTCTTGCACAAACCAAGAACTTCCAAGGTGCGACTGGTTCAATCACTTTTGATGAAAACGGTGATGCTATTAAAGATGCAATAGTAAAGAAAATTGAAAATGGGAAATTCAAACTCGTAAGTATCGTTAAACCATAATTGTTAGCTTTATTAGAGAGAAGGAGTGATGCGTATGTTAAAGCGTTTATTTACTATTCTGGGGCTCTTATTAATCTTCTCTGCTATTTTTGCAGCTAATGAAATAGTTATCGGTGTCACGCAACCACTCACGGGAAACTATGCAATGGGTGGGCAACTAGGACTTCGAGGCATAGAAATGGCTTACGAAGAAGTTCCTAGTGTTCTAGGCAGACCCATCAAATTAGTTGTTCTCGATAACAAAAGTGACAAGATAGAGGCCGCAAACGTTGTTACAAGGTTGATAGAGCAGTTCAAAGTATCTGCTATAATAGGCACATACTCAAGTGCACTTGGCATTCCCGGTGCGGAAATTGCCAACAAGAATAAGGTAGTATACATTGCACCGTCGAATACAAACCCACTTGTGACAAAAGATAAACCTTTTGTATTCAGAGTATGTTTCATTGATCCTTTCCAAGGAACAGTGATGGCAAAGTTTGCAGTTCAACACTTGAAAGCAAAGACAGCGGCAGTAATCTACGACGTTTCAAATGACTATTCAGTTGGACTTGCATACTACTTCCGAGACGCTTTTGTCAAACTCACAGGTGACCCAAAATCTGTCAAAGTTTACATCGCCTACCAAGGCGGAGACCAAGACTTCACAGCACAGTTAACAGCGATTAAAAAAGCGAATCCTGATGTTATATTCATACCTGCTGGCATAGTTGGTGATGCCGCACTTATCGCTAAGCAAGCTCGAGAACTCGGACTCAAACAACCTCTACTTGGTGGAGACACGTGGGATTTACCACAGTTGATTGAAATTGGTGGGAGCGCCGTTGAAGGAGCATACTACAGTACAATGTTCGATGTTAAAGCGGAACTTTCAGACAAAACAAAACCGTTTGTGGAAAAATACAGAAAGAAATACAACGAAGACCCAGGTTACTTACCTGCTCTTGCTTACGATGCTTACATGGTATTGGTAGACGCTATTAAAAGGGCTGGGTCAGACGATCCAGAAAAAATCAGAAGAGCGTTACTTACAACAGACTTTATAGGTGTTTCCGGAAGAATAAGATTTGACCAAAATCGCGACGCAATAAAAGATGCTGTCATTAAAACCATCAAGAATGGAAAATTCGAGTTTGTGACAGTTATTAAAGGTGAATAATACTATCATCAGCTTGTTGCGTGGGAATGGCTTTCTGCCATTCCCACGTTTTAAAGAACCAATGCTTCAGGTTCAAAGATTTACAAGTAGATTTCACAAATCTTGGGGGTGTTGTCATAATGGATATAAGCTTGTTTTTACAACATCTTGTTAACGCTATTTCTCTTGGTTTCGTCTTCGGTTTGGTAGCTGTTGGATATGCTCTTGTCTATGGTGTTGTTAAGCTGGTTAATTTTGCACATGGTGATGTGTTCATGATGGCTGCCTATTTCATGTTTTACACTTCGCTCATATTCGGTGCACCATGGCTAAGTGCTGTTATATTAGGTATCGTTCTCACTTCATTATTGGGTGTTAGTATCGAGAAAGTTGCTTACAAACCTTTAAGAAAGTATCCAAGGATAAATTCACTTGTTTCATCGATAGGTATGTCCTTCTTACTGCAAAACTTCGCTGTTGTGGTTTTCGGAGGTATTCAAAGGTCATTTCCAGTTCCTGAACCGATGAAAAAAACACTTGTGTTTGGTGAAATAAGAGTTCAAGCAGTTTCAATTTACACTATCATCTTTTCCATTATAGTTGTGCTCATACTGACGTTCATACTACAAAAAACGAAAATAGGACTTGCCATGCGAATTCTCTCAAGAGATTTCGACACAGCCAGGCTAATGGGAATAAATGTAAACAGAACTATATCTTTCACTTTCGCTCTTGGTTCCGCTCTCGCTGCAGTCAGCGCCGTATTCTGGGCGCTCAGGTATCCCCAGATTTTCCCGTTTATGGGACAATATCCGGGCAGTAGAGCATTTATAGCTGCTGTGGTGGGTGGTATTGGTAGTCTTAAAGGAGCTCTTATCGGTGGTTTCGTCTTAGGCTTACTAACGGTGTTGATACCTGCTTTCTTCCCTGAATATTCTGGTTACCGAGAAGCGTTCATATTCTTGCTTTTGGTGCTTGTCTTAATTTTCAAACCAAATGGGCTCTTTGGTCAAGAGGTTGGTGAGAAAGTATGAAACGTTCAACGAGAGTTCTGCTTAGTATCTTGTTTATAATCTTGATCTACGTGTTTGTCTTCTTTGCCGAAAAGTACATGGACCCATTCATTAAAAGGATTCTAAACACAGGATTCATATACGTCATTCTCGCAGTTAGTCTGAATTTAATAAACGGATTCACAGGGCAATTTTCTCTTGGTCATGCAGGGTTCATGGCAATTGGTGCATATACATCGGCATTACTTTACATGTCGCCAGAAAGTAAAATGTCAAACTTTTTCATGGAGCCTCTAATATCCCCATTAGACAGAATCCAAATACCATTTTTCTGGGCTATAATCGTTGGTGGATTGATGGCAGCGCTTGCAGGTTTTATAGTAGGTGCTCCTTCTCTGAGAGTTCGTGGAGATTACCTTGCCATAGTAACGTATGGTTTTTCTGAGATTATTCGCTCTCTTTTCAACAACCTTCAAAATATCACAAACGGACCTCTTGGTCTAAAAGGTCTTCCAACTTACACCAACCTTTGGTGGACTGTTAGTTGGGCTATCATAACCGTGATAGTTGTCCGAAGAATAGTCGACAGCTCTTATGGAAGGGCTTTGAAATCTATAAGAGATGACGAGGTTGCCGCAGAAAATCTTGGAATCAACCTTTTCAAACACAAAGTTCTCGCATTTGTAATCGGTGCATTCTTTGCAGGAGTTGCAGGTGGATTACTCGGAAGTCTTCTCATGACTATCGATCCTAACTCGTTTAGTATACTCTTCACATATCAAATAATAACAATAATACTCTTGGGCGGTCTTGGTAATATAACAGGTAGCGTTGTTGTTGCGATAGGCTTTGCATTCCTCATGGAAGCACTAAGATTCGTAGAAATGCCTATGAAAATATTTGGTATTACAATCCCTGGAATACTCGGTATGCGTATGCTCATATTCTCAATACTGCTTATGATTACAATCCTCTTCTTCAGAAAAGGACTGTTTGGAGAGAGAGAATTCACATGGGAAGGATTTGTTCGTTTGTTTACTAAAAGGAAGGTGAACCAACAATGATAGCAACCCAGACTATTCAACAACCAACTAGTGAGAAGAAAACAATTTTAAGAATGGAGCATGTAACGAAACGTTTCGGGGGTCTTGTAGCAGTTTCTGATTTCAATTTAGACCTCAAAGAAGGAGAACTATTAGGTCTCATAGGTCCCAATGGAGCAGGTAAAACCACAATATTCAACCTGATTACCCACGTGTTCCCAGTCACCGAAGGCAAAATCGAATTTATGGGACGAGACATCACAAAGTTGAAAACCGACAAAATTATAAGACTAGGTATTGCACGAACATTTCAGAACATAAGATTATTTGGAAGTATGACAGTCAAAGAAAATATAATGACAGCTTTTCATGCGCACTTGAAGTCTGATTTATTCTCCGCAGTCGCATTTCTTCCAAACTATCAAAGAGAGGAAGAGCACATCCATAGCATGACCTGGGAACTAATGAAAGAAGTTGGAATTGAGCATTTGGCTGACTATAAAGCAACTTCCTTGCCGTATGGTTTACAAAGAAAGCTTGAAATTGCACGCGCTCTGGCAACTAATCCTAAGTTACTCTTGCTTGACGAACCAGCCGCAGGTATGAACCCAGATGAAACACTTGAACTGAATAAATTGATACTCGATATCCGAGAAAAGTTCAAACTAACAATTATAGTTATTGAGCATGACATGAAAGTTATAATGAACATTTGTGAGAGAATCATTGTGCTTGATCACGGTGTAACCATTGCTGAAGGAACACCTGAAGAGATACAGAAAAATCCAGTTGTTATAAAGGCTTACTTAGGTGCAGGTGATGAAGATGCTTGAGATATTAGACCTCCATGTCCATTACGGTGGTATCCATGCGATAAAAGGAATTTCGATGAAAGTTGAGGAAGGTCAAATTATATCACTTATCGGCGCTAACGGAGCCGGTAAGTCAACAACATTAAGAACTATTTGCGGTCTAAAAGAGGCAACGAGGGGCAGTATCAAGTACAAAGGTGTTGAACTTACAAAACTTGATACAAGTGAAATCGTTAAACTCGGGGTAACAATGGTTCCAGAAGGAAGACGCGTGTTCTCAAATCTAACTGTTTACGAAAATCTGCTTGCTGGTGCTTACCTAAGAAAAGATAAAGAGGGTATAAAAAAGGACATCGAATACGTCTTTGAGCTCTTCCCAAGATTAAGAGAAAGAATCAACCAGCGTGCAGGAACACTATCTGGTGGGGAGCAACAGATGCTTGCAATAGGTAGAGCCTTAATGTCGCGCCCAAAATTACTCCTATTGGACGAACCATCCCTAGGTCTCGCACCAGTATTGGTTAAGGAAGTTTTCCAAATGATTAAAAAAATACACAGCGAAGGGGTTACTATACTGCTTGTTGAACAAAATGCCTATGAAGCATTGAAGCTATGCGATTATGGCTATGTACTTGAAACAGGTCGAATTGTTTTGCAAGGCACAGGTAAAGAACTGTTGGAAGACGAGAGAGTGAGAAAGGCATACCTTGGAGGGTAATAAAAGAAAATTATTAAGACAATGGCACAAGTGAAAAGCGGAGGTTCACCCTCCGCTTTTTGTTTTTCGCAAGTGAAGAAATGTGTTATAATCGTTATTTGGAAAAAAACCTGTAGAAACATCCAAATATAGCAAGGAGAGTTTGCTGTATGAAATTGGAGAATATGTATGAAACGCTAAGAAACATACACGGTCCCCAAGGCAAATGGTGGCCAGGCTCAGAAGAAGTTATAGTTTCGGCAGTACTGACGCAGAATACTAATTGGAAGAATGTTGAAAAGGCACTTGAGAACATTAAAAAAGATTGTAAAAACAATATTCTACATGGCCTGGCAAAAATGAGCACCCAGCAGATATCTTTTTTGATAAAACCTGCAGGCTTTTTCAATATTAAGGCCCAAAGATTGAAAAACCTTTTAACGTGGCTAAAAAACTACGATTTTGATTTAGAGAAAATCAAAACAAGAAATATCGAAGAGATAAGAAAGGAACTTCTGTCCATAAAAGGAATTGGGAACGAAACTGCTGATTCTATAATACTTTACGCATTAGAGTTACCCATTTTCGTTATAGACGCTTACACAAAAAGGTTACTTAACAGGCTTTTAGGCATCAAATTAAAAGAATACGACCAGTACAGATTACTTTTTGAAACAACATATCCCAAAGATGTTGCACTCTATCAAGAATTCCACGGGCTTATAGTTGAACACGCCAAGATGTTTTGTAGAACAAAACCTTTGTGTGAATTATGTCCTATTGACTCTTGCCAATACAAAAATGCTAAAGATTAAACAGCATGGCTCCGGTGAACCGGAGCCATGTGAATTTATGAATTTATGTTGCATGAGAGCAATTATTGCGCTTTTAATGCTTTTACTTATTGCTGTTTGTAAAGTTCGAAGTAATCGTTACCGGGCCTCATCGGATTTGGATACCAACCTTTGACCCAAGCCCTCTGAGCCCTTACACCAACTGGCTGATAAACAGGGATACTGATGTAGTTATCTATAGCGAATTTTTGTATCTGCACATACAGCTTCGCTCGCTCTTCTGGGTCAGATGAATTTCTCGCCATTTCTATGAGCTCATCCAAGCTCTTACCTCCAAGTTCTTTTCTTGGTGTGCTGACAAATTTTTTAAAGTTATCTCCCTGCCTTGGTGCATACGTTCCAGCAGAGTGGTAGAACGTGAATATGAAGTTATCCGGGTCTGGGAAATCAGCAAGCCAGTTGAAGATTGGCATTGGAAGTTCAGATTTTCTCATGGCATCGAGGTAACTTGGCCAGTTAAGTGCTGCTATATCAACTTTGATTTTGCCAGGAGCTATCATCTCAAGATACGTCTTAATCATTTCAGCTATCCTTTGCCTCATCAAGTTCCCAGTGTTGTATGCTATCGTAAACTTAAGGCCTATCTTTAAGGCTTTCCCGTCCCATGCTTTTTCAAGTGCTTTTCTTGCCTCAGTTAGGTTGAATTTGTAAAGTGGCAATGTTGGGTCAAATCCTAAGAGTCCATTGGGCAATGCTGCGGGAATTCTTGTCCCGTATCCTTTTAGAACATCCCTAATCACTGCATCGTAGTTGATAACATAGGATATCGCTTTTCTCGCGTTGATGTCGCTGAAAAAGTCTGGAGGCATTCCGTTCCCGTCCCATTTTCCGCTACCTATGTATTTGCTGTTTGGCGAAACTGACCAGGAGAATCCCACAACGGTGACCGACATAGATGGAATATTGTCTATAATTTGTATGTCCTTGTTCCCTCTTATCTGGTCAAGATATTCAAGAACAACGGCAATATCGTCAGCATCGCCTTTTTCAAGCATAAGTTTTCTTGTACCCCACTCACTAACAGTGAGAAGAATAACCTTCTTAAGTCTTGGTTCGCCACGCCAGTAGTCTTTGAATGCTTCAAGAACAACTTTTCTGTTTGTTCTGTCCCATTCCACAAGTCTGTATGGACCTGTTCCAATCGCTGTCGCGTACAATGGTGACTTTTCTTTAGCTATGTTTCTGTACTTCCACCAAGTATCCGGTTTTCCATCCCAGAGTCCCATCTTAATAGATGTTTCTTTGTCAAGCACAGCCGACCATCCAACTGTGTGTGCCATTATCGTAAGGAACGGACCATATGGCCTGGCAAGTTTGAATATAACGTTGTCTCCTTCTACTTCAATAGCTGGGTCTATAACTTCTTTGTACATTTGAACTAACTTGTCCTTGTATTCAGGCAGTGGCTCACCATCTTTGAATACCTCAGAAACAGGTTTTCCAACATACTTTTGTATCATCTCGTTGAGTGAGTTAACACCGAAAATAGCGTTCCAAAGCATCCACATTGGACCACCAGGAGGGTCGTAAAGCAATCCCCTTTCAAAAGAGTATTCAACATCTTCCGGTGTCAACGTTGCACCATTATGAAACTTAACTCCTTTCCTTATAGGAAACACGTACGTCTTTCCACCGTCTCTTATAAGTCCGTTCTTAACGCTTGGAACTTGTGTGGCTAACCTTGGTTCGAATTCTGTCAAACTACTACCTTTATAAGCGATAAGGCTTTCGTAGACGTTGTAAATGATTTCTCCGCTGACAGTATCATACGCTTGGTGAATATCAAGTGTATCTGGTTCACCAACACCAGCCGAAACGTATGTCGTTGGATCAAATGCAAAAATACCGACCGCAAGTAAGAACAAACTTACAAGTAGATACTTCACATACCTCACAACAATCCCCCCTTTCGGTTTCATTTTATTATATCACCTTGTTCTAAATTTCCAAAATTTCTAAACATTCTTTTGGAACTCACAATTTCCTAATCTTCTTGATTTTTGAGAACCTATATGGTAAAATTTATTTTGCCGATAAAAATGTTCGGGGTGTAGCGCAGGTGGCTAGCGCGCTTGCATGGGGCGCAAGAGGTCGCTGGTTCAAGTCCAGTCACCCCGACCAAAGCTGAAGCGGGACATTGCAAAAATGTCCCGCTTTTTTGTTTTTAAGCTTTAATGTGTTAAAATCAAAAAGATAAACAGACTAATAAAGGGGAGGTGTGTGTATGGAATCATTGCTCTTTTTTGGACCGGTTCTTGCTCTTGGACTCATGATTTTCAACTTTGCGTCCTTTCTAAAGAAACCAGAAGGAAACGAGCGCATGAAAGAAATCTCATTGAGAATCCGCCAAGGAGCTGATGCATTTATTAACCACGAGTATCGAACAGTTACTATCTACGTTGTTGTAATAGCTTTTGTTCTTGGTTTTCTGACTGCATGGTACGTTGGACTAGCTTTTATCATAGGTGCGTTTATGAGCTCACTTGCAGGTTACCTTGGAATGAAAGCAGCAACACGTGCGAATGTCCGTGTTTCCGAAGCAGCAAGGTCAACAAAAAGGATAGGTTCTGCGCTAAAAGTGGCATTCCAAGGAGGCTCCGTAATGGGGCTTTCAGTTGGTGCTCTTGCCTTACTTGGTTTGAACATAGTAGCAAACCTTTTCAAAAGTCAGCTAACAAAGGAACAGTTAGTGATAGTTACAAACCACATTGGGGTAAATTTCATACCATTTGCCATGACGCTTTCAGGCTATTCGCTTGGGTGCTCTATTGTTGCAATGTTCGATAGAGTTGGTGGGGGAGTCTACACAAAAGCTGCTGACATGGCGGCTGACTTGGTTGGTAAAACAGAACTCAAGCTACCTGAGGATGACCCAAGGAATCCTGCAACAATAGCAGATAACGTTGGAGACAACGTAGGTGACGTTGCTGGACTTGGAGCAGATTTGCTTGAAAGTTTTGTTGGTGCTATTCTGTCAGCCATTGTGCTTGCTTCCTACAACTATGTGCTTTCTGGAAAATACTACGAAACTGCTGTGCAATTAATATTCTACCCAATTGTTTTTACAACAATAGGATTGGTAGCATGTTCTTTTGGAATTTTGTTCATTGTTTTACGCAAGTTGTCAGATAAGCCTCATTACGAGCTCAACATGGCACTTATAATCTCTGCTCTTTTGACAGGTATTGGAAATTTTTTGGCAACAGGATACATGCTGAAAAACCAGCCTCCAGAAGGTCTTGTGAACTTTGGTTTCCGCTATGGTCCTTATTCCGCTTATTTCTCTGCTATTACAGGTATCGTCGCCGGGATAATAATCGGGCTACTTGCAGAATATTACACATCAGACAACTTCGTTCCAACAAGAAATTTGAGTTACAAATCACTACAAGGAACCGGTATGGTGATAAGTGGCGGGTTGGCACTTGGAATGAAAAGCACATTCTTGCCATCTTTTGTTCTCTTCATCTCTATCGTTCTTGCCGACCATTTTGCAGGTTTATACGGAGTTGCTATGGGAGCCGTTGGTATGCTATCTTTCGTTGCAACATCAGTCACTATAGATTCGTATGGTCCAATTGCTGACAACGCAGGCGGAATAAGCGAGATGGCTGAATTAGAACCAGATGTAAGACAAATAACCGATAGGCTTGATATGGTTGGAAACACAACGGCAGCAATTGGTAAAGGATTTGCAATCGGTTCTGCGTCATTAGCGGCACTTTCGCTTTTTGCTTCATACATATACTCACAAACATCACCAGGAGAATACGTGAAAAGTATACAAGAGCTTTTGAATCTAAATATCATAAACGCTAGGACCTTGGGTGGAGCCATCCTTGGTGCAGCATTACCTTATCTGTTCAGTGGAATTCTCATTGAAGCCGTTGTGAAGTCTGCTTCAAAGATGGTTGATGAGATAAGAAGACAAGTTAAGGAAATGCCAGGAATTCTTGATGGTAGTCAAACACCAGATTACGAAAAATGTATCACAATAAGTGCTGATGGCGCTCTTAAAGAAATGGTCTTGCCAGCAATGATATCTATCGTCACTCCTCTGGTTTCTGGTTTCGTATTTGGTGTCGATTTTGTTGGTGGACTGCTTGTTGGAACCACATTGAGCGGAATTATGCTCGCACTCTTTACAGCTAACGCAGGAGGTGCATGGGACAATGCGAAAAAACATCTTGAACAAGGTAAGATTCCCGGTTTAAGTAAAGGCTCTGTGGAACATGCGGCGTTGGTTGTCGGGGATACCGTTGGCGACCCACTAAAAGACACCGTTGGTCCAAGTCTTGATATATTGATAAAGATAATGGCTGTGGTTTCACTGATATTTGCTCCGCTCTTTCAAAAATTTAGTATATTTTAGACTTTAAATGGCAACTAACCTACAAATATTGCGAAAAACAAGGCGCCCTTTCCGATTTAGGGCGCCTTTTATTGATAACCACCAGCTCAATATATCACTGTGTTAATCATCTGGTATAATTTTCGCTATTTCTGGCACAATCTCTATGAAGACTTCTTTTCCTTCCGTGAAGTTCTTGTTGAAAGGTGGGAGAACTTTAACCATTACCTCTCCATACTCGGTATCTAAATAATACTCTGAAAGATTTCCTAGGTACACTACTGTTTTGATTATTCCTTTCACTGGTCCTTGACTGGAGAGTCTGAGTCCTTCAGGTCGACAGCCTAGGACATATTTATCACTTCTTCTGGTTGGGAGAGACGGAATTTCGTAGGTAGAACCTTTGAGTCTAACAATGGTCTTATCCTGAAGAACCTCCACAATATCTATTGGGAAAAAGTTGATTTTACCCATGAACTCAGCCGCAAATTTGCTCAACGGTTTTTCGTAAATATCTTCTGGTGTACCCATTTGTTCTATTTTTCCATCTTTCATGAGAACGATTCTGTCTGAAAGTGTTAGCGCTTCCATTCTGTCGTGAGTAACATAAATTGCAGTTATTCCTACTTCCTTCTGGATTCTTTTAATTTCCACTCGCATCTGCTCGCGTAGCAACACATCAAGGTTTGAAAGCGGTTCGTCAAAAAGCAAAACTGAAGGCTCAACAACCAAAGCTCTTGCAAGTGCAACACGTTGCTGCTGACCACCTGATAAGCTTGATGGTGGCCGGTCGCCAAATCCTTGTAGTCCAACGACTTCAAGTATAGAGTTAACCCTTCTTTCTATTTCATCCCTCGGTACCTTTCTCATTTTTAAACCGTAGGCTATGTTTTCCGCAACGCTCATGTGTGGGAATAGTCCGTAGCTTTGGAAGACCATTGCTGTGTCGCGCTTCCAAGGTGGAATATCAACAATGTTAACGTTGTTCACGAGAATCATGCCTTCCGTTGGTTTTTCAAAACCTGCGATCATTCTTAACGTCGTTGTCTTTCCGCATCCGGATGGTCCAAGCAGCGTGACAAATTCCCCGGGTTCAACATCAAATGAAACGTTACACACAGCCCGAATCTCTCTACCTTTATTATCTCTAAAAACCTTGGATACATTCACTAGCCTTAATGAAACTCTCTTCATGCAAATTATCCCTCTCTTTTCATCCATTACAATATTTCACTGTTGTATTATAGTCTTCTCAAGATATTCGCTTTTGCGCACCAAAAGCCTTAACAAACCAAATACCGCGAGTATTATTAGAATCAGTACAGACGAAAGAACACTTGCCAACCCGAACCTTAAATTTTCCGAGAAATTGTATATCTGCATTGTTATGTGATACCATTTGGCTGAAATTAAAAATACAACGGCACTTACAGCGGTCATAGACCTAACAAAGGTGTAGGACAGGCTTGAGATAAATGCTGGTCTTATAAGTGGTAGTATTATTGTTTGAAAAACAGTTTGTGGGTTTGCCCCCAAGTTCTGGGCTGCTTCTTCTATTGCCGGATCTATCTGCTTCAATGTTGCAACACCACCTTCAACTCCTACCGGCAATTCCCTTATAATGTAATTAATCACAATAATTGCAGCTGTACCGACCAAAATCAATGGTGGTTTATTAAATGCTATAACGTAGCTTATGCCTATCAGCGTTCCGGGTATCGAAAACGGAAGTAGAACCAAACCTTGCACTATTTTCTTGCCAGGAAATTTTTTACGAGCGAATAAAAAGGCAACTACCATAGAGAAGATACCTGCAATTGGCATTGCGATACTTGCTAACAGTGTTGTATCCATAAGTGCTTTCTTACCCCTCTGCAGAGCTTCTATTATGTTAGCCGTCGTGAATGTATAATCAATACCCCAGTTTTTAACGAAGCATCCCATAAAAATTGTTGAGTAAAGACCTATCAAGAAAAATATTACGGCGTAAACTATGAATGTTAGTAATTTTCTTGTGCCAGGACTAACTATTTCGACAATCCGACCACTCGGTTTGCCCGTTACAGTTACATAAGATTTTCTATTGACAATATACCTTTGAATGTAGAAAGCGGTTAAGGTCGGTAAAAGCAATAGTAACGACAAAGCAGCTCCTCGATCTAATCTATTCATACCTGTGACTTCAAGGTATGCTGTAACTGACAAAACGTTGAATTTTCCCCCAAGCATTAAAGGATTAGCAAAATCTGCCACAGAGTTGGTAAAAACGAGTAGCCATGAACTCAAAAGCCCTGGTATCGAAAGTGGTAAAGTGACTGTTGTAAAGACTTTCCACCTACTTGCACCAAGGTTCATCGATGCTTCTTCGAGCGTACTATCGATGGCTTCCAAAACCCCTACCATTGTCAAATAAGCTATAGGGAACATACCCATCGTCTGTGCAATAACCAATCCATCAAGACCGTATATATCCCAATTAAGCTTTAGCAACTGTTTAGTTATTAATCCATTTGAGCCGAAAAGAAGAATTATGGACAATGTCAAGGAGAATGGTGGAGAAATGACCGGTAGCGTTGCGAAGGTAGAGATGAACTTTTTACCCCTAACAGCTGTCCTTGTAACAACAAAAGCAAAAATGAAGCCTATAACAGTAGACACCGTTGCTGTAAGACTACCAAGCAGAATACTGTTAGTGAATGCTTTTAAATAACCTTTTTCCGTCAGAATTATCTTCCAAACATCGAATGAGAATTTACCAGTTCTAAGAAGAGTTAGTTTCACAGCTTCATAAAGTGGATATACTATAAAAGTTATAACCACGACAAATGTTACAATTATAGCATACGTCGTTACGGGATCATTCGTAAAGGTAGCCACCCCAAATCCTATGGCAAGAATTACAAAAAGAATGAGAACCATTGTATCAACGGTCCTGAGTAACTTCATAAAACTATCCGCACTGTGTAGCTGAACAAGAAGCCCCGTTACTTGGTAATCCTCTATTATTGGCGTGAAAACAACAAAATAAGTTTTGTGGTCTATCTTTAATAAATTGGGAGACAGATACATTTCTTCGTAAAATGCATGTTCTTCACCATAACTGTAGTCTGGCAATTGTTTTATCATCTTTTTCAAACCCGAGATTTCTTCATAAAACTGTCCATCGAATCTTTCAAAATAGATAATAACATCCGGGAATCTTTCATTTATAGATTCGATTTGCATTGTAGAAATCGAGTTTGCGAGCCTTAACAAGTTCTCCCGCATAGAGCGGGAGAACTCGTTTCTTATAGTCGTGCGAACCCAAGCAAGCAAAACAAAAAGTATTGTGAGGATCATTAAGTATTTTATTATTTTCCAATTTCTTTGTTCCATCTGTCAACTAACCTCTCTCTGTTTTGCGCTTCCCAAAGCAAATCTTGTTGAATCAGCTTTATATCTGAAAGTTTGTAGACCATTTTGTTTTTGGGTGCCTTTGGCGAAAGTGGAATCACATACCAACTCGCAATAATCTCTTGTGCTTTTTCACCAAGTATCCAATTATAGAGCTTCTTGGCTTCGAGAGGTTCCTTCCCACCTTTTATAAGTGACATAGCTGCTATTTCGTATCCTGTGCCCTCTGAAGGTAATGTAATGATAATGGGGGCTCCCTCTTTCTGTAACTTTACAAGGTCATGGAGATAACCAATAGCTATAGCTGTCTCACCTATCGCACAATCTTTTCCTGGTGCTGAGCCAGACTTTGTGTACATGTTGACGTTTGCATCTAGTTTTTTCAAGTACTCAAACACTTTGTTTTCATCTCTGTTGTACAGGTTAATTAATGTTGTAATAACGTTATATGCTGTTCCTGAAGTGTTCGGATTCGCCATCCTTATAAGCCCTTTGTATTGTGGTTTTATCAAATCTGCCCAACTCGTTGGCGGTGTTATACCAAGTTCTTTTGCTTTGTTTTTGTTTGTTGCAAATGCAAGTGGACCAACATAAAGTCCTATCCAGTAGCCATCTGGATCCTTAAACTTCTCATCAATGAACTGACTATAAGGAGCCTTGTATGGAGTCGTTAACCCTTTCAACTTCGCCTCTACATGGAAGACCCCAACACCACCAACCCATATCGAAACTTGCGGATTGTTCTTTTCTGCTTCCAATCTAGCAAGCACTTCACCCGTAGATAATCTCACCCAGTTGACTTTTATACCCGTTTCCTTTTCAAATTCGGCAAATAATACCTTTGCAAGCGGTTCTTCCAGTGTTGTGTAAGCATTTACATAGTTTCCTGCATAAGTAATAACGACAATCAACATAAGTATTGCAAAAAGTATCCTTTTCATACCTGTCACCTCCTTCTACAAGTTAGATAATGTTAACTAAAAGTATTGAAACTTTCCAAAAACCGCATTATCCTTTAAAGAGGGGACACCCCCAACCAACTCTTGACAAAGCAGGTATCCCGATATGAACACCCCAACTTTCTCTTGTCCCAAATGCGGTTCCACCAGCTTGTACAAAAATGGTCATGACAAATACGGTAACCAACAATTCCTTTGCAAACTCTGCCATCATTCTTTCAAACTTTCCCATTCTCACAAACGCAAAAACTTCTCTTTCCCTTATCCCAAATGCACTTCTTGTGGTAAATCTATGGAAATTTACAAAGTTCGTCGCTCTTTCGTCGTCTTCCGTTGTAGAACCTGTCATACCAAAGATAGAGTACCTTTTAACCTTCCCGAACCAGTCACCCTTATTCCTGAGAAATTTAAATACTTCCGCTTTCCCCTCTTTTTCATCCTAAAAGCTTTCGTTTTGTATATGAAACACAATATGTCTTATCGCTCTCTTGCTCATTCTCTTAATATCAAAGTATCTCATGTCACCATATACAAATGGGTTATTAAATTGTGTACTTTATTCTCTGTACTTTTCCCAACATTTACCATCGAAAATGTTTTCTCAGTTCATGCTGATGAAACTGTTCTTGTGTTCAAAGAACAAAAGTATTATGTTTGGCTATTAGTTGATCATGAAACTAACTTAATTCTTTGTTGGCATGTCTCAAAGTATCGTGATATGGGACAAGTCAAAGTATTGCTCGAGAAGTTCTTTGGTAATTCTGAACCTAAAAACATTGAACTTATTACTGATGGACTTGGTGCATATGAAAGTGCAGTAAAGCTGTTGTTTAAAAATATCAATCATGTAGTGGTATCTTTTGGTAAAAACAATCAATGTGAATCTAAGTTTTCATTGTTGAAAGACTTTTTCCGACTCAAGCGAGGACTGAAGAATACGAAGAATTTAGCGAAATATATTCAAGGCTTTTGTGTAGTGAAGAATCTTTGGAAAACGCACAATGGTAATATCAATCACATTCTTTCACACTTACACTCTTTTATCACTACAAGTTAACACTATCACAAGTTAAACGATTATAACACAAAAAAGTTAAAACAATCTCCATACCTTATTGTTTAAACAAAATAATAAGGACCTTCCACCTTATATTTTCCTCTAAATTCAGGCTCTTTCAGCATCAAAGGACTATCTAAATCATGGAAGTCAAACGCCCCGATTCCAAGGGCAAAATGCACGCTTTGGTTAACTCCAAGACTTGATTCCGCCATGCAACCAAGCATTAATCTCAGATTTGCAGCTTTCACCATCTCAACAATCGCAAGTGCATCGCTAATACCAGATTTCATGAGCTTGATGTTTATGTAATCCACCGCTTCTTCTTTAATCAATCTCATTACTTCGTATTTTGTCCTAGCACTTTCGTCGGCTGCAACAGGGAAAGGTGAGTTCCATCTTACGTATTTAAGCCCTTCAATATCGTGCATTGCGACTGGTTGTTCAAAAACATGTATGTCTATCCCCGCACGATATAACTCTGTAACAAATTTCACCGCTTGTTTTGGTGTATAACCTGTGTTGGCATCAACGATATACTTGCAACCCTTTGAAACTTCATAAATTGCCATCATTGCTTGGATATCTTCTTCAAGGTTTTCCCCCACCTTTATCTTTATCACGCTGTGCCCACGCTCTACAATCTTTTTTGCATCCTCCATTCTCTCTTCAATAGTCCCTATGCTTACTGTATAATCCGTCTCTATTTTCGTCTTCATACCACCGAGTATTTGATAAACCGGAACGCCAATTTCTTCACTAAATGCATCAAGAACTGCATACTGTACTGCAGCTTTGATACTTGGTGCACCAAAAAGTTTGTCGGTCACATCGAATATCTGGCGGTAATTTCTAACATCCATTCCAATAATCATTTCATTTACAACAGGTTCTAACCCCAAGAGTGCCTGTATCTTTTCACCGTTTACCCTAAATGATGGCGATGCTTCCCCACGACCTATGATACCATTTTCAAGCTCGATGATAACCTCAATGTTCTGCGTGTCATATGAAATGTTGTTTGTGATATGAAATGGCTTAACGTATTCAAAACGGTTCAACTTAAACTTTACCGACTTGATTTTTCCCACCTTAAACACCCCCTATTTTCTTTTTCCCATAGTTAACTCTTCGAATTTAACAACCTCAATTTCACTCTTTAAATCAATCACATAGCCATCTTCTTCTTTGCTGATTATCTCCATTTCTCCCGTTTGATTGTCGTAAGGATCCAATCTCCACGCTTTCTTTTCTGGATGGAAATCCCCTTGAAATTCAGTATTAGCGAACATCCTGAAACCATCGATATTCGTAAAGTAGAATATACGCATAGGTTCTTGTTCTCTTCTTGCTCCTCCGAACGAAAGGTCAACGGGAACCCATCCGTATCTTTCAAGATAGACAAGAGCCCAATCGTGTGGGGAAGCTACTAGCGGAGTTATACTCCAGCCAGATTGCCATTTAGCAGGTATACCCGCCATGCGACATAACGTGATGAAGAGCAACGCCTGGAACCCACAATCTCCTTTGAATGTTGTTGCAACATATTCTGGAATGTTATCATACAATGCATAAGGCAAGACATACGAATAGTTCACATTTAATGTCACAAAGTCGTATATCCTTCTCGCACGTGCTAAATCATCGAGCGTGGTCCAATCTTCGTTGTGGAATATCGTGTGGAGGAGTTCTTTTAGGAAAGGAGAGAACACGATATGGGGTGGTAATTCACTGATGTCTTCTTTTGAGGGCTTTTGTGTGTAGAGTGATTGTTGACCAATCCACTCGTGAACTGTGTACTCAAACTCCACATAGAATTTTTCGTTATCCTTTCCTTCCATATACACTGTTCTTTGACCAACTGAATTGTCTGCAATTTCGCACTCGTGACTTGCACTTATCAATTTGACATCGCTCTGCTGAAATTCTTCTTTTGGAAAAGGCAACCATACACGAACTTTTTCCTCTCTTGGATTCTCTTTCTCAACTGTAATTCTTGCTCGCACACGATAGCTCTTTGGCTTCCCGCTTTTCAGTAACCGCTCAACTGCTTTATTTATTAGCTCCCGTCTTTTAAGCGTTTGCTTATCTACCCTTTGCCTTGCCTTGTATTCCTTTTCGTTGAAAGCCAGGTTCTTATCAAACCTGCTTTCAAAGAATCTTTGCGTCTCGATGTAAATCCAATCTAATCGACCTTCTTTCCAAAGTTGTTCAAATTCAGCTTTTGTTGCATTCTTAAACGTCTTTTTAAAGATTTTGAAGGCTTCTTCTTGAGTATATCTGTACGTTCTTTTTAGTAGTTCCATCCTGAAGAGTTCAAATTTCAATCTTTCCCTCATCTGTGGTGGTAGTCTGTGTTCTAATATCTTATCAATTTGCTCACGGGCTTTTTTGAAAAAACCTTGGTAGATGTATTTTTTCAAAATATCTGGAAGTGGGTAACTAAGAAAATCCATCTTTGCCATATCGGTTCCCCCTTGACCTTTAGCTCTGCCTTTTAACTTTATCTCACGATTTTATTGTATAACATTTTCAGCAGATAGCAAAACCTCAAAATTAAGAAAACCCCTGCACACAAAGACGTGCAGGGGCAGAAAAGCACTCAAAAGAACACAGTAAGGCGTTGAATGGGAATTTTCATACCTAATTTAATACCCACTACCCGTTGATTTAATCTCAGGGAAAGAAATTGTCGAAAGTTTCGTTAGTTGCATAATAATCTTAGGAATGTCCGTGTTGTCCATAAAACCTGTGAAGTAATGTGCTCCAGGACCAAATGCGTATACTGGAACAGGGGCAGCTGTATGGTCGAATGTTGTCCAACCAAATCCCACTTTTTCACTGACAAATCTTGCAAGTTCTCTTCTCAAATTGTTTGATGGAATCTTTCTCAAGTTTTCGTATTCGGCATCTGTAATAGATATACCATACCAATCCTTAAGACCTGCAATAAATTTCTCTTTATCTGCAATATTGAATTGACTTAAAAACATCTGTGTAGTTCCTTTCGCTTTTCTTGCCTGTTCAACATTGATTGTGTAACCACCTTTTGAAAGTGACAAGCCGCCTGTTTCGTGGTCGCCGGTAACAATCACAAGTGTGTTACCATCTTTAGCCGCAAATTCCAGAGCAACTTTGACCGCGTTATCAAATTCAACAACTTCTTTCCAAACACCGTAAAAATCATTAGCGTGTGCCTCCCAGTCTATCTGAGAACCTTCAACCATGAGCATGAATGGTTTTCCGTCTTTTGAGAGAAGCTCGATTGCTTTTTTGGTCATAACATCAAGTGTTGGTTGAGCAGATGATCTATTAGAAACTGGGTCAAGATGTCCTTTGGCGAATAAACCAAGAACTTTTGAAGACTGTACAGTACTAAGTTGCTCAACTGTTGTTATATATTCATATCCCTTGCTCTTCATTAATTCAATGAGATTTAACCCGTCGGTTCTCCTACCACCTTGCGCAGTTGGGACAAACATATCCCATCCACCGCCAAAAATGACGTCAACGGTTCCAGATTCAGCCAGCTGTTTAGCAAGTGTCACTTCGTCATCTCTGTTGGTAACATGACCGTATACAGAAGCTGGAGTAGCGTGAGTTACTCTACATGTAACTGCTAATCCAACATTGTAACCAGTTCTCTTAGCAATTTCAAATATTGAAGGCATTGGTGTACCGTTTGGAAGAATACCTATAGCCCTGTTCAATGTCTTGTAACCACCAAACAATGCCGTTCCAGCTGGAGCAGAATCGGTTACCCACGAATCAGCCGAGTATGTTGTAGTAATACCTGTGTATGGCAGTGTCATGGTCGTCAAAACCCGTCCCTCGAGAATACTTGCTAAAAGCAGTTGATTGAAACTCATACCATCGCCAACAAGGTAAATGATGTTCAGCGCAAATGAGATGATGGTTACAAATACTAAAAATAACAACACCAATCCCCTAAGTTTCATACCCGACACCTCCAGAGTTTTGATGATAATGTTAACTAAAAGTATTGAAACTTTCCAAAAACCGCATTATCCTTAGAAAGAGGGGACACCCCCCAACCAACTCTTGACAAAGCAGGTTCCCCAAGATGAACAACTCAACACTCTCTTGTCCCAAATGCGGTTCCTCCAGCTTATACAAAAACGGTCACGACAAATACGGTAACCAACAATTCCTTTGCAAACTCTGCCATCATTCTTTCAAACTTTCCCATTCTCACAAACACAAAAACTTCTCTTTCCCTTATCCCAAATGCACTTCTTGCAGTAAGTCTAAGGTTTTTGTGTAGTGAAGAATCTTTGGAAAACGCACAATGGTAATATCAATCTCATTCTTTCACACTTACACTCTTTCATCACTACAAGTTAAAACTATCGTTTTGATTTTCCCAGTTTTTTCTTTAGGAATCCATCAGCAGTCTAACACGTCTGCATTAGCAGAGTCTTTAAAAGTGTTAAGATTTAAAAAAAAAGCCAGCTGGCATTTTCCCAGCTGGCTTTCGTTAATAAATTTTTTTAGAATTTCTTTATATCCTCCGGCATCCTTGGAAGTATTTCATACGTATCTTTGTACAGATACATAACACCTGTTACCGAAACCTTGTCTCCAACTTTTAGTGTTTCAACTTTGAATGGCACTTCTTTTCTTATATACACCAAAATCTCTAACTTATCTGTCTTTACCGTGAACTGATACTTCTCAACAGAGCTCACGGTTCCTGTAACTACAACCAAATTTGAAAGATATTTTTTGAAGTCCGCGTCTTTAAGCTCAACAGCCGTTGGTGTTGCTGAGCCAATAACCTCAACCTTGTCTGGTATAATCTCAAGAATCCCATAGTAGACTTTTGTCTTGCCAGCAACTTTGACAACATCACCAACTTTTAGGTCGACAGGTAAGACCTTTCCGTATAACATGATTCCTGCAGTTTCGTCCTGCATATACGTTGTCAAACTTCCAAGCACTCCAACAGGGGCAAGAATGATACCCGTAGCCTCGACCGTTTCTCCTTCTTTAAGTTTGTAAATATCCGCAATCTTGACTAAGTTCTGTGCAAAGAATACAACACTGAGAATCAATAAAAGTGATACCAAAATCCTTTTCATACTGCCAATCACTCCCCTTTGTTTTTAGTTGACGATTTTAATTTCAAACGGTGCGCGGAGCATAATCATATACTTTCCTTCGTAGCTATCATACCAGAGCTCACCGTAGAACCTTACCTTTCTACCTTTTAGACCATACAGGTTGTATCCATTGAATAAATTGTTATACTCACCACTTCTTATCTTAACGAGCGCAAAGTCAGAATATATGTAGTAAGTATCGTTAGAAAATATTACGTTGTTAACATCCATCTCAAGCCATACAATCTTACCTTTGTATGAACTCATCTGGCTTGCCTTAGTTTTGTCAATAACCGGTGCATTATCGTATTTCGAGAATATACCTCTTCTGTTTTCGTATGCTCTTTTGTAAGCATCGGCGATTGCCTTAGTATAGTTTGGAACCGCTGTATTGTCGTAAATCAAAGGTCTTGCGTATCCGTTTTCGGTAACTGAAGCTTCATACAGATACTTTGCACCGGTTTGTCTATCTTTTCCAAAAAGGTAAACCAAAATCCTTCCATAGCTATCTTTTCCTTTTTGCTCATACGAAAGCTCAAATTGACTTGCGAACCAGTAAAGGTAATTCTTTGCATCCTGTCCATATTCGCCTACAGGTTTGTCGCCTTCATGAACTTCTGGTGCATCAATACCAACAATTCTAAATGATTGTCCTGAAACTCTTAGTGTATCCCCATCGAGCACTTCGACACCACTTACCACTGTTTCTTGAGTAGAACAAGAACTTAGTGTCAAGGTAAGAACCAAGCTAACAGCGATTACAAGAAAATATACAGCGTTTGTTTTGGATTTTCTAAAAAACATTTTCCCTTTTCGCTCCTCTATAATTTTTAGCCTTGATTTTATTTTACTTCGATATCTGCTTGTTTCAGAGGCTGGATTTCAAACTCATCTTTGAACAAGGTCAATATACCTGTTACTTTAACGGTTTTTCCTTCTGATATGCCAGCCAGACTAATACCTGTTGCACTCTTAATGTAAACCTTTACTTTAAAGGCTCCGGTGTTCACAATGAAATTATCTTTTCCAACGCTCTCAACTGTACCGGTTACATATACAAGATTTGAAAGGTAAGACTTGTCAAGTGACTTTAATTCAACAGGTTTTACAGTGCCTTTACCAACCACAGTTATGTTATCTACAACTATCTCAAGAATGTTGTTGTAGACTTTCGTTGAGCCACTCACAACAACAATGTCTCCCACATTCAAAGTCGTAGGAATGGACCTTCCATATAGCATTATGGCACCTGTTTCATCCTGGATATACGTTACCGAATTGCTCAGCAATCCAACAGGTGCAAGAACGGTTCCAGTCACGGTAACCTTTGAACCTTCTGGCATACTGTAAAGGTCTGCAATTTTGATTGTTGCTTGCTTGCTTTCCTGAACTACTGGTCTTGGGGTAAGACTTGCAACCAGCGATTGCACTGCACCAAGTAGGTCTATGCTTGTTTGGTATGTATATGTTAGCTTAAGTAAAACAAATTGTGTTGTTGGAAGTGATGAAGAAGCATACAAATCACCGTTGGCAAACGAGAGTGAAAAATCTGCAATGTTTAACTTCACACCATACAGCGGCAACCAACCACTACTTGCCCAGTTGCTGTTGTATTTTGCAAAAATTCCAACGTAAAATCCTGGGAAGTTGTATCCCAATTCGCCCATAACGTTCCAAGAGCGTGGCATGTTCGGGTTTGAAGGTTCCCCTGTTGCAAAGCTCACATCGTATTTATTCGCACCAATCCAAACAAACTGACCAGCTGCAAACCAAGGACCGGATGTGAGTTTGGCACCAACCAAAACGCTTGGCTCATTGATTGTGTTCGTTGCTGCACCGATACCAGCCCAGTAATCAACGGTTCCAAATGGGAACTTTTGTGAGTTGGAGTAATTCAAAGAAACTTGATAGTAGCGGGTTTCGTAATAAGCTCCAAAACGGCCAAAATCTGTTGTTAACGTTCCGTAAAGCGCAAAGTTATTCAACTCTGTGCTGTATGCTCCACCTACTTCGTATGAATAACTGCCAAATTTGCCATAGACATAACCAACAAACCCACCAAGTCCAGGTGTTGTATTTGAAGTGTTGTATGTATCAAACTTCAGCCCTCCGAGTGAAACACCCTCGTATTGAGAAGTCAAACCTCTTGAAAGCCTCATCCTGCCTGCTGCAAGGTAGATAGTCTGAACATATGGAATATTAACAGAAAGCCTTGTATCAACAAAGTAATACCTAGGAACGATGAAGTCGTAATCAAAGAGTTTAAATGTGGTATGCGAATACGTTAGATAATCGGTGAATTTGATTGCAACAGAATCAAAAGGTGCTGGTGGTGTGACTGTCCAGTATGCTATCGGAAAATTATCGAGATTTCCCAAGTTCATGTCGTAGGTTAAATACCCTGTTAGTCTAAAGTCAATTTTAAACGCAAACGAAAGTAAGACCAAGAAAACCGAAAAAACTAAGACAGCATATCTGATAAATTTGCCTCTCAACTTGACTCCCTCCCCATAAAACTAATTTTCCCATTTCAATCTTGGATAGTCATTACCTTCATCGATTGTCCAAACATTAGTAAAGTCCCAACTTGAGAATGTAGCTTGTTGCTTCATCTCAGCTGTAGTTTTACCTGTTGCATATGAATCACTAACTCCCGTACCAACTACTTGTGTATCGTAATACGAACTTGTTACAACTGGATCCGCACTCCCACTTTCTTTGAATGCTATGAAAGCCTTGCCATTTATTATCGAAGCAGCCACGTAGTTGTTTTCTATCACCGCGCTTCCAGAAGCTGCGCTGAAATTACATATGAAACCTGCCGAGGCTGTTGGACTTGAGAAATCGCTACTCACTTGTCCTCCTTCAACATAGCAATTTCTCACAACTACCGCAGGCTTACCTGAATTCACCTTTAACCTACCAAGTAATCCTCCAATTGCATATTTAACTCCCGAAACTGTCGTATTTCTAACTGCACATTCTTCGATCTCTGTTCCGTCTGTGGCTTCTCCAATAAGTCCTCCACCATAACCAGAACCGTTGTATGTTACCCTGACAGAACTGTTAACAACTTTGACCCTGTAAACTTTTGAAAGCTGAGAAGCACCTGCTAACGCTCCTGCGCGGCTACTTGCCGTAATGTTTGCGTTCTCAATTATTAGGTTTGTTACTGTTGCGTTGTATATATATCCAAACAGACCTGCATTACTCTTGGTGGTATCGCTGAATGATATGTTTTTGATTTTGTATCCGTTACCATCGAACGTTCCGACAAACGCACTTGCTGAAAGATTCGAGCTATATGTTCCTATCGGAGTCCAATCAACCCCTGCAAGGTCTATGTCTGCTCCGAGTTTGAAATACTTATTAGCACTTGCAAACGCTCTTACGCTAATTAAGTGTTCAGGCTTCGTGATTATGTATGGATCATCTGGTGTTCCTGAACCTGATTCGAACGAGAACATTTCCCATTCTGCATACAGAGGCATTTCAAGTATTCCTTCGTTTCTTTTGGCTTTACCGTAGAAGTTAATAACCTTACCCTCAAGTGACTGTTTGAACTGTTCAAACGTAGAACTGAACAGATATTTGAAATTGCCAGCTGAGATTGTTATTTTGAGCCAGTTGCTGACGTTAATGTTAATGTTTCCTGCTTCATCTTTAGCCACATCTGATACTGTTCCGGAAAAGACAGCATAATTGCCTTCAACATATGTGTTTGAACTTTCAACTGTAATAACCGAAGCTCCAGAGAATGTTGAATAAACACCTTTTTTAGAAGAATATGCAGATTTGTAGGCATTCTTTAGCGTTTCATATATCGTTATATCCTCCCATTCTTCAGCAAGATTTGGAACAACCACACCATCTTTCAGCGCCTGTTCTTGATACAAAGTCTTACCATCCTTGCTGAACAAGAAAACGTATTTCTTACCATCTTTTTCGCCTTTAACAAGAACCTGGGCAATTCCTTCCGGTTGGGAGTTTATAAATTCTTCAAGCTTCGCCTTTGCCGCTGTAGGATTCACACTATCGTCTATTCCTATAAGTTCGTAAGATTTTCCGTACACTTTAAATGTTTTTCCATCGACAACTTCATCAACAAAAACACCAACGCCTGGGTAGCTATCTCCGATTTCAGCACTTAGAACTTTTAAACTCCATGCACCATTTGAAAATTGCAGGTAACCTGTCAAAGTAGCTTCCGTATCATAGGTGTAAGGAAGAGAGAGGCTTGAGCTTAAGGATACTACATTGATAGTTGCTTTTCTTTTGTTTGTCTTATCGTATTCATATGTGAATGTCATCTTCCCGCCGTTGAGAATACCGTATACTTTAACGTATTGGAAATCCCAAAGAGCCCGTGTAGGAACGCTTACATTATTTGCAATATCGATTGTCAAATCGGTTGGTTCAACTGTAAACGTTTCTGTTGAAAAGCTTTTAGAACCACCTTTACTGAAATCTATTTGCACAGAATCTCTGTATGTCGTGCCTATTACATTACTCAACGTGACCTTCTTTCCAACATCCGAAGAGTAAAATCCCGCTTTGTAAACATAGATACCGGTTTGTCCATCGTGAATAATTGCATCGCTTCCTGAGACGTAAATAATCGTTCCTTCAACCTTATCAATCGATACCGGACCTGCTGAGTTTAAAATCTTCAGCTTTGCATCATAGATGCTTTTAACTGACACAAGCGATGGATGTTGTGGAACACAGCTTGTTACGACAAAAATCAAAACCAATGTCAAAATAACAATAAACGCAATGTAAACCCTTTTCACCTATACCACCTCCGAAATTTCAAAAATCTTGGATAATCATCGAAATTTTCTTCCACTCTCTGGCCAAAAACCCGGGGCAGAGCCCCGAGTCTTTGGATAACTTATAACATATTAATTAAAATTCCCATTTAAGTCTTGGATAGTCATTACCTTCATTGATTGTCCAAACGTTCGTAAAGTCCCAACCTGAGAACGTAGCTTGTTGTTTCATTTCTGCTGTTGTCTTTCCTGTTTGTAGACCACTGTTCGCCGAACCAGTTGTTTCCTGAGCAACATCTTTATCAAAATAGTTGTTACCACTATCTGTTGTTACAGGAACACTGGTACCCCCAATGAAACCTCTCCAGTTATTGTTACCGGTAGTTCCAGGAGCTACGGCTGCGTAACAATTAACTACCTTTGCTTGTCCACCTGAACTAGTATTATTCGATAGTAATCCAATTAAACCGCCTATGTTCGAACTCGACGTTGACTTAAAATTCACTGTTCCTATGGCATAACAATTCTCAATAGTTCCTGTTGTGACTGTATTAGCGTAGAACCGCCCGATCAATCCTCCAGCACGTGCATTGTCATAGTTCGGAGCTGATACTGTCACATTGTCCGCAAAACATTGACGAATAATCATTACGTTTGCTGAAGTATTATCCGCAACAACATCACCTATTAAACCTCCAACGTAAGCATTGCCGCTGCTGTATACAGCGCTCAAATTTGAATTTCTTACACCCACTTTTTCAACAGTAGAATTCTTTGCACCACCAGAAAGAGCACCGACATATTGCTTTGCTGTAATGTTTGCATTCTCAATTATCAGATTCTTTACCGTTGCGTTGTAGATGTATCCAAAGAGACCAACGTTGGCTGTAGTCGTATCATTGTACGTAAGATTCTTTATCTTGTGCCCATTACCATCGAAAACTCCAATAAATGCACTTGCTGAAAGATCCGAGCTATATGTTCCTATCGGTGTCCAATTTACTCCGTTAAGATCGATATCAGCAATCAATTTAAAGTATTTTCCAGTTGTCAGGTACGTCGAAGCTCCAACCTTCTGCAGTTGTCTTGCATTTCCTATGAGATACGGATCATCTGCCGTTCCACTTCCACCTGCAAAGTCAAGGAGAGTTATCGATGACTTTGTAAGTTCTGTTTTTGCACTCTCTCCAGTATCATTGTATGCACTAACGGCTATCTTATCAAGGTTGTTCCAGTCTGAGAGTGGAAGATCTATTCGGATGGTTGTTGTTGTAATATTGTCTTGAACAAGTGTGAAATCGGAATCAGTTGTAAGTTTTTTGTAGACTTTGTATTTCACATCCACTCCGGACACAGCATTCCAGCTGAGTGTGAGTTTCTGTGAATAGTCTTCATATTTGCCTGTCAAACCGGTCGGTGCGTCTAGAGCTTGCAATTGTTGGAATTGCCCTTTAGCAAGGGTAGTCAAACCACTCTCTTTGTTATCCACAACAGCGTTTATAGCTATTCCATTTATCCTATCGTACTCAGCCTGATCAAAATTCGAAATGGTGTAATTTTTGTCCTGTGTATTTCCAACGAATTCATATGTCGTGTTACCATCTGAATCTTTGATTTCTTTGTAAATATAGAACCTTGCATTTTGTTCGCTGTAGTTCCAAGAGATTGCGAGTTCATTTGTTGTTTTGTTCCAAATAGCTGTAAGTCCGGTTACTTCTGGTGCGTATGGAAGTGTTATCTGGGTTACAACAGCGATAACTTCCGGTTCGTTTCTTTCGGAATTGAACATGACTTTGAATGTCACATTTCTTATCCTATCTGGATCAACATTCACCGTTACAGTCGTCGGATTTGACTCGTTATCCCATGACGGTGGTGTTGTGTATTGGTCTTTTGCAGAGAGTTTTATCTTAAATCTCAAAGTGTACATCGACGGATAGACCGGCTCTTCATGCATAGTACTTGCTGCATTGATTGTTAAATTTCTCGTTGTCCAATTTTCTTCGATGTCCTTTTTGAACTCAAGTGTTGAGCTTGTTACGTTGTACCTTGACCACACGGTGTCATCGATTTGGATGTTCGCTCTTATAGTTCCGTTAACAAACATTGCGTCAAGAACAATATTGTTGTTTCCAGTTGTTATATCAACATTCTCTTTCTGACCTGTGAAGACTTTCGAACCATCGGCACGTTTCGCCCCAACGTAGAAGTTGTATTACCAACACTTGGTAGAGTGAAAGTAAACGATGGGTTTGTTTTGTTCGTTGTTTCAGTCGACAGAACTATTTCACCAGTATCTTTTTTGACTGTCAACGTGATCACACTGATGTCAGAGATATAACCGTTCAAACGTGGTTCAAAGTCTTTTACGGTTGTTCCAGCTGGCAAGTTCACGTTCACCTTAACAGAAATCGGACCTGTTGCAGGCTTCTGAACACAGGAAAAAACCATCAGTAAAACCGTCAAATACACAACAACCCAGTAAAACTTTCTCATAAAACATCGCTCCTCTTTTTTTAATTAAGGGAAATTATTTCAAAACGTGCTCTCAAAAGAATTTTATACGTTCCACTCGCATCACCAGGCCACAGCTCACCGTAGAATTTTACGAGCTTATTTTGCAAAGAATACATATTGAATGGTGCAATGAAGTAGCTATACTCTTCATTTCTAATTTCAATCGTTGCCCACCCACTGTCGAGTGTTAACGTATACTTTCCTGTGGAATCCCTTGATACGTTTGTGACCGTTCCTGTTAACCATACTATTTTTCCTACGTAGCTATCTTTGTTAGCTGTTGCTTGCTCAACTACTGGAGCTGTATCATATTTTGAAAATATACCTTTTCTATTTTGGAAAGCTACTTGATAACCGTTCACAATGCGTGGCGTAAATCTCGAATCAACATTTTCTTGGTAAATCAAAGGTCTTGAGAGCCCGTTTTTTAGGGACTCCTCTGGGTACAGTCTTTCTCCCGTATTGTTCAAAAGATAAACGAGGTATCTGCCGTAGCTATCCGTTCCTTTCGACACGATTCTAACGTATCCGTTGCCAGATGCAATGAAATTTTTTAAAAAATCCGTTGATTCATCCGCATACTCGCCCCTTGGTTTTGAACCACTTTGGACTTCTGGTGCATCTATACCTATGAGCCTGTAACTTTGACTACCAACCTTGAAAGTATCTCCGTCGTGGACATCTGTAACGTTGACATATAACAAGCTCCCAATATCACTTTCTGTAGGAACTTGTAGTCTTTCTGTGATTTGTTCATCTTCAGAGACGTCAACGAAAATAATTTTGCTCTGTTGTGCCTTAGAATATCTTTTGTCGTTTTGGTCGCTTTGAGAAGTGAGGATACCTTCCGTAGTAACTTGCCAAATGCCAGGGTATACTTCTAAAGTTAAATTACCCGATGGTTTTCCAACAACCTGTGTAAAAGTTGTTGTTGTGCCACTGAGTTTTTGAAGCGTTACAGTTGCCTGTTCGGTTACGAAAGTTGCATCGGAGGGTAAAACATTCAGATGAATAGTCCCAGATGCAAGTCTTGTGTCAATAACAACATTTGTGTTTTGTGAACCGATATTGCCCGTTGATGAACCATAGAAATAAAGCTTGTCCTGGTTTGATTCTTTAAAATAAGCTTTCACATCAAATGTGTATGTTCCGGGTTCTAAGTTAAAAGTGAAATTTGACAACTGGTCTGATGTTCTTGAATCCACAATCGTTCCAGCTCTTATAACATTGACCTGAATACTCGAAATTTGCTTGTTTGCAAAAGAGTAAGGTAAAGTGCTAAACTTTTCGTCATCTGCTTGTTTTATCTCACTCGGCATGTTTACAGCAACGTTTACTGTATAACTTTTTTGAGAGATACGTGCACCTGTGGTAGTTGTAGAGCACGATGTTGCGATTGGTAAAAATACTGAGATAAGAATTAAAAATAAAAGTGTTAGTCTAAAACTTTTCTTCATCATATCATCTATCTCCTTTTAATATTACTTCAGTTCAAACTTTTCTTTTGGAACAATGTATATTTCGCTTTCCTTCGTTCCATCGTTGCTTATTACCCTGATGCCAATACCCGTAACGCCTTCTATGCTAAACCCCGCTTTCTCAAAAATCGTGCTCGTCGTTTCGCCAATCAAACCGTAGACTTTCTCAGACTGATTCGATGGATTGTCGTATTCTTTGTAGATCATGAACTTCACATCAGGTATGCTATACAAATATTCTATTTTCAGTTTACTTTCCGATTGATAGTATGTAACTGTCGCTTGCTCAACAGCTGGTATATATCCTGGAACACCTATACCAACATTCACGTTTGGGGAAGGTATTTTTACATCGGCATTGGTAATGCTGAATTTCCAAGTGTTGTTTTCGTAAAACAGATAGCCAGTCAGCGTGGCTTCAGCATCGACGGTGATAGGTTTATTGACGTTGAATTGGTTTAACAAGTCAATAGAACGCCCTTCAGAAATTTCAAAGTTCTGGGGTTTTGTTCCAACAAAATAACTCACAATGTATTTGCTTTCAGTAGTATCATATTTAAGATTTCCGTGCACAGTTGACCACAGTCCATTGATTAATACAAAAGAATCTTTTGCTGATGGTTCTGGAAGTTCGCTAAGGCTGTTCAAATTCTTCGGTTGAGGCGGGGTTTTTCCAGATGGGTCTATGTAAATCTCTGTTGAATCTAACCTTTGCAGGTAAAACTTTTTCGTTTTGTACACTGCTTTTACTGATTTAATCAGTATCTTTTTCCCAACGTACTTTGAGCTTAAGCCTGAGTTATTGAATATTATCGCAGTATTGCCATTTGCAAGAATTGTGGTAGAATCTTCAAATCTGTAAACAACATAACCTTCTGCGTCCACTGTCGTCTCAGTGTCTTCAGAGGATGCTGAAAGAGATTTCTTGATATCTTCGATACTTCTGTAGGTCGTTGTGCCAGGTTCTGGCTGAGGTTGTGGCTGGACGTTCTGTTGACAAGAAAATAATAGAACAATGACCATTAAGGAAAGCAACATTACTGAGAAAAAAAGTAAAATCCTCCCTCGCATCATGAGATCACCTCCAAATGAATTAGAAAAAGTCTACATTATTTCTTTAATTTGTGGTTAACGTGAGGAACGAGGTATTTCACCGTAGCTTATTATTATATCATAATGTTAAGATATTTTTAAGCTCAATTTTTTTATATTAGTCCATAAAATCGAAAGAATACCGGTAAAGGAGTGTTCTTTAACGGTTTTCTTTAATTTATGGTATATTTCTTCCATTTCTTAAATGATAATGATAATGTTTAATTTCAGTAGGAGACGACATTTCTTATCGATACTGGATAAATCGTGTATCGTCCATTCCGATAAATTAGCATCAACTGTTATACTGGCTTTGTAAAGCTCTTTCTTATTCAGTACAACCAGACCGCTTTCTTTTCCGTTCACAATAGTGTTGATCGCAATTCCACTGTTTAACCTCCTCACAACACCTTGTGCGCTAAGCAATTTGAAATGCACTTTTTTGTTATTTTAACAAAAATCTTATTTTGTAAGCGAAATCTTGGAAAGTTCCAAAAGAAAGTTATAAAAAAGCTCGGCTGGTCTTTAAGAAACAGCCGAGCTTTAAACGTTCAATTTCTTGTTAATGCGCTATATCTTTTCACTTATCGCCTTTGCTTGTAAGAACAGTCCAAGGTAGTCCCTTCCGCCCGCTTTACTGTCCGTTCCGGACATGTTGAATCCGCCAAATGGATGGACACCAACGAGTGCTCCTGTACATTTTCTATTGAAATAAAGGTTTCCAACGTGGAATTCCTCTTTTGCCCTTTCGATGCGTTTTCTATCTCTTGAATAGAGTGAACCGGTAAGTCCGTATTCTGTCGAATTAGCAATCCTTAATGCGTCGTCGAAATCTTCCGCTTTGATTATCGCAAGCACAGGACCAAAAATTTCTTCTTGAGCAATCCTTGCATCCCAGGCAACATCTTTGAATATCGTTGGCTCGATGAAGTAACCACCAAGGTCTTCTCTTGCGTTTCCACCATAAATCAGTTGTCCTTCTTTCTTGCCAATCTCGATGTAAGCCATTATCTTCTCCATTGAACTCTTGTTTATAACAGGACCAAGCCAATTTTCTTTGTATCTAACATCTCCTATCGTTATTTTAGATGTTCTTTCTAAGACCTTTTCAATTACCTCGTCGTATACCTCCTTAACAATTATCGCTCTGCTACCTGCACTACATTTTTGACCTTGGAATCCGAATGCACTGACAACGATTCCTTCTGCCGCTGCATCTAAATCTGCTGTTTCGTCAACAACCACGGCATCTTTTCCACCCATTTCAAGTACCGTTCGTTTAATCCAAATCTGACCAGGTTGTGGCTTTGCGGCAAGTTCATGGATGCGAAGTCCAACATCTTTAGAACCGGTGAAACTTATGAACCTCGTTTTTGGATGCTTGACCAAGTATTCTCCAGCCAACGCACCACTTCCAGGTAAGAAGTTAACCACACCGTCCGGTAATCCAATTTCTTGAAGCACTTCAAAGAATTTTGCCGCAACAACTGGGCTGTCACTTGCCGGTTTTAAAACAACCGTGTTTCCTGTGACTATCGCTGCGCTTGTCATTCCGACAAGTATCGCAAGTGGGAAATTCCAAGGTGGAATGATGATACCAACACCAAGTGGTATGTATCTTAGTTCGTTGTATTCACCAGGAATTCTGACAAGTGGTTGTTCCGATGCATAACGTAACATCTCGCGTGCGTAGAATTCTAAAAAGTCGATTGCTTCTGATGTGTCGGCATCCGCTTCTATCCAGTTTTTACCAACCTCGTATACCATTATTGCATCGAATTCTAACTTTCGTTCTCTAATTCTTTTTGCAGCTTTGAGTAGATACTCTGCCCTTACATGCGCAGGTGTTCTGCTCCAAGTTTTGTAGGCTTCCCATGCTGCTTCTAGTGCTTTTTCTGCCAGTTCTTCATTTGCACTGCTTACAATACCAACAACTTCATCTGGTTTGCTTGGGTTAATTGACTTAATCTTTTTCTCTGTTTTATACGGCTTACCTGCGATGACTATGTCGTATTCTTTACCAAACTCTTTGTAGACTTTTTCAAGAGCCTCTTTCATCTTTTGCTCATTCTCAGGAACGGAAAAATCAACATATGGCTCGTTTTTGAAAGGTGGTATAATCGTCCAATCTGTTGCCTCGTACATCCCAATCCCCCCTGGAATAGATTTGAGCTCCCATTAATTTTTAGTTTCCTTCCCTTTCTTTAAGCTTTTTCACGATAAACGAAGCGACATGGATACCTTTTGTACCTCTTCCGAATCCAGCATCAACACCGTTTTCTACAGCCATGTCGTTGTTTATCTGCGTTCCGCCCACAATGATTAGAACTTTTTCTCTAATTCCTTTTTCTATCGCAAGTTCGTTGAGCCTTCGCATGTTCTTTATATGAACGTCGTTGTGTGTAATTATCATGGATGCAAGGATTGCATCTGCACCTGTTTCAATTGCAGCATCGATAAGTTTTTCAGGTGGAACACTCGTGCCAAGGTATACGTATTTTATTCCGTATTTTTCAATACCGCCATGTTTGATGTCAAGGATTTCCCTCAATCCAACTGAATGTTCGTCTTCTCCAACAGTCGCTGCAACGACTTTTATCGGTCGTTTGGCAACATATTCGAATATCTCTTCTTCTGGTAGAGTTTCTGGTTTTTTCGGCAGTTTGAGTTCATCTATCTTGATTTCAAAAGGAACTTTCGCTTTGACTTCAACATACGTGCCTTCAGCAGGATGGAGCACGGTTTTTGCAATAATCGTTGGGTCCTCAAGTCCGAGCTTTTCACAAACTGCAAGTGCTGCTGCCTCTGCATATTCTTCTGGTAGTGCGAATGTCATATCAATCTGAATCCATCCATCGGAGTACCATTCGACTTCCGGTTTGATAACGTTTCTTGCTTTCATGTCTTTTATACGCTGTAATCTGAGGTTCACGTTGTCTGTCTCGTCGAGTTCATCAATGAACTGTATCTTTTCTGGCTTGTGGAATGTGCAACCGCCGATGAGGTCGCATGGTTTTTCTATGCCTTCAGGCAGGTTATTGTATCCAAAGTGCTCACAGACCGGAGCCATATAATCTGGGTCTCTTGGAACAACTGTTCCAGCTGCAATTTCCCCGTCTTTCTTTCGTGCGATTCCATCACCAAGTCTTTCCGGATAGTACCCGTTGTCAACGAACATACCAGCTTCGAGTGCTTCAAAATAACCGCCCATCTCAAGAATCTCTTCAAGCATTAGAATAGCTCTCATTTTCAGTTCCCTGACTTTTTCTCTAATTGCTTCTTTGTCAATCTTTACGTATTTCTTTATACCATCCATTGCAAGGAGAGTATGCTTTGCTGTTTCGATTCCTCTGATAGAGTTTATATGCCATGGCACATTTCTTCCTTCGTCCGGGGTAATTGTTGATTGTAAGTCTGCGCTTGTTAACCTTGAAAGTACGGCATTCAGAACGTGTACTCTCGTTGCATCAAACAAGTCTGATTCGATGTATCTTGTGTTCATCTGGGCTCTGAATTTGAAACCTTTAAAGAGTTCTCTGAGCGCTACGGCGTATGGCAAATCTATTCTCATCTCTGGTAGCGGTGCAATCACTGGAGGAACAGTTGATAGTGCGATATTTTCCTTTGGCATACCAACTTTTACTGAGAACATACAGTTGATACCATGTTGGACAAGCAGTTCAGGCATAACGGTCCATGCAAGTTTTGCCGATGCGTTTGCATTGTGTGCACCATCGATTTGTAACATGTTAGCCCATGCCATTATCTTCTTAGCAACTGCTGCGTCAACAAAAGACCTAACAGGGTTAACACCTCTGTAGAGAATATTGTATTGTGGGTCTTGGTGGGCACCGTTGACCCCTTCTTCAGCAAACAATACCGCAATCTCAGGACCTGCAACACCAGAGACGTAGCTATGGAAGTTTATAGGTCTTCCCACTTCGTCTTCTATCAAATCTAAAGCTTTTCTTGTCGCTCTTACCTGTTTTCTTGTGATGGGTATTCCACCAACCCCTTCCGGTGTTCCTTCGATAAGCCCGTCAAAGTGTGATTGACCGAGGGTTCTAATAACCATTATATGGTCTGCACCGTGCCAAGCTGCCATACGCATTCTTCTGATGTCATCTTCGAACCTTCCAGAGGCGATTTCACTAGTGATAACGACGTCCGGTTGCGGGTCGATGTTGTTGAAATAGTGCGCAGCTGGCAATGGAATGCTGTTCTTCAAAGGTTCGCTTATTTGGTAATATTCATATCTATCAACTTTTGTTCCTTCAGGAAGTTTCTTCCTCCATGTCCAGCCTCTTCTTCTTGGGCGGTATTTATCAAGGTCTTTTAATATTTCTTCAACGTCGATTGGGACTTTTGGATCGAGTTTATCCATTCTTCTTCACCCCTTTGAATATCCTGTCAACATCGTCCCAGTATTCTCCATTTATCATTCTTCTTCCCGCTTCTATGTAATCGATGTTGTGTTCTTTTGCTATTCTCCAGACGATGTGACCAGCGCCCTTTCCAAGGAGTCCTCTTTCGAAAATCATGTCTACAAGCTTTTTCGCTTCCAAACTGTTGAATCCCATCCTCAACAAGACCGACCTTTCAATAGATGGACTTGTGTGTGTTCTGGCAAGTTCAACAAGTGGGTCAACAACTTTCTCGACAAGATGCCAAAAGTAAGCATTGAGTTCTTCATCGGTCATATTTTGAAGATGTTTAGACCTTTCTGCAAAATCATCTGGCCTTGGTTTCATCCGTTTCCCTCCCCATCAAGCTCTTTGCTCTTCCTTATAAGCTCTTTTTGACTTCTTCTATCCATTTGATTATTTCCTCTCTTGTTGCTCTTAAATCTTCTTCAAGGAATTTCATTTCGGTTTCAGTAAATTCACTTCTATTTTCTCTTTTGATAAGTTCTTTCAAATAGCTCTTTTTCATCTCTTCAACAGGATATTCAATAACACCAATTTGAGAAGGATGTTCCGGAATCGCTATGACCTTCCCAGGAACATCTTCTTTTATTGGATCTCCACGTTTTACATTCATTCCCATCTTTTTCGCAAATGTGAGTTGTGCTGACGGCAATTTACCAGCACCTGTGTATTCTGTCTCGTTGACCACTATTGTTTGGTCTTCATCCATCTCGAGAGCAAGCGCTATCGCTGCTGTGAGTGATGTGTTGCCCGCCGGTCCTCTTTGCAATCCTTCAAGCTGAGCAAGCATTTCCGTAACATAGAAAACCTCTCCTTGGGTCACAAGAACGTATCTATCCATATACCTGAGCGGTCTTGCCGCATTCTTTGGCACATCGGACCTGTCTGGGAATACTGCAAACGGTATACCAAATCCTGTATGACCGGTTGTAAAGTACTTTCTGTTGAAATCCGTGTCACTTGCCATATGCAGACCTCTCAAATCAACACTTGCACCAATGACTTTCGTTTGCGTCGCTCCAGCTTTCCTTAGCCCCCGTGCGGTACCTGTTATCAGCCCTCCACCGGCATGTGTTACAACAACGGCATCAGGAAATCTTCCTGTTAATTCCTTCATCTGCTCAGCAATTTCATACCCAAGGGTTTCAATACCTGCTATCGCATATGGAGAGTAAAGTGATGCGTTGAAGTAACCTGTTTCTTCAAGCAATACCAAAGTGTAGTAAAACAATTCAGGTCCTACCGTTAGTTGAATAACCTCTGCACCGTATGCCTCGCATGCACGTCCTTTTTCAAGAATCTCAGGTTGACCTCTCCATTGGCTGTCGTAACATTCTTGGACTATTATGCACTTTAGGCCTCTTTTCGCAGCTTGAGAAGCGACAGCCGCACCGTAGTTACCACTTGTGGCTGCTATAACTCCTTTATAGCCGAGTTTTTGAGCGTGGTATACACTTACCGCTGCTCTTCTATCTTTAAAACTTCCGGATGGATTTGTTGCTTCATCTTTCAAGAATATCCTTGCACCTTTGCCTTTCGGAGCTATTTTTTTGATAAGTCTATTTATGTTTTTAAGCTCTACCAAAGGTGTGTTTCCAACGCATGTCTCAGCTTGGATTTTTCTAACTTCTTCAATGGAATACCCGACTTCTTCCATCATCTTTTCATAGTCAAATGCGATACCTTCGATGATAAATTTTTCGTAATCTATACCCACAGCCTTTCGCATTATCTCGGCACGTCTTGCCATTACTGCAGCATAAGACCTATCTTTGCTCATTTGTCATCACCATCCGATGACTCTAATATTTCCCTTAACTCCAAACCTATCGTTATGAGTTCCGGGACAGGTTCACCGAAATCGTGCTCGTATTTTGGATTGACAGCCACAAGTTTCCCTGTAACCAATCTCCCCGTCATCGTTTTTATGGTAACAGTCGCTCCTATTTCTGCCACTTCGTCTTGTAGAAAGCCCTTAACCCTCATTTCGAGTGGAACTTTTTTAGTGTCCTCAGGAACTTGTGGTGCACGTTCATAGGGATGTAGTATAGTAACCTGAACTTGCACCCAATCACCTTTTTTGGCAAGGTTAGCGAGCACTGAGCTCACCTCCGTTGTTATCTTGTGAACGAAAGAATAGACCTTGGTACTGGCAAGTCAGCCATACATTTCAAACCTGGTTGTGCGCTTATTACTATTGGAATCATGTTGGTTGCAATCGCTATCGTTGCTTTTCCTCCGGGTATTTCTGGTTTTATAGAAAGGTTTATATTTATGTCCCCATATATTTCTATGTAGTCTCCTGTTTCGACTCCTTCAAGGTGTGGGTGTATTTGTTGCGGATGGTAAAGTTCAATGACACATTTGTCTCCAACGTATGCTTTCGCCGAGTGATTGCAACCTGCAACCATGCCAGGTTCAACTTTAACAACAGGGGTTTCTCTGTAAACATTCGAGATGATAGGTTTTCTTTCTTCCTCTATCTTTGTAATGTTCCAGCCCAAAGCTCTTGATATCATCGCAATGCTCTGTGGGAATCCAATGTGACCAACTATCGTACCTTTCTTTAACCCTTCTTCAAATTGTTGTGGTGTTGTGCCAACTCCTTGTGTCTCCATGACCGTCTTCCCAAATGGTGATAAGTCGTTTATTCTTTTCGCAACAATTTTGTCAACTCTTGTGCACACTCCCGTGAGAGCAATGATTAACGTGTCGAGAACAAATCCTGGATTGACTCCAGTTCCAAGTATCGTCACTCCGTACCTTTTTGCCAAGCTATCCATGTAAAACGATTCTTCCGGATGTGAATCAAACGGAAATGCCATTTCTTCAGCTATAGTAATAACGTTTGCATGATTTTTGACAGCGTACTCTATTTGTGGTAGAACGTCTTTAACAAACGAACTTGTTGCAATAACTACAAGGTCTGGGTTTGTTTCTTCAATAACATCGATAGAATCTCTCACACGAACACCGTAGTTTCCAAGGCCAAGCAGTTCACCAACGTCTTTACCTATGAATTCCGGGTTTTTATCGATAACTCCCACTAGTTTCATGAACTTGCTTTCAATAACATTCTTTGCGATACCACGTCCCATAGCACCAAAGCCCCAAGTTACTATTCTCACCATAATCCCCTCCCATTTTAAAGATGCCTTTTCGCTAAATCAAAACCTCTCTTTTATTAATTTTACACAATTTTATTGTCGGAGTTCAAACGTTTCTAAGCGTATGGTATTTGCTATAACCAAAGACATGCAATTATAGCCCCTTCATGCTCGTTTTCTCTTTGTTATGCTCGTTTATACGTTAGTATGCAAAGCGAATAAAAAACCTCCGAAAATAGTGATTTAGGCTCTTTTTTAAAAAGATGTAAAATAACACAATTATAATATCAGTGCAATAAAGCGATCCACTTAATGTGGATTTAACATACTTTTTTCACTAATTACTCATTGAAAGTTACATTGAGAATGATATAATAAGCATGAAAACAAAAAATGATGTGCTTAATTTTTTCATAACTTATTAAAAGGAGGTTGGAGCTATGGCATCCAAAAAAGGTTTGACAGTAACACTTATTGTTATCGCTATCATCGTAGTAGCTATCATCTGGGCAGTAGCAGCAAACAAGAGCAAAGCAGTTGCAACACAAGAAGCAACAGTTGAAGAAACAACAACAACGGAAGAAACACCAGCAACCGAAGAAGTAACAACAGAAGAAGCTACAACAGAAGAAGCAACAACCGAAGAAGTAACAACTGAAGAAACAACAACTGAAGAAGCAACAGCAGAAGAAGCAACAGCAGAAGAAGCAACAGCAGAGGAAGGACAGAACCAATAATAGAGAATTTGTTAGCAAAAAAGAGCGGGTTTCAAACCCGCTCTTTTTTATACCAATTTATACCAAGCTTAGCATTTTTTGCCAAACCTTTCGTATATGCTATCAAGGTTTCTGAGATAGTAATTCGGCTTAAATAACTCTTCTATTCTCTCCCTACCAAGTAGTTCTAATACACGGCTCTCAGAAAGAAGTTTATCTTTGAGTGATTCTCCACTTTCCCAACATTCCAGCGCGAATTTTTGGACAAGCAAATAGGCTTCTTCTCTGCTCATACCCGCCTCAACCAACGCAAGGAGCACCCGCTGAGAATACACGAGTCCGTTCGTTAAATCTAAGTTTCTTAGAATGTTTTTCTCAAACACCCTCATGTTTTCAATGATATACCTTACTTTTTCCAACATGTAATAAATTGTCATAGTTGAATCCGGAAGTATATACCGCTCTGCTGAAGAATGTGATATATCACGCTCATGCCATAACGCCATATTCTCGAACGCAACTTGTGCATAGCTTCTCATCAACCTCGCCATACCTGTCAATCGTTCGCAAAGGATTGGATTTTTCTTATGAGGCATCGCTGAAGAACCTCGCTGTCCTTCCTTGAATGGTTCCATAGCTTCAAGCACTTCCGTACGTTGTAAATGCCTTATTTCAATTGCTATGCGCTCAATTAAGCCTGCAATTAGAGCAAATGTTGCAAGCAAATGAGCTATGTAATCACGCGAGATAACTTGTGTGGCAACGGGTGTCGGTTTTAATCCAAGTTTTTCCAGTGCGATTCTTTCAACTTCTGGAGAGATATTTGCGTAATTGCCAACAGCACCACTTAATTTTCCAACAGCTATCTCTTCACGAACATTTTTCAGTCTTTCAATATCTCTGAGAAGCTCCGCATACCACGAGAGAAACTTCAACCCAAAAGATGTGGGCTCTGCATGTACACCGTGTGTTCTACCAATCGTAGGAAGCGTTTTGTATTGGAGAGCTTTCTCAAATAGAACCGCACTTAGCTTTTCCATCGATTCCAAAATGATATCTGTTGCCCGGACAAGTGCAAGTGAATTAGCTGTGTCAACAACGTCAGACGAAGTTAGCCCATAATGGAAGTACCTGGCTTCATCTCCCATATTTTTTGTTACGGACTTTATAAACGCAATAACATCATGGTCAACCACTTGCTCTGTAGCTAATATGTCATCCACATCAATAACTGCTTTCTTTCTGATTTCTTCAGCTGTTCCTTTTGGTGCAACACCAACTTGCTCGTATGCTTCAACCACGGCAAGTTCAACTTCGAACCATCTTTCATACTGAGCTTTCAAGGTCCATAAACTTTTCAATGGTTCAAGTGCGTATCGCTCTACCATCTTACTACACCCCCCACTGTGGTGGGTCAACTATCAGATTTTGCCCACCGTTTTTCTTTCCTCTAACAGCCACTAATTTTGCCTCTTTTTCAGGTGACCCGTGTAAGAAGCACATTCTTTGAACTGTGAGATTTACTTCACTTAGATAACTCAAGACTGTCGTTAAGATATTCGGAGAAAAGACAAATACAAACGTTCCACGGTTCCTTATCAAATACGAAGCGCTCTTTATAAACCCCCTTATTGTTTCTAAATCAGCAGTGCGACTCAAGCGTCGTATCTTACTCGGGCTTTCCTTACCTTTCCCTGATAAATGGAACGGAAAATTCGACACAACCATATCAAACGTCTCTGGTTTATAAATGTCTTTCACGTCTCTAACATCCAAATTTCTGAACCTTGCCTTATCATCAATACCATTTAACTTTGCACCGAGGTTTGCAAGTTCAACAAGTTCGCTCTGAATCTCTATTCCCTCAACAGTAAGATTATACAGTTTGGCAAGTGCAAAAGCAACTATCCCTGTTCCACTTCCAAGTTCTACAACGGTTTTCACATCACTTGTCGGTTTAGAATACCAAACTAAAAAAGCCGACGCGTGCGTCGGCTTGTGATGTGGTGTATCTATAGTTTTTATTCCCCGCAAAATCTCTGAAGAAAATTTCCCAATGTTCATCACAAGGTTTTCCCCTCATTTAAAATTATCCACCGACGAAATCAACAAGTGATTTTTGTATAGCCATGGCTGCCGATTTTAAAGATGCCTCAAGCACAGCTTGTTGCATATTCAGTTGCGTTAAGACCTTTGTCAAATCGGCATCTTGCTCTTTTGAAAGGTATTCAGTGTTGAAGAGTTTCAAATCCTCTATCCTGGAAGCTACCATCTCTGCCATTCTTGACGTTGCACCAACAGATGCAAAATGTTCCATAACTGAGCGTTCCAAAACACCGATTTCTTTCAAAGATATCTCAGAAAGCTTTCTTTCATTTCCTTCGTATAACGCACTTATCGCATCATCAATGGTGGAAAAAACTGTCTTACCGTTCTCGAGGGTAAAGACATCGTAAACAGTTACTCCGTAGGTAATGGTGTAACCTAAAGCATTGATTCTCCTTCTTACATTTGCTTCTATGGGTGTTTGTATGTTACCATTTTCATCAACCGGTCTTAGCTCCGACCTAGCACCACCGAAGATATACTCGTCACCTACTCTTGTATTGGCAATTTCAATGAGATGCTCTTTCAAAGCTTTGAGTTCGGCTGCTATCGAATTTCTTTCATCAACGGTATTCGTTCCATTCGCACCCCGGACCATCAATTCACGGATTCTGTGGTAGACATTTGATAGCTCTTGAAGTGTGGTATCGTAAGATTGGACAAAATTGTTGACATGGTCAACGTTCCTTTTAAACTGTTCAAGTTCTCTCAACCTGCTCGATATATTAGAAGCCCTTGTAGCGATAACAGCATCATCACTGGGATACTGGACTTCCTTTCCAGAAGAGAGTTTATCGTGCATTCGTGCAATTCTGTACAAGCTTTGTTGAATGTTGAAAAGTGTTCGTTCGTTTATCATGTTATTTGTAATTCTCATACCTGTCACCTCTCCAGCTTATCCAGACAAAGAAATATATTATCTACCAACCAAACCTAATTTATCAATAACTCTTGAAATCATATCATCCACAGCGGTCATCACCCTTGCTGCCGCATTAAACGCCTGTTGGTATTTTATCATATTCGCCATTTCCTCATCTAAAGAAACTCCTTTAACTCTTTCTCTTTCACCATCAATTTCCTTTTTCATCAAATCTGTATTACTCTTTATTTTCATCGCAGTTTCACTTTCAACACCGAGTTCTGCTACAACACTACCAAGATATTCGTTAAATGATTCCAATCCATCGTTGAGAACCTTTTTGTTTCTCAAAGCCGAAAGTAGTTCTACAATACCAGTGTTTGCACGACCGGAAGGTTTAAAGACCTTTGCATCCCAGTTCGGATTTTCTTCAGTATATCCGATATCTACAGCCAACGTTTCGGGATTACTTTTAATCGTTGAGTTAACAGCGAATTTTTCGACAAACCTATACGGGTCTTTCGGGACCTGTTTATCTATGAATAATGCATCTGCCTTTATGTATCTCATTCTCTGGTCTTTTGGATGTTCAAATGGGTTAACAAATACAAATCCTTCATCCCAGTCGTTTAAAGGATTCCCATCGGGGTCTATAAATCCAAGCGCTGTCCAAAGTGCTTCTGGACCTTGGATAACTTTCTTAAGCTCAAAATCTAAAGACCTTGAGCCACGCAAGACAAATTTTCCATGGGGTGTAACATCCGCTATGATTCCTGTATTTGCATCGTTTATCATTTTTGCCAAATCTCGTAATGTAGTCTTTGTCGGGTCAATTCTTATCTCTGTTGCCCCGATTCTGATAGAGAATGCTTGGCTTCTACCTACGATGTTTTCAAGCGTTTCGCGAGATGTGTCAAGAGCTTTATACGTTTCCACACGGATATTAGCTTGTGTGAACAGTCCACCGGAATCCGATAATTTTATGTTCTTTAAATTAAATTCGTTCGCTTTGGTTGGGATTATAAGCAACTTATCATCGTGCACGAATGCCCTTATATCACTCCCAAAATGTGTGTTAAGCTGATTTGCCAGGTCCTCAAGCGTAGTAGACACTGTGATGTTTAAGATTTCCTCTTTTCCATTGATAGCTATCTTGTAGCTCCCAGGATTGACTTTGAAATCCTTTCTATCAACCACAAAAACATCAACATTTTTCGTCGCAAACCCCATAGTGTTGAACATGTTACCGTTGAAGTCAAGTGCAAGTGTATTTCTTAGGTTCTGAGTAGATTCAAAGTAGAGCCTATATCCACCATCACCGTGTGCACCAACTTTCAAGTCAAACCACCTATCGGAAATCGATGAAAGCGTATTTTGGAAATCTTCAACTTTATCGTATGGGTTAACCCGTGCAGCGAAGATTTTCTCCGTTCCGTCAAAAAACACTATCGCACCCTTTTCGATAAAAGGTTTCGTTACAATATCGCTGAAATCCTTCCTATCGCTCATACCAGAAATGAACTTGATTGGACCGTTTTCAACACGTTTTGCTCCAGCCAATCGATATAGCTTAGAATCCTCAATCCTATCAGCGGATATATCGTTGAAGAACTTCAAACCAGTAACACTTCCATCCCCGTTAAAACCATCTTGGTGGATTAAATTGAATTCGTCTGTAAGAGAGAGCACAAATTCATCGAGCCTATTCATGTATTTGACAAGGATTTCATCGCGAAGGTCAAATAAACTTTTCAACTTTCCATCGTTGAACACCACTTTCGAGTTCCCTGCAAAGACTTCTTTGAATCCTTTGCCAAACGGTCTTTCCAAAGCCCGTAACTCAACAACATCTTGACCTGTTAAGACTATCTGGTTGCCTATTCTAAGTGTTATCTGACCAGCGTTGTCTTCGTAGTAGTATATATCAGCAAGATTTGACAACTCATCTAAAATCCTGTCTCGTTCATCGAGCAAATCGTTTGGTGTGTATCTCAAACTCACCGCTGTTCTTACTTTCGCGTTTATATCAGCAAGTCTTTTGACCATTGCGTTTATTTGCTGCGTGCGTTGAGCAATTTCGTTATCTAAATCCACACGTAACTGCTCCAAACGCATATACAAATCCTGGACATGCTGGACCAATTCCTCCGCTCTGCTTACAAGTCCACGTTTTGCTGCAGTATTTGTTGGGTCTGTTATAACCTCCTCAATTCCTGACCAGAGCGAATCAAACAAATACCTAATTCCCGCTTCGGAAGGTTCAGCAACGAGTTGTTCAACGAAATGTAGGTTCGCAGTGATTGTGTCCCAGTAATTGTATTTGTTGTTTGTCTGTCTGAATTGTATATCGAGGAACGCATCTCTTACTCTTTTGATGTCACGAACATATACACCCGTCCCTATCTGCAAAGGAATAGAAGGTTGTGTGAGCGAGCTTATGGGAATGGGGGGCATGGTAAGTAATTCCGGTCTTTGCCTTGAAAAACCGGGTGTATTTGCATTTGCTATATTATGGGCAACAACGTTCATTGCCAACTTACTTGCGTAAATTCCAAGGAGTCCGGTGTTTAGTGTTCCAAATAAGCTGATGTCTGGCAAATCACATCACTCCCTTTGCTGACTTGGGAAACAAACGTAGTGGTAATTCACTTTAAGCTATCATATCTGGAAGAGCTGTAGTTTGCGGTATACGGAGCCACACCTTGTTTATTTTGGTTAAATGAATAATTTGGGGATGGATTAACACCTCTGACAAGATTGTTGAGAAACTCGAAATAGTGGTTCTCAAATTCGAAGATTTGCCTTATGCTGTCCATAACAATTGTCAGTTCGTTGAGTTTCTCAACAATCTCAGCAGCAAAGTAAGCTACTTGTGAAACATCAGGTGCTGTCGAGTTATCAATATAATCCTTGACGCTTTGGTAACCCATTTCCCTTAAAATAACATCCCTTTCATCTTCCAGCCTTGAAATTTCCAAAGAGAGCTCTTCTATCGTGACTGCGTACCTTGAAAGCATATCTGTCTGCCTATTAAGAACAGCACTTTCAAGTCCTCTAAAGGCTTGAATCATACTATCAAATACTCGAATTTCATTTTTCAGATTCTCAATTAACACTATCTCATCCCTCCAATATCTTCTTTGCTATCTTCTGTGCATCGACTTTGAAAGTCCCATTCTCAATCGCCTGTTTAATTTGGTTAACAAGGTCGATTCTAATTTCAGGGTAGTTCTTAGCCATCTCGATATATTCAGCGACTTTCTTTCCTTCTTCGAGAATAATAGAATCAGTTACGTTCTTCGCTTCGCCCTTCACTTTAGATTTTTCTACGTTCTTCTCCGTTTTTCCTTTAACTTCCTGCACGTTCTGAGCGCCCTGTATTCCCGCTTTGTTGATTTTGTCAATCATACACTTCACCATCCTTTCAAAGATTTATAACCATTCCTAAGTTAATTATCGGCAATAATTCGAATTCTCTTGAGTACCAATGTCAGTAATGATACTTTTCGTTTTTTAGAATTTTAAAACCTCTGAAAATCTGCTCAAGCAAAAGAATCAGGCACATTTCATGAGTAAACGTCATCCTAGAAAAAGAAATCCTCTCGGTTGCGTTTTTTCGCAGAGTTTCATCGATACCGAGAGGACCACCTATGACGAAGACCAGTTCAGAGTCTTTCATGAAAGTTTTGTCCATATACTGAGCAAATTCTTCGCTGGTCATCTGTTTTCCCCAAAGGTCAATAAGTGTGTATTTACGGTCCTTCAATCTTTTCAATATGTGCTCCGATTCTTTTGAGATTATTACTTTTGGGTCGAGTGTGTTGATATCCCCGCCAAGCGGGACGAAGTTTACCTCAACTTTTGCAAAACGTGAGATTTTTTCTTCGTAGAATTCCTGAGCTGGCAGAAGATGTTTCGACATTTTGCCTGGAATGATGATTTCTATCCTCATACTGGTGAGTAGAAATAAACACCTCCTATTTCTATTAGCTCTCCAGTCTGTTGCAAAAAGTCCAGTGTTTTCTCAAATAATGCCTCATTGTTTGAAAATACTAACTCTTTTATGTAGGTCATTTCCTCTTTGAAAACGAATGTTTGGGACAATATGCGCTTTACAAAATAGGCAAATGTAGAGACTCTAAGCATTTCCAAATCGCATACCATCTTTGCAGGTGTTGAGTAGGATATGTAGTCACTTTCATCTAAACCTTTCAAACATCCGCTTCTTTTCACAGCTTCGACGTAAGTTTTGAATTCGTTTGATGATATCTTGAACTCATTTTGCGCAAGCTGGTTCAAAGTTTTGACTCTTCCGTTGACAAATGCTTTGTAAGTTTTCTCAACAAATTCTAAAAGATGTTCAGCAACTACTGGATATTTTTCAAGTAGTGTTGCAAAGAAGGCTTTATTTCTATTTATCTCGTAACCACCTTCTGAAAATAGTAAAATCTTATCGTTGACTAAGATATCAATTGCAGCTTTAAGGTCACCTATGGGAATTTTGTTATCTTCCGCAAATTGCGGAAGTGTTTTTTCACTTAATGACTCATACAAAACAGCTCTCAGAATCATTAGTTTTATATTCTTCAACCTCTCAGGTTTCTGGACTTTCCTCTCGTAAACCTCGTCAACGAGCTCATGCATAGTTTGGAAACCGTATTTGGAAGGGTTGATGTTAAAGGAAACTAAAAAGCGAGAAAGGTTGTCACGAGTGAATTCTTTTCCAGAGCGTTTTAAGAATATCTCCATCTCTTCAGCCAATCTGTCCACGGGGTCTGTGAGATTCTCGTTTTTCACTATGTCCTCGTAGGGTATGAACTTATCAACGGCAGAAACGAGCTCATAACTTGTTGACTTTGTCCTTGCAAGCGCAATTACACGTTTACCATACGATTTGAGTTTATACACTAGTGCGGTGAAATCTGCATCACCGGTTACAAGGAAAAATGTATCTACAATGTTATTTCTGAGCGCTTGTTCTATGCAATCCACTGCTAATCTTATATCGTTTCCTTTTTTATTTGGCAAAAATTCTGCTTCTGGCACTTCGACAAGTTCTATACCGTAGTTGTACAACGCAAATGCTGCCATTTTATTTTTCGACCAAGAACCGTAAGCCTTTCCACCAACGATTCTCCCATACTTCTGCGCTTCTTTGTACACAAGTTGGACATCTACCGGTTGATTTTGAAAATCAAAAAGTAGGAATATATTGGAAAAAGTGGAAAAACCCGCCCCTTCCATTCTGCTCACCTCTTCCCCCAGAATGCTCTTAACGCGCTTAGTTATTTTAAAAACCAAAATAAAGCTCAAAAACTTTTACAGTAGCAATTATCACATTCTTTTTGGTCAATAAGATTATACACCATCTCACCTACTGGATTATCAATCCTTGCAAGATAATCTGCTAAGTGAAGATGAAGGCATTTTATCGTTTTCCAATCCTTTATTCCACCTGTTCCAACGGAAGACAAAACAGAAGACCAAGTAGAATCCTCAGGTTTCAATAAAGATAGTCTTTTTGATATAACTTTCTCATGTGCAATTCGAAGTTTCTCTAAGAGTTCCGGGTTATTTTTAATCAGTTCTTCGTATTTGGTAATATAACCTTTTTCTTCTAACTTGGAAACTTCTTTTCTCAAATGAGGACATGTGAGGTAATGAATCGTGGGGAACGGCTTACCGTCTCTGATGGGATAGCTGAGGACAACCTGTGGAAAGCCACAAGAGCAACGTTTTTCAACACCCAGAACGTTGTCAACATTTCTACCAAGTTGCGAGTGGATAGCTTTTAAATCTTTATCACTAACGCGTTCCACTCGTCCATCACCATTTTTTCAACAATATTGTACCCTTCAAAAAGGTTCGCTTTTTGAACGATGATTCCAGATAATATTAACAACCCATCTTCTTTCAGATAGTTCTTAGCACTCTTTAACATCTCAACAAGTATTTCCGCAATGATGTTTGAAACGATTATATCGTACTTTCCATCAACGTTCGAGAAAAGGTCAGACCATCTTACTTCAATATCCACGTTGTTCCTTGTCGCATTTTCTTGTGCAACCTCAACTGCAAGGGGGTCGTTATCTACTGCCAGAACCCTTCCTGCTCCCAGTTTCTTTGCAAGTATTGCCAGTATTCCACTACCACAACCAAGGTCGAGAACATCCATTCCGGGTTTTAAATACTTTTTAAGATACATCGCAGACATTTTTGTTGTCTGATGTAACCCTGTCCCAAAAGCCAAGCCTTGTGGTATTTTCAAAACGATAATTCCGTCCTTTTCTTCTAAATGATGTTCTTCCGGGTCTACCCAGACGCCTTCTATCATTTTAAAAGGTTCCGTTATTATGTTTTTGAACCAATCTTCTGGCTTTGTTTCCCTATACCCAACAAAAACCAACCCGGCATCTGTAAGTGCATTCTTGACCTCTTCCAACTTCTCTTCATATGGCGAAACAACAGCGAGGAATTTTCCCTCGCTGCTTTCTATTTCGTAATAATCGTATTCACCATATAATATATCATCTACAACGTCTTGCTTTGACTCATCAAAAGTAAAGACTATTTCTTTAAAAACCTTGTTGTTCTTTAAATTACTCAGAAAGTACCCTCCTCATAACGTAAGTATTGTTTCTTGGCAAGTAAGCCACGGGATCTCTGACTTCTGAAGCAACTCTAACTTCAAAATGTAGATGCGGACCAGTTGATGTACCCGTGCTTCCAACTCTTCCAATAAAATCACCTTTTTCAACTCTTAAACCAACGTAGACATTAATTTTCGAAAGGTGCCCATAATAAGTTTCAACACCACCACCATGGTCGATGATTATTAAATTTCCGTATCCGGATTTCCATCCAGCAAACTTAACAACACCCGACCTGGCGGCAAATACAGGATTACCAGGATCTGCTCTTATATCCAACCCTGTGTGAAACATCGTTTTGTTGTATATCGGATGGATTCTCCAGCCAAACTCCGAGCTGATACTACCGTAAACAGGCCATATGTAATCTACAAGTTGCGTAAACGAAGTATTCTCTTTTCCAAGAGGGACAAAAACTTCTTTACCAGCCGCTATGCTATTCCCAATTGCAGGGTTTATTGCTAAAATCTCCTCCGGATCGATAAAAAACGCTTTAGCCAAAGCTGAGAGTGTCAAAGTTTTGACCGGTTTGTACATGATTCCTGGGACAAAAGGTATTTTCAGCTTCTGCCCCACTTTTAAACTTGATGGCGATATATCTGGGTTCCAATCAAGAATAACTGGAATAGGTATCCCAAAACCCTTTGAGATACTATATAAAGTGTCTCCTGATTGCACTTGATAGTTTATGTAAAAAGCCAATGCCATTCCAACCATCGCTAATATCAGGAATACTAGTATTTTTCGCACTCCTACCACCCCTTATTCTAATTGTTACAAAAAAATCCTGTTATATTTTACCATAAAATTTCATTCTGTCAAAATCGGAGTGCTACTGACTATTTTTCACCCATCAAGTTCTAAAAATTCTTATTTTTTCCTAATATAGGTCAATAATGCCATGATATCAGCTGGTGTTACACCAGGAATCCGCATCGCTTGCCCGATTGAGAAGGGTCTGATTTTTTCTAACTTTTCCCGTGCTTCGGTCGATAAATTGGGCACTTCTGTAAATTTTAAGTTTCCAATATGTAAATTTTCGTATTCTTCAAATACTTTCACTTGGTCCAGCATAGCTTTTATATATCCTTCGTATTTAAGTTGTATTTCAACTTGTGTAAGGACTTCTCTGTCCGTAATAGGCTCTGGGTCTAAGATTTTTATATCTTCGTATTTAATCTCAGGTCTTCTGAGCAGCTTTGCTAATCTTGTTCCTTCACTCAAAGGAGATGAACCAAATCTTACCAAAAGTTCGTTCACCTGTGCTGAAAGTGGGACTTTGACGTTCTCAAGTCTTTCTAACTGTTTTTGCACTTCGCGCTCTATCTCCAAGACTCTTTCGTAAAACCACTTCGGAATCAAACCAACTTTGTAACCGTATTTTGCCAACCTAAGGTGTGCGTTATCGTGTCTAAGAAGTAATCTGTACTCTGCTCTCGAAGAGAGTAATCTGTAAGGTTCGTCCGTGCCTTTTGTTACGAGGTCGTCAATCATGACTCCAATGTAACTCTCAGACCTTTTTAAAATCAGTTGTTCTTCCCCACGTAATTTCAACGCCGCGTTGATTCCGGCTATAATCCCCTGACCAGCCGCCTCTTCGTATCCACTGGTTCCGTTAATTTGCCCCGCGAAATAAAGGTTTTCAACAAGTTTTGATTCTAATGTGGGATAAAGCTGTGTTGGGTCGATGTAGTCGTACTCAACAGCGTAAGCGGGTCTAACAATGACGACATTTTCAAGTCCTGGGATTGTTCGGAGCATCTTAATCTGAGCAGCGTAAGGTAAACTTGTGGACAAACCGTTCAGGTAGTACTCTTCCGTGTCCTTCCCTTCAGGTTCAACGAAGACTTGATGGCTTTCACGCTCGAATTTTACAACTTTGTCTTCTATTGATGGGCAATACCTGGGTCCTTTTGCTTGAATAAGTTTCACTTCACCGTACAGTGGCGAGAATATCAGATAATCGCGTATGATTTTGTGCGTCTCCGGAAGCGTATGAGTTAACCAACATGGATAGTCTTTCGGAAGAACCTTAGGTTCGTTAAAATGAGAAAACGCCCAGGGTACATCATCTGTATCCTGCCTTACCATTTTTGAAAAGTCGATGCTTCTTTTCAATACACGCGCAGGGGTTCCTGTCTTAAACCTCCCAACCTTGAATCCAAGATTTATCAGTGATTCTGTTAACCCATGTGCAGAAAAATCACCCATTCTACCCGCTTCCATAGTTTCTCTACCGATGAATATCCGCCCTCTAAGGAACGTCCCTGTGGTTACTATGACTGCTCTTGCACGGTAGTCTATTCCAAACGAATCAACGACACCTGTAACCTTCCCATTCTCAACGATAAGTTCTTTTACAATTCCATAACGTAAAAGCAGGTTTTCTTGATTTTCCAGTTTTCTTTTCATTGTTCGAGAATAAGCGTATTTATCTATCTGTGCCCTCAACGCTTGAACCGCTGGTCCTTTACTTGTGTTGAGCATTCTCACATTTATCATGGTTTCATCGGTAGTTTTTGCCATCTCTCCGCCAAGCGCATCTATCTCTCGGACTACGATACCTTTGGCTGAGCCACCAATGGCAGGATTACATGAAGCCCAACCGACGTTGTCAGGGTTTCCTGTTATTAGCATGGTTTTTAGTCCAAGCCTTGCACACGCAAGCGCTGCCTCAATTCCCGCATGCCCGCCACCAATTACGATAACATCGAAAGAGTAATCATCCTCTGGTCTTTCAAAATACTTGCCGTAGTCTATTTTCATCTTCTCATTACCTCCTCACCATTCACAAACACAGCAACGGGATCTTCTTCAAATGGGTCATTTTCATATAAAGCAAAGTCCGCGCAATACCCCACATCTATTTTTCCACATTGATATCCGGCAATCTTAGAACCTGCCTCGGTATAGTAATAAACCGCATCTTCTCTTGTAAAGCCCATTTTAAATGCATATTCGAGCACGTACTTTGGATCCGCTGGCGAAACCGGGGAATCCGTAGAAAATGCTATCATGTAGCCGGATTTGTGCATTTGTAAAAATGGATAGGCAAGTTCGAAAGAAACGTTATCTAATAGCGGGATATCTTCAAAATAAAAGTGGGGTTGGATTGATAGATAAAAATTTCTCAACTTTGGAAAATCATTTTTCAAAACAAATTGCAGGTGAATCAACCTGTGTCTTAACTTCACTTTGTTTTTCTCAAGTCGGCCTAAAACTTCCGAAAGTGCCATATCACCAATCACGTGTATATTCAACTGGATATGTCTTTGTTCTGAAAACTTTACTACCTCATCGAAGTTGTCCGGCAACGTATTCATACCAAAACCGCCTGTGTCTTTATATGGATAAACCATCCATGCAGTCCTTCCACCAAGCGAACCATCGGCAAACAGCTTTATACCACCAATTTTCGAAATGCCGAATTCTCCGAACTCGTAATTCCAAGGTTCATAGGTGTAGAGCTTTTCAAAAATTCTAATTTTGCTGTTTTTCAATAGTTTTTTTAGCGTCTCAAAACCAACGCCGTGGAAATCATCTGAATGCACTTGGGTAACCCCGTGTCTTAGAAATTCCTCCTGCCCTTTTTCGAAAGCCTTCGAGAAAAACTCATCTCCAAGAAAATTCCAAACTCTTTCTATCTCTTTTTCAAAGAGTAAATTATTTTCATCTTTGCGTTTTCCTATTTTCTCTTTCAAATAATTATTTATCCAAGCAACATGGCCACACTTTCGCACTAACAAAACAGGTATCTGCAGCTCATTCGCCTTATCAAGTATTTGTTGTTCAGGAAGGCTCTCCCAACCACGTGCAATAATAAAGTTTTCTGATGATTCTCTTACCTTTTTAAAAATGTCGAAAAGATTTTCTTTCGTCAGGTCGTGTGTCAATACTTTCATTCCAGTCCCAATGATGTGTGCATGTGAATCTACCCATCCAGGCATTACAAATAGACCTGTGGCGTCCACCACAGGTCCGGTATCTGAATAGGGCACAAACCTACCATTTTCGATGTAAAGATTTTTCTTTTCAAAAATCGTTCCGTTCCAAACGTAACCGTTCTTGACTATCAAAGTTACACCTTCTGTCCGCCATTTTTATGAAAGTATCCCAGCAAGCTTTACCAATTCCATATCGAGTCTCTTCTTTTCTTTCAATACCTCGTCAAGCTTGACCGTTGTTATCTTTCCTCCTTGGAGTGCTGTCATAACTCCACTCTCTCCACGCATCAAAGCATCAACAGCTGCCACTCCCATCCTTGAAGCAAGGAGCCTATCGAACGCTGTTGGAGAACCTCCACGCTGGATGTGACCTAGTATAGTTATTCTTGTTTCGTATCCTATTCTGTGTTCTAAGTGCCTTGCAACGGTGTATGCACTCGCCGCACCTTCTGCAACAACAACTATACAGTTAATCTTCCCTCTTGCCCTTTCCTCCAGTAATTTATTCGCCAATTCTTCGTAATTCACTGGAACCTCCGGAATGATTACTGCCTCTGCACCAGTTACTAAACCACTTACCGTTGCGATATAACCCGAAGACCTACCCATGACCTCAACTATAAAAGCTCTTTCATGTGAGCTGGCAGTGTCTTTTAATTTTTGTATAGCATCAACAACCGTGTTGAGACAGGTATCTACACCTATACTCATATCAGTCATGGCGATATCGTTGTCTATTGTTCCAGGTATTCCAACGACAGGTATCTTCTGCTCTTCTTCCAAGAACATCGCACCATGTAGACTACCCTCACCACCAATAACAACCAAACCTTCAATACCATGTTTTTTTAGAATTTTTGCTGCTTCCGCCCTTGTCTCTTTCCTAACAAATTCTGGACATCTACTCGTTCTCAAAATCGTTCCACCCTTTTCCATAATGCCACCAACGGATGCAAACGTCATCGGTTCAATATCTTCATCAAGAAGTCCCGCATATCCGCGTTTAATTCCATAAACTTCCAAACCGGACTTGATACCATATCTTACAACAGCCCTGATAGCGGCATTCATTCCTGGAGAATCTCCTCCACTTGTCATCACTGCTATCCTCTTCAACTTGACCGCCTCCTCCTTACAAAAGGATTTTCCACTTCGTATCAAGACAAGGAGAATTATACCACAAATTTTACAATAGTCTACCTAATCCCATATTATCAGCTTTTTTAAAATATTTTACATTCTTTCTCGTTTTTTCTTAGTCTTTTTCTCTTTGCCTTTCCCTTCAGCTATATCGTGAGAGCGTTTAAGGGCTTGAACAACGTAATAATTCACCGTACCGCGCGGATATTCGTAGTTTTTGTTCATAATTCCTGCTTTCATGTCGGTCATCAACTCAATTGCTTCGTCCACATCATCGACAGTCCAGATGTGGAAAAGTCCATTTTTTACCGCCTCAAGCACTTCATCAGACAAGACCAAGTTTCTTACATTCGCCTTTGGTATAATAACTCCTTGATTACCTGTGAACCCTTTTATTTTGCAAATACGGTAAAAACCTTCCACCTTCTCGGTAACGCCACCAACTGGTTGAACGTGCCCGTGTTGGTTTATAGACCCTGTGACCGCTATGTTTTGCTTTAATGGTATTTTGGAAATCGCTGAGATAATCGCTAAAACTTCAGCAAGAGATGCGCTGTCACCTTCGACATACCCATAAACCTGTTCAAAAGAAATTGAAACACCTATCGAAAAAGGCACTTTCTTGGCATATTTACTACCTAAATATCCTGTTAAAATCATTACAGCCTTGCTGTGTATCTGACCACTCAAATCAGCCTCTCTTTGAATGTCCAAAATACCAGAACTACCAAGATATGTCTTTGCTGTTATCCTTACTGGCAAACCGAATTCAAAATCACCAAAGTTCATTACAGTTAACCCATTCACCTGCCCTACAACTTTGCCAGATACGTCTATCATGAGTTCCTCTTTTCGAAACATCTCATCGTATTTTTCCACAACAAGCTTCAACCGGTCCTCTCGTTCTTTTAAAGCACGTGCCACGTCTTCGTATTCAATATACCTAGAATTCCTCTTTGTGGCAAAAAAGTTCGCCTCTTCCAAAAGGTCGATTAATGCGCCAAGTCTCATTGAGAGTTTTGTTCTATCACCAGATAGTCTCGCCGAATACCAGATTACTTTTTCTATTGCATCTCTTTTCACAGGTAAAAGTTCTCTTTCGCGAGTGTAATCAGTAATGAAAGCTACCAGGTCCGAGATGTTTTCAACAGTAGCATCGAGCTCCCAATCCATTTCCACTTTGACTTTGAATAGCTTTTCAAAATCTGGGTCGTATTCATGTAATAGTTCATATATCTCTGGTGTTCCTATGAGTATCACTTTAACTTTCAGCGGTATAGGTTCCGTCCTCAAAGTTGCTATCGTTGAATAACCGTATGCTGTATCGATGTTCTCAACCTCAAGCTGTTTTGAAAAAAGGATTTTCTTCAGTCTGTCCCATACAAACGGATGCACGAGCAGTTCCCTCGCATCAACAATCAAAAAACCCCCGTTTGCCTTGTGTAATGACCCTGGACGAATCATATTGAAGTCTGTATATAGCATTCCCTCGCGCTCAATATACTCGATTTTTCCGAACAGGTTATGATACGTTGGTGTGTCCTCGAAAACCACAGGTGCACAATTCAAATCAGAATTATCAACCACAAGATTCACACTGTAAGCTCTTCTAAAATAATATTCGAGTTCCGCAAGCTTTTTTGTTGAACTAACTTTTTCTATTATGTCCTCTTTGATTTTATGTATAAACTCCCTCACATCACTAAACGGGTACTTTTCTTCAATTACGGAGAAAAACTCTTCCGTAGCGAACAACAACGCGTATCGATTTAAATCTTTCACACGCTCTTTGTACAGGCTCTCAAGTTTACGCACATTTTCCACAGCTGCTTCAATTAATAATTGAACTTTCTTTTCATTTTCTTCTATCTTTCTTTTTTCATCTTCGCTCAGAGCTGTAAATTCTTCCTCTTTCAAGACCTTGCCATTGATAACAGGGTAGTAATTCACACCGGTTTGTGTAAACTTAATCAAAAAACCCAATGTCTGTGCCTTTTCAACCAAATCTTTCGTTATACGTTCCTGTTCGCTTTCGAATTCTTCATCTATCTCTCTTCTACGTGCTTTGTAATCTTCCCCCTCAAAGACCTTTGAAATCTTTTCCGTTAAGTTTTCCACAAGTTTTTCCATATCTTTTTTGAACTCAGCGCCCTTTCCTGCAGGCAGAAAGAGTGTATCTGCCTTCTGCGGGTCATCAAAATTCATTACGTAAGCAACATCTGACGGCACGGGTTTTTTCTGGGCATATTCGGTAACAAAATGTTTGACAAAGGTCTTCCTACCAGTACCAGGTAGCCCAACGACAAAGACATTGTATCCATCCTTGTCCATATCCAATCCAAAACGCAAAGCCTTCACAGCCCTTTCACGACCTATGAAAGACTGCGTTTTCTTAACTTCTTCGGTAGATTCTATCTGTGGAATTATACGTTTATCTACAACCAGTTCTTCCCATCTAATTTTCCTCAAAGGCATCAATCTTCACTCCTTTCTTAGTGAAGTGGTGCTTACCATGTGGTGTCAAAACAAAGTAAGCACTTCCAGAACCTGTGAGTGCTGCAGGGTTTTCACTTCTTAGCACTTCTATCCTGTCTAACAAATCCTCAGGTATAACTTTCTCAAAGATATTGTAGGTTCCTGACTTTATCTTTGCCAAATCTTTGGAACGATAAGCTTCGTATAGTTCAATTGCTTTCATCGGGGCTTTTCCAAACCATTCTGCTCTCAACTTTCCGTAAGCCTCTTTTGTTGATATTGAAAAACCAGGAAAATACACATCTACGTTGAAACCTTCAAGTGGTTCGACCTTTTCGATTATTTCCCCCCTGCCTGTAACGATTGCTGTACCACCATATAAAAAGAAAGGCACATCGCTACCTACCGATTTTGCCAATTCAAAGGCATCCATTTCGCTTATAAGCCCGAAAGCTTTTAAAGCCATTAAAAATCCTGCAGCGTTGCTACTACCACCACCAAGTCCTGCACCGATAGGTATATTCTTCTCAAGCAAGACGTATGCGTCATAGTTACTGATTTTAACCAGTCTCCAGATTCTTTCAATTATGTTGTTTTCAATTTCCACGTTTGATTCTAACTTCAGACACCCCTCTCCGTGTATTATTTTGACGGTCATTCTATCAAAAAGCGAAATCGTTTGAAACAACGAATCTATTTCGTGGTAACCATCTTCTCTTTTTCTCAAAACATCCAGGCAAAGGTTCAACTTTGCGAACGTTCTAAGTATAATGCTACCACCTTTGCCCATCCTTCCATCTCCCCAATGTAATCTTTTAACCTTTTCGACCTGATTTCTACGAAATTCTCCTTCTCGACTATCCCATTGTATTTAACGTCTGCAATATAGAGCACACCAACATGAACGCGACTCACAGGATTCTCAAGCTCGTTTATTAAACCTACATAGTTCAGTGATTTTACTTCAACATCGACTTCTTCTGACAACTCTCTTCTTAACCCCTTTTCCAAACACTCAATTGGGTCCTGTGAATCTTCTATATTCAGATGCCCACCAACTCCAAGTGTAATTAGGTTATGGAGCCTTTTCTCTGTCTGGTTCGCAGTTCGCCTAAAGAATATATATTCATCTCCTTCTTTCAGAACAATGTATGGAATCACTTGCCTTGTCGTTTCGTCGTATTCTGCTATTTCTCGTTCAACAAAAAATCCATTTTTTAGCACACTAAAAAACTCTTCCTGAGGAACTTCCACAACACCTGTTCGACCTTTGCACAAACCTTCGACTTCTTCTGTTTTTATAACAAGTACTTTTTCTTTCATAGCGTTGTTTTCAGCAGTGCTCATGATTGTCCTCTCCTCCTCTTAATATGGTTCAACATCCATCTCAAGAAGTTGCTTTGCTATATCTTTATCTATTTTACTCGCAATAAGTCCTATTGCGGCAAATATGTAGTGTTTATCTCTGTACAACCTTACCTCTTCCGACGGTAATAACTCCATCGGGTGCAATTTTGAAAGATGTTTCAAACTTTCCAAAACTTCCTTTGCGTGCTTAGACCTTGATAGAAATCCACCCGTGCCAAAGATAACACGCACAGCGGTCAAATCTTTTCCTTCAGCTATAGTTTTTCTACCTGTTGGAGTATAAAGGTGTTTTTTGGTTCCCGCATGCCTTCTCAACCCTTGCTGAGCACAGAACGTTGCCAGCTTGCTGATGAAATATTCATCGCGCTCAGTTGCAGGATATGGACTTATTCTTGTGACAAGCTCATCGTAATCTTCAAATTGCTTTCTTAAATTCTCCTCGCCAATCATCTCGATAACGTTGTGTGCGTTTACGTATAGTCCCAAATCGCCTTCAACGGTCCTTTTTGCAAAAGGTTCAGGAGAAATGAGCATCTCCTGGATTTCTGGAGAGCCATCAGTGACAGAATCTACATCCGTTGTTGCACCACCAATATCTATCGTTAAACAATCACCAAAGTGTTCATAGGCAAGCTCTGTTGTTATCATAACCGCAGCGGGAGTGGGAATGATTTCGTAGTTCACCATATCTTTTATCTTATCCATTCCAGGAGCCTTTACAATATGTTCAGCGAACACTTCCTTTATTACGTTTCTTGTTGGTTCTACGTTGAGATAATCAATCCTTGGGTAGACATTCTCAGTAACGTAGACTTTTTTACCCGCATTTGTTAGTATGAATTCCACTTGCTCAGCTGCTGCGACATTTCCCGCGTAAACAATAGGTACATCAAGTGGCAATTTAGCTAACATCTTGGCATTATGTATAACTGTTTCACTTTCCCCATAATCAACTCCACCAGCCAAAAGAATCAACTTAGGTTGTATGGACTCTACCTTTTTTAAATGAAACTCATCCATTTTTCCAGCTGTTACATACTTAATAACCGCTCCTGCACCAAGTGCTGCCTCCTTTGCTGCTCGCACTGTCATATCGTAAACAAGTCCGTGAACAGTCATTTTCAACCCACCTGCAGCACTGCTTGTTGCTGCGAACTTTTCCCAACTGATATCTTCACCGAGTTGTTCTTTAATCTTCTTAAGAGCTCGTTCTATACCTATCGTCACATCACCTTCGTTAACCGTGGTCCAGTGTTCCGCCTGGGCTACTACTTTCGGCTTAAAGCCAAAATGAAAAGCCGTTAGAACCGTTGTTGTTGAACCAATTTCAGCAAACAATAAGTCGACTTTCATAACCTATCCCTCCAGATAGTGTTCTCACAAATTAGTCAGTCAGACTAATAGTATTATACTATCCATTTGACAAATTAAAACTTATATGTCCCAAAAATTGCATTCATCGTTGTTCTAACAGAATGATTGATAACGCTATGTGAAATTTAATGAAAATAAATGAAAAAATAAGTAATCAAAAGGATTCTTCTCCTGGGTTATTTTTTTCTTTCTGAAAGAAATATTTTAAAAGGACAGGTGAATTATGTTTTCATAGGCTCTGTATGTTATACTTTGCGTCGAGGGTGGTCACACCCGCAAAAACACATTACTTTAGGGAGGGAGAGGTATGAAAAAGTGGTTACTCTTAGCCGTGTTCTTAGCACTTATGATTGCCTCGGTATTGCATTTTGCGGTTGATGTTGGAGTTGTACTTCCAACAAACGTAGAACCAAGATGGGTTCAGGATGAAACCAGGTTTAGAGAAGCTTTAAAGACCACGAAGTACTCCGTTGAGATTTTATTCAGCCAAGGCTCGCCAGCAAAAGAAAGGGAAAATGTAGAAGCACTTATTGCAAAGGGTATCAAAGTTTTAATCATATGTCCACATGATGCGGTTGCCGCTTCAGCATCGGCAGAGCTTGCTAAAAAAGCGGGTGTTTATGTAATCTCTTACGATAGGCTCATCATGAACACCGAAGCAGTAGATTACTACGTAACATTTGACAGTGTAGAAGTTGGTAGAGCCATGGGTAGGTTCCTTGTGGAAAAAGTGAAACCTGGGACAAAGAATAACCCACTTTACCTTTACGCAGGTGCTCTTTCTGATAACAACTCTTTCTTGTTCTTCCAAGGGGCATGGGAAATCCTACAACCAAAGATTGCTGATGGCACATTTAGGATAATCAACTCTTCGGAAGCTCAAAAAGTTCAGAACAAGAAAAATCTTACAAGAGACGAGATGGCAAAAATAATTGGTCAGATTACCACAAACTGGGACTTTAACGTTGCTAAGAGAAAGGCAGAAGATGATCTCACAAGAGCCAAAGCCGCCGATAAAGGAACAGTTTACATTCTTGCTCCAAACGACGGAACTGCAAGAGCTATTGCCGATGCATTTAGAGCAGATAAAGATGTCAAGGAATACTACATCACTGGTCAGGATGCCGAGAAGGCATCAGTACAATACATAATCGATGGTAAGCAGTCAATGACTGTTTTTAAAGACGTCAGAATCCTTGTTAAAGACGCCATAAATGCTGCGCAGTTACTATTAGAAGGAAAAAAGCCAACAACGACAGATGTCTATGACAATGGCAAGAAGAAAGTACCTGCTATACAATCTGAAATTCAGGTTGTTACAAAAGACAACGTAAAACAGATTCTTATTGATTCTGGTTACTACTCTGAAAAGGACTTTATCTGGCCAAAGAAGTAAGATAATTTGCGACTTTAAATAAATCAAACTGGGTGGTGTGAAATATCACCACCCAGTTTTTAGAAAAATTCTTTAGATTGTTGTAAAGATTTTGGAGGTGATTTAATGACAGAAGATTTTATTCTGGAAATGAAAGGTATAACAAAAGAATTTCCCGGTGTTCGAGCTCTTGACAACGTGGACTTTAAGGTTCGCCGGGGAGAAATTCACTGCTTGGTGGGTGAGAACGGCTCTGGAAAATCAACTCTTATGAAGATTTTAAGTGGATTTTATCCACACGGGGAGTATGAAGGTACGATAGTTTTCGATGGACAAGAAAGACATTTTCGAAATATACATGACAGTGAAAATGCAGGTATAGTGACAATATTCCAAGAGTTAGCCTTAATACCTGAACTTACCGTTTATGAAAACATATTCTTGGGACACGAGATAAAGAAAGGTAGATTTATTGATTGGAACGAGACCATCGCTAAATCTAAAGAAATCCTTTATACTCTACGTCCCGATTTAGATCCGTCGAGAAAAGTTAAAGACTTAGGTGTTGGATTACAACAAATTGTTGAAGTAGCCAAAGCTCTTAGTAAGAATGTGAAGCTTCTAATATTGGACGAGCCAACATCTGCCCTAAATGAGGATGATAGCGAAAACTTGCTAAGGATTATAAAAGAACTGAAGAAAAGAGGTATTACCTCGATTCTTATTTCACACAAACTTAAAGAAGTCATAGAAGTGGCAGATACGATTACTGTTTTGCGTGATGGAAAAATGGTTGCAAGACTGGAAGACAGGTCACAGTTCACCGAAAGTAATATAGTGAGGTATATGGTTGGTAGGGAAATAGAAGATATTTATCCAAAAAGAAAAAAGAGAGAATTTGGCGAGAAGATATTTGAAGTGAGAAATTGGAAAGCTTACGACCCAAGACTGAACAGATATATAGTCAAGGAAGCTAATTTCTACGTAAGAAAAGGTGAAATCGTCGGAATTGCCGGCTTGATGGGAGCCGGAAGGACAGAGCTGGCACTAAGCTTATTTGGAAACCCTCTGGGATATATGGTAGAAGGAGAAATCTACCTCAATGGGGAATTGGTAAAATTTAAATCGCCATCTGAGGCTATTAAATCAGGTTTTGCATACCTATCAGAAGATAGAAAAGCTTTAGGATTGATTTTAAATTTCGATGTAAAGACAAACATCACCTTAGCTGGCTTAAAACAACTCAGAAACGGTCTTTTCGTAAATGAAAACGAAGAAATCGTAGTAGCCGAAAGGTTTAAGGAATCATTGCGCATAAAAACACCCACGGTGGAACAAAAAGTTATGAATCTCAGCGGTGGTAATCAGCAGAAAGTTGCAATTGCAAAATGGTTATTTGTAAAGCCAAAACTTCTTATCCTGGATGAACCGACACGTGGTATTGATGTTGGCGCTAAGTATGAAATATACACACTTATGAACAGGTTGGTAGAAGAAGGGATGAGCATAATAATGATTTCCTCTGAATTACCTGAAATCTTAGGAATGAGTGACAGAATTTATGTCATGGCTGGTGGAAGAATCGTAGGCGAACTCAATAGGGAAGAAGCAACGCAAGAAAGAATAATGCACATGGCAGTTGATTACTAAAAATTAACAAAGGAGGGAACCAGATCATGGTTTTTTTTGCTGAACTTGGTAAAGTTATAAAAAAGAACATCAGAGACTACGGGATGTATATTGCCCTTGGTGTTATAATGCTGATATTTAATATTCTAACGCATGGACTTTTCCTTTCCTCAAGGAATATAAGTAACCTATTTAATCAAATGGGATACATAGCAGTCCTTGCAGTTGGTATGACACTGGTCATTGTTATTAGGCATATAGATCTTTCTGTTGGGTTCATGGCAGGCTTTCTTGGTGCCATCGCTGCCAGGCTTTTGAGAGACGGGACACCTGTGTTACCAACCATTTTGATAGTCCTTGCACTTGGTACGGTCTTCGGATTCGTTAATGGATTCTGGGTTGCAAAAATAGGATTGCCTTCCTTCGTTGCCACGCTTGCAGGTATGTTGATATTCAGAGGTGCTTTATTACTGTTTACACAATCTACTGGAACAATAATCGTCACAAATGACGCTTTTAACCAAATAGGCAATGGATTTATACCGGACGTTTTGGGGAAGGGCGATATCCATCTCTTAACACTAACAATCGGACTTGCAATTATCGGGTTTTATATCTACAGTGAAATAAAAACGCGAAACAACAAAATAAAATACAACTTTGAAGTATTATCAACTCCTATTTTCGTACTCAAACTTTTGTTTATAAGTGCTATCGTATTTTATATTTTCTGGATTCTTGCAAATTATAATGGTCTTTCTTGGACATTTGTCATAACCCTCGTTATAACCTTCATATACCACATTCTTACAACAAAAACTGTCCTTGGACGACATATATACGCTGTTGGTGGAAACCCCGAAGCAGCACGTTTAAGTGGCATTGACGTTCAAAAAATCACTCTTTTTGTCTTTGGTTCTATGGGATTTTTGACAGCAATATCGGGTATACTTTATACCTCAAGACTCCAATCTGCAGCACCTGACGCTGGAACATTGTTTGAACTCGATGCTATTGCAGCTGCATACGTTGGTGGTGTCTCTGCCGCAGGTGGGGTTGGTAAAGTTACTAATTCGCTCATAGGAGCTCTTGTCATGGCTTCACTGATTAACGGTATGAACCTCCTTGGTGTGGGAATATCACTGCAGTACATAATCAGAGGTGGAGTTCTTATAGCTGCAGTTGTGTTTGATATCAAGACAAGAAGTAAAATAAGTTGATAATACTTCCAAAACAAAAATCAGTTGTTGGAGGTGTCCAAACTGGCAAAAATTCTTCATGAAACAATGAAAGAGAACAATTATTCTTTGATCTTAAGAAATTTATATCACTTGCAGCCAATCGAACGAGTACGCCTGGTACAGCAAACTGGTCTATCATCAAGTACAGTTACACGTTGTATTGCAGAACTGATAGATGCTGGTTTTATCTCAGAAGTAGGAACCTCTGAAAGGACAAAACTTGGTCGTAAACCTGTAAAACTTAAAATCAATCCAGAAGCGTTTAATGTGCTAATAGTTGACATTGGAGCTTTTAAAACTAATTACGCGCTTGGCTTTGCAGATGGTACGTTAGAAAAACTCGAATCTTTGAGTACACCGGACTCTTTCGAAGAGATATTGGATGAAGTAAATAAACTTTTAACTTCGTACAAAAAAGTAGAGGTCGTAGCATTCTCAATTCCCGGTATGGTTGATGTAAAAAGTAGTACTATTCTGTTTGTTCCAAGTAAGGGTTGGCGTGATGTAAAGATAGAGATTGAAGGAAAGGTAGTATATGCCGATAACGAAGCAAATCTTGCCATGATATCAGAGGCTTTTGAAAGAGAGGAGATTCGCACCTCAAAATGTTCCGTCTTTGTGACAGTCAGAGAAGGGTTTGGAACAGGGGTATGGATAAACGGTTCTATCTTTCGCGGGCCGTCTTTCACAGCAGGTGAATTTGGGCATACAACGTTTGACGTACATAGTAAGAATCCGTGCCATTGTGGTAATACAGGTTGTGTGGAGACTTATGTATCATTATCCTCGTTCTTTGGAGAAAATTATAGTTATTTTATGTCTTATCTTTCCGAAAAGGACTGGAGAGAAAATCCCGAGATTTTGGAATATATTGATTTGCTTTCACGCGCTTTGTCAAATATAGTTAACGCGTTAAATCCTGAGTACTTGATAATTGGTGGAGATCTTTCCGGACTCGATGGCGAATTTTACGAAATATTGGAAGAATTTACAAAGCGTTATTCACTTGAACATGCTGCAAAGATTTTAAAAGTCATGCCATCAACGTTTATAACTGACACATATTTGTATGGCGCACTTTATGCTGTAATTGAAGAATACTTAATACCACATATGGTTCGTAAAATTACAAAAAAATAATCAAATAGAAGCTGGGTACTTAATTTACCCAGCGTTTTTTTCACACAACCGTATGTACTGACATGTGTACGATGGTTCGTTAGTTAAAATATGCTTTCTCATCCTGTGTTACGGGTGTGTATTGGTGGTGTTCCCCTACCAAATTCATAACCGACTCTCGCCACCAAGCTTTACCTCATGTCGGAAGCGATAAAAAAAGATGGCCTGAAAACCAGGCCATCTTCTTGTTATTTATTTTTCTCAAAATTTCACACTTGGTGTTTCTTCTGCTCCAGGTTTTGCCTCAAAGTATTGCTTTTCCCTGAAACCAAACGCATTTGCAACCAACACGTTCGGAAATCTTTTTATAAAAGCATTGTATTCCCTAACAGCTTCGTTGTAGTCTTTTCTCGCTACAGCTATTCTGTTCTCTGTGCCTGCCAGTTCGTCCATTAGTTGTCTGAAGTTAGCATCAGCCTTGAGCGTTGGATAATTCTCAGCAATGGCAAGCAATCTTGATAGGGCGGTGTTTAATTGCGCATCGGCTGTTGCTTGTTCTTCCGGAGTTCGTGCACCTATTAATTTAGACCTTGCATCAGCAATCGCTTCAAAGATTTCCTTTTCGTGTGAAGCGTAACCTTTTACAGTCTCAACAAGGTTCGGTATCAAATCCGCCCTTCTTTGCAATTGGTTCTGAATCTGGCTGTAACTTTCTTGAACTTTTTGTTCCAGAGATACCATCTTGTTGTACGTGCCTATCGCCCAAAAGATGGATATTAAGACGATGATTAGTATAACAATAAGTGCTACCATCCATGGTTTTAACTTCAACTTCTTCACCTCCAATTTTTTGACGCTGGATTCGAAACTATTGTACCACAATTTTTGTATTTTTACTAACCACGCCTATAACCTCACCACCTGTGAGTTCTAACACCTTGTTTAAATTTTCCCTCGAAACAATTAAAATCATGCCATAGCCCATATTAAATGTTCGCATAGCTTCCTCAATTTCGACAAATTTCAACACCCATCGCATGTAATCTGGCAATCTAATAGTAATTTCCCATCCCTTATCCCTTAATACTCTTCTTAACGCCCTCAGAATACCGCCACCTGTAACGTGGGCAATACCTTTTACAAGTTCAAAGACATTGGTAACCTCACTGTATGTTCTTGTACCTCTCAGGAGGTCGAAACCTAACTCTTTGATGCTTATCTTTTCTTCTTTTAAAATTTTTCTTATCAGTGACCATCCGTTGGAGTGAAACCCGCTGGCGGGTAATCCTATGATTAAGTCTTCATAATTTATTGTTTCAACAGGTATCCTTCTTTGAAGCGTTCCAATACAAAAACCTGCAACATCCCAATCTTTATCACCGTAAATAGATGGTATTTCCGCCGTTTCACCAGCAACAAGTGCCATATTCAATTCTGAAAGCTTCTTGGCAAGCGCTTTGATAAATTCGTAGTGTTCTTTGTCTATATGGTTCACACCCAAATAATCGACAAATGCTTTTGGAAATCCGCCAACACATACAATATCGTTGTAGTTCATCGCTATCAAATCCTGGGCTGCATCCTCCCATCTGTTGTGTTCAATATGTAACAACAACTTCGAACCAACACCGTCTGCCGTTAATACTATCGGAGGATTCGTGAAATTCAAAATCGTAGCGTATCCTGTAGGTTCTTTAACCACCCATTCCGGAATCTTAACGACGCTTTTAATATAATCGGTAAATTCATCATTTCTAAGGACATCCACACCCGAACCTGAGTATGTGTATTTTCTTCCTTCTCCATTCATATTCTCACCCCATTACCCAAAATAACAAACTACAAAGCAATGTCATCTCTGTAAAACATACCTTCGAAATGTATATTTTGAAGGTTCTTGTATGCCTTTTCCCTCGCTTTTCCCAATTCGCTATCAGTTCCAACAGAATGTAGAACCCTTCCTCCGGAAACAACCAACTCCCCGTTTTGTTCTCTGACACCGGCATAGAAGAGTATGTTTCCCTCTTTCTCACTATTTTCGATATTCTCAATCACAATCTTTTGCCCTTTTCTAGGACTTTCTGGGTAGCCTTCCGAGGCAACAACCACATCAACCGCGAATTTTGATGGTCTGTATTCATCAAATTCTTCGTTTTTAAAAGCCTTTAGAACGTTTTCTACAAACTTTTCAGGTTCCATAGCAACTATCACTTCAGTTTCTGGGTCTCCAAGTCGGACGTTGTATTCCAAAACGTATGGTTCATCCTCTACAATCATAAGGCCTATATAAAGAAAACCTTTGTAGTAAATTCCTTCTTTTTCCAATCCGAACAATGTTTTATCAAATATGGTCTTTATTTTCTCTATCAGTTTCTGAGTTATTTCAACAGGTCCATAAGCTCCCATCCCACCGGTGTTTGGTCCTTTGTTACCCGTAAAGGCACGCTTGTAATCACGGGTGAACGGTAGCAGTGCGAATTTGCGACCATTTACGATGGCAATGGCAGATAATTCCCAACCCTTTAAGAATTCATCCACAACCACGGGACCACTAACCCCTGGAATTAAAGTTCCATCCATGAGTTTGCTACCGTTTTCAATAGCATTTGAAAAGTTATCCTCTATTATCACACCTTTACCTTGCGCAAGCCCATCGGCTTTAATAACATAAGGAGGTGTGAATGATTTGAGTGCATCAACAAGCTGAACTTTATTTCGTGCAATCTGGAACTTTGCGGTAGGTATATTGTATTTCTCCATAAAGAGTTTTGCAAAACACTTTGAACCTTCGAGTCTGGCGCCAGCAGAATCTGGTCCAAAGACGTTTATTTTTCCATCTGCGATACCCTTAACCAAGAAATCTTCAGAGCCCGGAATTACTAAATCAAAATCAGCTAAGATATTACCAGCAAAGAGCTCAGCTTCGTTAATACCCAAATTTTTACCCACTAGCTTTGTCCCGGCGTTACCTGGGTAGAAAGAAACTTCACAACCAGCGTTTTTGAACGCCCATCCTATAGCGTGTTCCCTTCCACCACTTCCAAGCACCAAAATTTTTTTAATTCTTCCAACTTCGCTCATGCATCTTCACTCCCAGAAATACGTTCTTCAGCACGGTTTTCACGGTTTTCAGTGTCTGAAGAGCCTTATTGGGGACTTGTAGAATGTTATCCCTTTCTCCCGGGCAAAATTCAGCACTTCATCGTCTCGTATAGAACCGAGCGGAGCAACGACGCATTTAATCCCTGCATCAATAAGTATTTCCAAACCATCTGTGAATGGGAAAAATGCATCAGACGCCGCTATCGCACCTTTTGCATTATCTTTTGCCAGGGTTGTGGCTATCCACGCTGACCTTTTTCTTGACGGCTGTCCTCCGCCAATACCAACAGTGACACCATCTTTTACAATCACTATCGCGTTAGATTTTACTGCTTCCACAACAATTAGTGCAAATTTTATGTCTTTAACATCACATGGTTCACCGAAAAGTAATTCCGGTTCGCCTTCGAATTTTCTTTCAGATAGAACCAGGCTACCAAATGCTACTTTTCCAGCGTACGGTGTGTATCCCTTTGGCTTTATCAGTCTGACTTTCTTTTTCGATAAGTATTCCACTGCTTGTGGTTCAAAACCCGGTGCAACGATAACTTCAAGGTAGATGTTTATAGCTTTCGCCATATCCAAAGTAAATGGAAAGCTTGTTGCAAGTATGCCTCCGTAGCTTGACTCACTATCTGCCTGAATTGCCCTTTTGATAGCATTTATTTTTTCTTCAGCACTATCATTTCTTAGATACGATACCCCACAAGGTGTTTGGTGTTTTATAACCGCAACGCCACCACCGATTGTTTGTAAGTTTTTGGCAAGAACCCAAGCTGCTTCAGCATCCAGTATGTTGTTGTACGAAAGTTGTTTACCTTCATGCAACAACTCAAATTGAGGCTGTCCAAAGATAAAAGCCCCCTCGTGTGCGTTTTCACCATACCTCAACTCGATATCGTATCTTTCAAGCTCAAGTTTCTTAACGTTTTCCAGCTGCAAAAATTCCATAAACTTACACCCCCCACGTAACTTTTCTTCCTTCTATCTTGTATGGTTTGTGAAGCAGATTGTTGATTACCCTCCAATAGTTCTCATGCTCAAGCTTGTGAATTTTCGATTCCAAAGTCTCCAAATCCCAATTCTCTTCAATCTCTATAGCTTTTTGAAAGATTATCGGACCGGTATCTATACCAGCGTCTACAAAATGTATGGTAATCCCCGTTACCTTGACTCCATAATCATACGCTTGTTTTATCGCAT
>Ga0272449_1000058_pt1 | contig 150033 bp, 164 predicted proteins | sample YNPCB0241_FD_198679 | JGI IMG/M metagenome (GOLD analysis project Ga0272449, IMG submission 198679) | Hot spring sediment microbial communities from Yellowstone National Park, WY, United States - YNP-CB-024-1 | ecosystem: Environmental > Aquatic > Thermal springs > Hot (42-90C) > Sediment...
AATAGTGCCGCTTCGCCGTCTCGTACTCCACATGCGCCGTGTTGATCGTAATCCCCCGCGCACGCTCCTCCGGCGCCTTGTCAATCTCCCCGTAGTCCTTCACCTCTACATTCGGGTTCTCCGCCGCCGCCACATACGTCAACGCCGCCGTCAACGTCGTCTTCCCGTGGTCCACGTGCCCAATCGTCCCCACGTTCACGTGAGGCTTCGTCCGTACAAACTCGCCCTTGGCCATGGTTCCTCCTCTTTTCTTGCACGCAAAGGCCGCCCTGGGGGCCTAAGGCCCAGGGCAGACAAAAAGATGGAGCTCGCGGCCGGGCTCGAACCGGCGACCTCACCCTTACCAAGGGTGTGCTCTACCTGCTGAGCTACGCGAGCTCGTGGAGCGGGAGACGGGACTCGAACCCGCGACCCTCGGCTTGGGAAGCCGATGCTCTACCAACTGAGCTACTCCCGCATGGGGTGTGCTTAAGCACACCGTTTGGTGGGCAGGGCTGGATTCGAACCAGCGTAGGCGTGCGCCAACGGTTTTACAGACCGTCCCCTTTGGCCGCTCGGGCACCTGCCCACGCCCTCTTTTGGAGCCACCCAGGGGAGTTGAACCCCCAACCCCCCGATTACAAGTCGGGTGCTCTGCCTGTTGAGCTAGGGTGGCAGGACCGGGGATGGGACCCTGTCCGAGGGAATAGGCTAACACACCCCAGGATGAGTGTCAAGATAAGGGCATGCGCATCGTACCTTTTGGCGCCGCCCGGGAGGTGACGGGAAGCTGCCACCTCCTTTGGGCCGAGGGGAGACGGGTGCTTTTGGACTGCGGCATGTTCCAGGGCAAGGAGGAGGAGAAGAACCACGCCCCCTTTGGCTTTGACCCCAAGGGGGTGGAGGCGGTGGTCCTCAGCCACGCCCACCTGGACCACGTGGGCCGCCTCCCCCGGCTCTTCCGCGAGGGGTTTCGCGGCCCCGTCTACGCCACCAAGGCCACCCTCCTCCTGATGCGCATCGTTCTGGAGGATGCGTTGAAGGTTATGGAAAGGCCCTTCTTTGAGGAGGAGGACGTGGAGGAGGTCTTCCGCCACGCCAAGCCCCTGGAGTACGGGGAGTGGCTCCGCTTGGGCGACCTCACCCTTTCCCTCTCCCAGGCCGGGCATCTACCGGGGAGCGCCTTCGTGGTGGCCCAAGGGGAGGGGAAGACCTTCGTATATAGCGGGGACTTGGGTAACCGCGAAAAGGTGGTGCTCCCCGACGCCTCCCTTCCCCCTAGGGCGGACCTGGTCCTCTCCGAAGGCACCTACGGCGACCGGCCCCACCGCTCCTTCGCCGCCACGGTGGAAGAGTTTTTGGAGATCTTGGACCGGGTCTTGAGCCGGGGCGGGAAGGTCTTCATCCCTTCCTTCGCCGTGGAGCGGGCGCAGGAAATCCTTTTCCTCCTTTACGAGAACGGCCACCGCCTCCCCAAGGCCCCCATCCTCCTGGACTCCCCCATGGCAGGAAGGGTTTTGGAGCTATACCCGAGGCTCGTGCCCTACTTTAGCGAGGAGGTGCAGGCCTACTTCCTCCAAGGGAAAAACCCTTTCCGTCCCCGGGCGCTGCGGGTGGTGGAAAGCGCGGAGGAGTCCAAAGCCTTGGCCCAAGAAGCTGGGCCCATGGTGGTCATTGCGGGAAGCGGGATGCTTTCGGGAGGGAGGATTCTGCACCACCTGAAGCACGGGCTATCCGATCCCCGAAACGCCCTGGTCTTCGTGGGGTACCAGCCTCGAGGGGGCCTGGGAGCGGAGATCATCGCCAGGCCCGAGCGGGTGCGCCTCCTGGGGCAGGAGGTGCCCCTTAGGGCCGAGGTGCACACCCTGGGCGGCTTCTCCGGCCACGCGGGGCAGGACGAGCTTCTGGATTGGCTCGAGGGCCAACCCCGGGTGCTCCTGGTCCACGGGGAAGAGGACAAGCTCCTGGCCCTGGGCAAGCTCCTTGCCCTCCGGGGGCAGGAGGTGGGGCTCGGGAGTTTCGGCGAAGGGGTGGAGGTCTAGGCCCCCGGGCGGAAGCCCAGCCTCTCCAGGACCATGCGGGTGGCGGGGCTTTTGTTCAGGGTGTAGAAGTGGACCCCTTCCACCCCGGCCTCCAAAAGCTCCGCCACCTGGCGGGTGGCGTGGTCTACCCCAATCTCCAGGATGGCCTTGGGGTCGTCCTGGTGGCGCTCCAGTTGGGAAAGAAGGGGCCCAGGGATGCTGGCCCCGCAGACCTCGGTGAAGCGGCGGAGCTGGGCGTAGTTGGTGATGGGCATGATGCCAGGAAGAATGGGGATATGGATGCCCATGCGCCGGGCCCGCTCCAGGAAGCCGAAGTAGTGGGCGTTGTTGAAGAAAAGCTGGGTGATGGCGAAGTCCAAGCCCGCCTCCACCTTGGCCTTGAAATGCTGGAGATCGGCCTGGAGGCTTTCGCTTTCCGGATGGCCTTCCGGGTAGGCGGCCCCGCCCACGGAAACCCCCTCCCCGTAGCGCGCCCGGATCAGGGCCACGAGCTCGGCGGCGTAGCGGAAGCCCTCGGGATGGGGCCGGAAGACCCGCTCCCCCTGGGGCGGGTCCCCCCTAAGGGCGAGGAGGTTTTCCACCCCGCTTTCCACGAAGCGCCCCAGGACCTCCTCCACCTCTTCCCGGCTTTGCCCCGCCACGGTGAGGTGGGCCAGGGGGGTTAGGCCGAGGGCGAGAATCCTCCTCGCCCAGGCCACGCTCCTTTCCCGGGTGCTCCCCATGGCCCCGTAGGTGATGGACACGAAGGCGGGGCGGAAGGCCTTGAGCTCGGCCATGGTGCGGAAAAGCGCCTCCTCCCCCTCCGCCGTCTTAGGGGGGAAAAATTCAAAGGAGAAAAGGGGCCCCTGACGGTTTTTGAGGAGGTCCCGTATTTTCATGCTATAGGAGTGTAGCCCCTCCCCTACCCCCGGTCAAGGGTGGCACAATGGGGGTATGGTGGAGATTCCCGAGATCCCCAAGGTAGAAGGCCTAGATCTGCCCGCCAAGGAAACGGCCCTCCTCGTGGTGGACATGCAGAACGATTTCGCCCATCCCCAAGGGGCCCTCTTCGTGCCCGACGCCCCCAAGAGCGTTCCCGCCATCCGGCTCCTTTTGGAGCGGGCCCGGGCGGCGGGGGCCAGGGTGGTCTACACCCAGGACTGGCACCGGGAGGACGACCCCGAGTTCCAGATCTGGCCCCGGCACGCCGTGGCCGGCACCTGGGGGGCGGAGATTCTGGACGAGCTTAAGCCCGAGCCCGGCGACCTCATCGTGCAGAAGGTGCGCTACGACGCCTTCTACGGCACCCCCTTGGACCACTACCTGCACCTATGGGGGGTAAAGTACGTGGTGGTCACGGGCACCGTGGCCAACATCTGCGTCCTCCACACCGCCGGTTCCGCCGCCCTCCGGTGGTACCAGGTGGTCCTGCCCGAGGACGCCACCAGCGCCCTGACCCCCTTTGACCTCCAGGCCGCCCTCCGCCAGGTCACCTTCCTCTACCAGGGCAAGGTGACCCGGGCCGAAGGGGTGCGGTTTGTTTGAGCACCCCCTCCTCCTGGCCTTCTGGGAGCGCCACGGGCCCGCCCCCTTCCATCCCCACCCCGTGCCCCGGCGGGACCCCTTCCGGGTCCTGGCGGAAAGCATCGTGGCCCAGCAGCTTTCCACCAAGGCGGCGGAAACCATCGCCGGAAGGCTTTGGCAACGGGTGGAACCCAGGCCTGAGGCCGTGCTACGGGCCCCCCTCGAGGCCCTGCGCCAGGCGGGGCTTTCCCGGTCCAAGGCCCTAGCCCTAAAGGACCTGGCGAAGAAGGCCATGGAAGGGCTTTTCCAGGACCTTGCAGACCTGGAGGACGAGGCCGTAAAGGAAAGGCTTTGTGGCGTGCGGGGCGTGGGCCCTTGGACGGCGGAGATGTTCCTCATGTTCGGCCTGGGGCGCCCCGATGTCTGGCCCGTGGGGGACCTGGGCCTAAGGCGGGCGGCCAAGGCCCTCTTCGGGATAGAGGGCGAGGCCCTCGCCGCCTTTGGCGAGCCCTTCCGTCCCTACCGGAGCCACCTGGCGTGGTACCTATGGCGGAGCCTGGAATCATCCCCTTGGAAAGGGCCCTAGGCGAGGGGGAGATGGCCCTTTTGCGGCGGGCTTTGGCCTTGGGCTTCCCCCTGGCTCCCACCTGGGTGGTGGGGCTAGAGGAGGAGTTCTTCCGCTTGAACAACCTCCCCGAGCGCATAGAAAGGCTTTTCCACGGGGTCTTTGGCGTGCGCATTGACGAGGAAAGGCTGGTCTGGGCCGCCGAAGAGGCCAAGAAGGCGGTGCGGGAAAGCTACCTCCTGCCCGAGCGGGCCGAGGCCTTCCTGGAGGGCCTAAAGGGGCGGGGGCCCTTCCTCCTCCGCCGGGCGGGAAAAGGGGATGCCCACCCAGCCCCAAGCCCCAAGGAGGCCCTCTTCGCCCTCAAGCGGATCTGGGCGAGCGCTTTTGAGGTGGAGGCCATCTTGGAGCGCTACCCTTCCCTCCTTTCCCCGCCTGCCCCGGTTTTGGTCCAGGAAGCGGAAATCCCCACGGAGGACCCCTTTCTCTCCCTAGACCTCACCCAGGCCCTGGGAGAGGAGGTGGTGGCCTACGCCTGGCGGGGGCTCCTCGTCCGAATAGAATGGCCCCATGGTGGATAGCCACGTCCACACCCCCCTCTGCGGCCATGCGGAAGGGGCCCCGGGGGAGTACCTCTTCCAGGCCAGGAGGGCGGGGCTAAGGGGCCTCATCTTCACCGACCACAGCCCCATGCCCGCCTGGTACGACCCCCAAAGCCGCATGCGCCTTTCCGAGCTTCCCTTCTACCTCCTGGCCCTGGAACGGGTGCGGGAGCTTCACCCGGACCTCTATGTGGGGATCGGCCTCGAGGCCGACTTCCACCCGGGCACGGAGGCGTTCGTGCAAACCCTCCTCAAGAGCTACCCCTTTGACTACGTCATCGGGAGCGTCCACTACCTGGGCGCCTGGCCCCTGGACCACCCGGACCACCAGGAGGAGTACGCCTGGCGCGAGCTCAAGGAGGTCTTCCGCTCCTATTTCCACGAGGTGGAACGGGCGGCGCAAAGCGGCCTCTTCCACGCCATCGGCCACCTGGACCTGCCCAAGAAGTTCGGCCACCGCTTGCCCGAGGAGGCCCTTTTGGAACTGGCCGAGCCCGCCCTAAAGGCCGTGGCCGAGGCGGGGCTCTTCCTGGATGTGAACACCGCTGGGCTTCGCAACCCGGCCCGGGAGGTTTACCCTGCCCTTGTCCTTCTAAAGCGGGCCCGGGAGCTTGGCATTGGCGTGGTCCTGGGCTCGGACGCCCACCGGCCGGACCAGGTGGGCTTCGCCTTCCAGGAGGCGGCGGCGCTCCTCCTACGGGCAGGTTACCGGGAAGCCTTCTACTTCCAGGAGGGAAGGCCCCGGGCCTATCCCTTGTCTAGGGCCTCGTAGACTTTTTCTTCCTTGCCCCTAAGGTCCAGCTCCTCCCGCCTTCCCCCCGCCGCCTCGTAGGCCCGCACCGCCGCCAGCAGGCGGGAAAAGGCCTCGGCGCAGGGGTCGGGCGCGGGGGCTTCGTACTCCATGTACGTGACCCGCTCGTACTCCTCCCCGTACTCCATGGCCTCCCGTTCCACACAGGCCTCGTAGGCCCGCAAGGCCTCCTCTACCCTGACCTGGGCTTCCCTCAGGGCCATCCTCCCACCTCCTTAGCCCTATTATATCAAGTTTTCTTACTGCGAAACCTAAGGCTTGCGGCGGGGATGGGGCCCTCCTGGAAGCGCTCCTCCCGCCAGGGATCCCCCCGCCAGTGGTAGCCCATCCGCTCCCAGAAGCCCAGCTCCAGGTGGTCTAGGAGCGTTATGCCCCGCACCCACTTGGCGCTCTTCCAGGCGTAGAGATGGGGGACCAAAAGGCGCACGGGGCCGCCCCGCTCCGGGGGAAGGGGCTTGCCGAAGAGGGTGTGGGCCAGGAGCACATCCTCCCGCAGGAGGTCCTCCAGGAGGAGGTTGGTGGTGTAACCCCCGTAGGAATGGACCAAGGCGGCCACCGCCTCGGGCTTGGGGCGGGCCTTTTCCAAAAGGTCCCGGACCCGCACCCCCTTCCAGGCCACGTCCAGCCGGCTCCAACGGGTGACGCAGTGGAAGTCCCGCACCACCTCCACCTGGGGTAGGGCCAGGAGGTCCTGGTAGGTGAGGGTAAGGGGGACCTCCACCAAGCCCGAAAGGCTAAAGCGCCATTCCCCTGGCGCAACCTCAGGCTCTTCCCCGTAGGTGAGGATGGGGAAGCGCTCGGTGACGATCTGGCCCGGAGGGATCCGCTCCATACCCCTAGGCTAGCGGGGAAAGCCCAAGGAAAAAGGAAGGGCGCTTACCGGCTTTGGTAGCGGAGGACCCGCACCTTCTCCAAGGTGATGAGCCCCTCCCTCACCATCCCCTCCAGGACCGGCAAAAAGGCCTGGACCTTTTCCTCCGTATCCACGATCTCCACCACCACGGGCAGGTCCTCGGAAAGCTGGAGGACCTTGGCGGTGTGGATGCGGGAATGGGCGCCATAGCCCATGAAGCCCTTGAGCACCGTGGCCCCCGCCAGGCCCCGCCGCTTCGCCTCCAGGACAATGGCCTCGTAAAGGGGGCGGCCCCCAAACCGGTCCGACTCCCCGAGGAAGATGCGGAGGAGCAGCGCCTCGCCCGAAAGGCCCCCAGGGTTCTCGGCCATGGGAAAAGGCTACCACAAAAGGGGCCGGGAAGCTTCCCGGCCCCCACCCCCATGGCAGGGCTACTTCTTCATCATCTTGGCCATGAGGCCCTCGAGGGCCTTCATGTCCTCGTTCATGTGGCCAAAGGCCTTGCCCAGGGCCTTGAGGAGGAGGAAGAGCACCCCGAGCGCCTTTTGCACCTCGGGGTCGGCCAGTTGCTTGAGGATGCCCGCCAGGCCCACCCGGGGAGGCTCCCGCAGGGTCTCGGGGGTGAAGGTCTCCGCAAGCCCCCGCTCCAGGGCGCTCGCCATCATGCCGATGGCGGCGGGCTCAATGCGGGAGAGGATGTCCAAAACGTTGGCCCCGTGGGAGATGAGCCGGAGGAGCTGGGGCTCCATAAGCATCCCCAGGCCCTCGCCGAAGTTCTCCGAGAGGTGGCCGAGGAAGGCTAAAGCCCCGGACTTCTCCAGCTTCTCCAGGGTTTCCGCCAACTTCCCCAGGGCCTCCGCCTGGTCCAGGAAGCGGGCGAGGAGGGAAACGAGCTCCAGGTTCTTGGGATCTAGAAGGAGGCCCAGGTTCTCGGCAAGGGTCTCCCCCGTGCCTATTTGCGCCAACAGGCCAAGCCCGCTTTTCTCCAAAACCTCCTCAATTCGGGCCAGGCGTTCCTCCACCGTCAGGGTCTTCTCCATGGCCCCTCCTACTCGATTAGGGTGGCGAACCAGAAGCCCTCAAAGAGCATCTTGGTCACCCGCACCCACTTGCCCACGGCCATCACGCCGCAGGAGGGCATGCCCGTGCCCGCCAGCAGCCTTTCAAAGGAGCACTGGGGCAGGAGGGCGTTGTCCCCGAAGTCCATGATGCACATGGCCACGGGGTTGAAGGGTTCGCCGATATAGGCCCCCTTGAGGTCGGAGGCGATGACCCCGGCCACGTACTCCCCCTGGAAGTGGGCCACCACCCCGGCGGGGGGCAGCATCAGGGAGGGGTTCACCGTGTCGCCGATGACGAAGACGTTGGGGAACTTGGGGGAGCGGAAGGTGGACTTGTGCACCTCGGGGAAGCCGTTGGGTCCGGCCAGGGGGGATTCCCGCACCACCCGGTTGGGGGCGAAGGGCGGGGTGAGGATGAGGAGGTCGTAGGCGAGCTCGCGCCCATCCTTGGCCTTCACCTTGCCCCCCTCAAAGGCCACCGGCTCAAACTCCCCGTGGAAGGCGATGCCCTTGGCGCGGAGGATCTCCATGACCTTGCCGGAGATCACCGGCCCCATACCCGCCAAGGGCGCCGGGTTTAGGTGGAAGACCTCCACCGTGCTCTTCTCCCGCACCCCCTTCACCTTGAGGGCGAACTCCACCTGGCCCGCCACCTCGTACGGGGCAGGGGGGCAAGGGTAGTAGGGGGAGGAAACCCCCACCACCACCCGGCCGCCCCGGAAGTCCTTCAGGGCCTGGCGGAGCCTAAGGGCCCCCTCGAGGCTCCAGGGGGCATACCCGTCCTGGGCGGGGGAAGGCATGGCCTCCGCCCCCAAGGAGACGATGAGGTAATCGTAGGTAAGTTCCCCGGCGCTCGTCCTCACCTTGTTGTGGGCCGGGTCCAGGGCCTCCACCGTGGCCTGGAGGTACTGGATGCCCCGCTTTTCCAGGTTGGCGAGGGGCCTACGCACCTGCTCGGGCTCCCGCATGCCGAAGGCCACCCAGGGGTAGGCGGGCATGAACTCGTGGTAGGCGTTCCGGTCCACCAGGGTGACCTCCACCTCCTTCCCGAGGAGCTTTTTCACCTTGTTGGCCGCCACCAGGCCGCCCGAACCGCCTCCCAGGACCAGAACCTTCGTCGCCATCTTCTACCTCCTTGGGTACCTATACCGTGTACCCCTAAGTCCAGTTTCCCCCTGGACCCCTCGTGAAGGTAGGTGCAAATGCCCCGCCTAGCCCTGGCGTAGCCTGGTGGCGAAGAGGAGGCCGAGGCCCAGGAACCCCAGGACCTCCCCCACCCCCACCCCCCGGCCCAAGGCGGGGAGGAGGTACCAGGCCAGGTGGAGGAGGCGGAAGAAGGGGATCCAAAGGGCCACGGGAAGGAGGAAGCGGGCCTCCCGCTTGGGCGGGTTGGTGAGGAGGTAGAGGAAGGGGAGGAAAAACCCCCCCACCACCCACAAGGCCGCCACCTCGTCCCAGGGGCCCTCCAGGCGCTTCAGGTAGAACTCCACCTCGTGGGGGAGGTCACCGCCCCAGACGATGATGAGGGTGGTGGCCTCCACGTAAATCCAGATGATGGAAAAGGCCAGGAGGAGGTTGGTGTGGTTTTGGGCCTGGCCCAGAAGGGCCGCCGTCCCCCGCCGGACCGCCAGGGCCACGGCCAGGGAAAGGGCCAGGAGGACAGCGGAAAGGAGCAGGATGGCCCCGTAGGAGGCGGAGTAGAAGTGGGCCTCGAGGCTCTTGAAGAGGTCGTAGGTGAGGAAGGTGGCGGCGGCGAAGGTGAGGGCAAGCCCATAAGCCCCCACCTCCGCCCGGCGCTCCCCGGGGCGGAGCCGGGCCAGGATAAGGGCGAAGAGGGCGAAAAAGAGGACGTAGCGGAGGAGCAGGAAAGGGGCATTCAGGTAGGCCGAGCGGTGGCGCAGGATGGGGTCGGCAAGGGCCTCGGGCCGCGCCCAGGGGAAAAGCTCGGGCAGGAAGAGGAAAAAGGGTAGGCCCAAAAGCCCCATAAGGGGAAGGAGCCGGGCCAAGGGGTAGAGGTAGGGCTCCAGGGGAACCCCCCAGCGGCTCGTGAGGGCGTTGTGGAGGAGGAGGACGAGGAGCGCCCCCAAGGAGAGGAGGAGGAAGAAGGCGAAGGGGAAGTAGGCGGCGGGGGCACCGAAGAGGAAGGCCAGGGCGTAAAGCCCTAGGCCCAAGGCCCAAGGCCAAGCGCGGGGCGCCTCAATGGACCTCTGCATCCATTACCTCCTTGGGACAGGCCGCATCCAGGAGGCAGCGCTTGATGTAGTGGGCGATGAGCCAGCGCTCCCTTTCCGGGATGCGGCTTTTGTAGGAAAGCATCCTGCCAAAACCGTTGGTGGCGGCGAAGTAGAAGTAGCCCTCGGGCATGGCCCGCACGCCGGGATCGTGGAAGGAGCGGGGCTTTGGCACCCCTAGGGGGATGACCCGGCCATCCCCTTCCCCCCTCACCCCGTGGCAGATGGCGCAGAAGCTCCCGTAAAGCGCCTTGCCCCGCACCCAATCCGCCTCGGCGAAGGTGTAAGGGTTCTCCGCAAAACCCCCTTCCGGCTTCACCCCAAGGCGCACCTCGGGGTTTAGGTTCTCCCCGAAGCGCACCCGCTCCTCGGGGACCTCCACCTGGAGGGGGGCGGGGCGGAAGGCCTTGGCCTTGGGCTGGTCCCACATCCAGCCGCAGGCGGAAAGGAGGGGGAGGAGAAGGAGGAACCTAATCACGGCGCACCTCCTCCACCTCCGCCCCCAGGGCCTGGAGGAGGGCCTTGGTGGCCTCCGGGTCAAAGCGGGGGTCCGTGGCGTAGAGGAAGACCCCGTACCGGTCCAGGAGCACCTCCAGATAGTCCCGGGCCCGCACCGCCGGGTGGGCGGCCAGGGGTAGGCCGTTAATGTAGAGAAGATACAGAAAGATGCCCACGGTGATGGTGAGGATGGTGAGCTCAAAGGTCACGGGGATGAAGGCGGGCCAGCCCAAAAGGGGCTTGCCCCCGGCGTTGTGGGGGTAGTCCAGGGTGGTGTAGACCTGGAGGAAAAGCCCAAGCCCCGCCCCCAACACCCCCAGAAAGAAGGCCACCCAGGGGATGCGCCCATCCCCCCCAAGCACCTCCTCAATCCCCTCCACGGGGTTGGGGGTGAGGGCCTCGAGGCGGCGGTACCCCTCCCGCTTGAGCGCCCTTAGGGCCGATAGCAAGGCTTCTGGAGTGTCAAAGTAGGCCATGTAGCCGTAAAGCATCCTGCCCTCCTAGTGCCCGCGCAGTTTGTGGAAGAGGTGGACCATCTCCGCCACGGCGATGGGGGGGAAAAGCCGGATGAAGAGGGCCAGGCCAAAGAGGAAGAAGCCGATGGTCCCCAGGAAGAGCGTCCAGTCCACCCAGGTGGGGTAGTAGAGGTGGAAGTTCCCCGGCAAGAAATCGTGGGAGAGGCTAATCACCACAATCACAAAGCGCTCCAGCCACATGCCCACGTTGGCCAGAAGGGAGAAGAGGAAAAGCCAGGTGAGGTTCTTGCGGAAGCGGGGGAACCAGAGGGTCTGGAGGAGGACCACGTTGATGAGCATCATGGCCCAGTAGTAGGGGGCGTAGGGCCCCGTCATGCGCCAAAGCTGCTGGGCCCACTCCGCTGGCTCCCCGCTATACCAGGCGATGAAAATCTCCAAAAGGTAGATGTAGGCCACCCCGAGCCCCGAGGCCAGGGTCACCTTGGCCATCCAGTCCAGGTGCCGCTCCGTGATGACCCCCTCCAACCGGTACCACCGGCGCAAGGGGATGATGAGGGTGAGGGCCATGGCGAAGCCCGAGTAGATGGCCCCGGCGGCGAAGAAGGGGGGGAAGACGGTGAGGTGCCAGCCGGGCACCAGGCCGTAGGCGAAGTCCATGCTCACCACCGAGTGCACGGAAATGACCACGGGGGTGGCGAGGCCCGCCAGGAGGACGTACACCGCCCGGTAGCGCTGCCAGTGGACGGCATTCCCCGTCCAGCCCAAGGAGAGCCAGCCATAAAGCTTCCGCCGCCAGCCCCTGCTCCTTTCCCGCAAGAGGGCCAGGTCGGGGATGAGCCCCAGGTAGAGGAAGAGGGTGGAGATGGTGAGGTAGGTCATGATGGCCAGCACGTCCCAGGAGAGGGGGCTCTTGTACTGGGGCCAGAGGGCCATATGGGTGGGGTAGGGCATGACCCAGTAGAAGTGTTGCGGCCGGCCCATGTGGATGAGGGGGTAGGTGGCGGCGCAGAGCACGGCGAAGAGGGTCATGGCCTCCGTGACCCGGTTTAGGGAGTCCCGCCAGTTTTGCCGCATGAGGACCAGGATGGCGCTGATGAGGGTCCCGGCGTGGCCGATGCCGATCCACCAGACAAAGTGGACGATATCGTACCCCCAGGCCACGGGCTGGTTGATGCCCCAGGTGCCCAGGCCCTGGACGAAGGTGACGAAGATGGCGTAAAGCCAGGCCAGGGTAAGGGCCAAGCCCACGGCCGCCACCACCTTCCAGGGCCTCGGCGGGGGCTTTTCCACGGGCTCCAAGAGCTTCTCCACCAAGCTCCTCTCCGTCCATTCCCCTTGGATGAGGTCGCGGTCCGGGTGGGGTTCTTTAGCCATGGGCCTCCTCCTTCGCTAGGCGCGGGTTCGGGTTCTTGAGGTGGGCCAGGTAGGTGGTGCGGGGCCAGGTGTTGGCCTCCTCCAGGAGGGTGTAGTGCCGCCCCTCCCTGCGGTGGGCCTGGATAGGGTCCTCGGGGTCCAGGAGGTCGCCGAAGTGGATGGCCTTCCCCGGGCAGACCTCCTGGCAGGCGGTCCTCACCTCCCCGGTGCGGATCCTGCGCCCCTCCTTGGCGGCCTCGGCCCGGGCGAGCTCTATGCGCTGGACGCAGTAGGTGCACTTCTCCATGACCCCGCGGCTCCGCACCGTCACCTCGGGGTTCATGAGGAGGACGAGGGGGCTTTCCTTGGCCCGCCGGGGGTCCCCTTGGCCCACGAACCGCTCGGCGTAGGGGAAGAAGTTGAAGCGGCGGGCCTTGTAGGGGCAGTTGGCGGAGCAGTACTTGGTGCCCACGCAGCGGTTGTAGACCATGAGGTTTAGCCCCTCATCGGAGTGCTCCGTGGCCGCCACCGGGCAGACCGCCTCGCAAGGGGCCTTCTCGCAGTGCTGGCACATCACGGGCTGGTGCAAAGCCCCTTCGGGGGTGAAGTAGCGGTCCAGGCGGATCCAGTGCATCTCCCGCCCCTTCTGCACCTCCTCCTTCCCCACCACGGGGATGTTGTTCTCCACCTGGCAGGCCAGGACGCAAAGCCCGCACCCCAGGCAGCGGCTTAGGTCCACGGTCATGGCCCAGGCGTGCTCCCCCTGGGGCCAGGGGGGGTAGAAGGAAAGGCGCTTTTCCCCTTTGGGCTCCTTTAGGGCCTCCTTTTCGGTCATCACGTGGACCGCCTCCACCTCCACCTCCCCCAAGTCGCCGTGGTACTGGGTGGAGACCAAGGGGTAGTCCCGCCCCGTGGGGGTCACCTCCGCGGGGAAGGCCACCCCCTCGGGGTGGAAAACGTGGGAAAGGGGCGCCACGAGGCTCCCCTCGGGGAGCAGGGGAAGGGGCCAAAGGGGGAGAAGAACCTCCTGCCCCCCCGCCCGCACCCGGAGGAGGGGCCTTTGGGGATCGGCCCGGCGCTCCCGGGCGCGGATCCCCTGCAAAAGCCCCCAGGCCTCCGCCTGCTTTTCCCCTGCCAGGAGGGCCCCGTCCCAGACCAGGCGGGTGAGGGGCCGGGGGAGCTCCTGGAGGTAGGGGTTCTGCCGGTAGCGGCCGTCAAAGAGGCTGGCATCCGGGCGCAGGGTGAGCTCCAGGGGGGCCTCCTCCCGCAAGGGGGGAAGCCGGTCCCCAAGCCCTGGCCTCAAGGCCACCTCCAAGACCTCCGCCTCCGCCAAGGGACGGCCCTCCGCCAGGGCCTGCTTCTCCTCGGGGGAGAGGGCGGGAAGCTCCTCCCCCAGGAGGCCCGCCAGGACCTCCTCCAGGGACCTCCCCCCCCAGAGGGGCTTCACCAGGGCCTGGGCGGGCCAAAGCCGCCCCTGGGCGTCCCGGCATGGGCTGGAGGCCTCCAGGGGGTGGGCGAGGGGGAGGCTATAGGGGGCCTCCTTGGGGTAAAGGGAGAGCACGGCGGCGAAGGCCTTGCCCTGAAGGCTCGGCAAGGGGCCTTCCGCGGCCCAGACCAAGCGGCTTGCCCCCTCGGCCTCCTGAAAGGCCCTGGGGGTCGCCGCCTCCCCCTCGGGCGGGGGCACGTAGGCCACGGGGGCCCTTAGGTGGGCGTTCACCGCCATGGCCAGGGCCTGGGCCCCTGGGGAGAGGTGGACCCCAGGGAGGACCACCCCACCCCGCCCCAGGTCCTCCGCCAGGGCGGGGAGGAAGCCGCCGTAGTCCGAGACGGGGCTTCCCGGGACCACCCCAAGGGCCCGGGCCAGGTCCAGGAGGAAGGCCTCCACCCCGCTCGGCTTCAGGGCCAGGCGGTGGTCCGCCAGGGTCCCGAGGAGGCTTGCCCCGCTTTCCACGGCGTAGATGCGGTTCATGGGGGGAAGGCGCCTTTGGGCCAGGGCGCTCCCCCAGAGGTAGCCCGCGGGGTGCTCGTGGAGGTCCACGTCCAAGAGGAGGACGGTCTCCGCCCTCTCGGGCCGGTAGACGGGCCAGGCCCCGCGCCCAAAGGCGAGCTCGGCCCCCAGGTAGACGTTCTCCAAGCTCCAGGCCTCAAACCGGGCCACCCGCAGGTTGGGGTAGCGCCTCAGGGCCTCCCGCACCAGGCCCTCGAGGCGGGGGGAGGTGGTCCGGGGGAGGACGAGGAGGGTTTCCCCTTCCCCAAGCGCCTTCCGCCAGGCGGCGAAGAAGCCCTCCCAGTCCGGGCCTTTCCCCTTGCGGGCTGGGTCGTAGAGGGCGTAGAGGGAGGCCAGGGGGTAAGGGCTCATGGCCGCCTCGAGGGGGGTGAGGAAAAGGGGCCGCTCCTGGTAATGGCGCACCCGCACGGGCTCGGCGAAGCCGGCGTGGGGAAAGGCGGTGACGAACTCCGCCCTCCCCCCCTCCACCACCCACTCGGGCTGGCGCACATAGGGCACCCCCTTGCGCCGCACCACCGGGGTACAGGCGGCAAGGCTCAAGAGGCCCAGGGCCAAAAAGCCCCTTCGGGTCACGGGGCCAAAGGGAAACTCCTCCCGGAATAGCTCCCTTTCCAGGGCTTCGGGAAAACCGCGCGTCTCCTTCATACGCCTCCTAGCGGTGGCAGGTGTTGCAGCTCGTAAGGGCCTCGGGGGAACGGATCTGGTAAAGCTCCTTGAGCTTCTTGCCGAGCTCGGGATCGGGGGTGTAGGCCATGTTGAAGACCTGTTCCTTGGGCCGCAAGCGGGCCTCGGGGTTCCGGTGGCAGGAGAGGCAGAACTTCATGGTGAAGGCCTGGGGCTGGTAGACCACCGGCATCTGGTCCACCCGCCCGTGGCACTCGGCGCACCCCACCCCCTTGGCCACGTGGGCGGCGTGGTTGAAGTAGACGAAGTCCGGCAGGTTGATGACCCGGTTCCACTCTATGGGCCTGCCCGTTTCCCAACTTTCCCGCACCAGGGCCAGGTTGGGGCTATCGGGCTTCACGTAGGTATGGCAGGTCATGCAGGTCTCCGTGGGGGGAAGCCCGGCGTAAGGGGCATGCTCCACCGAAGGGTGGCAGTAACGGCAAGAAAGGCCAAGCCCCCCGGCGTGGAAAGCGTGGCTAAAGGGAATGGGTTGGGCCACGGGAAGGATGCGCTGCTCAAAGGCCCCCACCGCCACCCCGGAGAAGATGACCCCCAAGAGGGCGAACACCCCGAAGACCGAGCCCCAGAACAGGGTACGTACCCAACGGTTGCGTCTCCGCATGCCACCTCCGGCCTTAGGGCCTTAGGCTAGGGACACGCCGCCTCGGTTTCCATCAGGGGCCATGGACCATTCCATAAGGAGTGCGGCCGTACCCGTACCTAACCCCTTCGCAAGGACTTATCAGGGGTAATCTACCCAAGGGATGTAGGGACAAATGTCCCAAGCCCGCCAACCTTGACAAAGAAGGGGGTTTTGCTAAACTGAGCCTTGCGCGTGAGGCGCGCCCTGCCGGGATGGTGGAACTGGTAGACACGCCATCTTGAGGGGGTGGTGCCCGCAAGGGCGTGCGGGTTCAAGTCCCGCTCCCGGCACCAAGAGAGGCCCTTCGGGGCCTTTTCTGCTTATGCGGAAGACCCTGCTCCTCACCCGAACCCTGGGGAGCCTCGAGGACACCCAGGCCCTGGCCAAGGAGGTCCTCCCCCTCCTGCCCCAAGGGGCCCTCGTGGTCCTGGAAGGCCCCTTAGGGGCGGGGAAGACCACCTTCGCCCGCTTCCTGGCGGAGGCCATGGGCTTTGGGGGCCGGGTGACGAGCCCCACCTATACCCTGATCCACACCTACCCCACCCCCCAAGGCCCCCTGGTCCACGCCGACCTGTACCGCCTGAAGGACTCCCACCTCCTCCTGCCCCAGCTGGAGGCGGCCCGGGAGGGGGCGCGGCTTCTTTTGGTGGAGTGGGGCGACCCAGAGGGCCTGGAGGCGGATTTCCTCCTACGCCTTATCCCCCAAGGCGAGGTCCGGCAAGCGGAGCTATGGCACCTCCACCCCGGCGAGGAGGAGGGCGTCTAGCAAGGCTTCCCGGCCGGCGCGCCCGGCGAAAAGGGCCACCACCTTGGCCTCCGCGTCCACCACGAAGGTCCAGGGCTGCCCCAAAACCTTGAAGCGGTTCGCCACCTCATGGGGCTTGTCCCGGTCCGAGGCCAGGAGGGGGATAAAGCGGGGGTAGGCCTTCATGTAGGCGAGAACCACCTCTTTGGTGTCCTTGGGCTCGCGGCTGATGACGTAGAAGGGTACCCCGGTTTCCTCCGCCACCTTGTGGAGGCCCGGGAACTCTGCCCGGCACACCGGGCACCAGCTCGCCCAGAAGACGAGGACCGCCGGTTTCTTCAGGGTGGCGGGGGTGACGAGGTTGCCCTGCGGGTCCCAAAGGGCAAACTCGGGGATGCGCTGCCCAGGCTGCACGGCCAAGGCCAAGCCCAATAGAACCCCCAAAGCCCAAAACACCCGCGTGCGCATGCCCTCATTTTCTACCCTGCCCCGGCTGGGTATGTAAACCCCCTCACCTTGGCCGCCGAAGCTGCCTGAGATCGTGGTCCGGCCAGATGCCGTCCGCCAGCAGGTGGAGCCACTGGGAAAGGTAATAACCCAAAAGCCCCCACCCCAAGGCTTCCTTGGGCCAGGAAGGGGGCCGAAGGTCCCAATCCACCCCCAGGTAGGCCAAAAGCCTCCCCAAGGGGAAGGCCAAAACCCAAACCACCCCCCCCAGGTAGGCGAGCCGGGTGAGGGGCCCCAGCACCCAGGTGTGGGAAAGACCCCGGTGGCGGAAGAGCCAGCCATAGGGCCGCCAAAGGAGGCGCAAAACCCCCCAGCGCCGTCCGGCGCGCACCCCCTTTTCCGCCAGGTCCAGGTCCGGGGAAAGCAGGTAGGTGCCGGCCAGATAGGCCAAGGCGAAGGCCAAGGCCCGGGGCTCCTCCGGAGAGCCCCCTTGGGCCAGGTAGGCGAGGGCCCCGGCCCCCAAAACGGTCAGGTTCACGGCCTCGTGCACGCGCCCCGAGGGCATGGGGCCATGGTAAGGCTACAGGGCCGGCAAAGGGAAGCGCTCCCCCGCCGCAAGCACGTCCACCTTAAGCCCCTTCACCCCCCTGGCCGTGAACTCCGCCCCCCCGGCGTCCACCAGGGTCACCCCCCCTGCCCAGACCTCCCCTAGGCCCCTTAAGAGGCGCAAGGCGGTGTTCTCCAATAGCCCCAGGCCCACCAGGTCCGGGTTGTCCGCCACCAGGCGGGAAAGGGCCAAGAACCTGCCCCTTTCCTCCACCCGGGGCAAAAGGGCAAGGCCCCGCAGAAGGGCCAGGCCCAAGGCGGCCCGCACCTCCCCCTCCAGGGTGTAAAAGGCGGCCTCGCCCAAAATCCCCGCCGCCTCCCCCAAGGCCACCACGCCCCCACCCTGGCGGTGGACCTCCAGGAGGGCCTCGAGGAGGAGGCTTCCCCGTATGAGGTCCAAAAACTCCGGGAGGCCCTCGGCGGCCAAGAGCACCAAGGGGCTTTCCGCCACCTTCTGGGCCACCTCGGGGTCAAAGGCCTCTTCCCTGCGCCTCAAGTAGACCACCTTCCCCCGCTTGAGCCCCAGGTGGCGGTAGGCCAGGCGCCAGGCCTCCGCCACGTCCCGCAAGGGGTAGGGGACGAGGAAAAGGGCCTCCCCCCGGGCCTCCGCCAAAAGCCTTTCCTCCACGGGGCGCAAAGCCCCCCGCAAAGGATCTGCGGTGAGCAAGGCGAAGAAGCCCTGACGCATACCCTGCCTCCTTGCCCCTTAGGGTAGCGCCTTCCTCATGAAAGGAAAAGGGCGGTGTGGTAGACTCAAGCACGTGGCCGCGATGGTATCCCCCCCGGGGGCGATTTCCAAGGATAAGAAGCGGGCCATCCTCGAGGCCACCTTGGAAATTCTCCGGGAGATGGGGCTTTCCGGGCTCAAAATGGAGGAGGTAGCCCGGAGAGCGGAGGTGGGGAAGGGCACCATCTACCTCTACTTCCGCGACAAGAAGGACCTGTTGCGCTCCTTGGTGGAGGAAAGGACCTGGGCCTTTTACCGGGAGGTGGAGGAGGTGGTGCGCCTGCGGGCGCCCTTTTTTGTGCGCCTGGAGGCCCTTTTGCGCAAGCGCCTGGCCTGGATAGAGGAGTGGCGGGGCCTTTGGGCCGCCGTGGCCCGGGAGGCCATGGAAGACCCCACCCCTTGGCTCAAGGGCCTGCACCAGCACTACCTGGACCTACTGGAAGAACTGGTGCGAAGCGGCCAGGCGGAAGGGGCCGTACGGCCCGAGCTTTCCCCTAAGGCCACCGCCGCCGTGCTGGCGGCTTTAGGGTGTACCCCCCAGCTAGAGGTAGAGGCCTACATGGAGCACCTCCTCTTGGTGCTCCGGAAAGGAGTCGCGCCGTGAAAGAGTTTCGTCCCGGCGACAAGGTGGTCCTACCCCCTTACGGGGTCGGTGTGGTGGCGGGCATAGCCCAGCGGAGCGTGAGCGGCGTAAGCCGGGCCTACTACCAGGTGGATTTCCCCGGCTCCCGCTCCAAGGCCTACGTGCCCGTGGAGGCTCCCCATAGCGTGGGGATGCGCAAGGCCTTAAGCCCGGAGGAGGTGCCCGTCATCCTGGACCTCTTGAAAAACGGGCGCATGCCCCTGCCCAAACAGTGGGCGGCGAGGCACCGGAAGACGAGCGAGATCCTGGCCGACGGGAACCCCTACCGCATCGCCCAGATGGCGGGGCAGCTCCGGGCCTGGGAGTTGGAGCGGGGCCTGGCCGACCTGGACCGCCAGGCCCTAAGGCGGGCCATCTACCTCTTGGCCGAAGAGGTTTCCCAGACCCTGGAAATCTCCGTGCAGGAGGCCAAGCGCCTCTTTGAGGAGGCCTGGGGCGAGGAGCTCAACTAAAGGAGTAGGCTCCAGGTCCTCTTCTCCATCTCCAGGATGCGGGCCAGGTAGGCCTGGAGGAGATGGGGGTCTAGCTCGGCCAACTGGCCCTGGGCGATGACCTCCAGGTCGTAGAGCACCGCCTGGAACTCCGGGGCCGACCAGTGTTCGGCGAGCTCCTGCCAGGGGCCTTCCCCTTCCACGTGGGCGTTCCAGGCCTCGAGGAAAAGGCGGTTCAGGAAGTAAAAGAGGACGAGGCGGTAAGGGTAGGCCAGGCCCCCCATCTCCCCCAGGAGGGCAGCGTACTCCTGGCGCACGGGGTGCACGGGCTCCTTGGGGTCCGCCCCTTGGGAAAGGAGCCAGTCCAGCTCCTCCACCGTGGCTAAGAGGGCCTGGACCAGGGGAAAGCGGTGGGCCTGGGGGGCCTCCGCCAAAAGCCCCACCTGGAAGCGGTAGAGGGCCTCCACGAAGGGATAGTCCTGCTTTAACCAAAAAAGAAAGCGCTCCTGGTCCCAGCGGATGGGCAGGGCCTTCAGCTCCGCCAAGGCCTCGCTATAGGGGGAAAGCGCCGTTTCCAGAGGGGACATGGGGACCTCCCAGAATACCCTTGCGGACAAAACCCCGGTGCCTTAGGGCCTTCACCACCGCCTCGGCGTGTTCCTCGCTTTCCGCCAGGCCAAAAAAGGCACTCCCCGAGCCCGTCATGAGGACCCCTTTGAGCCCCAAACCCCTGAGACGGGCCTTTACCTCCTTGAGCTCAGGGTAAAGGCGGAAGGCGGGGCCTTCTAGGCTATTCCAATAGGGGGGCTCCTCCCCCCGGGCGAGCGCCCCCAGGATTTCCTCCACGGGGAGCTCGGGGGCGAAGTCGTGGGGTTTCACCTCCCCGTACACCCGGGGGGTGGGAAGGCGCAGGCCCGGGGCAAACACCACCACGGGAAGGGGGGGGAGGGCCAGGGGGCGAAGCCGCTCCCCAATCCCCCGGGCCTCCGCCCCCCCGCCCAGGAGGAAAAAGGGCACGTCCGCCCCCAAGGAAAGGGCCAGGGCGAAGAGGTCCACCTCCGCCGGATAGAGCTCCTTCAGGCCCAAAAGCACCTGGGCGGCGTCCGAGCTTCCCCCGCCCAGGCCCGCCCCCTCGGGCAAGGCCTTTTCCAGCACGATCCGCACTCCTCCCGGAAAGCCCGCCACCTCCAGGTACAAAGCCGCCGCCCGGTAGGCGAGGTTCCGCTTGCCGTAGCGGCCCCTGAACTCAATCCCCTCGGGGATGGGCTCCAGATAGAGGCGGTCCCCGAAGGTGAGGGCGGCGAAGAGGGTGTGGAGCTCGTGGTACCCATCGGGCCTTCGCCCCAAAAGGGAAAGCCCCAGGTTCACCTTGGCCACCGCTAGCCGTTCCATGCCCGCGCCAGGGCCTCCGCCAGGAGGAGGTCCTCCGGATAGGTGATCTTAAAGGCCGTGCGTTCCCCTTCCACCAAGGCCACGGGGTAGCCCAAGGCCCGCACCAGCTGGGCGTCGTCCGTGGCCAGAAGGCCCCGCTTCCTGGCGTAGGCGTGGGCCTCCCGCAAAAGGGCGGTGAAGAAGCCCTGGGGGGTCTGGACCAGGCGCAAGGCCTCCCGGGACACCACCTCCCCGTAGCCCTCCCCTTCCGGCCGGACCAGGGTGTCCGGCACGGGCAAGACGGGCACCGCCGCCCCCGTGGCCTGGGTAGCCTTTAGGACCCTCTCCAGAAGATCCTGGCTCACGAAGGGCCGGGCCACATCGTGCACCAGGACCAAGGGAAGGTTTGCCGCCTCCAGAAGCCGGGCCACGGAGGCCTGGCGGGTCTCCCCGCCCGGCAGAAACGTGGCCCTGAGGCCCTTGGGCGCCTCCACCCCGGGGGGCAAGGCCACCAGGACCTCCGCCGCCTGGGCGAAGGGGCCCAGGGCCCACTCCAAGAGGGTCTTCCCCCCCACCTTCAGGAAGGCCTTGGGCCCAAGACCCAGCCGCTCCCCCCTTCCGGCGGCGGGGATGAGGACGGAAACCTCCACGTCCCCATGGTAGCATGGGCCGCATGAGCGCTTGGGAAGCCCTTCTCTTGGGGGTGGTGGAGGGGCTCACGGAGTTCTTGCCCATCTCTTCCACCGGCCACCTGACCCTGCTCTTCCACCTCCTGGGCCTACCGGTGGAAAGCGATCCCTTTTTGAAGACCTTCCTCATCGCCATCCAGCTTGGGGCCATCCTGGCCATCCTCCTCCTTTATGGGAGGCGCTTCCTGGTGGACCGGGCCCTTTGGCTCCGCATCGGGGTGGCCTTCCTGCCCACGGCGGCCATGGGCTTTCTCCTCTACCCCTTCATCAAGGGGGTCATCCTGGGACGGGACGACGTGGTGGTCTTCTTCCTCTTCTTCGTGGGCCTCGTCCTCCTCTTCGCCGACCGCCTGGCGGAAAGGGCCCGCTTCCGGGACGCCACCGAGCTTCCCCTTGGGCGGGTGGCCCTCATCGGCGTCTTCCAGGGCCTGGCCGCCCTCTTCCCCGGCACGAGCCGGAGCGGGGCCACCATTTTGGGAGGGCTCCTGTTGGGGCTATCCCGGAAGGGCGCGGCGGAGTTCAGCTTCCTCCTCGCCCTCCCCACCATGCTGGCGGCCGTGGGCTACGACCTCCTAAAAAGCGCCCAGGCGGTGCCCGAGGGGGGGTATGGCCTTCTCCTCCTGGGCTTCCTCGCCGCCCTGGTCACCGCCCTTCTCACCGTGCGCTGGATGCTCGGCTTCGTGAAGCGCTACGGCTTCCGCCCCTTCGCCTACTACCGCATGGCCCTAGCCCTCCTTTACGCCTACTTCTTCCTACGCTAGGGCCAAGACCCGGTCCAAGGCCTCCAGGAAAGCCTGGTAAAGCTCCTTCCGGGCCCCCTCCCCCATGAGGCCGAGCCGCAGGACCTCTCCCCGGGTGGGGCCAATCCCCCCGGCCACCGCCACCCCTTGGGCGTAAAGGGCCTTGACCAGGCGGTCCGCCTCCACCCCCTCGGGGGGGCGGACCACCAAGACCGTGGGCAAGGGGCTTTCCTTGGGATAGGGGCTAAAGCCCCGGGCCTTTAGCTCCTCCAGAAGCCAGGCGTAGACCTCCCGCGCCCTCTTTTCCCTCGCCTCCACGCCCTCTTCCAAGGCCAGGTCCAGGGCCTCGAGGAGGGCGTAGTGCAGGAGGACCGGGGTGGTGTGGTGGTACCCCCCCCGCTCCCAGTGCTCCGCCACCCGGGCGAGGTCCAGGTACCATCCCCGTTTCCCGGAAAAGGCCTTCCTCGCCTCCGCCGAAACCGCCACCGGGGCCAGGCCCGGCGGGGCGGAGAGGCACTTCTGGCTCCCGGTGAAGGCGTAGTCCACCCCCATGGCCCGCATGGAGAAGGGGAGCATCCCCAAGGTGGTCACGGCGTCCAAGAAGAAAAGGGCCCCGGCCTCCTTGGCCAGGGCCCCGATGGCCTCCGCCGGGTTCAAAACCCCGGTGGAGGTTTCCCCGTGGACCAGGGCCACCATGCGGTAGCGGCGTTTTCTAAGGGCCTGGGCCACCCGCTCGGGGTCCACCGCCTCCCCCGGGGGGAATTCCAGGACCACGGGGTCCAGGCCGTGGAGGGCCGCCATCTCCGCCACCCGGGCGGAAAAGGCCCCGTTCACCAGGACGAGCACCGGGCCCCGGTCCAGGTTGGCCAGGCCCGCCTCCATGCCCAGGCTCCCCGAGCCGGCCAAAGCGGCCACCAGCGCCCCTTCCCCGGGGTCAAAGAGCCTCAAGAGCCGATCTTGGATGGCCCGGTTCACCGCCAAGACCTCGGGGTCCAGGTGCCCCCGCATGGGGCGCAAGAGGGCCTTTTGCACGCGTTCGGGAATGGGGGTGGGTCCGGGGGTCAGGAGCAACATGGGCTTCCTCCTAGATGAAGCGAGGCCCCCGCGGCCAAACCGGGGGGGCCCTTCCCGAAGGAAGGGGCCCCCTACCGGATAGCTCGCAGGAGCCTCATTGCCTGGCACTTTAGCAGAAGGGCGCCCTCCCTGTAAAGTGCTAAGTGGATGAAGGACTACTACGCCATCCTGGGGGTGGGCCGCGAGGCCACCCAGGAGGAAATTAAACGGGCCTACCGCAAGCTCGCCCTGCAGTACCACCCCGACCGCAACCCCGGGGACAAGGCGGCGGAGGAGCGCTTCAAGGAGATCAACGAGGCCTACGCTGTGCTCTCCGACCCGGAAAAGCGGGCCCAGTACGACCGGGGCCTCCTGGGGCAGCCGGAATACCGCGCCGAGGACCTCTTTGACCTCTTCGCCCAGGTCTTCGGCTTCCGCTCCCCCCGGGCCGCCCCCAGGGGGGAGGACCTGGAGGCGGAGGTGGAGGTGGAGCTCCAAGACCTCCTCCTGGGCAAGGAGGCGGAGGTGGTCTACGCCCGGCTCGTGCCCTGCGAGGCCTGCGGGGGCCAGGGGGGCAAGCGGGTAACCTGCCCCACCTGTGGGGGGCGCGGGGTGGTGGAAACCTTTCGCCAAGGCTTCTTTGGTGGCTTCGTCACCCGCACCACCTGTCCCCACTGCAAGGGCCAGGGCCACCTCCTGGCGGAGGCCTGCCCCACCTGCCACGGCCGGGGGCGCATCCCCCGGGAGGAAAGGATTACGGTGCGCATCCCCCCAGGGATGGACGAGGGCCACGTCCTCCGGGTACCAGGCTACGGCAACCTGGCCCCAGGGGGGCCCGGCGACCTCTACGTGCGCCTCCGGGTGCGCCCCCACCCCCACCTGGAGCGCCAAGGGGCGGACCTGGTCTTTCGCCTGCGCCTGGGCCTGGCCCAGGCCGCCCTGGGCACCCGGGTAGAGGTGCCGGGGCTTTCCGGCCCCATCCCCTTGGACATCCCCCCGGGCACGGGGCATGGGGAGGTGTTTGAGCTACCGGGTGAAGGCCTCCCCCACCCCGGGGGCCGGGGACGGGGGGCGCTAAGGGTGGTGGTGGAACTCGCCGTCCCCAAAAGGCTTTCCCCCAAGGCGCAAAAGCTCCTTAGGGCCTACGCCGAGGAGGTGGGGGAGGAGGTGGCCCCCGAGGGGTTTTGGGAACGGCTTAAGGGGTTCTTCCTCAAGTAGCCCGGTCTGTGGTAAAGTGAGGTATTCCGGGTCGCTTCAGGGTGGCCCCTTGGGTCTAAAGCAACCCCTAAGGCCCCGGATACGGGCCCGGCAAGGGCCCGGAAGCGAAGGAGCGGTATGCAGAAGGGTCGGGTCAAGTGGTTCAACGCGGAGAAGGGCTACGGCTTCATTGAGCGCGAGGGGGACACGGATGTGTTCGTCCACTTCAGCGCCATCAACGCCAAGGGGTTCCGCACCCTGAACGAGGGCGACATCGTCACCTTTGACGTGGAGCCGGGCAAGAACGGCAAGGGCCCCCAGGCGGTGAACGTCACCGTGGTGGAGCCGGCCCGCAGGTAAAAGGGCGGAGCGCCGCCCCGGGTTTCCCGGGGCGGTTTTCTTTCACCCGCTTCTTAGAAGGGGCAGGGTAACATGGGGGGGATGCGGACCCTAAGCCTCGCCTTCCGCCCGGCGGCCCCGGAGGACGCCCCTCTTCTCCACCGCGTCTATCGGCAAAGCCCCGGGTACTTCGCCTTGATCGGGATGGAGATGCCCACCCTCGAGGACGTGGCCCGCGACCTCGCCACCTTGGAAAAAGACCCCCGCCGCCGCGCCTTCCTGCTCTTCCAGGAGGCGGAGGCCGTGGGTTATGTGGACTACAAGCTCCACTACCCCGAGGCGGAGGACGCCACCTTGAGCCTCCTCCTCATCCGGGAAGACCGCCAGGGCCTTGGCCTGGGGCGGCGGGCCCTGGCCCACCTGGTGGACCACCTGGCCGGGGTGGCGCGGCTTTACGCCGTGGTCTACGGCAACAACGCCCGCGCCATCGCCTTCTTTAAGGCCCAGGGCTTCCGCCACGTGAAAGACGGGGGGCCGGCCCTAAGCTGGTACGTGCGCGAGCTTAAGGCCGGCCCCTAAGCAGGGTTTACTCTAGCCCCGCCAGCTTGCGGTTCTTCTCAATGTAGGACTTCCACTGCTCGGGAACGTCCTCCTCGGGGAAGATGGCGTTCACCGGGCAGGCGGGCACGCAAGCCCCGCAGTCAATGCACTCCTCGGGGTGGATGTAGAACTGGTCCCCCCCGTCGTAGATGCACTCCACGGGGCACACCTCCACGCAGGACTGGTCCTTGACTCCGATGCAGGGCTCACAGATCACGTGCGGCATCCTTCACCTCCCGAGCGACCGCTCCCCCCTATTTTAGGCCAGAAGCCTCCCTGTCAAGCCCCAAAGCCCATGTGGCGGAAGAAGGCCTCCCGGGGAATGGCCCCAAGGACCTCCTCCCCCCGGAAGACCAGCACCAAAGGCTGGCGGAGGAAAAGGGGAGCGAGCTCGCTCACGGCCACCTCCCCCTCCACGCCCGCCACCTCCTCCAAGGGCAGGATGTGGTCGGCAAGGCCCAGGACGCCCACGGGCCTCCCCTCCTGCACCAAAAGGGCCACCCCCCGGCCCTCGTAGGCCTCGAGGCCTTCCACCCGGGGCAGGGGCCTGGCCAGGCGGCGAGCGGGGGCGGGCCCCAAAAGCCCGGCGGTGAGCAGGGTGGTGCAGGGTACCCGCACCGCCTTCTTGGCCAGATACAGGGCGAAGGTAAAGGCGAGCACGAACCCAAGCCCCTCCAGAAGCCCGGCCAGGTTAAAGCTTCCCCACCCAAGCCGTCCCCCGCCCCCCAAAAGGACGTGGAGGAAGTAGGAAAGGAGAAGCCCCAACACCAAGGCCGCCAGGTAGGCGAAAAGCCCCGCCAGGCGTAGCTCTTTCACCGTGCGCATGGGTCTAGCTTACCAATTCCTCCTCCCGGTCCACGTCCACCCCCACCTCGGGGTAAGGGGTGACGAGGGCCCTCGCCTCCACCCCCAGGATCCGGCTCGCCCTGGCCTCCACCTCGGCCAGGGAAAGCCTCCCCCAAAGGAGCTTGAGGAGGATATCCAGGCCCACCAGCCGGGCCAGGGCCAAAGGCTTTTTGCGCAGGGCCACCACCCGTTTGGCCAAGGGCAGGGCCTGGAAGAAGAGGGCCTTGTCCAAAAGGAGGAGGTTCCCCCCGGTGAAGGTCCCCTCCTTGAGCCGGGCGTAGGTGCGCCTGGTCTTGGGGAAGCGGGCCTCCACCTCCTCCTTGGGCACGATGGGGTAGACCAAGGCCGCTTCCGGCGCCCTCTCCAGGACGAAGCGCACCGCCTCCGGCGTGAGGTGGGGGATGTCGGCGGTGGCCACCAGGACCCGGCCCTCCACATGGGCCAAGGCCGCCTCCAAGTTGGCGAGGAGGCTCCCTTGGTCCGGCAGGGTGAGGCGGGGAGGAGGGACAAGCCCAGGGTTTTCCCCCACGTAGAGGGCGGAGAGCCCCGCCTCGGCCAAGGCGGAAAGCACCCACGCCGCCAAGGGCCTTCCCCGGTAGGGCACCAGGGCCTTGCTCCGCACCCCGTACTTCCGGGCCCAAGCCTCCTCGCCGCCCCCTAGGACGATGGCCTCCATGCCCCCATGGTATAGGCTCAGGGCATGAAGCGCCTCCTTGCGCCTTTGGGGCTTCTTTGCACCTGGGGCCTCACCCTCTACGCCTACGCCCTGCTGCCGGAAAGGATCCCCGCCCACTTCAACGCCCAAGGGGAGGTGGACCGGTACGGGAGCCGCCTGGAAATCTTCCTCCTGCCCGTGATCCTCACCTTCCTCCTCTACCCCCTTCTCGCCTTGGCCCCCCGGCTAGACCCCAAGCTCAAGGGCCAGGCGCCTGCGGTCTGGCCCTGGCTTGTGGCCGGGGTGGTTTGGTCCTTCTTCCTCCTGCAAGGGGCCATCCTCTACGCCACCTGGCAAGCGGTGCAGGGAAATCCCTTTCCCGTGGGGAAGGCCATCCTGCTAGGGGTGGGCCTCGTCTTTCTGGCCTTTGGGTTCCTCCTCCCCAAGCTTCCCCCCAACTACCTAGCGGGGGTGCGCACCCCCTGGACCCTGGAAAACCCCCGGGTGTGGCGAAAGACCCATGGGCGGGCGGGCCTGGTCTTCACCCTCCTTGGCCTCCTCGCCTGGGCCGCCGCCTTCTTGGAAGGGTGGGGCATTGGGTTATGGCTTTTGGGGCTCCTTTTGGGTGCCCTCTACCTGGTGGCCTTCTCCTACCTGGCCTGGCGCAAGGAAAGCCCCGGCCCTTAAGGGCCGGGGCCAGGGCCTTCTAAAGCGGTCTAAGCTCCAGCCTTAGCACCTGCTGGCCGCTTAGGCGCACGGTCTGCACCAGGGTGCGGTAGCCCTTGGCCACCAGGGTGAGCTCGTAGTCCCCCGGCAACACCTCCAGGCGGAGGTAGCCACCCCGGGCGAGCCCCACCTCCTCGCCGTTCAGGAAGACCCGGGCCTCCACGTTAAGGTAAAGCTCCAAAACCGCCCGCACGGGCACGAGCTCCACGAAAAGCCGCAGGCTCTCCCCAGGGCGCACCTCCACCTGGGCCCGGTACTCGGCGTAGCCGGGGGCTGCCACCCGCACCTCGTGCAGGCCGGCCTCGAGGCTAAGCCGCACGGCACCCCGCCCCACCAGGCGGCCGTCCACGTAAACCTCGGCCCCCTGGGGCCGCACCTCCAGGGAGAGCTCCCCGGTACGGATGGGGGTAAGGGTGGCGGCAAGCCGCGTCTCCCGCCCCCTCTCCACCCGGACGCTGGCGGCGTAGGGCTCGTAGCCGGGAAGCCTAAGCTCCACCCGGTAGGTCCCCTCGTCCAAGGTGAGCCGCAAGGGGGTGCGTCCCCTAAGCTGCCCGTTCAGGTAGACCTCGGCCCCCGAGGGGCTGGACTCCAGGAGGAGGGTACCGGTGCGGATGGGGTTTAGGCGCACGTCCAAGCGGGTGGTCTCCCCCCGGCGCACCTCCACCCGGGTGCGGTGGGGTTCGTAGCCGGAAAGCCTAAGTTCCACCTCGTACCGCCCCTCGGGCAAGGCGAGGCTTAGGGGGGTGCGGCCCCGCAAGGCGCCATTGAGGTAGACCTCCGCCCCGCTGGGCGTGGAGGTTACCGCCAGGGTGCCCTGCCGGGGCTCGGGAACCAGCTGGGCAAAGACCTGTACCCTCTCCCCAGGCCTCGGGTTCACCGTCACCCGGTAGGGCTGGTAGCCGGAAAGCCTCACCTCCACCTCGTGCCGCCCCGGGTTCACGCCAAGGGAAAGGGGCGTGCGCCCTTGGAGGCGGCCATCCAGGTAGACCTCGGCCCCTTGGGGCCTCGAGTCCACCGCCAGGGTGGCGGTGGAAGGGGGCGTAGGGGTAACCCGGCCCACGTAGTAGCGGGCCACGTCCGTGACCCAGTCCCGGGCCGGAATGGGCTCAATCACGATGGAAAGCGCCCTGGCTAAGCCCTCTGTCCCTTCCACCCTCACCTGGTTCCGCTCCACGTCCAGAATCTCCTGGAGGGAAAGGGGCCTCCGGCTCGCCACCGCCAGGATGCGGTCTTCCCCTTCCGGACCCGTCACGGTGTAGCGGTAACGGGCCCCTTCCGGGGGAAAGCGCCGCGTCTCCCCTGCCCTCAGGAAGTTATCCCGCTCGTAGGCGTTGGGCAGGATGGGGTCTATCTTCCCGTCGGCGTTGATGTTGAAGAGGTAGACGTAGGCGTCCTGGTTGACGTTCACATAGATGTAGATGGGCTCGCCCACCTGGTAAAGGGCCGTGCCCCGCTTGCCGGGGTCCTTGTCCACCCAGACCTTGACCTGCAAGTCCGTGGGCACCGGGTTGATGAGGATGCCCTGGGGGCTTAGCTGCTGGGCCAAAGCCGCCCCCAATCCCAACACCGCCAAGAGGAGCTTCCGCATATCCCTCACCTCCAGCCCCAGGCTAAAGGGTTCCTGTGAAAATCCTGAGGGAAAGAGGCCAAAAGCCCTTAAGACTCGGCGTAGGCCCCAAGGGCGCGGAAGCGGCGGTAGCGGTCCTGGTAAAGGGCTTCTGGGCTAAGGGCTTTCAGCTCTTCCAAGGTCCGCAAAAGGGCTTCCTTCACGTTCTGGATGGCCCGGTCCGGGTCCTTGTGGGCCCCGCCCTCGGGCTCGGGGACAATAGCGTCCACTACCCCCAAGGCCAAGAGGTCTTGGGCCGTGAGCTTAAGGGCCTCCGCCGCCTTGGGGGCCTCCTTGGCGTCCCGCCAGAGGATGGCGGCGCAGGACTCGGGGCTAATCACCGAGTACCAGGCGTTTTCCAGGATCAGCACCCGGTTGGCCACCCCGATGGCCAAGGCCCCCCCGCTCCCCCCCTCCCCCAGGATCACGGCGATGGCGGGCACCCTTAGGCGTCCCATGCGCTGGATGCTCTGGGCGATGACCCAGGCCTGGCCCCGCTCCTCGGCGGAAACCCCAGGGTAGGCCCCTGGGGTGTCAATGAAGCTGATGAAGGGGTAGCCGAAGCGGTCCGCCAGGTCCATGAGGCGCATGGCCTTGCGGTAGCCCTCAGGGTGGGGCATGCCGAAATTGCGCTGGAGGTTCTCCTTGGTGTCCCGCCCCTTCTGGTGGCCCACCACCACCACCTTCTGCCCCTCCAGGTAGGCGAGCCCCCCCACGATGGCGGGGTCATCGGCGAAGGCCCGGTCCCCGTGGAGTTCCAGGAAGTCCTGGAAGGCCTTGGCCAACACGTCCAAGGTGGTGGGCCGCCCTGGGGCCCGGGCGAGCTGCACCCGCTGCCACGGGGTGAGGTTGCCGTAGATCTCCTGCTTAAGCCGCGCCAAGCGCTCCTCCAGAAGGCGGATCTCCGCCTCAAGGTCCACGCCCGTGGTGCGGGCGGTTTCCTTGAGTTCCTGGATGCGCTTTTCCAGTTCCAGGATGGGCTTTTCAAACTCCAGGGGCATAGGGGACTCCAGGGTGCAGGTGGCGCAGGGCCTGGACCAGCTCCGCCTTAAGCCGGCGGCGGTCCGTGACCCGGTCCACCATGCCGTGCTTCAGGAGGAACTCCGCGCGCTGGAAGCCCTCGGGGAGCTCCTGGCGGATGGTCTGGCGGATGACCCGGGGCCCGGCGAAGCCGATGAGGGCCCCGGGCTCGGCGAAGATGACGTCCGCCAAGGCGGCGAAGCTGGCCGTGACCCCGCCCGTGGTGGGGTCGGTGAGGACGGAAACGTAGGGCAGGCGTTTGGCCCACAGGAGGTCCAGGCTCATCACCGTCTTGGCCATCTGCATGAGGGAAAGGGCCGCCTCCTGCATCCTGGCCCCCCCCGAGGCGGCCACGATGACGAGGGCCCTCCCCTCCTCCGCCGCCCGCTCCACCCCCCGGGCGATCTCCTCCCCCACCACGCTCCCCATGGAGCCGCCGGCGAAGGCGTAGTCCATGACCAAAAGGACGCTCGGCACCCCCCCGATGGCGCAGGTGCCGCCTACGATGGCGTCCTTGCGCCCCGTCTCCTTCTGGTAGGTCTGGAGGCGCTCGGCGTAGGGCTTGGTGTCCACGAAGCCCAAGGGGTCCAAGGGGGCGAGGCGGGTGGTCTCCTGGAAGGTACCGGGATCGGCCAGCATGGCCACCCGCTCGGCGGCGGGCATGCGGTGGTGGTGGCCGCACTTGGGGCAGACGTAGAGGTTTTCCTTAAACTCCTTTTTGTAGAGCTGGGCCCCGCAGGCCTCGCACTTGGTCCAAAGCTCGGGGACGTCCCGGTTCTCCCCGCTCGGGCGCTTGCGGCGGAAAAGCCTCTCTAAGGCCACGCTACGCCTCCTTGGGGGCCTCGAGGGCCCGGCTTTCCCCAGCCAGGCTCTGGCCGATGAAGACCGCCCCCGCCTCCACGTCCAAGGCCTGGGCCCGCACGCTCCCCGTAAAGCGGGCCGTTTTGGAAAGGGCCACCTTTCCGGCCACGATGTCGGCCTTAACCTCCCCGTGGATCTGGACCGCCTGGGCCTCTATGCGCTCCCCCTCTATGCGGCCCGTGCGCCCCACCTCCAGTTCCCCTTCCACGTACACCGAGCCCCGGACCAGGCCGTCTATACGCACCTGGCCCTTGGCCTTGAGGTCGCCCAGGACCTCGGTTTCGGGGCCCAGGTAGGTGAGGGGGTTCTGCTTCCTTGCGAGCATCCGCCCCATTTTACCGGCCCACCCAAGCGGGGGAAAGGTAGGGCCTGGGGTCCACGGGAACGCCGTAGCGGTAGACGCCGTAGTGCAGGTGGGGCCCCGTGGAGCGGCCCGTGGAGCCCACGTAGCCCAAAACCTGCCCCCGTTCCACCCGTTCCCCAGGCCGCACCAGGACACGGGAGAGGTGGCCATAAAGGGTCTGGTAGCCCTGGGCGTGGTCCAGGAGGACGGCAAGGCCATAGGGCCCCATCCAGCCCACCCGGGCCACCACCCCGCCGCCCGGGGCGTAGACCGGCGCCCCGTAGGGAGCGGAAAAGTCCAACCCGTCGTGGAACTCCCAGCCGGGTCCAAAGGGGTTCTTGCGGGTGCCGAAGTAGGAGGTGATGCCCCCATAGCCCCGCAAGGGAAGCCCCCGGGGAAGGCTCGCCTCAATCTCCAAGGTGCGCTCCAAGGCTGGGACGATTTCCTGAAGTTGGTTCTGCAGGTCTAACACCGTGGCCCGCACCTCCGCCCACCCCGCCATGGCCCCCCCGCCCTTGCCCCCCTCCTGGTAGCGCACGGGAAGGGCATTGATGGGGGAAAGCCCGGCGCGGCGGCGAAGCTCATCTATGGCCTTTTTTAAGGCTGCCAGTTCCGCCTTGGTGCGCTCTGCCTCCTGGGAAAGCGCCCCGTTTTTGGCCTTTTCCGCCTCCAGGGCCAGGGAAAGCCTCCGGGCCTCCTGGGCCAGGGAGCGCATTCTGGCCTCCAAATCCCGGGCCTCCTTGGCTCGGTGCCAGAAATAAAGGTTGGCCCCGCTCCAAAGCACCAAAAAGGCCAAAAGGAGGAGGGCTACCCAGCCGGGAAGGCTCCAGGCATGGCTCCCCCCACCGCTTCGGGCGAGAAGGAGGGTGTAGCGCACGGGCCGCCTTTTCATCCCGCTAGAGTTTACCCTATCCCACCGCCTCCAAAACGAGGGGCAAGGGGCTTGCCGTTTCCCCCAAGACGAAGGCCTGCCGAAGGTGGTCCAAGGCCTCCTCCACCCCCTGTCCCCGGTGGTAGAGGAGGGCCAGGGCCTCCCCCTTGGCCACCCGGTCCCCAGGCTTTTTCAGGAGGTAAACCCCCACCCCGTGGTCAATGGCCTCGCCCTTCTTGCGCCGCCCACCCCCCAGGGCCAGTACCGCCAGGCCCACCCGGTAGGCGTCCACCTCCCGCACCACCCCGGCCTCCTGGCACAAAAGGGGTAGCTCCTCCCCAAGGGGCAGAAGGGAGAAGTCCTCCACCACCTTGGGGTCCCCCCCTTGGGCCTTGAGGAAGGCCGCGAACTTTTCCAAAGCGGCCCCGCTTTCCAGGGCCTTTCGGGCGAGGCTGGGGTCCAGGCCCTCGAGGCGCAAGGCCTCCTCCGCCAGGCGCAACGCCACCCCCACCAGGTCCTCGGGGCCTTCCCCCCGGAGGGCCAAAATGGCCTCCCGCACCTCTATGGCGTTCCCCACCGCCCGGCCCAAGGGAGCCTCCATGCTGGTGAGGAGGGCCTTCACCCGCCTGCCCGCCCCTTGGCCGATCTCCACCATGGTCCGGGCCAGGAGGCGGGCCTCCTCCAGGGTCTTCATGAAGGCCCCCTTGCCCACCTTCACGTCCAAAACGATGCTCCGCGCCCCAGCGGCCAGCTTTTTGCTCATGATGGAACTGGCGATGAGGGGAATGCTCTCCACGGTGGCGGTCACGTCGCGAAGGGCGTAAAGCTTCCCGTCCAGGGGGGCGAGGTCGGGGCTTTGGGCGGCGATGACAAGGCCCACCCGCCGGGCCCTTTCCAAAAACTCCGCCTCCGTCATCTCCCCCCGCCAGCCGGGCACGGACTCCAGCTTGTCAATGGTCCCCCCGGTGTGGGCCAGGCCCCGGCCGGACATCTTGGCGAAGGTGCAGCCGCTGGCGGCCAGGATAGGCCCCACCACCAGGCTCACCTTGTCCCCCACCCCCCCCGAGGAGTGCTTGTCCACGGGGTGGGGCAGGCCCGAAAGGTCCAGGACCTTCCCGGAGTAGGCCATGGTTTCCGTGAGCCAAAGGGTTTCCTCCCGGTCCAGGCCCCGGAGGAAGGCGGCCATGAGCCAGGCGGCCACCTGGTAGTCGGGGACCTCGTCCTTCAGGTAGCCCAGGAGGAAGGCCTTGAGGTCTTCCTCCCGGTGCTTCCCTCCTTCCCGCTTCTCGCGGATGAAAAGCACGGGGTTCATGGGCCCATGCTACGCCAAAGCCAGGACCCCCCGGTACCGCTTCGGCCTGGCGGAGTACGAGGGCTCCCTCCAGGCCCTAGGAGGCGTGGAGCCCTTGGAAAGGGAGGCTTGCCGGAAGGCGCCCCCTAGGGCCAAAGCGCGCCGTAGCCGTGGCCCGGCTGGCACGGCGCTTCGCCGAAACCCCAGGCGGCCAGGCCCTAGGCCTTGCCCACGGAGCCGAAAAGCTCCATGCGGCTTTTCACCACCTCCTTCACCGCCTCCCGGGCCGGGCCCAGGTACTTCCTTGGGTCAAACTCCTTGGGGCTTTTCCCTAGGGTTTCCCGGATGAGGGCGGTGAAGGCCAGGCGCAGGTCGGTGTCGGTGTTGATCTTGGCCACGCCCAGGGCGATGGCCTTCCTGATGTCCTCGGGGTGGATGCCCGCCGCCTCCCCGATCTCCCCCCCGGCGGCGCGGAAACGCTCCACGAGCTCGGGCGGCACGGCGCTCGCCCCGTGGAGGACGAGGGGGGCGGGGACGAGCTTTGCGATGCGCTCCAGGCGGGGGTGGTCAATGAAGGGGCGGCCCTTCCCCTTGTAGGCCCCGTGGCTGGTGCCGATGGCCACCGCCAGGTAGTCGGCCCCGGTGCGCTCCATGAAGAGGCGGGCCTCCTCGGGGTTGGTGAGGAGGGCGTCCTTCTCGTCCACGGCCACGTGCTCCTCAATCCCCGCCAGGCGGCCCAGCTCCGCCTCCACCGTGACCCCCACGGCGTGGGCCGCCTCCACCACCCGCCTGGTCTCCCGGACGTTCGTCTCAAAGTCCTCGTGGGACTTGTCAATCATGACGCTGGTGAAGCCCTCCCGGAGGGCCTTGAGGACGCTCTCGTAGCTGGAGCCGTGGTCCAGGTGGATGGCCACGGGCACCCGCGCCTCCTTGGCCAGGGCCACCGCCATCTGGGTGAGGGCGCGGCCCCCGTACTTCATGGCCCCCTCGGAAAGGGCCAGGATCACCGGGCTCCTAAGCTCCTCGGCGGCCTCGAGGATGGCCTGGGTGAACTCCATGTTGTTGGTGTTGAAGGCCCCCACCCCGTAGCCCTCGGCCCGCGCCTTCTTGAGGATTTCCAGTCCCGTCACCAGCATAAACGCCTCCGCCCGGGATTATACCCCGGGCGTGGAAGCGTGGAAACCAGCCCTAGTAGGCCTGTCCCGTGGCCTTGGTGAGGAGGAGGCGGAACTCGTGGGGGCTGGTGGCGGCGGAGAGGGCGTCCTCCAGGGAGATGAGCCCCTGGGTGTAGAGCTCCACCAGGTGCTGGTCAAAGGTACGCATGCCGTGGATGCCCCCTTCCATCATGGCCTCCTTGATCTGGGGCGTCTTGTCCTCGTCCTTGATGAGCTCCCGCACGTAAGGGGTGGCGATGAGGATCTCGAGGGCCAGCACCCGCCCCTGCCCGTCCGCCCGGGGCAGGAGGCGCTGGGAGAGGATGCCCAGGAGGGACTCCGCCAGGAGGATGCGCACCTGCTGGTGCTCGTGCAAGGGAAAGAACTCAATGATGCGGTTGATGGTGCGCCAGGCGTCCAGGGTGTGGAGGGTGGAAAGGACCAGGTGCCCGGTCTGGGCGGCCATCAGGGCGGCCTCCACCGTCTCCTTGTCCCGCATCTCCCCGATGAGGATCACGTCGGGGTCCTGGCGCATGGCATACTTGACCCCGGAGTAGAAGCTATCCGTGTCCAGCCCCACCTCCCGCTGCACCACCAGGCTCTTCTTGTGCTTGTGCAAAAACTCTATGGGGTCCTCAATGGTGATGATGTTCTTGGCGTAGTGCAGGTTGATGTGGTCAATGAGGGCCGCTAAGGTGGTGCTCTTGCCGCTTCCCGTGGGCCCGGTAACCAGGATAAGGCCCCGCTCCTTGGCCGCCAGGTTTTCCAGAACCTCCCGGGGCAGGCCCAAGGCCTCAAAGCTGGGGATGACCTCCGCCACCACCCGCATCACCAGGCCAAAACTGCCCCGCTGCCTGAGGAGGTTACAGCGGAAGCGGGCCACCCCGGGGATGGTGTAGGCGAAGTCCATCTCCTTGCGGTACTCCAGCTCCTCCTGCTGCTCAGGGGTTAAGAGGGCCCGGACGATGGCCTCGGTGTCCTTAGGGGTAAGGGGCCGGTTGCCAAAGGGCCTAAGCTTCCCGTCCACCCGGACCACCGGAGGGGCCCCCGCCTGCAGGTGGATGTCCGAGGCCCGGGCCTGGACCATGGCCTTAAGCATCTCCAAGAGGCTTTGCTTCCCCTCGGAAAGGGCCTCGCTCATGGGTGGACCTCCAGGTTATCAATAAGCCGCACCTCGGGAAAACGCCCGGCCACGATGCCTCTAGCCCCCTTCACCCAGTCGGAAAGGGGAAGAAGGGTTTCGGGGTGCACCAGGGCCAGGTAGTCCTTCTTAAACTCGGGCACCTCCGCCAAAACCGCCTCTCCCGCCCTCAGGGCCTCGGCCACGCTTCCACCCCCCTGGGCCACCTCCCGCATGGCGGAAAGGGCCCTATAGAGCACGGTGGCCTTCTTGCGGGTCTCGGGGGAAAGGTACACGTTGCGGCTGGAGAGGGCCAAACCGTCCTCCTCCCGCACCGTGGGCACCCCCACCACCTCTATGGGAAAGCCCAAATCCCGCACCATCTTGCGGATCACGAGGAGTTGCTGGTAGTCCTTCTCGCCAAAATAAGCCCGCCCAGGTCCCACCAGGAGGAAGAGCCGGGCCACCACCGTGGCCACCCCTTGGAAGTGGCCGGGGCGCACCTCCCCCTCCCAAAGGGCGGTGAGGGGACCTTCCACCTGGAGCCGGGTGGAAAAGCCCTTAGGGTACATCTCCTCCACGCTGGGGGCGAAGAGGAGGTCGACCCCCGCTTCCCGCAAAAGGGCCTGGTCCCGCTCCAGGTCCCGGGGGTAGCGGTGGTAGTCCTCCCCGGGTCCAAACTGCAAGGGGTTCACAAAGATGGAGACCGCCACGAAGGGGTTTTCCGCCCGGGCCCTTTCCACCAAGGCCAGGTGGCCGGCGTGAAGGTAGCCCATGGTGGGCACGAAGCCCACCCCTTCCCGGGGCAAGGCCGTCCGGAGTTCCGCCACGGTGCGGACCACGTTCACGGGGGCTAGTATACTTGCCCCGTGGGGAAGAGGAAACGGGAGGAGAAGCTGAAGAAAAAGGCCCTAAAGGAGTGGGAGGCACGCCGGCCCAAGACCTTCCGCGAGGCCCTAAGGTATTTCCCCGGGGTGTTCCTGCGCACCACCTTGGTCATGGCGGGGGCGGTGAGCCTCATCCTGTTGGCGGCGGCCTTGGGGCTTAAGGTGGCGGAAAGCTTCTGGTTCCAGCTTCTCGTCTACCTGGGCTTTTACCTGGCCTTCCAGCGCTTCATCATGGGGCCCTTGGCCCCGCCCCGCATCAAGTAGTTAAAGCCTTTCGGCGTCGGCCCAGAAGCCCTCGAGGTCGTAGTACTCCCGGGCCTCGGGGGTCATGAGGTGGACCACCACCTCCCCGTAGTCCAGGACCACCCAGCGGGGGCTTTGCCCCTCCGTGGGCCTAGGGCGTAGACCCTCCTCCTCCAGCCTCTCCTGAACGTGCCGCTCCAGGGCCTGGAGGTGCGGGGTGCTGGTGGCGCTCGCCACCACGAAGTAGTCCAAGCTCTCGGAAATAGCCCTGAGGTCCAGGGCCACCACGTTCTCCGCCTTTTTTTCCCAAAGAAGGTCCTTAATGCGTCCGACCAGCTCTACCGCCTCCTTGGTCTTCACCATCTAACCTCATTGTAGCAAGTCCTTCCCCAACTCCACCACCACGCCCGAAAGGGGCCTATGGGGAGCGAGGAGGGGGAGGTGGAAAAGCTCGGCGTAGTAAGCCCCAGCCACGGGGTCTCGGGTGTAGACGGCGCTCCTCTCCACCTCCGCCTCCTCTAGGCCTGGCACCACCCCTTCCCTTTGCAAAAGGGCCTGCCCCCAGCGCAAAAGCGCCTCCTCTCCCCGCAACACCACCGGCACGTCCGGGGGGGCCAAGGGAGGGGTTTCCCCAAAGAAAGCGGCGAGGAAACGGGCCCGGGCCCCCTCGTCCACGTAGAGGAAGGTGCCGGGGCCCTCCCGGGTGGGCAGGGTGGCCAGGGAAACCTTAAGCCCCTGGACGGCGGGCAGGTGGCCTAGGACCTCCTCCAGGGTAAGGTCGGTGTCCAGCTGGGCCCAGGCCTCCCGCAGGGCCAAGGCTAAGGCGGGCCAGGTGCGGGGGTCTTGGGCTTTCCGCAAGACCTGGACCAACACCTCCTTGATGCGGTCCAGCCGGGCGTAGTCCCCCAGGGCATCGTGGCGGAAGCGCATGTACTTCACCGCCTCCTCCCCGTTTAGGTGGAGGCGGCCCGCGGGGAAGTCGATGAAGAGCTTGGCCGCCCGGTCGGTGTAGCGCATGGGCCTTTCCAAATAAACCTCCACCCCACCCACGGCGTCCACCACCCGGGCCACGCTCTCCAGGGTGAGGATGAGGTGCCTTTCCACCACCATCCCCGTGGCCTCGGCCACCGCCCGCTTCAAGAGCTCCGCCCCGCCCCGGCCGTAGGCGGCGTTCACCTTGCCCCCCACCAGGGGGCTATAGAGGTCCCGGGGGATGGCCACCCCCTTGGCCTCCTGGCCCCTTACGCGAACGTAGAAGAGGGTGTCCGTGCGGGAGCCGGGGCCGCAAGGGGTGTGGTAGCCGCAGTACTCTATGTCCCGGGCCGCCACCACCACCCCCATCTCCGGCAACGCCCCCACCCTTGTGGGGCGCACCGCCGCTTCCTCCTTGGGGCGGGGCAGGGAGAGTACCCCCCCAAGGGCGAAAAGCGCCAAGGCCAAGAGGAGGAAGGAAACCCTAGGGCGCATGCCGGAGGCTCTCGTACACCTCCAGGGTCCTGGGATGGACAGGAACGCCCTTGCCCTGGAGGTAGTCCACCTTGTTGACCACCGCCTTCCGGTAGGCCTCCCAAAGCCTCCCCGAAAGGGCGAGCTCCCGGATCTCCCCGTTCACCCCCCTCCCCGGCTCGGAAACGTCGGCCACGTAGAGGGCCATGCCCAGGGCGTTTTCGGGAGGTACCCCGTACACGTGCCCTTCTATGGCCTCCAGGACCTCGAGGTCCTCCACCCCCCACGCCTCCGCGAGCCTCCGTGCCGCCCGGCCGTGGAGGGCCAAGGGGTGGGCCTTTTCCACCTCGTTCTCCGGGGGGGCCAGGCGCACAAGCTCCTCCAAGGGAAGGTCCCGGGCGGCGTCGTGGAGAAGCCCCGCCAGGTAGGCCCGCTCGGGGTCTAAGCCGTTTCGCTCGGCGATGGCCCGGGCGAGCTCCGCCACCCGCAGGATGTGCGCCCACCGCTCGGGACGCACCAAGGGCTTTACCTTCTCCACCAGCTCAGCGGTAAAGGGCGTGCTTTTCAAGGTACACCTCCACGGCCCGGGGCACCCAGTAGCGCACGGAAAGCCCCTGGCGGATGCGCCGCCGGATCTCGGTGCTGGAGATGCCCACCTCCGGCACCCAAAGGGGCACCACGGGCACGGGCATGGCCTCCAAAGGATACCCCGGGCGGGCCACGGCCACCAGGGTGGCGAGCTCGTGGAGCCGGTGCCCTTCCTTCCAGGTGAGGACGTCCCGGTAAGCGTCAGCCCCGGTGATGAAGAAGAGCTCGTCCTCGGGGAAAAGCCTCCGGGCTTCCTCCAGGGTATCCACGGTGTAGCTGGGCCCAGGGCGGTCCAGCTCCAGCCTCGAGGCCCCAAACCTCCGGTCCTCCGCCGTGGCCAAGAGGACCATCTCGTACCGGGCCTCGGGAGGGGCCACGGGGGTCTTGTGGGGCGGGCGGGCGGCCACCACGAAGAGGACCTGGTCCAGGCCCAGGGCGCTCGCCGCCTCGCTGGCGGCGAGGAGGTGCCCCAGGTGGATGGGGTCAAAGGAGCCGCCGAACAGGCCGATCCGCACCCTAGCCCTCCGGGATGTACTCAAACTCCATTCCCCCAAGGCGGACCACGTCCCCCGCCCGCACCCCCTTGGCCCGGAGGGCCGCCTCCACCCCGTGGCGCTTGAAGACTTCCTGCAGATACCCCGCCGCCTCGGCCAGATCGCCTTTAATCCGCTTCAGGTAGCGCTCCACCTCGGGGGCCCGCACCTCGTAGACCCCCTCGGCCACGGGCACCACCTCCACCCCCGCCCGCACCTCCTGGCGGAAGGCGGGCTTGGGAAGCTCGGGGGCCGGGGTGGCCTGAACCAGGCCCCAAAGGGCTTCCTTTAGGGCGTCCAACCCCTCCCCGGTTAGGGCGCTCACCGGCAGGACGGGAAGGCCCTCGGGAAGGAGCTCCGCCACCTTGGCCTCCACCTCCTTGGGGGTAAGGAGGTCCACCTTGTTCAAGGCGATGAGGGCCGGGCGGAGGAGGAGGGCGGGGTCGTAGGCGCCGACCTCCTGGCGCAAGGTGGCGAGGGTCCGCCTGGGTTCCTCCGTGGCGTCCAAAACGTAAAGGAGGACCCGGGTGCGGCCGATGTGGCGCAGGAACTCCAGGCCCAAGCCCCGGCCTTGGCTCGCCCCCTCAATGATCCCGGGGATGTCCGCCAGGGTGAAGCGGGCCTCCTCGGAAAGCTCCACCACCCCCAGGTTGGGGCTTAGGGTGGTGAAGGGGTAAGGGGCGATCTTGGGGTGGGCGCGGGTGGTGGCCGCAAGGAGGCTGGACTTGCCGGCGTTGGGGTAGCCCACAAGGCCCACGTCGGCGATGAGCATGAGCTCAAGCCGGAGCCGGCGCTTTTCCCCCTCCTCCCCCGCCTCGGCGAAGCGGGGGGCCTGGCGGGTGGGGGTGACGAAGTGGACGTTCCCCCGCCCCCCTTCCCCGCCCCGGGCCACCAGGAGGACCTCCCCTTCCTGGGTTAGGTCGCCCAGAAGCTCCCCGGTGTCGGCGTCGTAGACCCGGGTCCCCCGGGGCACCTCAATGTAAAGGTCCCTGCCGGAGCGGCCGTGCTGGCCGCTTCCCTTGCCGTGCTCCCCGTCTTCGGCCTTGTAGGTGCGCTTGGGGAGCTCGGAAAGGGAGTCCACGCTCCCCCGGGCCCGCAGGTACACGCTCCCCCCCCGCCCCCCGTCCCCGCCGTCCGGCCCCCCCTTGGGCACGAACTTTTCCCGGCGGAAGGAAACGGCGCCGTCGCCGCCCCTGCCGGCGGCGACGGTGATGAGGAGAACGTCTTGGAACACCTTACGCCAAGGGGCGCACGTGCACGTACCGGCCTAGACGCCCCTTGTCCTGGAACTCCACCACCCCGTCCACCAGGGCGAAGAGGGTGAAGTCCCGGCCCATGCCCACGTTCTTTCCGGGCTTGAACTTGGTGCCCCGCTGGCGGACCAGGATGTGGCCCGCCCGCACCACCTGGCCGCCGTAGCGCTTCACGCCCAGGCGCTTGGCCTGGGAGTCGCGGCCGTTTTTGGTAGAACCTAGACCCTTTTTATGCGCCATGGCTCACCCCTGGATTTCCTTGATGAGGATCTCGGTGTAGGGCTGGCGGTGCCCCTTCTTGCGCCGGTACTGGACCTTGGCCTTGAACTTGGAGATGGTGATCTTCTTGCCCCGGCCGTGGGCCAGCACCTCGGCCACCACCTTGGCCCCTTCCACGAAGGGGGTCCCTACCCGCGTGCCCTCGCCCCCCAAGAGCAGGACGGGGAGCTCCACCTGGCTGCCGGGCTCGGCGGCCAGCTTCTCCACCCTGAGCTTAAGCCCGGGCTCCACCCGGTACTGCTTTCCACCCGTCTTGACGATGGCAAACATAGCCTTCCCCTTCCCGAAGCCCCAGAGGGCCTACCGGTCTTCCACTATACCCAAGCGGGAGGCTTCCCGCAAGCGGAAGCCCCCCTTGCGGGGGGCTTTCTGGTGGAGCCGAGGGGATTCGAACCCCTGACCTCCTCAATGCCATTGAGGCGCGCTCCCAACTGCGCCACGGCCCCAGGCAACGCCTATGGTACCGGGGGGAGGGCCAGTTGTCAACGGGGCCAGAGGCCAATCAAAAGGGCCAAGGCGGCGAAGACCACCCCTAGGACGACGGTGAGGCGGTAAAGCCCCCCGGTGACGCCGCGGGCGGAGAAAAGGTCGGTGGAGGCGCCCATGAGGTCCCCCGCCCCCTGCCTGGGCTCCTGCACCAGGACCAGGTAGACCAAAAGCCCGGCCACGCCGAGGTAAAGGAGGATGACTAGGGTGTAGAGGAAGTCCATACCCCTACCACTTTAGCGCCCTTGGGCGGGGGTGTCCACCCTGGCATGATGGGGGCATGGACCTGGCAGCGATCCACGCCGCCTTCCGCCGCATCGCCCCCTACACCCACCGCACCCCCCTTCTCACCTCGAGGCTCCTGGACGCCCTCCTGGGGAAGCGCCTCCTCCTCAAGGCCGAGCACCTGCAAAAGACGGGGAGCTTCAAGGCCCGGGGGGCCCTTTCCAAGGCCCTCACCCTGGAAAACCCCAAAGGCCTCCTGGCCCTTTCCAGCGGCAACCACGCCCAAGGGGTGGCCTACGCCGCCCGGGTCCTCGGGGTCAAGGCCCTCCTCGTCATGCCCGAGGACGCAAGCCCCTTCAAGAAGGCGGCAGCCCGGGCCTACGGGGCCGAGGTGGTGGACCGAGGCGTCACGGTGGAGAACCGGGAAGCGGTGGCCCAAGCCCTCCTCCAGGAAACGGGCTACGCCCTCGTCCACCCCTTTGACGACCCCCTGGTGGCGGCGGGGCAGGGCACGGTGGGCCTAGAGCTTTGGGCCCAAGCGGGGAAAAGGGGGGTTTTCCCCGAGGCGGTCCTGGCCCCCGTGGGCGGGGGTGGGCTCCTCGCCGGCATCGCCACCGCCATCAAGGCCCTCTCCCCCACCACCCGGGTCTATGGGGTGGAGCCCGTGGGAGCGGACGACGCCCGGCAAAGCCTCCTCAAGGGGGAGATCGTGCGTTTGGCCGAGCCTCCCAAGACCCGGGCGGACGGGGTGCGCACCCTAAGCCTGGGGCGCTTCACCTTCCCCATCCTGCGGGAAAAGGTGGACGGCATTTTCGCCGTGAGCGAGGAGGCGATCCTCGAGGCCGAACGCCTCCTCTTCACCCGCACGAAGCAGGTGGTGGAGCCCACGGGGGCCCTGCCCTTGGCGGCGGTGTTGGAACACGGGGCAAGCCTTCCCGAAACCCTGGCCCTGGTGCTTTCCGGGGGCAACCGGGACTTCTCTCCCTAGGAGGGAGGAGTAAGCTTACCCCGTGATTGTCAAGGAAGCGCTTCTTCCCATAGAAGAGGTGGCGGCCAAGCTCGGCCTAGGCCGCGAGCGGCTTTACCTCTACGGCCCCCACATGGCCAAGGTCCTGGGCGAGCCCCCTAAGGCCAAGGGGCGGCTCATCCTGGTCACCGCCATCACCCCCACCCCGGCGGGGGAGGGCAAGACCACCACGGCCATCGGCCTGGTGGACGCCCTGTGGCGGCTCGGCAAGCGGGCCGCCTTGGCCCTTCGGGAGCCCTCCTTGGGCCCGGTCTTCGGGGTGAAAGGCGGGGCCACGGGGGGCGGGAAGGCCCGCATTGAACCCCGGCACGAGATCAACCTGCACTTCACCGGGGACTTCCACGCCGTGACCTCGGCGGTGAACCTCCTCAACGCCCTCTTGGACAACCACCTGCACCAAGGGAACGAGCTCGGGATTGACCCGAGGCGCATTGAGCTCAAGCGGGCGATTGACATGAACGACCGGGCCCTGCGCCACATCGTCCTGGGCCTGGGGGGCAAGGCCCACGGGGTGCCCCGGGAAGGGGGGTTTGAGCTCACCGTGGCCAGCGAGGTCATGGCCCTCATGAGCCTGGCCCGGGACTTCAAAGACCTCAAGCGGCGGCTTGGGGAGATCCGCCTGGGCTTCACCCTGGAGGGCAAGCCGGTCTACGCCAAGGACCTGGGGGCGGTGGGGGCCATGGCCGCCCTCCTCCGCCAGGCCTTCCTGCCCAACCTGGTGCAGACAGCGGAGGGGAACCCCGCCTTCGTCCACATGGGGCCCTTTGGCAACATCGCCCACGGCACCAACTCCGTGCGGGCGAGCCTTTACGCCCTGGGCCTGGCGGACTACGTGGTCCAGGAGGCGGGCTTCGCCACGGACTTGGGCATGGAGAAGTTCATGAACGTGGTGGCCCGCACCGCAGGGCTCATCCCCGAGGCGGTGGTCCTGGTGGCCACCCTCCGGGCCCTGCGCTACCACGGGGGGCAGGACGCCTACGAGATGCCCGACCCGAAGGCGGTCAAGGAGGGCCTGGCCAACCTGGAAAAGCACGTGGAGAACGTGCGGCTTTTCGGCTACACCCCGGTGTTGGCCCTGAACCGCTTCCCCACGGACGCCGAGGAGGAGATCGCCCTGGTGCGGGACTTCGCCCAGGAGAGGGGCCTCCCCTTCGCCCTAAGCGAGGTGTACGCCAAGGGGGGCGAGGGGGGCTTGGCCCTAGCGGAAAAGGTGCTGGAAGCCCTCTCCCTTCCCCACGCCTACCGCCCCCTCTACCCCCTGGAAGCCCCCTTGGAGGAGAAGGTGGCCATCATCGCCAAGGAGGTGTACGGGGCCGAGGGGGTGGAGTGGAGCGAGGAGGCCAAGCGGGCCCTTAAAGCGGCCAAGAAGGAGGGGTGCGAGGCCTTGCCCGTGGTCATGGCCAAGGCGGCCACCTCCCTTTCCGATAACCCCAAGCTCCGGGGCCGGCCCAGAGGCTTCACCGTTCGGGTCACGGACCTAAGGTGCCGCTTTGGGGCGGGGTTTGTGGTGGTCTACATGGGGGGGATTGAGACCCTGCCCGGCCTCCCCAAGGTGCCCCAGGCCCTCCGCATTGACGTGGACGAGGAAGGGAATATCCGGGGGATGGACTACTAGATGCCGTGCCCGTCTGGCCGGCTTTTCTCCACGGGGAGGCCCGTGGCCCCGTGGAAGGCCTCCACCTCCTCCAGGAAGCGGCGGAAGAGGTAGAGGGCGTCGTGGGGGCCTGGGGCCGCCTCGGGGTGGTACTGCACGGAGAAGACGGGGTAACGGGCGTGGGCCATGCCCTCGAGGGTGCCGTCGTTGAGGTTGATGTGGGTGGGGCGGAACTCCTTGAGGGAGTCTATGTCCACGGCGTAACCGTGGTTCTGGCTGGTGATCTCCACCTTGCCCGTGAGGAGGTTCTTCACCGGGTGGTTGGCCCCCCGGTGGCCGAACTTCATCTTGTAGGTGCGCCCCCCCGCCGCCAGGGCCAGAAGCTGGTGCCCCAGGCAGATGCCGAAGGTGGGTAAAAGCCCCATGAGCTTCCAGATGGTCTCGTGGGCGTAGCGGGGCATGGAGGGGTCGCCGGGGCCGTTGCTGATGAGGAGGCCGTGGGGCTCCAGGGCCATGATCTGGCTCGCTGGGGTCTTGCCCGGGACCACGAGGATCTCAAAACCCAAGGCCGCCAGGTTCTCCACGATGGCGTGCTTGATGCCGAAGTCCATGACCACGATGCGCCGCCCGGACTTCAGGGTGGGCCAGGCGTAGGGCAGGGGCGTGGAGACCTCAGGGGTCATATCCCGCCCGTCAATGTCCGTCCAGGCCTTGGCCTCTTGGCGCAACGCCTCCAGCTCTTCCTCCGTGAAGGCGTGGTCGGGGCTACCGTAGAGGCTTGCGTGGGCGATGACCCCCTTCAAGACCCCCCCTTCCCGGATCTTGCGCACCAGGGCCCGGGTGTCTATGCCCTCAATCCCCACTACCCCGTAGAACTCCATGAACTCCCCGATGGTCTGCTGGGCCCGGGGGTTGGAGGCCACGCGGCTGAACTCCTTGGCCACGAAGCCCCGCACCCAGGGGCGGTTGGACTGCATATCGTAAACGTTCACCCCGTAGTTGCCCTGATGGGGGTAGGTCATGACCACGATCTGCCCGTGGTAGCTTGGGTCGGTCATGATCTCCTGGTAGCCGGTCTGGGCGGTGTTGAAGACCACCTCCCCCACCGTCTTCCCCCGGGCGCCGAAGGCGTAGCCGCGGTAGACGGTGCCGTCTTCCAGGACCAAAACGGCGCGCTCCTTCACTCCCGCCATTCCCCCTCCATCCCCGCCATTCTAGCTCCCAAAGGCCCCTGGGGAAAGGTGCTTGATGACGGCGATCTCCCGGCAGTTCTCGTAAAAGGGGCAGGCGTTGCACTCGCTCCACACCTTGGGGGGAAGGGCCTCCCGGCTCGTCACCTGGTAGCCCAGGTTGCGGAAGAAGTTCACCTGGAGCGTCCAGGCGAAGACCCGGGGAAGCCCGAGGTCGCGGGCCTCCCGCTCCGCCCCGAGGACCAGCCAGCGCCCAAGGCCCTGTCCCTGCCGCGCCGGGTGGACGGCGAGGCCCCGGATCTCCGCCAGGTCCCGCCAGAGGACGTGGAGGGCCACGGTGCCCACGATGTGGCCGTCCTCGTCCTCCAGGACCTGGAAGTCGCGGATGTTCTCGTAGAGATGGCTGTGGCTCCGTACGAGCATCAAGCCCTTCTCCGCCCAGTAGCGGATGAGCCAGTAGATGGCGTCCACGTCGCTTAGACGGGCCTTCCTCAGCTCCACGCCCGCCTGGGGGCGCACCTCGGGGAGCGCCGCCGTGGGAAGCTCCAGCTCAAGCAAGGCCCACCTCCTCCTTGGCCTCCAACACCCTCGCCCGCACCGCCTCCGGGGCCGTGCCCCCGTAGGACCGGCGGCGGTGGATGGCGGTTTCCAGGCGCAAAAGGCTTAGGGCGTCCTCGGCGAAGAGGGGGTGGGCTTCCCGTAGTTCTTCCAAGGTAAGGTCCTTGAGGACCCTCCCCTCCTCCACAAGCCGCCGCACCAGCCGGCCCACCACGTGGTGGGCCTCCCGGAAGGGCAGGCCCTTTTCCGCCAGGTAGTCGGCGAGCTCCGTGGCCAGGGAAAACCCCTCTTCCGCCGCCCGCCACATCCTCTCCCGGCGCCACTTCAGGCCCGGCAGAAGGGCGGCGAGGAGCTTGAGGCTATCCCGATAGGTAGCGAGGGCGTCCAGAAGGGGCTCCTTGTCCTCCTGAAGGTCCTTGTTGTAGGCGAGGGGCAGGCCCTTCACCACGGTGGAAAGCCCCACCAAGGCCCCCAGCACCCTCCCCGCCTTGGCCCGGATGAGCTCCAGGATGTCCGGGTTCTTCTTCTGGGGCATGATGGAGGACCCCGTGGCGAAGGCATCGGGGACCTCCACGAAACCGAACTCCTCGGTGCTATAGAGGATGAGTTCCTCCGCCAAGCGGGAAAGGTGGAGCATGCCGATATTCAGGGCGGAAAGGACCTCCAGGGCGAAGTCCCGGCTCCCTACGGCGTCCAGGGAGTTGCGCATGGGGCGGTCAAAGCCGAGTTCCTGGGCCGTGAAGTGGCGGTCTATGGGAAAGCCCGTGCCCGCTAGGGCGGCGGCCCCCAAGGGGCTTTCGTTGAGGCGGGCGCGGGCGTCCCTAAGCCGGCCCGCATCCCGGGTGAGCATCTCGTAGTAGGCCAGGAACCAGTGGGAAAGGAGGATGGGCTGGGCCCGTTGCAGGTGGGTGTAGCCGGGGAGGACGAAGGGGGGCTCTAGGTGCTTCTCCGCCTCCCGCACGAGAACCCGGCGCACCTCCAAAAGGAGCGCCAAAAGCTCGTCTATGGCTGCCCGCAGGAAAAGCCTAAGGTCCGTGGCCACCTGGTCGTTGCGGCTCCGGGCGGTGTGGAGTTTGCCCCCTGGGGGGCCGATGAGCTCCATGAGGCGGGCCTCGAGGTTCATGTGCACGTCCTCCAGGTCCTCCCGCCAGGGAAAGGTGCCCACCTCAATCTCCTCCTCTATCTGGTCCAACCCCTCGAGGATGGCCTTTAGCTCCTCCTCCGAAAGGAGGCCCACCGCCTGGAGCATGCGGGCGTGGACCCGGTTCTGCCAAAGGTCCTCCCGCCAAAGGGCCCGGTCAAAGGCAAGGGAGGCGTTGAAGCGGGCGGCGAGGGCGTCCGGGCCCTCCTGGAAGCGGCCTCCCCAGGTCCTATGCGCCACGCCGCCCCTCCGCCATGGCCCGCACCCTTAGGCGCAGGGCGTTGATCTTGATGAAGCCCTCGGCATCCTTCTGGTCGTAGCCCCCCAGCTCGTCAAAGGACACCAGGTCCTTCTGGTAGAGGCTTTTCTCCGCCTTCCGCCCCACCACGTAAACGTTGCCCTTGTAGAGCTTGAGCCGGGCCACCCCGGTGACGCTTTTCGCCACGTGGTCAAAGTAGGCCTGGAGGGCCTCCCGCTCCGGGGCGTACCAGAAACCGTAGTAGACGAGCTCGGCGTACTTGGGGGAGAGCATGTCCCGCTGGTGCAGGACCTCCCGGTCCAGAGTGAGGCTTTCCACCGCCCGCCGGGCGTGGTAGAGGAGGGTGCCCCCCGGGGTCTCGTAAACCCCCCGGGACTTCATGCCTACGAAGCGGTTCTCCACCAGGTCCACCCGGCCCACCCCGTGCCGCCCCCCGATCTCGTTGAGCCTTTGCAGGAGGGCCGCCGGGGAAAGGCGCTCCCCGTTTACCGCCACGGGGTCCCCCTCAAAAAATTCCACCTCCACGTACTCGGGGGTGTCGGGGGCCTCCTCGGGGTCCACGGTCATGCGGAACATGCCCTTGGGGGGCTCGGCCCAGGGGTCCTCGAGGACCCCCCCTTCGTAGGAAATATGCAGGAGGTTGGCGTCCATGGAATAGGGCTTCTCCTGGGTCACGGGCACGGGGATGCCGTGGGCCTCGGCGTAGGCGATCATCTCCTGCCGCCCCTTAAAGCGCCATTCCCGCCAAGGGGCGATGACCCGAATGTCCGGCTTCAGGGCATAGGCAGTGAGCTCAAAGCGCACCTGGTCGTTGCCCTTCCCCGTGGCCCCGTGGGCGACGGCCTCCGCCCCCTCCTCCTCGGCGATCTTCACCAGGTACTTGGCGATGAGGGGCCGGGCGATGGAGGTGCCCAGGAGGTAGTACCCCTCGTACAGGGGAGCGGCGCGGAACATGGGGAAGACGAAGTCCCGCACGAACTCCTCCTTGAGGTCCAGGGCGATGGCCTTGGAGGCCCCGGTCCTTAGGGCTTTCTCCCTCGCCTCCTCCACCTCCTCCCCCTGGCCGATGTCCGCCGTGAAGGCGATGACCTCGGCGTTATAGGTCTCCTTCAGCCACTTGAGGATGATGCTGGTGTCCAACCCGCCGGAGTATGCCAAGACGATCTTCATGCCAGCTCCCAGTCTACCCCCGGGTGGGGGTGTGCATAAGTATACAAAACCGGGGCGCTACCGCGCCCCGATGGCTTGCAACCTAGGCTATAAGTGAATGGGCTTCTCCCACGCCGCCAAGGCGGCTTCCTTGAGGACCTCCGAAAGGGAAGGGTGGGCGTGGGGGGCGCGGCCTAGGTCCTCGGCGCTCGCCTTGAAGAAGATGGCCAAGGCGGCCTCGGCCAGGACGTCCCCCACCCGTGCCCCGATGCCGTGAACCCCCAGGATGCGGTCGGTCTTGGCGTGGGCCAGGACCTTGATGAAGCCCTCCGTCTCCCCCATGGCCCGGGCGCGGCCCGAGGCAGAGTAGGGGAACTTCCCCACCTTGTAGGGGATGCCCTTCTCCTTTAGCTCCTCCTCCGTGTAGCCCACGCCCGCCACCTCGGGGTGGGTGTAGACCACGCTGGGGATGGCCTGGTAGTCCACGTGGCCGAAGCCCTTGGCCATGTGCTCCACGGCGGCGATGCCCTCCTCGCTTGCCTTGTGGGCCAGCATGGGGCCCCGGACCACGTCCCCGATGGCGTAGATGTGGGGGATGCGGGTCCTCAGGTGCTCGTCCACGGGGATCCGGCCCCGCTCGTCCGTGGAGAGGCCGGCGTTCTCCAGGCCGAGCCCCTCGGTGTAGGGCCTGCGGCCCACGGCCAAAAGGACCCGGTCGGCCTCGAGGACCTCCCCCCCCTCCAGCTCCACCCGCGCCCCCTTGGCCCCGGGGACCACGGCGGTGACCCGCACCCCGGTCCGGATGGTAAGGCCCTCCTTCTTAAAGACCCTCTCCGCCGCCCGGGAAAGCTCGGCGTCCATGGTGGGGAGGATGCGGTCCATGTACTCCAGGATGGTGACCTCCGCCCCCAGGCGGTGCCAAACCACCCCAAGCTCCAGGCCGATGACCCCGCCCCCCACCACGATGAGGCGGCCCGGCACCTCGGGGAAGGAAAGGGCCTCGGTGGAGGTCACCACCCTCTCGTAGTCCACCTGGGCCCAAGGGGGGATGAGGGGGGCGGAGCCGGTGGCGATGAGGATGTAGCGGGCGGTTAGCTCCTCCCCCGTTTCCTCCACCAAGACCTTGCGGTCCGAAAGGAAGCGGGCCGTGCCCTGGTGGCGGGCGACGCCGTTTTTCTTGAAGAGGAACTCAATCCCCTGGGTGTTGGCCTGGACCACCTTGTCCTTGTGGGCGAGGAGGGCGGGGAGGTCTAGGCCCAAGCCCTCCACCTTGGCTCCCAGAAGGCCCTTCTTCACCTCGTAGATGCGCTCGGTGGTCTCCAGGAGGGCCTTGGAGGGGATGCACCCCACCCTAAGGCAGGTCCCCCCCAGGGCCTTCTCCTTCTCCACCACCCCCACCTTCATGCCCAGCTGGGCCGCCCGGATGGCGGCCACATACCCGCCCGGGCCCGCGCCGATAACCAGGAGGTCGTACACCTCACACCTCCAGTAGGAGCCGCACCGGGTTCTCAATGAGCTCCTTCACCCGCCGGAGGAAGGTCACCGCCTCCCGCCCGTCCACGATGCGGTGGTCGTAGGAGAGGGCCAGGTACATCATGGGCCGGACCACCACCTGGCCCTCCCGGGCCACGGGCCTCTCCTGGATGGCGTGCATGCCCAGGATGCCCACCTGGGGTGGGTTGAGGAGGGGGGTGGAGTTGAGGGAACCGTAGATGCCCCCGTTGGTGATGGTGAAGGTGCCCCCCATGAGCTCCTCGGGCTTGAGCTTCTTGGTGCGGGCCCTTTCGGCGAAGTCGGCGATCTGCCGCTCAATCTCGGCGAAGGAGAGGCGGTCGGCGTCCCGGATCACGGGCACCACCAGCCCCTCGCCCCCGCCCACGGCGATGCCGATGTCGTAGTAGCGGTGGTAGACGATGGTGTTGTCGCGGATCTCGGCGTTGAGCTCGGGGATCTCCTTGAGGGCCTGGACCACGGCCTTAACGAAGAAGCTCATGAAGCCGAGCTTCACCCCGTGCTTCTTCTGGAAGGCCTCCCCCAGCTCCTTGCGCAGGGCGATGACGGCGGACATGTCCGCCTCGTTGAAGGTGGTGAGCATGGCCGTGGTCTGCCGCGCCAAAAGGAGGCGCTCGGCGATGCGGCGGCGCAAGGGGGTCATGGGCACCGCCTCGCTCACCCGCCAGGGCTTGTCCGAGGGGGCCTGAAGGGGGGTAGGGGCAGGGCGGGTTTCGGGGACGGGGCGGGCGGGCTCGGGGGCGGGCTTCGCTTGGGCCACCTCCAGGTAACGCTCCACGTCTTCCTTCAGGATGCGCCCCCCTAGGCCCGTGCCCTCCACCGCCTCCGGGGAAACCCCCTTCTCCCTTAGGAGGCGCTCGGCGGCGGGCATGGCCAAGGGGGTTTCCCGCACCGCCTCGGCCTGGGGCGCTTCCGCCTTGGGGGCTTCCGCCCCCACACCCCTTTCCAGGAGGGCGATGGCCTCGCCCACCCGCGCCGTCTCCCCGGTCTTCCTGAGGATTTGCCTTAGGGTGCCGGCGAAGGGGGCAGGGAGTTCCAGGGTGGCCTTGTCGGTGATGAGTTCCACCAAAGGCTCGTCCTGGGCGAAGCTCTCCCCTTCCCGCTTAAGCCAAGCGCCGATTTCCACTTCCACGATGCTTTCGCCCACGGAGGGCACCTTGAGCTCTTCCACCTTTTACCTCCTCACTTGAAGGCTTCTTCCAAAAGGGCTTCCTGCTCTAGCCGGTGGACCTTGGAGGAGCCCACGGCGGGGCTTGGGGACTCGGGCCGGGCCACCACGCTCAAGGGGTGGCCGAAGATCTCCCCGCAGAAGCGGGCGGAGAGGTACCACCAGGCCCCTTGGTTGATGGGTTCCTCCTGCACGTAGACCACGGGGACCTTCTTGGGGTAGGGAGAAAGGGCCTCCTGAAGCTCCGCCTCGGGGAAGGGGTAGAGGAGTTCTAGGCGCAGGATGGCCACGTCCTCCGCCCCAAGCTCCCGCCTCTTGGCGAGAAGCTCGTAGTAGACCTTGCCCGAGGTGAGGAGAACCTTCCTCGCCCCCTTGACCCTTTCGGGGATCACCTTCTGGAAGCGGCCCTGGGCGAGCTCCTCGAGGCCCGAGACCACCTCGGGGTGGCGGAGGAGGCTTTTGGGGGTCATGACCACCAGGGGCTTGCGGATGGACCTTTTCACCTGGCGGCGGAGGAGGTGGAAGAACTGGGCGGGGGTGGTGGGGTAGGCCACCTGGAGGTTGTCCTTGGCCCCCAGTTGCAAGAAGCGCTCCAGCCGGGCCGAGGAGTGCTCGGGGCCTTGGCCCTCCAGGCCGTGGGGCAGGAGGAGCACGAGGCCGGAAAGCCGGCCCCACTTGGCCTCGGCGCTGGCCAGGAACTGGTCTATGTAGACCTGGGCCACGTTGGCGAAGTCCCCGAACTGGGCTTCCCAGAGGATGAGGCCCTCCGGGTAGTCCAGGCTGTACCCGTACTCAAACCCCAGGACCCCGGCCTCGGAAAGGGGGGAGTTGTGGATCTCCACGGGGGCCTGCCCCTCCGCCAGGTGCGCTAAGGGAATGTACTTTTCCCCCGTGCGGTAATCGTACAGGGCGGCGTGGCGCTGGGTGAAGGTGCCCCTTAGGGCGTCCTGGCCCGTGAGGCGCACCCGGTGGCCCTCCGCCGCCAGGGTGGCGAAGGCCAGGGCCTCGGCGGTGGCCCAGTCCAGGGGCCGCTTTTCCTCGACCATCTCCAGGCGGGCCTCGAGGAAACGCTTCAGCTTAGGATGGACCTGGAAGCCCTCGGGCACGGTGGCGAGCCGCACCAAAAGGTTGCGCAGGACCTCCTTCGGCACCCCGGTCTCCACCTCGGGCACCAGGTGGTCAGGCCCCCCCACGTACCCCTGCCAAAGGCCCGAAAGCCCGTGGGGCACCACGGGGCCGGGCTCGGCCTTGACCCGGGCGAACTCGCTCTCCAGCCGCTCCAGGTAGGCCCCCTCCAGGGCCTTAAGCTCCTCCTCCCGCACCACCCCCTCGGCCTGGAGCCTTTCGGCGTAGGCCTTCCAAGGCTCCGGCTTCTTGGCGATGAGGGCGTACATGGTGGGCTGGGTGAAGGTGGGCTCGTCCGTCTCGTTGTGCCCCCGGCGGCGGTAGCCCACCAGGTCCAGAACCACGTCCTTGCCGAAGCGGCTCCGGTACTCCAAGGCCAGGCGTAGGGCGAACCAGAGGGCATCCACCGCCTCGGCGTTCACGTGGAAGATGGGGGCCCCCACCATCTTGGCGATGTCCGTGGGGTAGCGGCAGGAGGTGTACTCCGAGGGGAGGGTGGTGAAGCCCAGCTGGTTGTTGGCCACCACGTGCAGGGTCCCCCCCACCCGGTAGCCGGGAAGCTGGGAGAGGTTTAGGGTTTCCTGCACGATGCCCTCGCCGATGAAGGCGGAGTCCCCGTGGACCAAAATGGCAAGGCCCCGCCGCCTCTCCCGGTCCCCGAAGCGGTCCTGCTTGGCCCGAAGCCGCCCTAGGGTCACGGGGTTCACGAACTCCAGGTGGCTTGGGTTGAAGTTCAGGGAAACGTGGACCTTGCCGTAAGGGGTTTCCTGGTCGCTGGAAAAGCCCAGGTGGTACTTCACGTCCCCGGCGTAGCCCTCGGGGAAAATCTCCTCAAACTCGCGGAAGATGCGCTCAAAGGGCTTCCCCGCCACGTGGGCCAGGACGTTGAGCCGGCCCCGGTGGGCCATGCCCAGGACCACCTCCTTAACCCCGTGCCGGGCCGCCTCCACCACCGCCTCCTTGAGGAGGGGGATGAGGCTTTCCAGGCCCTCGGCGCTGAAGGTCTTGGCCCCGAGGTACTTCCGCTGCAGGAAGGCCTCAAAGAGGCTCGCCTGCATCAGGGCTTCCAACATGCGGCGGCGCACCTCCTGGGGAGGCCTTTCCCAAGGGGCCTCTATGCGGGCGAGGAGCCACTCCCTCTCCTCGGGCTCCACGTGGGCCACCTCAAAGCCGATGGGGCCGAGGTAGGTGGCCTGAAGGCGCTCCAGGAGAGCCCCCAGGGTGGGGGCGCCGAAGAAGGGGGGAAGGGGCCGAGGAAGGTCCTGGGAGGAAAGGCCGTGGGCCTCGAGGGTGAGGGCCTTCGGCCTCGGCCTTTCCTGGCCCAAGGGGTCTATCTGGGCCGCCAGGTGCCCGAGCTCCCGGTAGGCCTGGACCAGGCGCTCCACCTTGAGGAGGAAGCCTAGGTCCACGGCCTCGGCCACGGAGACACTCGGGGCGGGGCGTTCTCGTCGGCCATCCTCCAGGGTAAGGGCGGAGAAGTAGCGCCGCCACTCCTCGGGCAGGGAAAAGGGGTCCTCCAGGTACGCCCGGTAGAGGGCCTCCAGGTAGCCTTGGCTTTCCAGCGTGAGCTCCATCCTGCCTCCTAAGGGGGTTGTATACCCCCTATCTACGCTACACCAAAAAGCGGTGTAGGTGCCCCCACCCTTTACAATGGGGCCATGGTCCTGAAGGAAAAGCGCGAAGGCGTCCTCCTCCTCACCCTAAACCGGCCAGAAAAGCTCAACGCCCTCACGGGCGCCCTCCTAGAGGAGCTCTACCAGGCCTTGGCCGAGGCCAACCAGGACCCCGGGGTGCGGGCCGTCCTCCTCACGGGGGCGGGGCGGGCCTTCTCCGCCGGGCAGGACCTCACGGAGTTTGGCGAGGAAAAGCCTGACTACGAGGCCCACCTCCGCCGCTACAACAAGGTGGTAGCGGCCATGAGCGGGCTGGAAAAGCCCCTGGTGGTGGCGGTGAACGGGCCGGCGGCGGGGGCGGGCATGAGCCTCGCCCTCTGGGGGGATGTGCGCCTCGCCGCCCCTGGGGCCACCTTCACCACCGCCTTCGTGCGCATCGGATTGGTGCCGGACTCGGGGATGAGCTTCCTCCTACCCCGTTTGGTGGGGCTTGCCAAGGCGCAGGAACTCCTCCTCCTCTCCCCCCGCCTCTCCGCGGAGGAGGCCCTGGCCCTGGGCCTGGTGCACAAGGTGGTGCCGGCGGAAAGGCTTATGGAGGAGGCTTTGGCCCTGGCCCAAACCCTCGCCCAAGGCCCCACCCGGGCCTATGTCCTCACGCGGAAGCTCCTTTTGGAAACCTACCGGCTTTCCCTGGAGGAGGCCTTGGGCCTCGAGGCCATCCTCCAGGGCGAGGCGGGCCGCACCCTGGACCACGAGGAGGGGGTGCGGGCCTTCCGGGAAAAGCGCCCGCCCCGCTTCCAGGGCCGATGATCCGCTACCTCAAAGGCCTCGTCCTGAAGAAGGAGGAAGGGGGCTTCCTCCTCCTGGTGGGCGGGGTGGGGTTTTTCCTCCAGGCCCCGGGCCCCTTCCTGGCAAGCCTCAAGGAGGGCCAGGAGGTGGCGGTCCATACCCACCTGCAGCTCAAGGAGGAGGGGCTTGCCCTTTACGCCTTCCCCGACGAGGAAAGCCTCGCGCTCTTTGAACTCCTCCTCTCCGTAAGCGGGGTGGGGCCCAAGGTGGCCCTCTCCCTCCTCTCCGCCCTCACCCCCAAGCTCCTGGCCCGGGCCCTGGCGGAAGGGGACCTCAGGCTTCTCACCTCGGCAAGCGGCGTGGGGCGGAAACTGGCCGAGCGCCTGGCCCTGGAGCTCAAGGGCAAGCTTCCCCCCCACCTCCTCACCGGGGAGAAGGTGGCCAGCGAGGCGGCGGAGGAAGCCGTCCTGGCCCTCGCCGCCTTGGGCTTCAAGGAAGGGCAGGCCCGAGGCGTGGTCCTGGACCTCCTCGCCCGAAACCCCAAGGCCAAGGCCCAGGAGCTCATCAAGGAGGCCCTGAAGCGGTTACGCTAGCGCCTGTCCCAGGGGTTAGGAAGAGGGCGGAAGCCTCCCCTTCTTACTCATACCGAAGGGCCTCCACGGGATCCAACCTGGCTGCCCGCCAAGCGGGATAAAGCCCAAAGAAGACCCCCACCACCACGGCAAAAAAGAAGGCAACAACGATGCTTGTAGGGGAAAAGACGGGGGTTACCGAGATAGCTTGGCCCACAAACCGAGCCATTAAAAGGCCCACGGCCACACCTAAAAGCCCCCCACCCACGCTTAAAACCACAGACTCCGCCAAAAACTGACCCAGAATGTCCTGAGGCCTTGCCCCCAGGGCCTTGCGTACTCCGATCTCCCGGGTCCGCTCGGTAACGGAAACCAGCATGATGTTCATGATGCCGATGCCCCCCACCAGGAGGCTGATGCCTGCCACCCCTCCTAGGAAAAGGGTCATGGCCCTGGTAGTTTGGTTCACACTCTCCAAAGCATCTTGCTGGTTGGTGACGGAGAAATCGTAGCTTTGGGGATCCCATAGGCCATGCCGCTGCGCCAGGAACTGGGTAAGGTGCTCCTGAAGGTCCTTAAGGCGGTCGCGGTCAGCACCTTGGAGGTAGATGGTGTTCACCTTAGCCCCCCCCGCCTCCGGACGGGAAAGGCGCTGCAGATAGGTGGAAAGGGGGACATAGACCTGGTAATTGGTACTTACGAAGCCTTGGTCGCCCTTATCTGGCAACACCCCCACCACGGTGAAGGGAATGCCGGCAATGCGCAGGCGCTGGCCTAAAGGATCCTCTCCGCCGAAAAGGTCCTGGGCGATGCCGTAACCGATCACCGCCACCCGTCGCCGGGCCTCCACGTCTTCCCAAGTGAAGAAGCCACCCCTGTCAGGCTCTGCGTTGCGGACTTGGGCAAAGTCGGGCCAGGTACCCACCACCGTGGCCCGGAGGTTTTGGGCCCCGTACTTTAGCTGGAAGTTGGCCTGGGCCACAGGGGCCACCCCCACCACCTCCCCGGCAAAGGCCTCCTGAATGGCGTAGGCGTCGGCAAGGGGGAGGGTAGCAGGTCCGCCCCCACGCACCAAGCCTCCCCCTGGCCCCCTTCCCCCTTGGGCAGGACCTACGGTGAGGAGGTTGGTGCCCAGACCCTCTAGCAAGCGGGTAACCCGCTGGGTGGTCCCCTGGCCCACCATGGTAAGGGCCACCACTGCTGCCACCCCGATCACCACTCCCAAGGCGGTAAGGGCAGAGCGCAGGGGATTGGCAGCGATAGCCCGCCACGCCACACGGGCCATCTCCGAAAGGGAAAGTCCTACCCGGCCTGCAACCACCTCCTGGGGATCATCCCGCCTCATTCCTCACCTCCTCTCGTCCGCCACGATCTCGCCATCTCGTACCCGGATCACCCTCGTTGTCTTCTCCGCCACCGAAGGCTCGTGGGTGACCACGATAACCGTGGTACCCTCCCGGTTTAGCTCCTGAAAAAGGACAAGGATCTCCTCCCCCGTCTTGGTGTCCAACGCCCCCGTGGGCTCGTCGGCAAGGAGAAGGGGGGGCTTGAGGGCTAGGGCCCGGGCGATGGCTACCCGCTGCCGTTGCCCACCGGAGAGCTGGTTGGGAAAGTTGTGGGCTTTTTCCAAAAGTCCCACCCGCTCTAGAAGTTCCAAAGCCCTACGTCTCCTCTCCTTAGGAGAGAAGCCAGCGTAGGTCAAGGGTACCTCTACGTTCTCCAAAGCAGTAAGCCGGGGGAGTAGGAAAAAAGCCTGAAAGACAAAACCTAAAAAACGATTGCGCAGGTAGGCTCGCTCCCCTTCGGAAAGGTTTTGGGTAGGCTTACCTAGGAGGCGGTACTCTCCCTCGGTGGGCCGGTCCAGGAGGCCCAAGATGTGGAGGAGGGTGCTCTTGCCGCTCCCCGAAGGCCCCATGATGGCGAGCATCTCCCCAGCCTCCACTTGCAAGTCCACCCCCTTAAGAGCGGGGAAAACTTCCTCCCCCATCTGGTAAACCTTCCTCACCGCCCTAAGCTCCAGAAGCACGCCTACCTCCCAGGCCCCATAAGGGGCAATGGCTCCGGAGGCCGTTGCTGCTGGCTATTGGAACCCGTAGCCCCTCTCCTGGAGAGGATCACCTGGTCCCCTTCCTTTAGTCCCTCGAGGACCGCAACCCGGGTGTTGTCCTCAAGACCCAAAGTCACGGGCACCCTTTCGGTAGAGCCATCGGGAAGGAGACGGGTGACATAGGCCCCACCCTGCCCCCGTTCCACTGCCCGTTTGGGAATGACCAAGACGTCCTTAGCCTCCCGCACCACGATCTCCCCATCAGCGCTCATCCCCGAGCGGAAGCGGGGATCCGGAGCAAGGCTTACAGCAACCTTAAAAACGGGGATGTTGTTCACCGTTTCCCCTTGGGGGCTAATGGCTTCCACCCTCCCTTGGAACGTCTGACCTGGGAGACCCTCGAGGCTCACCCTCACCGGAAGACCTACCTTGACCTGGGCGATCTCCGTTTCATCCACTTCCAGAACCAAGCGGTAGCGCGAAGAATCGCCCAACGTGAGGAGGGTAGAGGTGGGTCCCACCTGGACCCCCGGACTTGCCGCCACGGAGAGGACCACCCCGCTAAAGGGTGCCCGCACACGGGTCCTGTTCAGATTGCTTTGGGCTTCCGCCACGGCCAAGCGCGCCTGGACTAAGGCCGCCTCCTGGATGCGGAGGTCCTCCCGCAGCTGGGCTTCCCGCAGGGCCAAGGCTTCCTGCTGTGCCCTGACGCTCACCTCGGCGTTTTCCAGGGAACGCCTGGCGCTTGCATAGGCCGCCTCCGCTTCCAGAAGGGCCTGTTGGCTTGCGCCTCCGGCCTGGTAGAGGAGACGGGTAGCCTCCAGGTTCCTCTGGGCGGTGGACAGGCTCGCCTGGGCGTTGGCGTAGGCCACCTCGGCGCTCTTCAGGGAAGCCTTGAGGGAAGCAAGGGCACTTTCCCCTTGCGCCCGAGTGTTGGCAAGAGCGGCCTCGACCTTGGCCAGATCGGCCTGGGCCTCCTCCAGGGCCTGCCGGAAAGAAGTGGGATCCAGCTCAGCCAGGACCTGGCCCTTCTCCACCCAGGTACCTTCCTCCACCACGGAACGAAGGAGGCCCTGCACCTCGGGGCGCACGTCCAAGGTTTGCCAAGGGGCGAGACTCCCCGAACCCGAAACCGTCACCCGCACCTCCCCCCGGACCACGGTGTAGACCTCGGGGGCCTCCACTACCTGGGCCACCCGCTTGGGGCGCAAGAGAAAGTAGCCCCCTACCCCAAGTCCGAGGAGGACTAGAAGGAGAAACCAACGCCTCATGGTCCCACCTCCAAAAGCCCGGTAAGATCCTGCCCTGCCGCCACGCTTAAGGCGGCCAAAGCCTTCCAGTAGGCGTTTTGGGCCACCAACAGGTTGTAGCGGGCCTGGGCCAGATTCACCTCCTCCTGCTCCAACTCCACGCGGCTGATGGTCCCAGCCTGGAATGCCTTGCGGGCCACCTCCAGGGTCCTCTCCTGGTTGGCGAGGTTTTCCCGGGCGGTGAGCACCTGGCCCCAAGCGGCTTGGGCCTGGGCATAGGCTGCTTCCAGGGCGGAAAGCGCTTGAGCTCTGGCGTTCTCCAAAGCTTTTTGGGCGTTATCCCGGCTGGCCTTGGCCTTTTCCAGGGTGAGGCGGGGGGTATAGTCGTTGTCGGAAAGGCGCACCTGGAGCTCAGCCAGTTCCAGGGCCTGCCGAGCCTGGACCAGACTCGGAAGCCTTTCCTCAAGCCCCTCCCGCAAAGCGGCCAGGTCCACCCCTAGGGCCTTGGGCTGGGGCAGGGGGGCAAGCTGCGGCTCCCTCGGCAAGGAAGATCCCAAGGCTGCCTCTAGGGCCTTAAGGAGGGCAGGGCCCTGGGCCTCGGCGTTCTTCAGGGCGATTTCCGCCGACCTCAAGGCGGTTTCCGCTTTGGCCACGTCCAGTTCGGTGGCGTTGCCCGCTTGGCGGCGGGCCCGGGCAATCTGCAGGTTACGCTCGGCCAAGGCGCGGTTGGCTTGGAGCACCCCCTCGTTGGCCTGGGCCTCCAGAAGGGCGGTGTAGGCCGAAAGGAAGCTTTGCAGGAGGCTCAGGCGGCTTGCCCCCACCTGCGCTTCCGCTAGGACCAGGGCTTGCCGGGCCTGGGTAAGGGGAAGAACCAGGGTGCTCGGGTCCGCCTCCAGGGCCTTGAGTTCTGTTAAGGCGCTTTCCCGGGCCAAGAGGGCGTTCTGGTACGAGGGGTTTTGCTTCAGGGCTTGCTGTAAGGCCTCTTGGAAGCTCAGGTTCCCTTGGGCAAGGGCCAAGGTTGCCGTAAAAAGAAACGCTAGGGTTCGCCTCACCGTTCACCTCCCACGAGATCCTGCCCCATGGCATCCCATAAGGCGTAGTAGGCCTGGAGGAGAGCGGCCTTGGCCCCCTCCAGGGTGCGGCGGGCCTGCAGGAGGCCCACCTCGGCCTGCATAACTTCCAGGACGGTACCCGTCCCCGCCTCGAGGCGCTTTTGCGCCACCGCCAAGGAGTTCTCCGCCCCCGCCAGGGCCTTGGCTGCAACCTCCACCTGGGCTTGGGCCTGGAGAAGGGCTTGGTACTTGGCGCGGAGGTCCAATTCCGCCGCCCTTCTTGCACTTTCCAGGGCCAAGCGAGCTTGGGCCAAGGCCTTTTCCTGAAGGGCGACTCCCGCATCCTGGACGGGGCTTAAGAGGGGAATACCCGCCTGCACCTGGAAAGCCACCCCCCCATTTCCGCCCGTGCCTAGGACGGTGTACTGAGCCCCGTAGTTTAAAACCCCCGTCTTCAGATTAAGCCCGAGGCTTAGGGCGGCATTACCCTCTTGGGCCGTGAGGCTTACGGAAACCTCTGGCCATGCCCGCTCCCGCCGGGCTTGAGCCAGGGCCTCCTCCGCCTCCTCCAGGGCAAGCCTGGCCTTTTGCACATCGGGCCGCTCCTCCAGGAAGGTCAAAACCCTTTCCAGGGAGAGGGTTTCTTGGGGCAAGGGGGGCAAGGCCTCCACCGCCACCGCCCGACCCAAGGTGGCCTGGAGCCGGGCCTGGGCCAGGCTGAGGGCCAGTTGCGCCCGCAGGGCCTCCGCCTGAGCCTCCGCCAGATTACCCTCCGCATCCAGGAGATCCTGGAAGGTGGCCTGGCCCTTCTCCCGCTGGTCCCGCACTGCCTTGAGCTGGGCCTCCCGCCAAGCCAGGCGCTTTTGCGCCAAGGCCTGGTCCAAAGCAGCCAGGTAGGTGTCCAGGTACTGGGAAAGGGCTGTCTGGAAGAGGAGGTTTCCCTGGGAGAGGAGGTCCAAAAGGGCCTTCTTGTAGGTGATTTCTGCTCCCCTAAGGTTATCCTGGGCCTGCCCCCAGGGCAGGGCCATGCTTCCCCCTAGGCCCAGGGCCAGGCTTTCCTGCCCCAAAAGGCTTCGGCTATAGTTCCCTTGAGGCGTAAGGGTAGGGGCAAGGCCCTTTTGGGCGGCCTCCCAGGTGGCCTCGGCCTGGGCCCTTTGCAGGAGGAGGGCTTGGTAGCTTGGGCTTTCCCGCACCCAGGTCTTAAGGTCCATCCCCTGGGCCAGGGCGGGAAGGAAAAGGAGGAAAACACTCCATATCCTTGGCATCCCAAGCCCAAACTAGCGTCCTGAGGTTAGTCCGCAGTTAGGGAGAGGACCAACCGGGCCCGGAGGCCCGAAGGGGTATTGGGAAGGAGTTCCAGCCTCCCCCCGTGGGCCTCCGCCACCTTTTGGGCCACGGAAAGGCCCAGGCCCTCCCCGGGGGCCCTCGAGGCCCTAAAAAAGGGGCGGCCTGCCTCCTTCAGGGCCTCCTCCGGCATCCCCGGGCCCTGGTCCACCACCCCCAGGAAGGCCTCCTTCCCCGCCACCTCCAAGACCACCCGCACCCCCTTCCCCTCCCCGTGGAGGAGGGCGTTTTGCAAGAGGTTCCTCAGGGCCTGGGCGAGGAGGAGGGGGTTGCCCCGGTAGGGCAGGCTTTCCGGCCCCTCGTAGGGCACGCCGAAGGCCTCCGCCTCTTCCCGCGCCAGAGCGGCCAGGTCCAGCCCCACCCGCTCTACCCGCCCTTCCCGGGCGAGGATGAGCAGGGCCTCCACCAGGCGCTTCATGCGGAGAAGCTCCTCCTTGACCGCGGGGAGGACCTCCTCTTGGGAAAGGTAGCCCTTCTCCGCCGCCTCCACCTGGGCGAGGGCGGCGGCCACGGGGGTCCTGAGCTCGTGGGCGGCGTCCCGGGTGAAGCGCCTTTCCCGGTCCAGGAAGGCCTCGAGGCGCTCCAGCATGTGGTTGAAGGCCTCGGCCAAAGCCTTAAGCTCCCCCCCGCCCTCGGGGACCACCCGCAGGGAGAGGTCCTGGGAATCCGCCACCCGCCTTGCCACCCCCGTGAGCCGGGCCAGGGGCCTCAGGGCAGCCCCCGCCAGGCCCCCCGCCAGCAGGGCGAAAAGGAGGGTAAGGAGCCCCCCCACCCCGAAAAGGGCCAGGCGGAAGCGGCTTAGGGCGAAGGCAGCCCCCGGGTCGTAGCGGGCCACCGCGAGGGTCCCCCCTGGGACCTCCAGGACCAGAACCCGCCAACCCTCCCGCCAGTAGGCTCCTGGGGGAAGCTCGGGGAGATCGGGGAAGTTGGCGCTCGCTTGCCGGGCTTCCCCTTGCACCAGGCGGAAGGCGAACTCCCCCCTTGGGGGCCGCCGGCCCTCCGCCAGGGCCTGGACGTAGAAGAGGAGGGACTGGTCCAAATCCGCCTCCACCAGGCGCTTAAAGGCCAGGTAGCTCAGGGCCCCCTGGAAGAGAAGGGCAAGCCCGATGGCCAGGGCGAAGAAGAGGGCAAGCCGGGTCCTAAGGCTCATCCCCAAGCCGGTACCCCCCGGGCACGGTGCGCACCACCCCAGGGTAGAGCTTCTGCCGCAGGTAGTGCACGTAGACCTTTACCGCCCCCACCTTTTCCCCATCCCCAAACACCCTCTCCGCCACCTCCTCCGGGGAGAAGACCCGGCTCGGATGGAGGAGGAAAAGCTCCAAAAGGGCGAACTCCTTCAGGGATAGGTCCACCCGCCTGCCCTCCCAAAAGACCGCCCGCCCCGCCAGGTCCACCTCCAAGCCCCCCAGGCGCACCCGGCTTTCCTTCACCTCGGAAACCCGGCGCAACAGGGCCCGCACCCGGGCGAGGAGCTCCTCTAGGTGGAAGGGCTTCACCAGGTAATCGTCCCCCCCTAGATCCAGGCCCTGGATGCGGTCCCCTAAGGCATCCCGGGCGGTGAGGAAGAGAATGGGCCCCTTGTAGCCCGCCTCCCGCACCTCCTCCGCAAAGCGGAAGCCCCCATCGGGGTCCTCGGGCAGGCGCACGTCCAGAACCATGAGGTCGGGCTCCAGTTCCAAGAAGGCCCCCCGGGCCTCCTCGAGGCCCCTGGCCCAACGCACCCCATACCCCTGGGCGGCCAAGGCCCCCGCCACCGCCCGGCCCAGGTGGGGCTCGTCCTCCAAGAGGAGCACCTGCACGCCCCCAGTATGGCCCAAAGGGGTTAGCCGGGGGTTACCCCGCAAGGCCGGGCCCCGAAGGTTAACGCCCGCCTAACCGCCCACTCCTACCCTTTAGGGCATGGGCCGGTACGGGGCCAGGTGGGAAGGGGTCTTGGGAAGCTTCTTAGAGGTGCAACTGGAAGCCCCCTGGTTCCTTAGGGAAAGGGCCTTTACGGCCATCCTCAGGGAGGTGCGCCGCCTGGAAGGGATCTTCAGCCGCCACCGGGAAAGCGAACTCACCCTTTTGGTGCGCCAGGGCGGGGGCAGGCCCAGCCCCGAGATGCGGGAGGTCCTCCTCCTGGCCCACCATCTCCAAGAGGCCACAGGGGGCGCCTTCCACCCCGCCCCCCGCCACGGGGGCGAGGCCCTGCGCTTCCTGGGCGAGGCGGTGGAGGTCCTCGCCCCCTTAGACCTGGACGGCCTCGCCAAGGGCTACATCGCCGACAAGGCGGCGGAGGCGGCCCTGAAAGCGGGGGCCCGGGCGGCCTTGGTGAACCTGGGCGGGGACCTGGCCCGCCGGGGGAGAGGGGAAGCGGTGGTCCTGGTGGAAGACCCCTTAGGCCCCGACAACGCCCCGCCCGCTTTCCGCCTCCCCCTCGCCCAAGGCGGGGTGGCCACAAGCGGCGTGCGCCACAAGGGGGCCCACCTCCTGGACCCCCGCACGGGGAGGCCCGCCTCCGGGCTCCAGGCCACGGTCCTGGCCCCCTCCGCTTGCCTGGCGGACGGGCTTGCCAAGGCCCTTTTCGTCCTGGGACGGGAGGCTTTCCCGGTCCTCGCCCGCTTCCAGGCCCGAGGGGTGCTCCTCACCGGGGAAGGCCCCGTAACCGGCCCAGAGGGAGGGAAGGATGCTCAAGCGCTACTATAGCCGGAGGAGCTTTTTCAGGCGGGTTTTGGGTGGGGTTTTGGCCTTAGGGATGGTCCGGGCCCAGGGGAAGCCCTGGCCTCAAGGGATGGAGCTTCGGGTGAGCTTCGCCTACGAGGGCGGGGGCTTCCGCTACCGCGCCCCCTACGTGGCGGTGTACGTGGAGGACGAGCGGGGCCACCTGGTGCGCACCCTGGGGCTTTTCCTGATGCCCGGCAAGGGGGAGAGGTGGTGGAACGAGCTTCGGCGCTACTTTGCCCTGGGCGACCCCGCCCGCATGCGCACCCTCTCCGGCCCCACCCGTCCCCCGGGGCGCTACACCCTGGCCTGGGACGGGAAGGACGAGGGGGGCCGCACCGTGGCCCAGGGAACCTACTCCATCTGCGTGGAGTACGCCCGGGAGCACGGGCCCTACGAGCTTTTCCGGGAGAAGGTGGAGCTCGCCGACAAGCCTTTCCAGCAAACCTACCCCCTCAACGGGGAACTGAGGGAGGTGCGCCTTGACTACGGCCGGAAGGCCTAGAAGCGGGGCGAACCCCTTACGGGCCCGGCTTTACGCCTGGGCCCGGACCCTCCACCTCTACCTTTCCCTCCTGGCCTTCCTCTCCATCCTCTTCTTCGCCGTGACCGGCCTCACCCTGAACCACCCCGAGTGGTTCGGGGAAGGGCGGGTGCAAAAGGCTTCCGGCACCCTCCCCCACGCCCCCTACCTCCAAGGGGAAGGCGTGGACTGGCTCCTTTTGGCCGAGGACCTGAGGGCCTTGGGGCTTAGGGGGCGGGTGGCGGACCACGGGGAAAGCGGGGGGATGGCCTGGCTTTCCTTCCGGGCCCCCGGCTACGGGGCCGATGCCCAGGTGGACCTGAAGACCGGCGCCTACACCCTAAGCGTCACGGAAGCCGGCCTGGTGGCGGCTCTAAACGACCTCCACAAGGGGCGGGACACCCCGGGGGCCTGGCGGTGGGTCCTGGACCTTTCCGCCCTCTTCCTGGCCCTGGTGAGCCTGACCGGCCTTCTCCTGAGCCTTTTCTTCCGCAAGACCCGGAAGGCGGCCCTCCTCACCCTCCTTTTGGGCCTCCTCCTCTTTGGGGGCCTGGCCCTTTGGGCGGCCCTATAGCTCGTCCAAGGCCTCCCTGGGGGTACGGCGCACGCCCAGGTACCCCCCTTCCCTCAAAACCAAGGACAAAAGGGCTTCCAAGGGGCCTTCCAGGGCCAGGAGGTTCTCTCCCCGCAAAACCCGAAGCCCCTCGGGAAGGGCGGCCTCGAGGCCATAGGGAAAGAGGGCCAAGGCCTCCCCTTGGGGCAGCCCTTCCCCCCGGTCCAGGTAGAGCCCCGTGGGCTCCAAATAGCCCAGGAAGCGGGTGCGGTTGGCCTCGCGGCGGAAGGCCTGGAGGGCCTTGGGGCTTTCCGCCCCCTGCCAGAGGAGGAGGTCCGCCTCCGCCGCCAGCCCTACCAGGCTATACACGGCCAAAAACCCCTCCCGCTCCTGCCAGCGGGCGAGCAGGGCGGCGAACTCCTCCTTGAGGTGCTCCTGGTGCTCCGCCTCCAGGCGGCGGAACTCGGGGAGGAGGCGGAAGAGGGCGAAGCCCCATACCATCTAGCCCACCTCCAGGTAGCGGGCGAGGGCCTCCTCCGGGAGGTACCTGCCCACGTAGAAGGGCCCGAACTCGCCAAAGCGGGCGGAAACCTCGTCAAAGCGCATCTCGTAGACGATCTTCTTGAACTGGATGGGGTCCTCGCTGAAGAGGTCCACGCCCCACTCCCAGTCGTCCAAGCCCTGGGCCCCGCTGATCACCTGCATCACCTTCCCCTGGTACTTCCTCCCCGTCTCCCCGTGGGCCTTCATGAGGGAAGCCCTTTCCCGGGCGGGGAGCATGTACCAGTTGTCCTGCCCCTGGCGGCGCTTGTTCATGGGGTAGAAGCAGACGTAGCCCCCCTTGGGCACCCTAGGGGTGAGGCGGGGCTTGACGTAGGGGGCCTCGGGGTCCAGGGGGCCGGTCTGGCTCCCCAGCTCCACCACGGAGTAAAAGCCGTAGGCGGGGCGGAGGTAGCGGGCAAAGCGGCTTTTGTTTAAGCGTTCCTCCACGGCCAAAAGGGCGTCCAGGCTCTCCCTTAGGTTTAGGAAAAGGAGGTCCGCCTTGGCGGTCACCACCTGGTAGACGCCGTAACTGCCCTTCCCCTCGGCCTCCACCGCCCTCCACTCGGCGAGGATGGCCTTTAGCTCCTCCCAGGCGGCGAGCCGCTCCTCCTGGGGTGCGCCCAGCCAGGCCCCAAAGTCCAGGTGGCGGAAATCGTGCAGGACGTGCCAGCCCTCGAGGGTAAAGGTGGGCTCGGGTACGTGGCCTTCCATGCCTCCCACTATACCCACGCTGGCCTCGGGAAACCTCGGGTAGCATGGAGGCATGCGGCTGGAGTTTCTGGAAAACGGGCCCATCCGCCTCGAGGGGGCCCGCTTCCGGATACGCCTGGGGGAGAAGGAAGAGGTTTTGGAAAAGCCCCGGATCTTCCTCTGCCGCTGCGGGGGCTCGGCCAACAAGCCCTTCTGCGACGGCACCCACAAGCGGATCGGCTTCCAGGCGGAAGGCGGGGTCCTGGAGGTGGAAGGGGACTGACCCGCTGGTCAACCGCGGGGGCAAGGGGTAGACTGCCTCTTGCCATGGGCGAGATGCGCTACCGGAAACTGGGCAAGTGGGGCCTGAAGGTGTCCGAGATCTCCCTGGGGGCTTGGGTGACCTTCGGGGACGTGGTCAAGGACAAGGAGACGATCCGGGAGATTGTGAAAATCGCCTATGAAGGCGGGGTAAACTTCTTTGACAACGCCGACGTCTACGCCCGGGGCCTGGCGGAGGAGATCATGGGGGAGGTGCTCCAGGAGTTCCCCCGGCACACCCTGGTCCTCTCCACCAAGGCCTACTGGCCCATGTCCGAGGACCCCAACGACCGCGGCCTAAGCCGCAAGCACCTCCTGGAGAGCATCACCAAAAGCCTCAAGCGGCTGAAGACCGACTACATGGACCTCTTCTTCGCCCACCGCTACGACCCCGAGGTGCCCATGGAGGAGATCGTCTACGCCATGCACACCATCGTGGAGAAGGGCTACGCCCTCTACTGGGGCACCTCCGAGTGGCCCGCAGCCCGCATCGCCGAGGCGGTGGCTTTCGCCAAGGAAAACGGCCTCCACCCGCCCATCGTGGAACAGCCCCAGTACTCCATGCTCTACCGGGAGCGGGTGGAAGGCGAGATTCTGCCCGAGGCCGAGCGGTTTGGCCTGGGCCTGGTGGTTTGGAGCCCCTTGGCCCAGGGGATGCTCACGGGCAAGTACGACGAGGGCATTCCCGAGGGTAGCCGCTTCGCCCGCTACGACCAGTTCCGGGAACGCTACCTGACGGAGGAGAACCGCAAGAAGGTGCTGAAGCTCAAGGCCGTGGCGGAAGAGCTCGGCCTCACCCGTACCCAGCTGGCCCTGGCCTGGGTGCTCCGGCTTCCCGGCATCTCCAGCGCCATCACCGGGGCTACCCGGCCCGAGCAGATCCGAGAAAGCCTGGGGGCGGCCGGGGTGGACCTGCCCCAAGAGGCCTTGGAGCGGATAGAGGCCATCCTGAAGGGCGAGGCTTAGATGGCGGGCTTCGCCGCCTTCCGCCTCCTCTGGGCGGGCCAGGCCCTGGCCTTGGTGGGCCGGGAGATGACCTGGTTCGCCCTCACCCTTTTCGCCTACCAGAAGACGGGCCTCGCCACCACGCTCTCCCTCTTGGGCTTCTTCCACTTCCTGCCCCTCATCCTCCTCTCCCCCCTGGCGGGGGCCCTGGTGGACCGGTATCCCCGGAAATGGGCCATGCTGGCCTCGGACCTGGCGGGGGGGGTGGCCACGGGGGCTCTCCTCCTCCTAGCCCTTCTGGGCCGCCTCGAGGTCTGGCACCTTTACCTGGCCTCCGCCTTCACCGGGGCCCTATCCAGCCTGCACTGGCCCGCCCTCTCCGCCGCCCTTTCCGCCCTGTTGGACAAGAAGGACTACGCCCGGGCCAGCGGCATGATGAGCCTGGCGGAGTCCCTGGCCGGGGTGGGGGCCCCGGTCCTGGCGGCGGCCCTCCTCAAGCCCCTGGGCCTCCAGGGCATCTTCGCCTTGGACCTTCTGGGCACCGCCACGGCGGTGGCCACCCTCCTCCTCGTGCCCATCCCCAACCCCAAACCCCAGGCCCAGGAAAAGACCTCCCTCCTGGGAGAGGCCCTCTTTGGCTTCCGCTTCATCCTGCAAAGGCCGCCCCTCCTCGGCCTCCAGCTCATGTTCTTCGGCGTCAACTTCCTCACCACCCTGGCGGCCACGGTAATGCCCGCCATGGTCCTGGCCAAAACGGGGCTTTCCGAGAGCGCCCTGGCCCTGGTGCGCTCCGCCTCGGGCCTGGGCGGGGTGGCGGGAGGGCTTTTCCTCTCCCTCTGGGGCGGCCCCAAGCGGCGCGTCCACGGGGTCTTCCTGGGCATGGCCTTCTCCAGCCTGGCCCTGGCCCTCATGGGGGCGGTGGAGGGGCCTTGGGCCTGGGCGGCCCTGGCCTTCCTGGAGGCGTTTTTTATCCCTCTCCTCAACGGCTCCAACCAGGCCATCTGGCAAGCCAAGGTGCCCCTTGAGGTCCAGGGCAAGGTCTTCGCCGCCCGGCGCATGATCGCCTGGTTGGCCACCCCCTTGGCCATGCTCCTTTCCGGGCCCCTGGCCGACCGGGTCTTCGGGCCCCGCTGGGGGCAGGGGGAGGGGATCGCCCTGATGCTCCTCCTCTTCGGAGGGCTTGGGGTCTTCTGGGGGCTTTCGGGCTACCTTTTCCGAGCGGTGCGGGAGGCGGAAACCCTCCTCCCCGACGCCAAGGCGGACTAAACTTTCCCCATGGACAGGCTGGAAGCCCTAAAGCGCCTCCTGCCCGGCAAGGTGGACACCTCCCCCTCGGAGAGGCGGCGCCACGGCAAGGACGAGGGCTACCCGGGGGAAGGGGAGGTCCTGGCCGTGGTCTACCCGGAAGGGGTAGAGGACGTGCAAAAAGCCCTCGCCTGGGCCCGGGAAACGGGGGTGGCGGTCATCCCCTTCGGGGCGGGGACGAGCCTGGAAGGGGCGCTTCTCCCCGTGGGCGAGGCCATCAGCCTGGACCTGTCCCGGATGAACCGGGTCCTCGAGGTCCGGCTCGAGGACTTCCTGGCCGTGGTGGAGCCCGGCCTCACCCGCAAGGCCCTGAACGAGGCCCTCAAGGGCACGGGCCTCTTCTTCCCCGTGGACCCCGGGGCCGACGCCACCCTGGGGGGGATGGCCGCCACCAACGCCAGCGGCACCACCACGGTGCGCTACGGGGGGATGCGGGCCAACGTCCTGGCCCTCCAGGTGGTCCTGGCGAGCGGCGAGGTCCTGGAGCTCGGGCGGGGGGTGCGCAAGACGAGCGCCGGCTACGACCTAAAGGACCTCTTCATCGGCTCCGAGGGGACCTTGGGGGTCATCACCCGCCTGACCCTGCGCCTCCACCCCCTGCCCGAGCACGTGCACACCCTAAGGGTCTTCTTCCCCGGGGTGGAGGAGGCGGCGGAGGCCAGCTACCGGGTGATGGCCACGGGCCTCCCCGTGGCCCGGTTGGAGCTTTTGGACGAGCTCGCCTTAAGGGCGCTCAACCGGTACCTGGGGGCGGGCTTCCCCGAACGCCCGGCCCTCTTTGTGGAGTTCCACTCCTCCACCAAGGAGGCCCTCGAGGCGGAAAGCGCCCTGGCCCTAAGCCTCATGGAGGAGGCCGGGGCCCTGGAGGTGGAGGCCGCCAAGACGGAGGAGGAGCGGAAGAAGCAGTGGGAGGCCCGCCACCAGGCCTACTGGGCCCTGGTCCACCTCTTTCCCGGCCACCGCTTCATGATCACCGACACCGCCGTCCCCCTCTCCCGCCTTCCCGAGATGGTGCGCTTCGCCCAGGGGCTCCTGGAGGAAATGGGCCTTGTCGGGAACATCCTGGGCCATGTGGGGGACGGGAACTTCCACACTCTGGTCCCCGTGCTCCCCGAGGACTACGGCAAGGCGGAGGCCTATGCGGAAAGGCTGGTGCATAAAGCCCTGGAACTGGGGGGCACCTGCACCGCCGAGCACGGGGTGGGCCTGCGGAAGCGGAAGTACCTCCCCCTAGAGCACGGCCCCGCCCTGGACTGGATGCGAAAGCTCAAGGCCCTCTTGGACCCCCAGGGCCTCCTGAACCCGGGCAAGGTGGTTTAGACTTCCCCTATGGTCCAGATGCGCCGCTACCGCCTAAAAGAGGGGGCCAAGGAAGCCTTCCAAAAGGTCTTTCTAGAGACCATCGTCCCCTTGCGCCAGGCCTTGGGCTTTGAAATCCTTGGGGCCTACTGGCTTTCCGAGCGGGACTTCCTCTGGTTTGTGGCCCACGAGAACTTTGCCCAAGCGGAGGAGGCCTACTACAGCCACCCCGAGAGGCAGAAGGTGAACCCCCAGGCCTTCCTGGAGGAAGTGGAAACCCAGTTCGTGGAACGCCTCCTGTAGCCCCCGCCACCCCCCTCTCGCCTCCCTTGGGTAGGCTTAGGGGGATGGAAGTCTTTCACCTGGTCCTGCGCAACCTCCTCTCCCGCCCCGTGCGGAGCCTCCTCACCTTGCTTGGGGTCCTCATCGCCACCGCCAGCATGGTCCTCTTCCTCTCCTTTGGCGAAGGCTTAAGGCGCTCTCTTTTCCAAGAGCTTTCCCGGGTAGGCCCCGCCATCCAGGTGGTGCCGGAAGGGGCCGAGGGCCTTAGCTTTAGCACCTACCCGGAAATCACCCCCGCCCAGGTCCAAGCCCTGGAAAGGGCGGCCAAGGCCCTAGGGGCGGAGGTGGTGCCCACCCTTTTCCTCGTCCGCGGAGGGTTTGACCCCCAGACGAGCTTCTTCTTCCAAGGCCTTCCCCAAGGGGTGGGCCCCGACCGCCTGTACCCGGGGCTAAAGGCCAAGGAGGGCCGGCTCACCCCCTCGGAAGGGGGGGCCGTGGTGGGGGCCAAGCTGGCCAAACGGGCCGGGCTTAGCCTGGGAAGCCCCTTGCGCCTCTCCCCCAAGGTGACGCTTAGGGTGGAGGGCATTCTGGAGGAGAGCGGAGGGCTAGCGGATAACCTCATCTTCGCCCCTCTCGCTGCCCTCCAGGCCGTCTTGGGCACGGAAAACGTGGGCGCCCTCCTCGTGGCCCTGCGCCCGGGGCAGAGGGCGGAGGAGGTAGCCCGGGCGCTGGAGCGGGCGGTGCCCGGCCTCAAAGCCCAGACCACGGGCGAGGTGATGCGCTTCGCCGAGCGGGCCCTCAGGATCAGCGACCTGGTGCGCTTTGGCATCAGCCTGGTGGCCCTGGTGGTGGGCGGCCTCCTGGTGGCCAACACGGTGATGATGTCCGTCTACGAGCGCACCCGGGAGTTTGGGGTCATGCGGGCCCTGGGGGCCAAACGGGGCTTTATCTTCCGTTTGGTGGTCCTGGAAGCCCTCCTCCTGGCCCTCCTAGGGGGCATAGGGGGGCTCGCCCTGGGGGGTATGGTTTCCCAGGCCATCAACCTCTACACCCTAAGCGAGGTGGGCCTCGCCCTTTCCGCCGTGACGCCCAGGCTCTCCCTCTTCGCCCTCCTGGTGGCCTTGGGCTTGGGGCTTTTGGCCGGGCTTCTGCCCGCCCACCACGCAAGCCGCATCCCCGTGGTGGAAGCCCTGGGGAGGGTGTGATGCTGAGGGCCGAGAACCTGACCAAGCGCTACCAGCAAGGGGAGAAGGAGGTGGTGGGCCTCCAGGGTTTCACCTACGCCTTTCCCCCTGGGGCCACGGCGGTGGTGGGGCCCTCGGGAAGCGGCAAGACCACCCTTTTAAACCTCCTCGCCGGGCTGGACCTGCCCACGGAGGGCGGGGTCTACCTGGGGGAAACCCCCCTCCACCGCCTCTCCGAGGACGAGCGGGCGGGCATGCGCCTCAAGCACATGGGTTTCGTCTTCCAGCAGTGGAACCTCATCCCCACCCTCACCGCCTGGGAAAACGTGGCCTTTCCCCTCCTCCTGGCAGGCTGGCCCCCCGCAAGGAGGCGGGCCCGGGCCCTGGAGCTTCTGGAGAAGGTGGGGCTTGGGGAGCGGTCCCACCACCTGCCAAGCCGCCTCTCCGGGGGGGAGCAGCAGAGGGTGGCCCTGGCCCGGGCCCTGGCCCTGGACCCCCCCATCCTCTTCGCCGACGAGCCCACGGGCAACCTGGACGCCGAGGCCAAGGAGGAGGTGGCAGCCCTCCTCTTCCAGGCGGGGCAGGCCCGCACCCTAATCCTGGTGACCCACGACCTGGAGCTCGCCGCCCGGGCAGAGCGGATCCTCCACCTGAAGGGGGGCAGGCTTTGGCGGGAAGAGGTACCCGAGAAGGCGCCCTAGACCGGGACACTTGGCCTAGGGCCCTTGTGGCAAAATACCCCCCATGGGCAAGCGCATGGTGGTGGTGGGCGGGGTGGCGGGGGGTGCTTCCGCCGCCGCCAAGGCCAAGCGGGAAAACCCGGACCTCGAGGTGGTGGTCTACGAAAAATCCGGCTTCGTCTCCTACGGGGCCTGCGGCCTGCCCTACGTGCTCTCCGGGGAAATCCCTAGCCTAGAACGGCTCATCGCCCGCACCCCGGAGGAGTTCCGCAAGCAGGGCATTGGGGTCCACCCCCACCACGAGGTGGTGGACATCAACCCGGAAGAGCGGGTCCTCACGGTGTTTGACCACGGGGAAGGGCGCACCTTCCAGGACCGCTACGATTACCTGGTCCTGGCCACGGGGGCGAGGCCCACCCTCCCCCCCATCCCGGGGACGGAACAGGCGGGGGTCTACACCCTACGGAGCATGGAAGACGGGGAAAGGCTCCTCAGGGCCCTGGAGGGGGCCCGGCGGGCCGCCATCCTGGGGGCGGGGTACATCGGGCTGGAGGTGGCGGAGGCTTTCCGCAAACGGGGCCTCGAGGTCACCCTCCTGGAGGCCAAGGACCGCCCCTTGCCCCACTGGGACGAGGAGGTAGGGACCCTTCTAAGGGGGGAGCTGGAACGCCACGGGGTGGAGGTCTGGACCGGGGTGCGGGTCCTGGCCCTGAGGGGCTCGGGCCGGGTGGAGGCGGTGGAGACCTCCGAGGGGGTGGTGCCGGCGGACCTGGTCCTCATCGCCACGGGGGTAAGGCCCAACACCGAACTGGCCCAGGCCATGGGGGTGGCCCTCGGGCCCACGGGGGCCATCGCCACCGACGAAAGGATGCGCACCAACCTGGAAGGGGTTTTCGCCGCCGGGGACGTGGCGGAAAGCTTCCACCGGGTGCTTGGGCGCCCCTACTGGCTCCCCTTGGGGGATGTGGCCAACAAGCATGGCCGCACGGCGGGCAGCGTCATCGCCGGCAAGGAGGCCCGCTTCCACGGGGTGGTGGGCACGGCCATCTTCAAAGCCTTCCGTCTGGCGGTGGCCACCACCGGGCTTTCCTGGGAAGCTGCCCTAAGGGAGGGATACCGGGCCAAAAAGGCCTTCATCCAAAGCCGGGACGGGGCCCACTACTACCCGGGAAGTGCCCCCCTTTGGGTGGAGCTGGTCTACGAGGAGGGCACGGACCGGCTCCTTGGCGGGGCGGTGGTGGCCCACGGCCACGGGGCGCTACGGGTGGACGTCCTCGCCGCCCTCCTCCACCGCAGGGGCACCCTGGAGGACCTCCTGGCCCTGGACCTGGCCTACGCCCCGCCCTATAGCCCCGTCTGGGACCCCCTCCTCATCGCCGCCCAGCAGGCCCGCTAGCGGTGTAGAAAAGGGCGGCTCACACCAAAGCCCCGTGTGGGCCTCCAGGCCTTACACACTACACCGAAACGCCTCCAGGCTCCAGACTGGCCCTTGGAGGTGGAAGCGTGGAACCCCTCAGCATGCTGACCCCCGAGATGCGGGAAGAGGCGGAGGCCCTCCGGCGGGAGTGGGAGACGAACCCTCGGTGGAAGGGCGTGAAGCGGGACTACCGCCCCGAGGACGTGGTGCGCCTTAGGCCCAGTATCCCCATAGAGTACACCCTGGCCAAGCGGGGAGCGGAAAAGCTCTGGCGGCTCCTCCACGAGCGCCCTTACGTGCACACCTTCGGCGCCTACACCGGGGCCATGGCGGTGCAGATGGTGCGGGCGGGCCTCGAGGCCATCTACCTCTCCGGCTGGCAGGTAGCGGCGGACGCCAACCTGGCCTGGCAGACCTACCCCGACCAGTCCCTCTACCCCTACAACTCCGTGCCCCAAATCGTGAAGCGCATCAACAACGCCCTCATGCGGGCCGACCAGATTGAGCGCTCCGAGGGCAAGGTGACCCGGGACTGGTACGTGCCCATCGTGGCCGACGCCGAGGCCGGCTTTGGCGGCGCCCTCAACGTCTTTGAGCTCACCAAGGCCATGATTGAGGCGGGGGCTGCCGGCATCCACTACGAGGACCAGCTGGCCTCGGAAAAGAAGTGCGGCCACCTGGGGGGCAAGGTCCTGGTGCCCACCTCCCAGCACATCCGCACCCTGCAGGCGGCCCGCCTGGCGGCGGACGTCATGGGGGTGCCCACGGTGATCATCGCCCGCACCGACGCCGAGGCCGCCACCCTCATCACCAGCGACATTGACGAGCGGGACCGGCCCTTTATCCTCACGGACGAGCGCACCCCCGAGGGCTTCTACCGCGTGAAAAACGGGATTGAAGCGGGCATCGCCCGGGCGCTGGCCTACGCCCCCTACGCCGACGTCATCTGGATGGAGACCTCCAAGCCCGACCTGGAAGAGGCCCGCAGGTTCGCCGAAGCGGTGAAGCGGGAGTTCCCCGACAAGCTCCTCGCCTACAACCTCTCCCCCTCCTTCAACTGGAAGAAGTTCCTGGACGACGAGACCATCGCCAAGTTCAACCGGGAACTGGGGGAGATGGGGTACAAGTTCCAGTTCATCACCCTGGCCGGCTGGCACACCGTGAACTACTACACCTGGGAGCTGGCCAAGGGGTACAAGGCCCGGGGCATGCCCGCCTTCGTGGAGCTCCAGCAGAAGGAGTTCCTGGCCCAGGCCCAAGGCTTCACCGCCGTGAAGCACCAGCGGGAGGTGGGGGCCGGCTACTTTGACGAGGTGGTCCTGGCCCTGACCCAGGGGCAGGCCTCCACCCTGGCCCTCAAGGGCTCCACGGAGGAGGCCCAGTTCAACGAGCCGGTCCACTGAAGAGGCCTTCCCCCAGCCGCCCCCTTGGTGGGGCGGCTTTTGCTTGTAGAAAACAAAGACACCAAGTTAAGATAGTGTAGACACTATGGCCGAAGCGCCTACACTCTGGCTCCGCTACCTGGAGGAACTGAGGCCCCACCTTCGGGGCCGGGACCACCGGGGCAAGCGGGGTTCCTTGCGCTGGCTGGAAGCCCTCATGAGCGAACGGGGCGGCCGCGCCGGTACCGTGCGCAACATCCTCTACAAGGACCTGGGAAGCCCCGAGGAGAAGGAGCGCCTCTACGGGGTCATCGCCGACCTCTACCGGGAAGCGGGCCTAACCCCTCCACCCCCGCCGGCGGAGCTCTTTTTGGAAAGCGCCCGCAAGGCCCTGGGCCGGGACAAGCGGCGCATCTTCCGCCGCTTCCTCAAGGAGCTGGAGGCGGGAGGCAGGCCGCAGATGGTGGTGGTGGGGGGGCCGGCCACGGGCAAGGGGGTGCTCCTCTCCGCCCTGGCCCGGGCCCTTTCCGCCCTGCCAGGCCGGGAGCCCGTGCTCCTCAACCTGGGGGGCGAGCTGGCCCAGGCCCTGGTGCCCTTGGCGGAAAACCTAGGGGTAGGAGAGGAGGTGCGGGGGCTTTTGGCCCAGCTTTCCCCCACCCAGCCCTACATCCTCCAAGGGGCCTTGGCCCAAGAGGTCCTGACCCTCCTGGCGCGGGCCTTAAACGGGAAGGGCCGCCCGCTTTTGTTGCGGGCCGAGGCCGAAGGCACCCTAGAGGGCCTCCCCCTAAGGGGCCCAGACGGGAGCAAGCGGAGCCTGGGGGCTTGGCTGGAACCTTTCCTCAAAGCCCTGCAGATCCCCTACCTGGCCGCCCTTTCCGAGCCGCCCCCCACCCTCCCCTACCAGCCCCTTTCCCCCCCGAGCCGGGAGGAAGCCAGGCGCTTCGTGCGGGAGAGGCTTCCCCACCTGCCCCCGGAGCGCCTCGAGGCCCTGGTAAACCAGGCGGGCCGGAACTTCGGGGAGCTTTCCCGGCTCGTCCTCTTAGAGGCGGCCAAACACGACCCCAAGACGCCCATCCACGACGACCCCACCCTAAGGCCCCTCCTCCAGGCCCTCGCCGCCTTCAGCCCCGAGGCCGACCCCGCCTTCCCCTTAGAGCTCCTGGAAAGGGCCCTGGGCCGCCCCTTGGAAAGGCTTTCCCAGGCGGAACGGGCCCTTTTGGACTGGGTGGGGGAAGGGCTGGTGCGCCCCTCCTTGCGCACCCTCCTCCCCGAGGAGGCGCCCAAGGAACTCCACCGCCTGGCCTTGGGATATTTTCCCAAGGAAAACCTCTTCCGGAAGCTCTACCACGCCCACAAGGCAGGGGAGCGCCGGATACTTTTGGACTTGCTTCAAGAGGATCCCGCCCGCCTCGCCCTCCTCCCGGGCCTCTGGCAGGAGGCCCAAACCTGGCCCAAGGAGGACCTGGAAGCCCTGGCGGCGGTGGTGGTGCGCTACCGGGCGGTCCTAGGCCAGTACGCCCACCCCGAGGCGGAAGAGGCCCTCAGGGTCCTCTCCCAGGCGGACAACCCCACCCTGCGCACCTGGGCCCGCATCAAGGGAGCGGAGGCCAAGGCGGACGCCGCCCTTTACCGGGAGGCGGAGGAGCTTCTTCCGCCCAAGGAGGATCTCCTCCACCTGGACGAAACCGCCCAGGCGGAGGGCCTTTTGGTGATGGCGGCGGTGGAGCGCTGGAAAGGGGATTACGAAAGGGCGGCCGTGCTCGTGGAGGAGGCGGAGGCCTTGCCCGTGGCCCCCTTTCTCCGGGACCGGGTGCAGCTCTGGCGGGGCCTGGTGGCCAAGGACCTGGGCCGCTACGAGGAGGCCCTGGCCGCCTTGGCCCAGGTGGGGCACGACCCCCTTCTCCTGGGCCGGGCCCGGTACCAGATGGGGGACCTCCTCATGCGCTTGGGCCGCCTCGAGGCGGAGGCCCGCATGGGGGAAGGGCTTCGGCTTTTGGAGGAGGCGGGAGCCCCCAAGGACGAGGTGGCCCGGGTGCGGGCCCGTTACGCTACCCTCCTGCGGCGCCTCGGCCGCTACGGCGAGGCCGAGGCCGTCATCCAAAAAGCCCTGGCGGAGGCGGAGGACCCCTTCACCCGGGCCCGGGTGGAAAGCGAGGCGGGGATCCTCGAGGCCGCCCGGGGCCGGGCCTTTGAGGCCCTGGGCTACCTCAGGCGGGCCGAAGCCTACTTCCGCACCACCCGGGAAAGGCCCAAGGAGGCCCGCTACCGGCACCTGCGCACCCTTTTCCGCCTGGGGGCAGCCTACCTCCTCCTGGAAGCGGGCCAACCCTACCGGGCACCTTTCCTAGGGGGGCTTTCCGCCCCCACCGCCTTGCGGCTCCTAAAGGACCTCCTTCAGGAAATCCCCGAGGAGGCCACGGACCGCTACACCGCCCTGCGCCTGGACACGGCAAGCCTCCTGGCCCTTCTCCTTCCTCCTGAGGAAGGCGCTCCCCTACTCAAGCCCTTCTTAGCCCTGGAAAACCCCTACCTCCGCGCCCAGGCCCGCCTGGGCTACGCCGAGGCCTTGGCCCGGGGCGGGGGCTATGGGGAGGCCCTGGCCCAGATCGTGGCCCTTCCCCCCTTGGAGGACCCCGGCCTTTTGGCCCAGGCCCGGGCGGTGGAGGTCCTGGCCCTCCTGGGCTTGGGGGAAAAGGAGGCGGCCTGGCAGAAGCTGGAAGAGGTCCGCCAGGGGCGGCTACCCGAGCCCTTCCGCTTCCAGCTAGGCCGCGCCCTGGGCCGCTTCTGCCCGGAGTTGGAGGCCCGCCTGTCCCCAGGCCCCTGGGCCCTGCCCGAGGCCCTGGGCTTCCACCTGGCAAATCCCGACTAATTCACTATACTTTTGGAGGCGAAGGGGCTATACTCTTACTGCGAACGGGTCGCAGTAAGGGTACGGCCCGGCCTTAGGAGGCAAAAGCATGAACCATCTGGAAATCCGCGACCTCTGGGCTTCCGTTAACGGCGAGACCATCCTCAAAGGCGTGAACCTGGTGGTCCCCAAAGGGGAGGTGCACGCCCTCATGGGCCCCAACGGGGCGGGCAAGAGCACCCTGGGCAAGATCCTGGCCGGGGACCCCGAGTACACCGTGGAGAAGGGGGATATCCTCCTGGACGGGGAGAGCATCCTGGAGTTTTCCCCCGATGAAAGGGCCCGCAAGGGGCTTTTCCTGGCCTTCCAGTACCCCGTGGAGGTGCCTGGGGTCACCATCGCCAACTTCCTGCGCCTCGCCCTCCAGGCCAGGCTCGGCCGGGAGGTGGGGGTGGCGGAGTTCTGGACCAAGGTGAAGAAGGCCCTGGAGCTTCTGGACTGGGACGAAAGCTACCTCTCCCGCTACCTCAACGAGGGCTTCTCGGGCGGGGAGAAGAAGCGGAACGAGATCCTGCAGCTTCTGGTCCTGGAACCCACCTACGCCGTCTTGGACGAGACCGACTCCGGGCTGGACATAGACGCCCTCAAGGTGGTGGCCCGGGGCGTGAACGCCATGCGGGGGCCCAACTTCGGGGCCCTGGTCATCACCCACTACCAGCGCCTCCTCAACTACATCGTCCCCGACCGGGTCCACGTGATGATGGACGGCCGGGTGGTGGCGGAAGGCGGCCCCGAGCTGGCCCTTGAGCTGGAGGCCAAGGGCTACGAGTGGCTGCGGGAGCGGGTAAAGGAGGGCGCATGAGCGAGGTTGACCTTAAAACCCTGGGCGAAGAGTACAAGTACCACTTCATTGACGAGGTAAAGCCGGTCTACGTGGCCGAGCGGGGGCTCAGCCGCCGGGTCATTGAGGCCATCAGCTACCACAAGGGCGAGCCCGAGTGGATGCTTAAGTTCCGCCTGCGGGCTCTGGAGATCTTCCAGAAGAAGCCCATGCCCACCTGGGGCCCGGACCTTTCCGGCCTGGACTTGGACAACCTCGTCTACTATGTGAAGCCCGCTGAGGTGCGGGACGCAAAGAGCTGGGAGGAAATCCCGGAGGAGATCCGCAGGACCTACGAGCGCCTGGGCATTCCCGAGGCGGAGCGGAAGGTCCTGGCCGGGGTGGGGGCCCAGTACGACTCGGAGATGGTCTACCACCGGGTGCGGGAGGAGCTGGAGCGGCAGGGGGTCATCTTCGTGGCCATTGAGGAGGGGATGAAGAAGTACGAGGACCTCTTCAAGGAGTACTTCGCCAAGGTGGTCCCCCCCGAGGACAACAAGTTCGCCGCCCTGAACTCCGCCGCCTGGTCCGGGGGCTCCTTCGTCTACGTGCCCCCGGGGGTCAAGGTGGAGCTCCCCTTGCAAGCCTACTTCCGGGTGAACACCCCCGAGTTCGGCCAGTTTGAGCGCACCCTCATCATCGTGGACGAGGGGGCGGAGGTGCACTACATTGAGGGCTGCACCGCCCCCATGTACTCCACGGAAAGCCTCCACACCGGGGTCATTGAGATCGTGGTGAAGCGGGGGGCCCGGAGCCGCTACACCACCATCCAGAACTGGTCCACCAACATGTACAACCTGGTGACCCAGCGGGCCCTGGTCTACGGGGATGCCTTCCACGAGTGGCTGGACGGCAACCTGGGCTCCAAGGTCACCATGAAGTACCCCTCCAGCTACCTCCTGGAGCCGGGCGCCCGCACGGAGATCCTCTCCATCGCCTTCGCCAAGACGGGGCAGCACCAGGACACCGGGGCCAAAATCCTCCTGGGCGCCCCCCACACCTCGGGCACCATCGTCTCCAAGAGCATCTCCAAGGGCGAGGGCCGGGCGAGCTACCGGGGCCTCGTGAAGGTGCTGGAAGGGGCCAAGCACGCCAAGGCCAACGTGGAGTGCGACGCCCTCCTCATTGACCCGGAAAGCCGCACGGACACCTACCCCTACATTGAGATTGAGGAGGACTCCGCCCACGTGGGCCACGAGGCCACGGTGTCCAAGATCAACGACGAGCAGATCTTCTACCTGCAGACCCGCGGCCTCAAGGAGGACGAGGCGGCGGCCCTCATCGTGCGGGGCTTCATTGAGCCCATCGCTAAGGAGCTTCCCTTGGAGTACGCCGTGGAGCTCAACCGGCTCATTGAGCTGGAGATGGAGGGCTCCGTCGGCTAAGGGCCAACCGTGTCTTGGGAAGGGGCCAAGGGCCTCTTCCTTTTTGAGGAGGCAAGATGCAGGTACTGGACAAGACGCAGGTGGAGGCCATCTCTCAGGCGCTAGGCGAACCCGCCTGGCTCTTGGAGAGGCGGCTAAAGGCCCTCGAGGCCTTCGCCCACCTCCCCTACCCCAACAAGAAGGACGAGAACTGGCGCTACACCGACCTTTCCGAGGCCCCCTTGGAGCAGGAAGTGGAGGCGCCCAAGGGCCAAACGCTTTCCCGGGATGCGCTTCCTGAGCTGGTGAAGCGCCGCTTGGAGAAGACGGACGTCTCCGGCTTTTTGGTCTTCGTGGGGCCCGACCTGGTCTACGCCGAGGTGCCCGAGGAGCTAAAGGCCAAGGGGCTCGTCTTCACCTCCTTGGCCGAGGCCCTGAAGACCCACCCCGCCAAAGTGGAGGGCGCCCTCTTCCAAGGGGTCTACACCGAGGACAAGTTCGCCGCCCAAAACAGCGCCTTCTTCACCCACGGGGCCTTCCTCTACGTGCCGGCAGGCCTCGAGGTGGAAAAGCCCTTGGGGGTCTTCAAGGTGCTCTTGGAAGGGGGCAAGGCCTCCGCCGGGCGGAGCCTCCTCGTCCTGGAGGACAACGCCAAGGCCGCCTACATTGAGGAGTACCTCTCCCCCGACCTCCCCGCCACCCTGCACCTTTCCGCCACGGAGATGGTCCTCCGCCCCGGGGCCCGGCTCCGCCACGCCCACATCCAGACCTTCGGGGAAGGCCTCTGGCACTTCCACCGCCAGCGGGCCCTCCTGGAGCGGGATGCCGGGCTTAACGACCTGGTGGTGAACCTGGGGGGCGCTTACGCCCGGAGCGAGGTGGCTTCCGAACTCCTAGGCCCCGGCGCCGAAAGCGAGATGCTCGGCCTCTACTTCGGCCACGGGCGGCAGCACTTTGACCACTACACCCTGCAGCACCACGTGGAGCACCACACCCGAAGCGACCTCCTCTACAAGGGGGCGGTGAAGGACGAGGCCCGGGCGGTCTTCTCCGGCCTCATCAAGCTAGAACGGGGGGCGCAGAAGACGGACGCCTACCAGGCCAACCGCAACCTCATCCTTTCCCCCACGGCCCGGGTGGACTCCATTCCCCAGCTGGAAATCGGGGCCAACGACGTGCGGTGCACCCACGGGAGCACCACCGCCCCCGTGGACGAGATGCAGCTTTTCTACCTCCAGTCCCGGGGCCTGCCCCGCACCCTGGCCCAGGAGCTTTTGGTGAAGGCCCACCTGGCGGACGTCCTCACCCGCATCCCCTTGAAGGCCCTTCGGGCCCACCTCGAGGCGGTGATTGAGGAGAAGGTAAGGCTCTAAAAGCCCCTTCGGGCCGGGCACCCTTGGTGCCCGGCCTTCCCTTATCCTTAAGGCTATGTGGACGCCCGTGGCTAAACTAGGTGAGTTTCAAAACGGACGCCTGGTCCTTCGGCGCCCTGAGCACAAAAAGCCCATTCTCCTCCTCTACACCGGGGAAGAGGTCTTCGCCCTGGAGGACGTCTGCACCCACGACGACGGCCCCCTGCACGAGGGGGAGGTGGAGGAGGGGGCCATCGTCTGCCCCCGGCACGGGGCCCGCTTTGACCTGAGGACAGGCCGGCAGACCCTCCCCGCCCCAAAGCCCATCAAGGTCTTCCCCGCCCGCATTGAGGGGGATACCGTCTTCCTAGACCTTTAGGCCCCAAGGGGACGTCCGTCCTTGACGAAAGAGGGACGGGCGGATTAGGGTAGAAATACCCACCCCACCTGGGGTGGGGGGAGGTAGAGGATGCTGAAGCTCAAGGTGGAAGGCATGAGCTGCAACCACTGCGTGATGGCCGTCAAGAAAGCCCTCTTAAAGGTGCCGGGCGTGGAGAGGGCCGAGGTATCCCTGGAAAAGGGCGAGGCCTGGGTAGAAGGGAAGGCGGAGGTGGAGGCCCTCATCCGGGCGGTGGAGGAGGAGGGCTACAAGGCCTCCCCCCTGGCGTAGCCGTGAAAGGCCACCTCCACCTGGACCCCAGGGTGCGGGAAGAGGCCAAAAAGCGCCTCCTCTCCGCCAAGGGCCACCTCGAGGGCATCCTCCGCATGCTGGAAGACCCCCATGTCTACTGCGTGGACGTCCTGAAGCAACTCAAGGCGGTGGAGGGGGCCTTGGACCGGGTAGGGGAGATGGTCCTAAGAGCCCACCTCCGGGACCACGTGGCCACGGCCCACGAGCGGGGGGATGTGGAGGAAATCGTGGAAGAACTCATGGAGGCCCTAAAATACCGCTAAACCCTAAAGGAGGTTTGCCTATGCGGTTTTACCCACTGCTTCTAACCCTAATCCTGGGCCTGGGCCTGGCCCAACACGCCCACACAAGCCCCCAGGCATCGCCGGAAAGGAGTTTCCTTTCCGCCATGATCGCCCACCACGAGGGGGCCTTGGAGATGGCCCGTTACGCCCTAGAAAGGGGCAAGGACCCAGCGGTAAAGGCCTGGGCCCAGGCCATCCTGAGGGACCAGGCCCAGGAGATCACCCAGATGCGCACCTGGCTGGTGAGCCTGGGCGGCTTGGACCCGGAGGCCCACGGGGCCATGCAAAAGGAGATGGCCGCCATGCTGGCCCAACTGAAGGCGGCCCCGGACCCCGACCGGGCCTTCGTGGAGCTCATGCTCCTCCACCACAAGGGGGCGGTGGAGATGGCCCTCGAGGCCCTCACCACGGCCAAGGACCGCCGCGTGCTGGACCTGGCCCGGGACATCATCCTGGCCCAAGCCCAGGAGATGCACGCCTTTAGGCTATGGCTCTTGAAGTAAAGGTAGGCGTCAAGGGAATGACCTGCGCCGCCTGTGTGGCCCGGGTGGAGCGGGCCTTAAAGCGGGCGGAAGGCGTGGTGGAGGCCCGGGTCAACCTCACCACCGAGGAGGCCTTCCTGCGCCTCCAGGAAGGGGTGGACCTCAAAGAGGTGCTCAAACGGGTGGAGGAAGCGGGCTACGAACCGGTGGTGGCCCGCGCCGAGATACCCGTGAAGGGGATGACCTGCGCCGCCTGTGTGGCCCGGGTGGAGCGGGCCATAGGGAAGCTTCCCGGAATCCTTTCGGTAAGCGTTAACCTGGCCACGGAAAAGGCCTTCGTGGAATATCTTCCGGATACGGTGAGCCTTTCCCGCATCCGCCAGGCCATCCGCGAGGCGGGGTACGAGCCCTTGGCGGTGGAGGAGGAGAGGAAGGAAGAGGGCGCCACCTACCGCAAAGACCTCCTCCTTGCCCTGCCCTTCGCCCTCCTCACCCTCCTCCTGGCCATGGGCCCCATGCTCCTCCCCCTCCCCCACCTCCCTCCCCTCCTCCAGGCCCTTACCGCCCTTCCCGTGCTCTACGCTGGAAGGCGCTTCTTCCGCCAAGCCCTCGCCGAGGTCCGCCACCGGGCCCTGGGCATGAGCGCCCTGGTGGCCTTGGGCGCAGGGAGCGCCTACCTCTACTCCTTTTTGGTCCTCCTCTTCCCCGGGCTTTTCCCGGAGGAGGCCCGCCACCTCTACTTTGAGGCGGGGGCGGTGATCCTGGCCCTGATCCTTTTGGGCAAACACCTGGAGGAGGGGGCCAAGGGGAAGGCTTCGGAGGCCATAAGGCGGCTCCTCGCCCTAAGGCCCAAGACCGCCCGGGTCCTCCAGGAGGGGGAGGAGAAGGAAATCCCCGCCGAGGCCCTCATCCCCGGGGACCTGGTGCGGGTTCTGCCTGGGGAGCGCATCCCGGCGGACGGGGTGGTGGTGGAGGGCAAGAGCCACGTGGACGAGTCCATGCTCACCGGGGAGCCCATCCCTAGGGCCAAGGGGCCGGGGGACGAGGTGGTGGGGGGCACCGTGAACGGGGAAGGCCTTCTCCTGGTACGGGTCACCCGGGTAGGGGAGGCCACGCTCCTCGCCCAGATGGCCCGCATGGTGGAGGAGGCCCAGGCCCACAAGCCCAAGGTGCAGGAGGTGGCGGACCGCATCGCCGCCGTCTTCGTGCCCGCGGTCCTGGGGGTAGCCCTTCTTACCTTCCTCCTTTGGCTCGCCTCCGGTTCCCTCTCCCACGCCTTCGTGGCCACCTTGTCCGTCCTCCTCATCGCCTGCCCCTGCGCCATGGGCCTCGCCACCCCGGCGGCCATCGCCGTGGCCACGGGGCGGGCGGCGCAACTGGGCATCCTCTTCCGCAAGGGGACAGCCCTCGAGGCCCTGGCCCGGGCGGACACCCTCCTCCTGGACAAGACGGGTACCCTCACCCTGGGCCGCCCCACCCTCACGGAGGTCCGGCCCTTCGGCCTCTCCCCCGAGGAGGCCCTCCGCCTGGCCGCCGCCTTGGAAAGGGGGAGCGAGCACCCCATCGCCAAGGCGGTGCTGGAGGCGGCCAAGGGGCTTGCCCTGCCGGAGGCCGAGGCGGTGCGGGCCCTCCCGGGGGAAGGGGTGGAGGGGGTGGTGGAGGGAAGGCGGCTTTTCTTGGGCGGCCCCGCCCTCCTCGCCCGCCTGGGGGTGACGCTTCCCCAAGAGGCCCTGGGCCTTGCGGAAGGGGGCTATACCCCCCTTTACCTCACGGACGGAAAGACCTGCCTCGCCGCCTTCGCCGTCTTTGACCCGCCCAGGCCCGAGGCCAAACAGGCGGTGGCCGCCCTCAAGGGCTTAGGGCTTCGGGTGATCCTCCTCACCGGGGACCACGAGGCCCCCGCCCGGAGGGTGGCCGAGGCCTTGGGGATAGAGGAGGTTCTCGCCGGGGTGCGGCCCGAAGGAAAGGTGGAGGCGGTGAGGCGCCACCAGGCGGAGGGGCGGCGGGTGGTCCTCGTGGGGGACGGCATCAACGACGCCGCCGCCTTGGCCCAGGCGGACGTGGGCATCGCCATGGGCACGGGGACGGACATCGCCCTCGAGGCCGGGGACGTGGTCCTCCTCAAGCCCGACCTCCTCCTGGTGGCGGGAGCCATCCTGCTTGCCCGGAAGGCCTTGCGCATCATCTACCTCAACTTCTTTTGGGCCTACGCCTACAACGTCCTCTTAATCCCCGTGGCGGCGGGCGCCCTTTACCCCTTCCTGGGCCTTCTCCTCAACCCCATGCTGGCGGCCGGGGCCATGAGCCTCTCCAGCCTCTTCGTCCTCACCAACTCCCTGCGGCTTAGGGGCTTCCGCCCCCCAGCCTTTACCGCAACTTAACCGGCTAGGGCTAGCGTGATAAGGGGAGGTGATGCGTATGTGGTGGTGCGGCCACGGCTGGTATCTAGGTTGGTGGGGTCCGGTGCTCAGCCTGCTCTGGTTTGCGCTCTTGGGCCTTTTCGTCTACTGGCTGGTCCGGACCCTTGCCCCGGAAAGGCGGGACCGGGCCCTGGAGGCGCTAAGGGAGCGCTACGCCCGGGGGGAGATTGACAAGGAAACCTTTGAGCGCATGAAGCGCGACCTGGCATGAAGGTACTCCTGGTGGACGACGACCCGGCCCTCCTGGAGGTCCTCGGGGCCTACCTGCGGGAGGCCGGGTTTGACGTCCTCTTGGCCGAGGATGGGGAAAAGGCTTTGGCGCTCTACCCCATGGCGGACCTGGTCATCCTGGACCTCATGCTCCCCCGCCTCCACGGCTTCCAGGTGGCGGAGATTCTCCGCCGGGAAAGGCCCGATCTGCCCCTCCTCATGCTCACCGCCCGGGGTGAGGAGGAGGACAAGGTCCGAGGCCTGGAACTGGGGGCGGACGATTACGTGGTGAAGCCCTTTAGCCCCAAGGAGGTGGTGGCCCGGGTCAAGGCGCTGCTCCGCCGGGTGGGGCTTAAAGAAGAGCTTCGCTATGGTCCCCTCCTCCTCCTTCCCAAGGCCCGCCAAGCCTATTTGGATGGCAAACCCCTGGCCCTTTCCCGGTTAGAATTTGACCTCCTCCTTACCCTGGCCCAGCATCCGGGGATGGTCTTTAGCCGCGAGCGCCTCCTGGAAAAGGTCTGGGGGCCCAGCTTCCCTGGGGTGGACCGGGTGGTGGACGTCCATGTGGCCGCCCTGCGCAAGAAGCTAGGGGACGACCCCGACCATCCCCGCTTTATTGAAACCGTTCGGGGCGTGGGGTACCGCTTCCGGGAGGATGCCGGGGATGCGCCTTTTCCTTAAGCTTTTCCTAAGCCACCTTCTGGTGGCCCTTCTCGCCCTCCTTCTCCTCTTCGGCCTCACCGAAGCCCTTGCCCCCCACTTCTACCGGGGGCATGTGGAGCGCATGTACCATGCCCTGGCCATGATGGGGGGAAGCATGATGGGGGAGGTCCTTCGCCGCGACCTGGAGGAGGGCTTGCGCACCACCCTCACCGCCGCCTTGCTGGCCTCCCTCCCCTTGGCCGTCTTGGGGGCCGCCCTCACCGCTTCCTTCGCCAGCCTCCGCTTCTCCCGCACCGCCCGCCTCCTGGCGGAGGGAAGCCGGCGCATGGCCCAAGGGGAGTACGGCGTCCGCCTCCCCCTTTTAGAGCAGGACGAGCTCGGCGAGTTGGCCCTCCACTTCAACCGCCTGGCCGAGGCCCTGGAAAAGGTGGAGAAGACCCGGGTGGAACTTATCAGCACCGTGGCCCACGAACTCCGCACCCCCCTTTCCGCCCTTCAGGCCTACGCCGAGGCCCTGGCCGACGGGGTGATGCGCCCGGAAAAGGCCGCCGAGGGTATCGGCCGCGAGGTGAGGGCCATGGCCCGCCTGGTCCAGGACCTGGCCTGGGTCTCCCAGGTGGAGGCGAGGGCGGTGCCCATCTACCCCAAGCCCCTCTCCCCCGAGGCCTTGCTGCGGGAAGCGGCGGAACGCTTTTACCCTGCTTTCCAGGCCAAGGGCGTGGCCCTCCGGATCCTGTCCGCCGAAGCCCTCCCCCAGGTCTGGGCGGACCCCGAGCGGGTCCTTCAAGTGCTCGCTAACCTTCTCTCCAACGCCCTGCGCCACACCCCCGAAGGGGGAGAAGTGCGGTTAGGGGCGGAGATGGGGGAGCGGGTAGTGGTTTTTAGCGTGGAGGACACCGGACCCGGTATCCCCCAAGAACACCTCCCCCGCATCTTTGAGCGCTTCTATCGCATAGACTCCTCGCGTAGCCGTCGGGATGGGGGCACAGGGGTGGGGCTCACCATCGCCAAGGGGCTGGTGGAGGCCATGGGCGGGCGGATCTGGGCCGAAAGCCAGCCGGGCCGTGGGAGCGTCTTCCGCTTTACCCTTCCCCTTTACACGGGCTTAACCGAAGGCCGCTAGCCTGAAAGCCATGAGAAAGACCCTGGTCTTCCTCTTGGTAGCGACGGCCCTAGGTGTAGCCCAAACCCCCTCCCCGGAAGCCCTTAAGGGCGTAGACCCCACGGAGGCGCTCCGCCTGGCCAAACGTTGGCGGGAGGAGGGGCAGCGGGTGGTGAGCTACGTGACCCCCGAGGCTTTCGTCTTTGAGTTTCCCGATGGCCGGAAGGCCCAAGTAGCCTTGGGGGACCGTTTCCTCCTGGCGGTAGCCCCCTACCTCTACCGCACCCACCCCTGTCAGGTCCACTACTTTTCCAGCTGCACGGGTGAACTCCAAGAACAGGCCTTCACGGTGCGGGTGCTGGAAGGAGGCAAGGAGGTGCTCAAGGCGGAGGTGCGCACGGGCAGGGATGGGTTCTTTGAGCTCTGGCTCCCCCGGAACCGCCGCTATACCCTCGAGGTCCGCCAGGGCAACCTGGTGGCCACCCTTCCCATCGCCACCTTCCGGGATAGCCCCACCTGCCTAACCGCCGCGCGCCTCCAGGCACCCTAATCCCGGTCTGGCCCATAAAGGGGGAAGCCTTTCTTCCCCCTTTCTTTGTTGGCCAAGGCTTTACACCCCCTTTACACCCCCCGGCTAAGGTAGAGCTGGAGGTAGCGGATGGGCAGCATGGGTTGGGGCATGGGCTTCGGCGGGGTTTTCTTCCTGGCGTTCATGGTTCTCTTCTACGTGCTCCTGGAAGCGGCCAAGTCCAAGGAGGAGCCCAAAGGCGAGGCCATGGAAGCCCTCAGGCTTCGCTGCGCCAAAGGAGAACTGGACGAAAAGGCCTTTAAGGAGCTACTTGAGGCGCTAAAAGGAGGTAGGGCATGAAGCGGAATAGCATGGTCCTAGGTCTGGTGGCCCTGGGGCTTTTGGGGCTTGCCCTCACCCAGGGGATGATGGGCGGCTTCGGTTACGCTCCCCGGACGATGGGCCCCGGGATGGGGATGATGGGGGGTATGGGGATGATGGCCCTGTACCCCCCGGAGGCAAGGCCCATCCCCCAAGAAATCGCCCGGGCGCGGATGGAAGCCTACGCCCGCCGGCTTTACCCGGGGGCGCGCCTTAAGGATTTCATGGCCTTCAGCCAGAACTACTATGCCCAAGTGGTGGACGAAAGGGGCCAGGGCCTATGGGAACTCATCGCTGACCGCTACACCGGGGTAGTTTCCCCGGAGCCAGGACCCAACATGATGTGGAACACCCGCTACGGGATGATGGGCTTCCCGGGCCAGGCCCCGGTGCGCTACGACCTGGAGGCGGCGAAAGCCCTCGCCGAAACCTTCTTAAAGGGCTACCTCCCAGGAGCCCAGGTAATGGAAGAGGAGGTCTTCCCCGGGTACTACACCTTTGACTTCGGCCGCAAAACCGTGGAGGGGATGCTCTCCGTAAACGCCTACACCGGCGAGATCTGGATCCACACCTGGCACGGCTTTTTCCTGGGGGAGTGAGGTAAACTACGGGGGGAGGGTATATGGAAGGCTTGGCCCTGCGCAAGACCCTACCGGGTAGCCTCTCTGAGGTGCGCCCCCGCCTAGAGGCCGCCCTCAAGGAGGAAGGCTTCGGCATCCTCACGGAGATAGACGTGGCCGCCACGCTCAAGGCCCGCCTGGGCCTGGAAAGGCCCCCCTACCTCATCCTGGGGGCCTGCAACCCTAACCTCGCCGCCCGGGCCCTCGAGGCAGAGGAGGGCATCGGCCTCCTCCTCCCCTGCAACGTGGTCCTGCGGCAGGAAGGGGGGAACGTGGAGGTCCTGGTGCAAGACCCCGAGGGCATGTTCCGCCTCCTTCCCCCCAAGACCCAGGAGGCCCTAAAGCCCGTGGCCCAGGAGGCCAAGGCCCGCCTGGAAAGGGCCCTTGCCCGGCTCTAACCCGAAGGTCCATGCCCTGGGGCTAGACTTAGGGCATGGACCTTAGCCATCTGCGCCAGGACTTTCCCCTCATCGTGGGGAAGCCGGACCTGGTCTACCTGGACTCCGCCGCTACCAGCCAGAAGCCCAGGCGGGTCATAGAGGCCCTAAGGCACTACTACGAGACGCTCAACGCCAACGTCCACCGGGGAGCCTACCGGCTTTCCGTGGAGGCCACGGAGGCTTACGAGGAGGCCCGGCGCCGCCTGGCCCGCTTTCTGAACGCCGAGCCCCAGGAAATCGTCTTCGTGCGCAACACCACGGAGGCCATGAACCTGGTGGCCTACGCCTGGGGCCTGAGGAACCTGAGGGTCGGGGACGAGATCCTGGTCACGGAGATGGAGCACCATGCGGGCCTCGTGCCCTGGCACCTGGTGGCGGGCCTCACCGGGGCCCGGGTGAAGGCCATCCCCATCACGGAGGAGGGGCGGCTGGACCTCTCCGCCCTGGACGGGCTCCTCACGGAGAGGGTCAAGGTGGTCTCCCTGGTGCACATGTCTAACGTCCTCGGCACCATCAACCCCGTGGCGGAGATCGCCAAGAGGGCCAAGGCGGTGGGGGCCCTGGTGGTGGTGGACGGGGCCCAGTCCGCCCCCCACCTCCCCGTGGACGTGAAGGCCCTGGGGGCGGACTTCTTCGCCCTTTCCGGCCACAAGATGCTGGGCCCCACCGGGGCGGGGGTGCTTTGGGGAAGGTACGAGGTCCTGGAAGGGATGATGCCCTTCCTGGGCGGGGGGGAGATGATCCGGGAAGTCCACGTGGACCGCTCCACCTACGCCCCGCCTCCCCAGCGCTTTGAGGCGGGCACCCCGCCCATCGCCGAGGCCATCGCCCTGGGGGAGGCGGCGAGCTACCTCATGGAGGTGGGCATGGAGAGGGTCTTCGCCCACGACCGGGCCCTTCTGGAATACGCCTTGGGGCGCCTCGAGGAGGTGCCGGACCTCAAGGTCTACGGGCCCAAGGGCGCGGACCGGGGCGGGGTCATCCCCTTCACCCTGGGGCGGCTCCACGCCCACGACCTCGCCACCTTCCTGGACCAAGAGGGCGTCGCCGTGCGGGCCGGGCACCACTGCGCCCAGCCCCTCCACCGCAAGCTGGGCGTGCCGGCCACCGCCCGGGCAAGCTTCTACCTCTACAACACCAAGGAGGACGTGGACCGCTTCGTGGAAGCGCTCCTTAGAATCCGCCAGAAGATGGCCGCCTGGGTCTAGGTATACTGGGCGCAAATGCGGGTAGCCCTTTTCATCACCTGCCTGGCGGACCAGTTCTTCGCCGAGGCCGGGGTGGCGGCGGTGCGGCTTCTCAGGGCCCTCGGGGTGGAGGTGGACTTCCCCGAGGGCCAGACCTGCTGCGGCCAGCCCGCCTTCAACGCCGGCCACTGGGAGGAGGCGAGGCCCTTGGCCCTGCGGACCCTAAAGGTCTTCCAGGAGGCGGAGTACGTGGTCCTACCCTCGGGAAGCTGCGCCAGCATGGTGAAAAACCACTACCCCGAGCTCCTTCCCGGGAACAAAGAGGCCCTGGACCTGGCCGAGCGGACCTACGAGCTCTCCGCCTTCCTGGTCCACGTCCTGGGGGTGGAGCGGCTAGGGGAGGGGCTAAGGGGGCGGAAGGTGGCCTACCACCATGGCTGCCACGCCCTGAGGGAGCTTGGGGTACGGGAAGAGCCCCTTCTCCTCCTGCGCAACGCCGGGGCGGAACTCCTCCCCTGGGAGGCGGCGGAGGAGTGCTGCGGCTTCGGAGGGCTTTTTTCCGTGAAGCTCCCCGAGGTCTCCCTGGCCATGGCGGACCGGAAAGCCGCCACCCTGCCCCAGGCGGAGGTCCTCACCTCCACGGACGCCGGTTGCCTCCTCCACCTGGCCGGGCGGCTTCAGAAGAAGGGGATAAACCTCCGGGTGGCCCCCCTGGCCACCCTGCTTTGGGAGGCCTATGCGGGCTAAGGCCAGGCTCTACCCCCAGGAGGCGGCCCGGCTCCTCCGGGAAAAGCCCGGGGTGCGCCAGGCGGTCACCGGGGCCACCCTGCACTTTGACCGGAACCGCCTCAAGGCCTACGCCGAGGTGCCCATAGAGGAGTGGCGCAACCGCGCCAAGGCGGTGAAAGAGCACGTCCTAAGCCACCTGGACCAGTACCTGGAGCTGGCGGAAAAGCGCCTAAGGGAAAACGGGGTCCAGGTCCACTACGCCGAGGAACCGGAGGACGCCCACCGCCTCCTCCGGGAAATCGTCCGGCGGCACGGGGTCAAGCGGGCGGTGAAGGCCAAGAGCATGCTCACCGAGGAGCTCGGGGTCAACCCCCTCCTGGCCTCCTTGGGGGTGGAGGTCTACGAAACGGACCTGGGGGAGTACCTGATCCAGCTCCTGGGGGAGCCCCCAAGCCACATCGTGGGCCCCGCCATCCACCTCTCCCTGGAAGGAATCCAGAAGCTTTTCCACGAGCGCTTCGGCACCCCCTTAGACGCCGCGCCCGAGGCCCTGGCCCAGGTGGCCCGCAAGGTCCTGCGGGAGGCCTTCCTCACCGCCGAGCTTGGGATCAGCGGGGCCAACTTCCTGGTGGCGGAAACGGGCACCCTGGCCCTCATGGAGAACGAGGGGAATATCCGCCTCTCCACCTCCCTCCCCAAGGTCCACGTGGCCTTCGTGGGGATAGAGAAGCTCCTCCCCCGCTTCCAGGACCTCGCCCTCTTCCTCCCCCTCACCGCCCGGGCGGCCACGGGGCAGCGCCTTTCCACCTTCGTTTCCCTCATCCAAGGCCCCGCCCAGGCAGGGGAGGAGGGCCCCAAGGAGGTGCACGTGGTCTTCGTGGACCACGGCCGCACCGCCCTCCTCGCCGACCCCGAGGCCTGGGAAACCCTCCGGTGCCTGCGGTGCGGGGCCTGCCTGAACGCCTGCCCCGTGTACCGGCAAACCGGGGGGCACCCCTACGGCTACGTCTACTCCGGGCCCATCGGGGCGGTGTTGGACCCCGGGCTCCTCTCCCTGGAGGAGGCCTATCCCCTTCCCTATGCCTCCACCCTCTGCGGGGCCTGCCTCGAGGCCTGCCCCGTCAAAATCCCCATCCCCAAGCTCCTCCTCACCTGGCGGCACCGGGCGGTGGCGGAGGGCCTAAGCCCCGCCTGGGAAAAGGCCGCCCTCGCCGCCTTCCGCAAGGTCATGGAAAGCCCCGCCCTCTACCGCCTCTTCTCCAAGGCCCTAAGGGGCCTACCTCCCCCCCAGGACCTCCTCCCCCTCCTCCGGGCCTGGACGGAGGGCAGGGGCCCCCTCAAGCCCAGCCCCAAACCCTTCCACGCGCTCTGGAAGGAACTTAAGGAGGAAGATGGACGCTAGGACCCGCATCCTAAACCGGGTGCATAGGGCCCTGGAGGGCCGCCCCAAGGCCCTCCTCCCCGAGCACCCCCACCTGCCCTTCCCCGAGGACCCCATCCCCCTCTTCCTAAGGCGCCTCGCCGAGAACGGGGCCGAGGGCCACCTCCTCTCCCCCAAGGAGGCCAAGGCCCTCTTGGACGAGCTCGCCCAGGGGCTTCCCGGGGTGGCCTTTGGCCGGGGGGTGCCGCCCTCCTTCCGGGAAGGCCTTTCCGAACTCCCCCCGGAGGAGGCCCCCCTAGGGGTTTCCCAGGCCCTCTTCGCCGTGGCGGAGACGGGCACCGTGGCCCTCACCAGCGCCGACGGCCGGAAGGCCCAGCTCCTTCCCCCCACCCACCTGGTCCTGGTGGAAGCGGAAAAGGTCTACCCCACCCTCCTCGCCGCCTTCCAGGAACTCAAAGCCCTTCCCCCCGCCCTCGGCCTCCACTCGGGCCCCTCCAAGAGTGCGGACATCGGCCAGGTGATGGTGAAGGGGGTCCACGGGCCCGGGAGGCTTATCGTGGCCGTCCTCACCTAAGCCCGTAGGCCGCCGGAGGGGAAAGGGGCCTGAGGTTCAGGCGTAAACCCCCTTCGTCCCGGACGAAGAGGGGCCACCACACGAAGCTCGCCCGCCCGGCGATGGCCTCCACGGGCACGGGGCCAAAGGTGCGGGAGTCCTCGCTTCCCCCTAAGGTGCGGTTATCCCCCATGACGAAGTAGTACCCCTTCTTGAGCTTGATCCGGCCCACCTCGCAGGCCTCGGCGAGGCGGCTACGGGCCAGGACTTCCTCGGAAGGGGGAAGGAGCATCTCCTTCAGGGGCCTCAGGTAGGCGGGGAGGAGGTCCACGGAAAAGTCCCCCTGCTGCGTGATGATCCGGGTCATGCGCCCGTCCTTGTAGCAGACCCCGGGGAAGGAGTCGGGCCAGGGGGAGAGGTGGTCCGTGATGTGGCGCTCGTCCAGGGGGGTGCCGTTCACGTAGACCACGCCCCGCTCCACGTAGACCTCGTCCCCCGGCACGGCCACGATGCGCTTGATGAAGAAGGCCCGGAAGGAAAAGCCCAGCACGGGGAAGCGGGCGGTGGCGTAGGGGGTGCCCTCCGGGGGCTTGAGGATGGCGATCTCCCCCCGGCGCCACTCCCTCAGGCCGAAGCGCACCAGCCAGGTTTCCCACTTGGGCACCAGGACCCTTTCGCCGTTTTTCAAGGTGGGGAACATGCTCTGGCCCACCACCCCCACGGTGGTGAAGACGAAGGTGGTGACCAGGAAGGCCACCAGAAGGGCCTCCCCCACCTGGCGGAACCACTCCTTGAAAAGGTATTCCCAGAAGGCCTTCATACCCCTCCTACTCTACCCGCAAGGGCGCGCCTTGCCGCCTCGCGCCCCGCCTTTACGATCTCCTCGAGGCGGCGGAAGTCCTCTATACCCACCCCGGGAAGGGCGGGCCGCACGTAGACCTCGGGGGCGTAAAGGCTAAGGCGCACGGAGGTGAGGTGGAGCTGCATCAGGTCCACCGCCCGCCGGGCCAGGGCCAAAAGCCCCCTGGGGCTTTCCTCTAGGGAGCGCTCCGGGGTCACGTCCACGGCGTACACCTCCGTGGCCCCCAGGAGGCGGGCGGCGTCCACGGGCAGGTTGTCCAAGACTCCCCCGTCAAAGAGGAGCCGCCCTTCCCGCTCCACCGGGGCGAGAAGCCCCGGGTAGGCAGCAGAGGCCAGGACGGCGCTCGGCAGGTCCCCTTGGGTGAGGAATAAAAGCCTCCCCGAGCGCACGTCCACCGCCGTCACCGCCAAGGGGCGCTTCAGCTCGGCGAAGGTGGGGGGAAGGTGCTCCGCCAAGAAGTCCTTGAGCTTCTTCCGGGAGAAGATCCCTTCCCTGGGGGAAAGGCCCAGGAGACCAAGCCAAGGGGTTTTTTGGGCAATGGCCAGGATCTCCCCCGGGGAAAGCCCCGCAGCGAACAAGGCCCCCACGATGGCCCCCATGCTGGTCCCCGCCACCACCTGGAAGTCTAGCCCCGCCTCCAAAAAGACCTCCAAGGCCCCGATATGGGCGAGGCCCCTGGCCCCGCCGCCCGAAAGGGCAAGCCCGCGCACGGGAAAATCCTACCGGCTCCCAGGTGAAAGGGGTGAGGGGCAGGTATAGTGAGGGGGGTGAGCCTTACCGGGAAGGTGCTCCTGGAAAAGTACCGGGTTATACGGCTCCTGGGCCAGGGAGCCTTGGCAAGCGTTTTCCTGGCCTTTGACCGCTTCGGCACCCCCTACGCCCTCAAGGTCTTTCCCAAGGGGGCAGAGGCCCGCAGGGACCGGGAGCTATGGGTGGGGCAGAGGCTTTCCCATCCCAACATCAACCCGGTCCTCGAGGCCCTGGACCTGGAGGAGGGCCCCGCCCTCCTCCTGGCCTACGCCCCCGGGGAGGAAATGGGCCGCTGGATGCTCCGACGCCCCGAACGCAAGAGGGCCCTCTTGGTCTTCCGCCAGCTCCTTTCCGCCCTCGCCCATATGCACGAAAGAGGCCTGGTCCACCGGGACGTAAAGCCGGAAAACATCATCGTGGCGGGCACGGACGAGGCCAGGCTGGTGGACTTTGACCTCTCGGGGCCCGCCCTGGAGGCCTTCAAAAAGCCCTTGCGGGTGGGCACCCTTCCCTACCTGGCCCCCGAGCAGGTCCTGGGGCAAAGCCCTGGCCCCGAGGCGGACGTCTACGCTGCCGGGGTCATCCTGTACTGGATTTTGGCCGGGGAACACCCCTTCGTGGGGGCCCCGGAGGAGGTGCTCTGGGGACACCTAAAGGGGGCGATCCCCCCCATCCCCGGCCTGGAACCCGAGCAGGAGGCGTTCTTAGGGCGCCTCCTGGCCAAGCAGCCCGCCAAGCGCTTCCCCACAGCCAAAGAAGCCCTAGAGGTCTTCCCCTTCTAGCGGGCAAAGGCCCCGTTGGCCAAAAAGGTGAGGATGCCTGTCAAAAGCCCCTGGGCCACCTTGTCCCGGTACGCGGGGTCGGCAAGCCTCCGCCCCTCCACCGGATGGTCGCCGAAACCGATCTCCACCAAGACCGCCGGCACCTTGGCGTAGCGGAGGACAAAAAGGTCGCCAGGAAAACTCCCCCGGTAAGGGCTTCCCGTGGCCTGGGAAAGCTTGCGCCCCAGGGTTTCCGCCAAGCGCTGGCTGTAGCGCTGGTTAGCCTGGGCCACGATGTCCGTGAGAATCCGCTCGGCGACGCTTTGGGCCTCCCGGGTAAGCCTTTGGCCGATGTCCCCCCCGCCGTTTTCCCGGATCACCTGGCTCAAGACCCGGGGGTCCTGGGCCCGGCCGAAGTAGAAGACCTCCACCCCCTGGGCGGTGCGGGTAGGGGTGGCGTTCACGTGGATGGATATGAAGAGATTGACCTGGGAGCTATCCGCCATGGCCGCCCGCCGGGAAAGGTCCTCCCGCTTGTCCGGGGAGAGGTGCATGTCCCGGTCCCGGGTAAGGCGCACCTCTATCCCTTCCCGCTCCAAAAAGCGCTTGAGCCTGAGGGCCACGTCCAGCACCGCCTCCTTCTCCACCACGTACCCCACCATCCCCGGGTCCACCCCCCCGTGGCCAGGGTCCAGGAGGACCACGGGCCGGGGAGGCTTGGGCGCTTTGGCGGTGGGCGGGTCTGTGGGCTTAGTGGGGGGAGGAGGGGACGATTTAAGGCTCAGGTCCACCACCAGGCGCTCGGGGTCGCTGTAGCGATGGGTCGCCGCCTCCACGGGGGCCTTCAGCCGCACCAGGACCCGCACCTGCCCCTTTTCGGGGACGGTTTGCACCGAGGCCACCTCCTTGGAGTTCACCACCTGGTCCTTGGCCTCGGCGTCCACCCCCTTAAAGAGAAGGACCAAAAGGCCCCCTTCCTGGGACAGGGTATAGGCCACCTCCTTCCCCGGCAGGTCAAACACCAGCCGGGTAAAGCCCTCGTGCACCCCAATGCGGGGAAAGGCTTGGGCCAGGCTCCATACCAGGGCGAAAACCAGAAGGAGAACCCGCATTCACGCCCATTCTAGCGGCAAAGCCGAGGGCTTGGTAAAATCCAGCTCATGACGAAGAAGGTGGTGGTCCATAACATCGTGGGGCATCGGTTCCTTGGGGTGAACGAGCAAGGGGACAAGGTGATGATTGACGGGGACCAGCCCGCCACCGGACCCCGCCCCATGGAACTCCTCCTCATGGCCTTAGGGGCCTGCACCGCCTACGACGTGGTGGACATCATGCGCAAGAAGAAGCAACCCCTCGCCCGCTACCGGGTGGAGGTGGAGGGGGTGCGGGCGGAAACCCATCCCCGGCGCTATACCCACATCACCGTGACCCACATCGCCTCGGGGCCGGGGGTGACCCTCGAGGCCCTGGAACGCGCGGTCCACCTCTCCCACACCAAGTACTGCTCCGTCTCCGCAAGCCTCAACGCCGAGATCACCACCCGCGTGGTCCTGGAACCCTGGGAAGAGGGAGAGGAAGGCTAAATGCTCCTCGCCGTGGACATCGGCAACACCTCCACCGCCCTCGGGGTTTTCGCCGGGGACGAGCTCATCGCCCACTTCCGCATCCACACCGACCGGATGCGGATGGAAAGCGAGTACCGCGTCCTCCTCAAAAACCTCTTTTCCCTGGACGGCCTCCCTTCCCCCAAAGCGGCCCTCCTCTCCAGCGTGGTCCCTCCGGTGGAGCGGGAGATGAAGGAGGCTATAGAAAAGCTCTTCGGCATCCGGGCCCAGGTGGTGGACGCCGAAAGCACGGGCCTTCAGGTCCTCATAGACAACCCAAAGGAGGCGGGGGCGGACCGCCTGGTGAACGCCGTGGGGGCCCTGGGCTACCCAAGCCCCACGGGCCGCTACATCGTGGTGGACTTCGGCACCGCCACCACCTTTGACTTGGTAGAAGCCCCCAACCGCTACCTGGGCGGGGCCATCACCATCGGCCCCCAGACCGCCGCCGACGCCCTCGCCGCCCGCACCGCCAAACTGCCCCGCATAGACCTGGTGCCCCCTAAGGGCGTGGTGGGCAAGAACACCTTGGACGCCTTGCGCTCGGGGCTCGTCCTGGGCTACGCCGCCTTGGTGGAGGGCATGGTGCGCCGCTTCAAGGAGGAGGCAGGGGAGGCCTTGGTCATCGCCACCGGAGGCTTCGCCGGCACCCTCAAGGACCTCTGCCCCTCCTTTGACGTGGTGGACGAGGACCTAACCCTCAAGGGCCTCCTTCGCATCTACAAGGCGCAAGGGTAAACCAGTACACGTACCGCCCCTCCTCTTCCAGAAGAGCGTAGCGCCACCCCTCCACCCGGTAGCACCCGAGCACCCGCCAAACCCCGGGCCCTTCCCGGAGGAAAACCCGAAAAGGGGTCCCCTCCTGGTGGGCCAGGAGAAGCCTCAAGTTGCCCCCCAAGGGCTCCTGGTTTCCCCGTTTCCCTTCCCCCATGTAGAGGATGCGGCCATCCGGAAGGAAGACGTTCCGGTACCCCGACTCCCCCCGGTCCACCAACAAGCTCTGCCGGCCAATCCCCCTCCGGGTGCGGTGAAAGGCGAAGACCTCGGTCCAGGTTAACCTTGACACTTCCCTTTCCCCCGGCTATCATCCTAAGTGCCCGGTCGGACGCCCCCGACCCGGCAAAACCTCTAGGCCCCGTGGTGTAGTTGGTTAACACACCCGCCTGTCACGTGGGAGATCGCGGGTTCGAGTCCCGTCGGGGCCGCCAGGCCGAGGTAGCTCAGTTGGTAGAGCATGCGACTGAAAATCGCAGTGTCGGCGGTTCGATTCCGCCCCTCGGCACCAACCACCGCCCCCAATGGGGCGGTTCTTTTTTGCCCTTGCCCCGGTCCCCCTTCTTGCTAAACTAAACCTGAAGGGGGTGGGAACCTGCGGCAAAATTCCCTAATTCCGGGTGTGCATTTGGGGCAGTAAATTTTCGGCGGATTCGCATTTTTTGGGTATTGCCGGTGTATTCTGGGGTTGCATTTAAAGCGGGCCATTGGGGCCACGTGGGGTAGTTAGCCCCACGGGCCTCTTTGTTGTTCCTCGTATTCCCCCAACCCGGAAGGTTCCCCCCCAAACCAGGACCTCTACCCAGCTGGCAGGCCTTGTGCTAGGCTGGGTAGTGTAAATCTTCGTCGTTCCAAGTTTATGTGGCGGTAATGGCAGTTTTTATCGTGTAGATATCTATTTTTCCCCTCTTGACAGTATTGACAGACCCCCCCTAAAGTGAAAGACAAGCAAACGGGGCCGACCCCCCGGAAGCTGAGGAAAAGGAGGGATGAAGATGAAGAAGCTCATCGCTAAGGCTCTGACGCTCATCGGCTCTCTGATCGCTCTCGGGCTTGCAGCTGGGGCTAGCGCTCACTGGAGGTAAAAGAACTGGCCAGGTTTCTGGCCAGTTTTCCTTTTTCCTCAGAGCATGCTATCCTCATAGCGTGGCACTCCCAAGCTTAAAGAGGTTATTGCAAAGCAAAGGCGTAGATGTACCACCCTTGCGCATCCTTCTCTTTGTTCTCGGTTGCTTCGCAGCCTTTGCGGCCTTAGAAGCTTACCTCTTTTGGCAATACAAAGACAAGCCCCTCCAGTTAAACATTTGGGACCTAATTTTCTGGGCCGGATTGGTTTTTTGGAGTGTCAGGGTAGAAGTTCGTTTACCTCTGAGTGCGGGCATGAGCCAACTCTTTCTCTTCGCGCTCGCGCTACTTATCCTTACCCCACCCTGGGTGGCTCCTTTGGTCGCTTTTTTGGCGCAATGGGGGGGAAGCGTCTGGTACAAAGAACTTTTCAACCGCTCGCAAGATGGGCTTGCCACGGCTTTCGCTGCCCTGGTGTGGACCTTTTTTCAGGAAAACCCCCTCTGGCTAGGGAGCTGGAATCTGAGCGCAGCTTTTGGCATTGTTCTGGCTTCCCTGGCTTTTTTTGTCGCGAATATCGGATCGGTAACGTACATAATCCACCTAGATAGTGGTACCCCTTTTACAGAAGTCTGGCGAAAAAACTTTAACTGGCTTGCCCTCAGCTACATCCTCCTCTCCCCCCTCGCCCTCCTCCTGGCCCGGGCCTACGAGACGCCCCTTATCGGCAACTGGGGGGGGTGGACTGTCCTTATGTTCCTCATCCCCCTCTACTACAGCCGCTTCTACTGGGATGAGAAGGTCAGGCTAGAACAGGCCTTTGATACCACCCTGGAAGTCCTGATGAACGCCCTGGAGGCCAAAGAGCAGGAAACCCGCTTCCACTCCGAGCGCGTGGCGGATATCTCCCGGGACCTGGCCCTGGCCTTCTACAAGGACCAGGCCAAGGCCCAGGACATCTACCGGGCGGCGAGGCTTCACGACATTGGCAAAATCGCCATCCCGGAAGCAGTGCTCTTGAAGCCCGGAAACCTCACGGACGCGGAGTACGCCCTTATCCAAAGCCATCCGCAAAAGGGGGTGGAACTCCTCTCCCCAGCCCGGAAAGTAGCTTTTGACGACCTGGTCTACCGGGTTATCCTCCACCATCACGAGCGCTGGGATGGGCGGGGCTATCCCAAGGGCCTCGCCGGGCACAACATCCCAGACGAGGCCCGCATCGTGGGCCTGGCGGACGCCTACGAGGCCATGACCGCCGGGCGCCCTTACCGGAAGGCACTCACGCCCGAGGAAGCCCTAAAGGAGGTTCAAGAGAACTCCGGCCGCCAGTTTGACCCCGACCTGGTCCGCCTCTTCACCCAACTTTGGGAGCAAAACCCCATCTGGCGTGACCGGGAAACCTACCTCGCAGCAAAGGAGGGATCCTTATTACGCTCTACCTCGCCGCAGCTCTCTTTGGCCTCGGACTCGCCCTCGCCCTCGGAGTCCGGCCCAAGGACCTCGGAGGGATAGACCTAAAGGCCCCTTGGGCCTTCCTCCTCGCCGCCTTGGTGGAGGGAGGGCTCGCCTACGGCACCTACCGGGGTCTTTTCCAACCGGAGTGGGCGGGGCCTTTGGCCAAGTTGGTGGTCCTCCTCTTGGTGGGCTACGGCCTCTACCAAAACCGCCATCTCAAAAGCCTTTACCTGGTCCTGGTGGGGCTCCTTCTTAATACCGCCGTCATTTTCGCCAACGGGGGGCACATGCCCGTGAGCGCCGAGGCCCTGGAACGGGTAGGCCTCGGGGACTTCGTGCCCGTTGTCCAGGCCAAGGGCGATGCCGTGCACGCCCTGTTAGACGAGACCACCCGCCTCCCCTTCCTGGGGGACGTGATTCCTCTACCCCCTTTGCGCAAGGTGGTGAGCCCGGGGGACCTCTTCATCCTGTTGGGCATCGGGGGGGTGGTGGTGGAAGGGGCCCTAAAGTCTAGCCGCCCGCGCCTCACCCGCTGGGAGCAAGCATTGCGGGTTCTCCTGTATCTGGCCCTTGTTTGGCTTCTCTTGGCCCTGCGGGCCTAAGCCCCACCCTCCTCTGCCGAAAGCAGTGTAGTGTATATGGAGGGGGGATACCCCTAACCGGGAGGCAAGATGGCGTACCGCATCTGCTTGATTGAAGGAGACGGCATCGGGCACGAGGTGGTGCCCGCCGCCAGGAAAGTCCTAGAGGCCACCGGGCTCCCGTTGGAGTTCGTGGAGGCCGAAGCCGGCTGGGAAACCTTTGAGCGAAGAGGGACCTCCGTCCCTGAGGAAACCGTAGAGAAGATCCTCTCTTGCCACGCCACCCTCTTCGGGGCCGCCACCAGCCCCACCCGCAAGGTACCGGGCTTCTTCGGGGCCATCCGCTACCTGAGGCGGCGGCTGGACCTTTACGCCAACGTCCGTCCCGCCAAGAGCCGTCCCATCCCGGGAAGCCGCCCTGGGGTGGACCTCATCATCGTGCGGGAGAACACGGAAGGCCTTTACGTGGAACAGGAGCGGCGCTACCTAGACGTGGCCATCGCCGACGCCGTGATTTCCAAGAAGGCCAGCGAGCGCATCGGGCGCGTGGCCTTGAAGCTTGCGGAAAGCCGTCCCCGCAAGATGCTCCACATCGCCCACAAAGCTAACGTCCTTCCTGTAACCCAGGGCCTTTTCCTGGACACGGTGCGGGAGGTGGCCAAGGACTACCCTCTGGTCAACGTACAGGACATCATCGTGGACAACTGCGCCATGCAGCTCGTCATGCGTCCCGAACGCTTTGACGTAATCGTCACCACCAACCTCCTGGGGGACATCCTTTCGGACCTCACCGCCGGGCTCGTGGGGGGCCTGGGGTTAGCCCCTTCCGCCAACATCGGGGATACCACGGCGGTGTTTGAGCCCGTCCACGGCTCCGCCCCGGACATCGCCGGCAAGGGCATCGCCAACCCCACGGCCACCATTCTTTCCGCCGCCATGATGCTGGATTACCTCGGGGAAAAGGAGGCAGCCAAAAAGGTGGAAAGGGCGGTGGATCTGGTCCTGGAAAAAGGCCCGCGCACCCCTGACCTAGGGGGGAATGCTACCACGGAGGCCTTCACCCGCGCCGTGGTGGAAACCCTCAAGGCGCTTTGATCTTCGGCGCCTAAAGCCCTCCCCCCTTTAGGGGGAGGGTCAAGCGTTTTACATTTATAGTTGAGAACATCTAAACTAAGGCTAGGTACCCAGAGGGCTTCTTTCTCAAATTGCTCTGGGCAGTATATACTAAAGGCAGGTTCGCTTATGACCTCGAGTTTGGTCCTTCCCAAAACTTGATAAGGAGGTGCCGTGTTCTCGGGTTTGAGCAAGTTATTTAGACCTCGGGTGGAAGCGTTGGGCCTCGAGGTGGGGGCCTCCAGCCTCAAGCTGGTGGAGCTTTCCGGCCACCCCCCAACGCTCAGGGCCTACGCCACCCGCTCCATTCCTCCTGGCACCGTGGTGGACGGCGTGGTCCGGGAACCCGGTACTTTGGCCCAGGAAATCCGCGAGCTCCTGGCCGAAGCCCGGACTAAGAAGCGGTACGTGGTGAGCGCCGTGCCCAATCCCGCCCTCATCCTGCGCACCCTCCAGGTGCCCAAGATGCCTCCCAAGGAGATGGAGGAAGCTGTGCGATGGGAGGCGGAGCGCTACATCCCCTTCCCCATTGACGAGGTCGTCCTGGACTTCGCTCCCCTGGACCCTTTGGCGGAGGTGGCCGAGGGGGAACAGATGGAGGTCATGGTGGCGGCGGCACGCCAGGAAGCCGTGGCCAGCCTCATAGAGGCCCTGCGGGAAGCGGGGCTCACCCCCGTGGTCCTGGATGTCAAACCCTTCGCCGGGCTTTACCCTTTGGAGGAAGAGCTGAACCGGGAGCCCGACCGCACCGTGGTGGCGGTGGAAATCGGGGCGGAAAGCACGAGCCTCGTCCTCACCCGGGGGGACCGCCCCTTGGCGGTGCGCCTCCTCACCCTTTCGGGCAAGGACTTCACCGAGGCCATCGCCAAGAGCTTCGGCCTGGACTTCCTCACCGCCGAGGACGTCAAGCGCACCTATGGCCTCGCCACCATCCCCACCGAGGACGAGGAACTCCTCCTGGACTTTGATGCCGAAAGGGAGCGGTATAGCCCCGCCCGCATCTACGACGCCATCCGGCCCGTTCTGGTGGAGCTGACCCAGGAAATCCGCCGTAGTTTGGAGTTCTTCCGGGTGCAACTCGGGGATATCCAGCCCGAGGTGGGTTACCTCTATGGCGGGGGAAGCCGGCTACGGGGGCTTAGCACCTTGCTCACCGACACCCTAGGGGTCAACTTCCTGGTACCCGACCCTTGGAACGGGGTCCAGATAGACCCCAAGCGCTTTGACCTGGAGAAGCTGCGGGAAGCAGGGGCTGAGCTCATGGTGCCCGTGGGCCTGGCCTTGAGGGGGGTGAGTCCCCTTGATTAGGCTAAACCTCCTGCCCAAGAACCTGCGCCGTCGGGTGGAACCCGGCTGGTGGCGGCTGGTGGCGGCCCTCTTCGCCCTGGTGGTCTTCCTGGTCTTGGGCTTCCTCCACTACACCGCCTACACCGAGCTTTCCTTGGCCAAGGAGGAGCGGGACGCCCTTAGGGCCGAGGTGGAGGCGTTAAGGCCCTTCATCCAGGAGCAAAACCGCCTGCAACAAGAAAGGAAGGCCCTCGAGGCCCTGCTCGCCATCCGCGAGGGCCTGCGCAAGAACTTCGTCCCCTGGTCCGAGTACCTGGCCACCTTCATCAACCAGATCCCCCGGGAAGGGGGGCGCTTCCCCGTGGCGCTCCGCTCCGTGGGTACCCGGGCCCTCACGGAAGAGGAAGCGGCCCAGCAGGCGCAAAACGGGGCCTTTGACGGCAAGAAGGTGCGGGTGGAGTTCACCCTTCAGGGGGAGGCCCTGAACCAGGGGGCTTTGGTGCGCTTCATCCAGGCCTTTGAAGCCTCGCCCCGCTTCGGCATAGAGTTCCAGGGGGCATCCTTGGACCAGAACCGGGGGCTTTACACCTTCAGCGCCCGGGTGGGCGTAGTGGGGGGTGAGCAAGGTGCTCGCTAGGCTGGGACAACGGGAATGGGCCCTCATCGCCATCGCCCTTACGGTGGTGGTGGCCCTCCTTTGGTACTTCCTCCTCATCGTCCCCCTACGGCAGGAAACGGAAACGGTGCGCCAGGAGATCCAGACCCTAATCCCCGAGCGGGACCGGGGGCGCCAGGCCCAAAGGGCCCTCCCGGAACTCCGGGCGGCCATCGCGGCGCTCCAGGCCGAACGCCAGGCCTTCCTAAGGGCGCTTCCCCGGGAGGAACGGCTCGCCCAGGTGCTGAACGAGATCCTAGGCGAAGCCCTCCGGAGCGGGGTAACGGTGCGCTCCTTCACCCGCTCCCCCACCTCGGCCCCCGTGCCCGAGGTGCGGGCGGTGAACCTAGCCCTGTCCCTCGAGGCGCCCTTCCCCGAAACCTACGCCTATCTAAAGCGCCTAGAAGGCCTTTCCCGCTTTAGCTCCCTCTCCGGGATTAATCTGAGCGTCCAGGGCCAGGACCTAAACCCCATCCTGAGCACGAGCCTCACCCTGACCCTGTACATGCTGGCCAGGGACCTAGAGACGGGCGCGCCCTCGGGCCAGCCAACCCAAGGAGGTGAGCGGTGAAGGAAACCCTCGCGCGCCTCGCCCAGGCGTGGCAAAACCTGCCCCAGTCCACCAAACTTCTCTTGGCGGGTTTGCTCCTGGTGCTGGCCATCAGCTTGTGGTACGTGGGCTTCTACCTGCCCGCCCAGGCGCCGGTGGCGGCGGAAACGCCCCAAGCCCCCGCTGAGGAAACGCCGAAGGCCCTCGAGGCCCCTCCCATCCCTCCTTTGGCCGAATCCGCCCCCAGCCAACCCTCCCCGCCCACCCCTTCCCCAGCGCCCACCGCCCCCCAAGCCTCCATCAAAGCCGAGACCACCCCTCTCCCCCTGCCCCAAGCCAAACAGGAAGCCCCACCCCCTAACCCCTTCGTACCCCTGGTGGTGGAGGTTCCGGCCACGGCGGCCCCGCCCCTCTCCTCGCCCACCCCCACCCCAGCCATCCGGCCCCAGCCGGTGCCCACGGGCGCCCCGGTGCGCGTGAGCCAGGGCACCCCTTTGCCCACGCCCCAGGTGGCCACCGCCCCAAGGCCCCTGCCCGGGACCTCCGGGGCCCTTCCCGCCCCCAAGGTGCTCACCCCCACCCCCAAGGCCCAGGTAGCCCAAGCCCCGGTGGAGGCCAGCGTGGCCCCGGCCCCACCCACCGCCCTCGTGGAAGCGCCTTTATCCCAAGCTTCCCAGGAGGCTCCGCCCACGCCGGGCCAAGCCCCGGAGGGCCCCGCCAAGACCCCCCTCGAGGCCCTGGTGGAGGAAAAGGGGCTTAAGCTATCCGGTACCCTTTTGGGCCCGGTAAGCGTGGCCATCCTGGAGAGCAAGGAGGGCTACCTGGTCCTGCCTGTGGGTAGCCCCATCCCCGGGACCGAGGCGGTGGTGCGCCGTATAGAAGGCGAGCGCATCACCTTAGCCCTGAAAGAGGAAACGTTAGAACTGGCAGTTTCGCAAGCGCAAGCGGGAGGTGGTCAGTGAGAAGAACCCTTATGAAGCCCTTGGTTTGGGTCTTGATTTGGGCCTTGGGAAGCTTGAGCCTTTTTGCCCTGGCGGGGAGCCTTCCGGACGAGCCCCGCTTCGCCGCCAGGGTGGACCTAAAGGTTTCGGAGAGCCAGGTGCGGGCCGGGGCCACCTTGCCCCTGGACGTGGTCCTGGAAGCCCTGGCCAAAAGCGTGGGCCTTCAGCCCCTCATCTACCGGGCCTACGACGCCTCCGGGGACCCGGCCAAGGCCCAGCCCCCCTTGCCCAACGTGAAACTGGACTTCCAGGGCAAACCCTTCCGGGAGGTGTGGGACCTCCTCTTCGCCACCTACGGGGCCCAGTTCAACCTGGACTACCTCTTCCTGCCCCCGGACGTGGTGGTGGTGGCCCCCACCCAGGTGATCACCGCCTTGGTGGACGCCCCAAGCCGCGCCGGGGCGGCGGAGCGCAGGCCTTATGTGGTGGGGATTCCCGAGGCTGCCTATCGCCAAGCCATCCAAAGCCAGGGGGGACAAGTCCAGGTGGTGTCCAATGTGGAATCCGCCAAAGCCTGGGTCCAAAACGACCTCCTTCCCTTCCTCTCCCGGGAGGCCGCCGGGCTCAACGTGAACTGGATCGTGGTGGAGGAGGCCGGGCGTCTCAAGGCCATCCTCTCCGTCCTGGCCACCCCCGAGCAACACGCCCGCTTCTCCGATATCCTCCAACGGGCGGGGATTGACTTCCGGCCCCTTCCCGCCCTGGCCCAGCCCAAGCCCCGCCTGGAGCGGGCCTACGCCCTAACCCACACTACCTTCCCCGAGCTCCTCGCCTTCCTCCAGGCCCAGGTGCCCGGGGCCCAGATCAGCGTGGTGCCCACGGACCCCAAAAAGGCCCTTGTCCTGGCCACGGAGGAGGACCACGCCCGCCTGGCCGAGCTCCTCAAGGCCGCCGATGTCCCCAAACCCCCGGCCAAGGTGCGCCGGGTCTACGCCCTACAAAACCTCACCTTCCTCGAGGCCCAGGAGCGCCTAAAGCCCCTTCTGGAAAAGGAACTTCCCACGGCCCGCCTGGAAAGCATCCCCAGCAACCCCAAAGCCCTACTCCTGGAGGCCAGTGAGGCCGACCAGGCCCTCTTCGCCGAGCTCCTAAAGGCGGTGGACGTGCCCCCGCAGGCCCCCGCCCCCACCCAGGAGGCCACGCAAAGGCGCCTTTACCCCTTGCGCTTCGCCGACGCCGAGAAGGTGGCCCCCTTCCTGGCCCGGGAGGTGCCAGGCATCGTGGTGCAGACCGTGCCGGGGCAACCCGTCCTCTCCGTGCGGGGCACGGAGAGGCAACTGGCCGAGGTGGAAACCCTCCTCGCCCAGATTGACCGGGCCCCCGAGCAGGGCCCTCCCCTCTTCCAACGGGCTTACCAGCTCTCCAACGCCAAGGCCAGCGAGCTCGCCAAGGTCCTCCAAGAGGCCCTCCAGGCCCAAAGCCAGGCCCAGGGCCAGGGGCAGGGGCAAACCCCCACCCGGCGCCCGGCCACGGTGGTGGCGGACGAGCGCACCAACACCCTCATCGTCACCGGGACCCAGGAGGATCTGGCCCTAGTGGAGGGGCTCATCCCCCGGCTGGACCAGTCGGTGCCCCAGGTGAACCTGAGGGTGCGCATCCAAGAGGTGCAGTCCAACCTGAGCCGTAGCCTGGGAATCCGATGGAACACCATCTCCGGCGGCAACGTGGTAGCGAGCATCCTGAGCTCTGGCCTGTCGTTGATCTTTGACAGCACCCGCAGCCTCGCCAGCCTGAACATCATAGCGACCCTAGATGCTCTACAAAAACAAGGCCTGTCCCGTGCCCTCAGGGATGTAAACCAGCTCGTGTTGAACAACCAAACGGCACGGTTGCAATCGGGCGAAACCTTCTTCATCCGCCGTGTGGTGAACGATCGGGAGGAACGGGTTCCCTTTGACATCGGCATCATCGTGGAGGCCACTCCCCAGATCACCGCCGACGGGCAGATTCTCCTGAACATCAAGGCCGAGGTTTCCGGCAACGTCCAGCGCAACCCCGTGAACGGGGATGTGGACCGGTTTACCAAGCAGGTGGTGACCACCACCCTGCGGGTGCGGGACGGGCAGACCGTGGTCCTAGGGGGGCTTACCTCCCAGGAAACCAACCAGACGCAACAGGGTGTGCCCTTCCTCATGGATATTCCCCTTATCGGCGAACTCTTCAAACAGCGTAGCCAGGACACCACGGAGAAGGAACTCCTGGTGGTCATAACCGCCAATATCGTAAGGGAGACCGCCAACCGTCCCTAAAACCGCCAAGGCCCGGGTGGGGCCCTAAGGCCCCACCCCTTTACAATGACCCCATGAGGTTTCTCACAGCAGGCGAGTCCCACGGCCCCGAGCTTCTGGCCATCATTGAGGGGCTTCCCGCCGGGCTTCCCCTCACGGAAGAGGACATCAACCCTTGGCTTGCCAAGCGGCAACAGGGCTACGGCCGGGGGCGGCGGATGGTCATTGAAACGGACCGCGTGGAGTTCCGGGCCGGGGTACGGGCCGGGCGCACCACCGGGGCCCCGGTGGCCCTGGCCATCCGGAACGCCGACCACCGCAACTGGCTGGAGATCATGGACCCAGCCCCCGGAAACGAGCCCCGCAAAAAGGCCCTTACCGCCGCCCGCCCCGGCCACGCCGACCTGGCGGGGGGCATCAAGTACGGCCACAAAGACCTGCGGGACGTCCTGGAAAGGGCGAGCGCCCGGGAGACCGCCATGCGGGTGGCGGTGGGGGCGGTGGCCTTAAAGCTCCTTTCCCTTTTGGGGGTGGAAGGGGTGGGCTACGTGCCCGGGATGGCCGGGGTGTGGAGCCAGGTTCCCTTCGTCTGGGAACTCGTCCCCCGCATAGAGGAAAGCCCCGTGCGCATGACCGACCCCGAGGCGGAGGCCGAGGTGATCCGCCGCATTGACCAGGCCAAGGCGGAAGGGGACACCCTGGGCGGGGTCATTGAGGCCCGCTTCCGCGGCCTGGTGCCCGGGCTCGGAAGCCACGTGCACTGGGACCGGAAGCTGGATGGCCGCCTGGCCCAGATGGCCCTCTCCATCCCGGCGGTCAAGGGGGTGGAGATCGGCCCCGCCTTTGAGAACGCCATGAAGCGGGGCTCGGAGGTGCACGACGCCATCTACTGGAGCCCAGAACGGGGCTTCTATCGCACCACCAACCGGGCCGGGGGCCTGGAGGGGGGCATGACCACGGGGGAAGAGCTGGTCATCCGGGCGGCCCTTAAGCCCATCGCCACCCTCATGCGCCCCCTTCCCACGGTGGACGTGGTGACCCACGAGCCCAAAGACGCCGCCCGCGAGCGCTCGGACACCACGGCTGTCCCCGCCGCCAGCGTCATCCTCTGCGCCCTCTCCGCCATCGTCTTGGCCCAGGCCTACCTGGAGAAGTTTGGCGGGGATACACTGGAGGAAATCCAGGAACGAGTGGCCCGCTACCGGGAACGGGTCCTCCGCTACTAGCGGGTAGGATAGGCCCATGGCCCGCCTCGAGGTCCCCCGCCCCGCCACCTTTATCAGCCTCACCGGCTTCATGGGGGTGGGGAAAAGCCGCATCGGGCGGGAGCTGGCCCGGGCCCTGATGCTCCACTTCATAGACCTGGACCGCTACATTGAAAGGCACACGGGGCTTTCCATCCCCGACATCTTCCGCCACCTAGGGGAGGAAGCCTTTCGCCGGATGGAGAAGGAGGCGGTGCGGGAGCTGGTGGCGAAGGACTTCCTGATCCTTTCCCTGGGCGGGGGCACCTTCGTGGACCCGGAAAACCGAAGCCTCCTCCTCGCCCGGGGCCCAGTGGTGGCCCTTTGGGCAAGCCCGGAAACCATCCTGGAGCGGGCCACCAGGAAGCCGGGGGAAAGGCCCCTCCTCCAGGTGGAAAACCCCCTGGAGCGCATCCGCACCCTCCTGCAGGCCCGCGCCCCCCTTTACCAAGAGGCCCACGTGCACGTGTCCACCGACCACCGCAAGGTGGAGGAGGTGGTGGAGGAAATCGTGGAGAAACTTTGGGCGTATGCAAAGGCTAAGCGTCCGTAGTCCCGTGCCCTACCCCATCCTCATCGGGGAGGGCGTCTTGGCCGAGGTGGAGCTGGAAGGCCCCCGGGCCCTCCTCTACGACCGCCAGGTGGAGGCCTTCGCCCTGGAGGTGGCGAAGGCCCTCGGGGTGGAGCACCGCCTGGGCCTGGAGGGCGGGGAAGGGGCGAAGACCTTAGGGGTCTATGGCCAAGCCCTCTCCTTCCTGGCGGAAAGGGGGCTTCCCCGGAACACCACCCTCTTGGTGGTGGGTGGGGGCACCCTCACGGACCTCGGGGGGTTCGTGGCCGCCACGTACCTGAGGGGGATCCGCTACCTGGCCTTCCCCACCACCACCTTGGCCGTGGTGGACGCCAGCGTGGGGGGCAAGACGGGGCTTAACCTCCCTGAGGGCAAGAACCTGGTGGGGGCCTTCCACTTCCCCCAAGGGGTCTACGCCGAGCTGAGGGCGCTCAGGACCCTACCCCCTTCCACCTTCAAGGAGGGGCTGGTGGAGGCCTTTAAGCACGGGATCATCGCGGGGGACGAGGCGCTCCTGGAGGTGGAGGACCTCGCCCCGGAAAACCCCCGCCTCGAGGCCTACCTGGCCCGCGCGGTGGCGGTGAAGGTGGCCATCACGGAGAAAGACCCCCTGGAGAAGGGGGAAAGGCGGCTTCTAAACCTGGGGCACACCCTGGGGCACGCCCTCGAGGCCTACACCCGCCACGCCCTGCCCCACGGGGCAGCGGTGGCCTACGGCCTTCTCTTCGCCGCCCACCTGGGCCGGTCCCTGGGGGGCGAGGACCTAACCCCCTTGGGCCTCCGCCTCCTCCGTTGGCTTTCCCCCCCTCCCCTTCCCCCCATCCCCCTGGAGGCCCTCCTCCCCTACCTGGGGCGGGACAAGAAAAAGCTTTCGGAAAGCCTCCACTGGGTGGTACCCCTGGCCTTGGGCAAGCTAAGGGTGCGCCCCATACCGGAAACCGTGGTCCGGGAAGCCTATGCGGCCTGGCAGGAAACGCTAACGGCGCACGGGTTCTTAAAGCCCTAGCCCCACGGGGCGCAACACCCCCCCCTTGGCCTTGCCAAAGTCCAAGGGGAACTCCCCCACCTCCGTCCGCAGGACCACCAGGGCCAAAGCGCAGTCCTCCCCCTCCCACGCCACCCCTTCCCCCGTGGCGAAGGCAAGGGCCCTGGGGTCCTCCGGGGCCAGGGCGAGGCGAGGAAGCCTGGGCCAAGGCAGGGTGGCCCCGAAGGCCAGGGCCAGGGCCTTGGCGGGGCGGAAGCGCCCTTTTTGCGCAAGGCCCAGGTAGAGCCCTGGGGCCGGGGCCTTAAGGCCCGCCAGGGAAGGAAGCCCCTCCGGGAGGAGGTAAAGGTGCCCGGCCCGCTCCAGGATGGGGCCTTCTAGGGACAGCCCCGCCTCTTCCGAAAAAGCGGCGAGCACCCGCCTGGCCTCTTGGGAAAGGGGAGGAACCCGCTCCAGCCTGGGGGTGGCCCAGGCCCCCTCCACCCGGCGGAAGCGGGCGAGGAAGTGGCCTTCGCCCTGAAGGCGGTGGGGCCAGAGCCGGGCGGTCTTGGCGAGCTCAGGGCCACCATCCCCCCACGCCGGCACCCCGGGGGAGAAGAGGGGGTGGAAGCGGGCATCCTCCAGAAGGAAGCCCGGGTGCTCCTTCAGGAAGTGGGCCACCACCCCCTCGTTCTCCTCGGGGGCGAAGGTGCAGGTGGAGTAGACCAAAACCCCTCCCGGCCCCACCAGCCGGGCGGCCTGGGCGAGAAGGGCCTTCTGCACCTCGCTCGCCCGCTTGGGGGCCGAGGGCCCCCAGTGGCGGATGGCCTCGGCGTCCTTGCGGAACATGCCCTCCCCCGAGCAGGGGGCGTCCAGGAGCACCCGGTGAAAGTAGGCACCGAAGGCTTCCGCCAGCGCCCGCGGGGGCGCCTGGACCACCCCCAGGCGGGCCCCCCAGCGCTCCACGTTCTCCAGAAGCCCCCGCACCCGCTTTCCGTCCACCTCGTTGGCGAGGAGGAGCCCTTCTCCCCGCATCCTCGCCGCCAGGTGCGTGGTCTTCCCCCCGGGGGCCGCCGCCAGGTCCAAAACCCTCTCCCCCGGCTTCGGGTCCAAAAGCACCCCCACCGCCTGGGCGCTCGGCTCCTGGATGTAGTAAAGGCCGGCGTAGAAGAAGGGGTGGGGGCCAGGCCGGGCCTCCTCGGGGTAGTAGAAGCCCTCGGGGCACCAGGGGATGGGCCTAAGGGGCCAGGGGGAGATCCTCAGGAAATCCTCGGGGGAAAGCTTAAGGGTGTTCACCCGAAGCCCGTAGGTCCTCTCCCCCTGGGTGAGGGCCCGGAGGAAGGCGGGAAACTCCTCCCCCAAAAGCTCGGCCATGCGGGAGAGGAACGCCTTCGGCAACACCCGTGTACCCTAGCATGGATAAGCCCCTCCCCTCAAGGCCGTAGACTGGTCCCGTGATCCGGGCCGTGGGCGCCGATCTCGTAGAGATTGCCCGGGTGCGGAGGCTCCTTGACCGCCACGGGGAAAGGGCCTTAAAGCGGCTTTTCGCCGAGGAGGAGGTCGCCTACGCCCTCACCCACCAAGACCCCGCCCCAAGCCTCGCCGCCCGCCTGGCCGCCAAGGAGGCCTTTCAGAAGTGTTGGCCCAGGCCCCTTTCCTGGCGGGAGGTTTGGGTGGGGCTAGAGGGGAAGCGGCCCGTGCTCCGGTTTGCCCCGGGCCTCGAGGCCGAACTCCAAAGGGAAGGCCTCCGCGCCCACCTCACCCTAAGCCACGAGCGGGGCATGGCCTTGGCGGTGGTGGTCCTAGAGGTCAAGGCACCAAGCGCAGAATGAGGACGTAGCGGTACATCTCTCCTCGCCCAGCCGCCAAGGCTCCCTGGACCATATTCCATAAAGCCACTACCACGAGCCCCAGGCCCAGCGGCACTGCCAGGATCAAGCCAACCACCGTAATGGCTAGCAGAAACAAGGCAAGACCATACAGGGTATAGCTAATCTGGCCGTTTAAAGCCTCCTTGGCATGAGCCCGCACAAAGGGGGTATTAGGCCCCCAAAGGAGGATGGCCAAGGGCACCAGGATCTGGCCAATGAGAACGAAATAGCCCACCAAAGGCGCCAAGTGCGCCACCGCCGCCCAAGTCCGCTCCGTATCCGCAATAGGGTTGGGTCGTTCCATACGCCCATTCTAAGGGCGATGTGGTAGAAGGCAAGTCCCGGTTATTCCACCTCTTCCCGGATACGGATGGGCCCCTGTTTCTCCGGCCTCAGGCCCACCTTGTCCTGGTAAAAGGCGCGGATCTCGGCGAAGTCCCGCTTGAGGTCCCCCGTGGGGTAAAGGTAGCCCCCAATCCCCACCTCCTTCCGGCGGAAATCGGCATACCCCAGGGCAATGGGCACCCCCGCCTTTAGGGCCATGTAGTAGAAGCCGGTGCGCCAGTAGGGGGCCTTCCCCCGGGTGCCCTCAGGGGTGATGAGGATAGCCAGGTTTTCCCGCTTTAGGACCTCCGCCACCTGGTCCACCAGGTTGCTCCGCCTAGAGCGGTCCACGGGTATCCCCCCCAGGGAACGCAAGAGCCACCCCAAGGGGGGCCGGAAAAGCTCCTTCTTGCCGAGCCACCGGGCCCGAATCCCCAAGGCCCAAAGGGCCAGGATTCCGATGAAGAAATCCCAGTTGGAGGTGTGGGGTGCCCCGATGAGCACGTAGCTCCCCCCTGGGGGCGGGGGCATGTGGTAACGCCACCCAAGAAGCCCAAGTACCCAACCCGCTAACCTTCGCATCTCAAAGAGTATACCCCCTGTGGTAAACTGGAAGAAGGCGGGGTGGGGGCTTCCCACCCCTCTTTCGTGGGGTAAAGATGCACAAAGTCGTCATCGTAGGCCGGCCCAACGTGGGCAAATCCAGCCTTTTCAACCGCCTCCTGGGCAGGCGGAGTGCGGTGGTGGCCGATGTGCCCGGGGTCACCCGCGACCTCAAAGAAGGCGTGGTGGAAACGGAAAAGGGGCGCTTTCTCCTGGTGGACACCGGGGGGCTATGGTCGGGCGACCGCTGGGAGAAGAAGATTCAGGAAAAGGTGGATCGGGCCCTAGAAGACGCCGAGGTGGTCCTCTTCGCCGTGGACGGCCGCGCCGAGCTCACCCCGGCGGACTACGAGGTGGCGGAGTACCTGCGCAAAAAGGGCAGGCCCGTGATCCTGGTGGCCACCAAGGTGGACGACCCCAAGCACGAGGCCTACCTGGGCCCCCTTTACGCCCTCGGCTTCGGCGACCCCATCCCCACCTCCAGCGAGCACGCCCGGGGCCTGGACGACCTCCTGGAGGCCATTTGGCAGAAACTCCCGGTTAAGCAGATTGACACCGAGCCCGAGGTGGCGGCCATCCGCTTGGCCATCGTGGGCCGCCCCAACGCCGGCAAGAGCAGCCTCCTCAACGCCATCCTGGGCGAGGAGCGGGTCATCGTCTCCGAGGAGCCCGGCACCACCCGGGACGCCATAGACGTGGAGTTCTTCTTTGGCGGCAACCGCTTTATCCTGGTGGACACCGCCGGCATCCGTAAGCGCCCGGAAAGCCTGGTGGAAGAACTGGCCATCAAGCGGAGCCTAAGGGCCATTGAGGAGGCGGACGTGGTCCTCCTGGTGATTGACCCCTTCCAGGTGGGGGACCGGGAGCTGAAGCTCGCCAACCACGCCATGGAAAAGGGTAAGCCCACCCTCCTGGTCATCACCAAGTGGGACCTGGTGACCAAGGAGGAGGCCCCCAAGGTGCGCCGGGAACTCAGGGAGAAGCTCGCCCACCTGGAGCACCTGCCCCGGGTGTTCACCTCGGCCTTCACCCGGCAAAACCTGGACAAGATCTTCCGCGAGGCGGTGCGCCTTCACGAGCTCAACCACACCCGCATCCCCACGGCGGAGCTCAACCGTTTCGTGGGCGTCTGGACCACCAAGGTGCAGATGCCCAACTTCAAAGGCAAACCCCTCAAGATCCTCTACGCCACCCAGCCGGAAGTGGCCCCACCCACCTTCGTCTTCTTCGTCAACCACCCCGAGTTCGTCACCCGCGCCTTTGAGAATTACCTAAAGAACCGGATCGGCGAGGACCTGGGGCTTAAGGAAATCCCTTTCCGCCTCATCTTCCGCGGCCGGCGTGGGGAAGAATAAAAACCCGGTGGGCGGCCTAGAGAAAAATCCCAAAGGCAAGGCCGCACCCACGCCACCCTTGTGGCCCCGTGCTCTGCGGTAAAATCCCCCCGTGCCCCCGCTTGCCTTCGCCCTGGAAACCCACCCCGGCCGCAAGCGGCCCAAGAACGAGGACGCCATAGGCCACGCCCTCACCCCCTGGGGGGGTGTGTTCGTGGTGGCGGACGGCATGGGCGGGCACCGCACGGGGGAGGTGGCGGCGAGGCTGGCGGTGGAGAGCATCCTGGAGCACCTAAAGGACAAGGAGCCTTCCCCCAAGGCCCTCCTCGAGGCCTTTGAACGGGCGAACGAGCGCATCTTCCGGGAAGCCCAACGCCCCGAGAACCGGGGCATGGGCACCACCGCCACCTCCTTGGTCCTGGACCTCCCCTACGCCCTCATCGCCCACGTGGGGGACTCCCGGGCCTACCTCCTGCGCCAAGGCGAGCTTACCCTCCTCACGGAGGACCACTCCTGGGTGGCGGAAAGGGTGCGCCAGGGCCTCCTCACCCCCGAGGAGGCCCGCACGCACCGCTGGCGCAACGTGATTACCAACGCCCTGGGCTCCTTCCCCCAGGCCCGGGTGGACCTCCTGGGGCTCAAGCTGGAACCCGGGGATGTCTTTCTCCTTTGCACCGATGGGCTTTCTGGGGTGTTGGACGAGCGCACCCTGCAAGAGGTCCTTAAAACCTTCCCCCCCGAGGAGGCGGCCAAGCGCCTGGTGGCCCTGGCCAACGAGTGGGGCGGGCCCGACAACGTGAGCGCCATCGTGGTGCGGGTGCCGGAGGGGCTTCCGCCAGGCAACCGGCCCTACGCCCTTCCCCTCGAGGCCGCCCGGGGGGCCCCGGTGCGCCTGAAGCTAGGGGAGGAACCCGACGAGCTCCCCACCCAGGTCCTGGAACCGGAAAGGCGCCCCCGCATCGGCTGGCGGGACGTCCTCCTCATCGCCCTTTGGATCCTGGTGGTGGGCTACATCCTCCTGGGCTACTTCAAAGGGCCCTAAACCTGCTAGACTCCTAGGGGTATGGAGCGCACCTTTGTCATGGTCAAACCCGACGGCTTCCGGCGCGGCCTGGTGGGGGAGATCCTCGCCCGGTTTGAGCGCAAGGGCTTCCGCATCGTGGGGCTTAAGGCCCTGCGCATCTCAAAGGAGCTCGCCGAAAGGCACTACGCCGAGCACCGGGAAAAACCCTTCTTTCCCAACTTGGTGAGCTTCATCACCTCAGGACCGGTGGTGGCCATGGTCCTGGAGGGGCCCAACGCCATCGCCGAGGTGCGCAAGATGATGGGGGCCACCCACCCCAAAGACGCCCTCCCCGGCACCATCCGGGGGGACTACGCCACCACCATTGACGAGAACGTGATCCACGGCTCGGCCACCCCGGAGGACGCCGAGCGGGAGATCGCCCTCTTCTTCCGCCCCGAGGAGCTCCTCTAGCCCTCCCCACCCTCCGGCACCTGGGGGAGGCCTGGCGCCCTAAGCCTCTCCCAGGGAAAATCGTCCAAGGGGTAGAAGCGGTCCGCCTGCTGGGCCAAGCGGTGGGAGGAAAGGGCGTGGAAGGTGGTGTTCTCCACCTGCTTGCCCATGTCCTGCACCACCCGCACCACCTCGGCGAAGTCCCCGTCCCCGGAAACCAAAACCGCCACATCGTAAGCGTCGGCGTAGGCCAGGCGCAGGATGTCAATGGCGATCTGGATGTCCACCCCCTTCTCCACGAAGCCATCCGCCCGGCGTTCCAGCCGCCCCAGGCGCACGGCCACGTAGGGCACCCGCTTCAGGTAGTTGAGGAAGCTCTGGTGGGCCTTGGCCGCCGGGTCCTCTGGGGGAAGGGGGGCGTTGTAGTAGTAGGCGCGAAGAAGCCGTCTCCCGGCGGTGAGGAGGGTGATGAACTCCACAAAGTTCAGCCGATAGTCCGAACCCAGGTGCTGCACCAACCCCTTGTAGAGGTTGGAGCCGTCAATAAATATGGCCACCCGTTCCATATCCGGCCCGCCCCTTTCCGGGCACCTTCAGTTTAGCCTGGGGGCGTGAGAAAATTTATAGCCCACCGCTCCATGAGCGGTGGGGGAGGCATACCAGCTTCGGCTTAGCCCTTTCGGGCGGGGCCATCCTATCACAGACCTCCCATGAGCGCAAGATGAGGGGCAAAAATGCTCTCTAGGAGCGCGTTTTCTCCACCTCGGCGTACACGTCGCGGAAGACGCCCGGGATGGGGGCGTGGGGCTTGTGCACCCGCACCCTTACCCCCTCGAGGCGGGGAAAGGCCGCCAAAAGGGCTTCCGCCAGGTGGTCCGCCAGGGCCTCAATGAGGTAGAAGCGGCGGTGGCGCACCACCTCCTCCACCAGGGCATAGACGGCGGCGTAGTCCACGGTCTCCTCCAGCCGGTCCCCCTTGTCCTCAAAGGCCACGGAAAGCCAGAGGTCCACCACAAACCGGGCCCCAAGCCGCCCCTCCTCGGGCATGACGCCGTGGCGGCCATAAAACTCTAGCCCCAAAAGCGCAATGGTCCCCACGCCTCACCCCCAAAGGGCATGCCATACGGCAAGGGCCTCCCGGTGGGCGGCCACGTCGTGCACCCGGAGGATCCTCGCCCCCTTGAGGGCAGCGAAGAGGTGGGCGGCCACGGAGCCGGCCACGCGCCTTTCCGGCACCTCCACCCCCGTGAGTTCCCCGATGGTGCGCTTGCGGGATAGCCCCACCAGCACCGGGTGCCCTAGGGCCACGATCTCCTCCAGGCGCTTTAGGAGGACGAGGTTGTGCTCTAGGAGCTTCCCGAAGCCAAACCCCGGGTCCAGGACCACCTGGGGTACCCCGGCCCCAAGGGCTTTTTCCGCCTGGGCCTTGAGGAAGTCCCGCACCTCCTTCACCACGTCCCCGTAGCGGGCATAGGCCATCATGGCCTTGGGATCGGGCACGGGCATGTGCATGATGACGGCGGGCACCCCAAACCGGGCGGCCAGGGCCACCATGCGCTCGTCCCGAAGGCCCGTCACATCGTTCAGGAGGTGGGCGCCAAGCCTTAGGGCCTCCTCCGCCACCTCGGGCTTGCGGGTGTCCACGCTCACCGGCACCCCCAAGGGCAAGACCGCTTCCAGCACCGGCAGAAGCCTCCTTTTCTCCTCCTCCACGGGCACGGGGTCCGCCCCCGGCCGGGTGGACTCGGCCCCCAGGTCCAAAATGTCCGCCCCCTCGGCCACCATCGCCTCGGCCCGTTTTAGGGCCTTTTCCGGGTCCAGGTAGCGCCCCCCATCGGAAAAGGAGTCAGGGGTCAGGTTGAGGATGCCCATGAGGAGGGGGCGGTCCAGGGAAAGGGCGCGGTCCCGAAGCCAAAGCACGCTTGGATTATAGTGAACGGGAGGTGAACACATGCGGCTCCTGGCAGCGGTGGACCTGGGAGAGGCCCTCGAGGCCCTGGTGGCCACGGCCCGCCACCTGGAAAAGGGGCTTGGGGTGGAAGCCGAGCTTTTGCACGTGGTGCCCACCCCTTACTTTGACGCCCTGGGCCAGCGCTTTCCCGAGCTAAGGGAGGCTTTCGCGGCTACGCTGGCCCAGGTGGAGGCCAGGGTGCGGGAGGCCCTCTCGGCCACGGGGATAAGGGCCAAGGTCCTCCGGGGCTTTCCCGCCCAGGTGGTGGCGGCGGAGGCGCAGAAAAGCCGCTTGGTCCTCCTGGGGCAACGGGGTACGGGGAGCCTCGAGGCCCTGGCCCGGGGCGGCCTGGCCCGCTACCTCCTCCACCGGGGGGAGGTGCCCGTCCTCCTTTTGCCCAAGGCCTTGAGCGAAATCCGGCGCATCGCCGTGGGCCTGGACGAAAGCCCAGCAGCCCTCGCCGCCTTCCGGGTCGCCGAGGCCTGGGGCAAGGCCTTGGGGGCCGAGGTCTTCGCCCTCCACCTGGTGAGCGGCAAGGGGGGGTGTTGCTTCCCCACCTACCTGGACCCGGAAAGGCTTTCCCTAGGGGAGGTGCTAGAGCGGGCCAAGGCCTTTTTGGAAGACCTCCTCAAGGCCTCGGGGGTGGTGGAGGTCTCCCCCGGGGAGGACGAACTGGACCTGGTACGCCTGGCCCAGGCCCGGCAAGCCGACCTCCTGGTTCTGGGCTCCAAGGCCAAAAGCACCTGGCGGCACCGCCTTGGGCGCATGGTGGAGGCGCTCGCTAGCCAAAGCCCCTTGCCCCTTCTGGTGGTACCCGAGGCCACGGTCTGGTAAGGTAAAGCCCATGCGCCACGGGCCAGGGTGGTTCCTCCGCCTCTCCGCTTACTGGTTCGCCACCAGCTTCAAGTGGTTCCTGGTTCTCCTGGTCCTCCTACCCGCCAAGGTGGCGGAGCTTTCCCCTCCCGAGGAGAAGGCGAGCCGCCTGGGCTTCCTCTTCGCCTTGGGGGCGGTGATGGCCATCCTGGGCCCACCCCTCATGGGCTACCTCTCGGACCGCCTGGGGAAAAGGCGGCCCTTTCTCCTTTGGGGAAGCCTCCTCACCGCCTTCGCCCTGGTGCTCCTCGCCCACGCCCCTAGCTACGGGGTGCTCCTCCTCTCCTACCTCCTGCTCCAGGTGGCGGACGATCTGGCCACGGGGCCCTACTCCGCCCTCATCCCCGACCTGGTGGCCAAAGGGGAGCGGGGCCAGGCCTCGGGCTACATGGGGGCGCTCCAGGTCTTGGGCCAGGTCCTGGGGGGTGCCGTGGGCTTCCTCTTGCCCCTGGCGCCCCAGGCCTATGCGGCCGCCCTCCTCAACCTCTTGGGCGCAGGCTTGAGCCTTCCCTTGGTCCCCGAGGCCCTGCCCCACCGCTCCCGGCGCCCCTTCCTCGAGGCCATGGCCGCCCCGTGGCGGGACCGGGACTTCCTCCTCGTCTACCTCACCCGCTTCCTGGTGATGCTGGGCTTCTACCTGGCCCAGACCTACCTCCAGTACTACTTGGCCGACGCGGTGCGGACCTTCCAGGCCCTGGGCCGCACCCTCACGGAAGAACCCTTCCAGGCGGTGGCCCTTCTGGGCCTCCTCATCTCCGTGGGGGCGGGGCTTGCCAGCGTGCCCGCCGGCCGGGCCTCGGACCGGCTTGGCCGGAAGCGCCTCATCTACCTTTCCGGGGCGGGGCTTGGGCTTCTGATGCCCTTTATCCTTCTCTTTCCCCGCTACGACCTACTCCTCGCCCTTTCCCTCCTCTTTGGGCTTTTCTACGGGATCTACCTGGCGGTGGACTGGGCCTTGGTGACGGATGTCCTCCAAGACCCCAAGGCCCACGCCACGGACATGGGCCTCTGGCAGACCTCCATCGTGGTGCCCCAGGTCCTGGCTGGGGCCTTTGGCCGGCCCTTGGACCTCCTGAACACCCGGGAAGAGGGCCTTGGCTACCTGGTCCTTTTCCTGCTGGCCGGGGGCTTCTTCCTCCTCGGGGCCTTCTTGGTGGCCCCCATCCGCCGGGCCCGGTAGGAGGGAGTTGCCTTCAGGACGCATTGACACCCCTTCCCTTCCCGGGTAGGATGGGGCCGGTTTTCTTGGGGGGTAAGAATATGCGCTTTCTCTTGGGTTTATCCCGCGCCATAGACGCCCTTACGGCAGGGGTGGGGCGGCTCGTGGTCTGGCTCGTCCTCCTGGTGGCCCTCCTCTCCGCCGGCAACGCCATCCTGCGCTACGGCTTCAACTACAGCTCCAACGCCTACCTCGAGGCCCAGTGGTACATGTTCAGCCTCATCTTCCTCCTGGGGGGAGCCTACGCCCTCAAGCACAACGCCCACGTGCGGATAGACCTCCTCTTTGGCCGCTTTAGCCGGCGCACCCAGGCCTGGATTGACGTGGTGGGGACGGTGCTCTTCCTCCTGCCCATGGCCCTTGGGGTGCTCTACCTGGCCTGGCCCTGGGCCATGAACTCCCTGGCCATCCGGGAAATGTCCCCCGACGTGGGGGGGTTGCCCCGCTGGCCCATCAAGCTGGCGGTGGTGCTCGGTTTCGCCCTTCTGCTCCTCCAGGGCGTTTCGGAGCTCATCAAGCGCATCGCCTTTCTTACCGGCCACCGCCCCACCCCTTGGGACGAGGTGGAGAAGGAGGTGCTGGAATGAGCCTAGAAACCCTTATGCCCCCTCTGATGTTCCTTGCCCTCGTGGTTTTCCTCCTCTCCGGCTACCCCGTGGCCTTCTCCTTGGGGGCGGTGGGCATCGTTTTCGGCTTTTTGGGCATCGCCCTGGACCTCTTCCCAGCGCCCTTGCTGCGGGCCATGCCCGACCGCATCTTCGGCATCATGTCCAACCAGCTCCTCCTGGCCATCCCCTTCTTCACCTTCATGGGGATTATCCTGGAAAGAAGCGGGCTGGCGGAGGACCTTTTGGACACCATGGGCAAGCTCTTTGGGCCCCTAAGGGGTGGGCTTGCCCTGAGCGTGGTCTTCGTGGGTGCCATCCTGGCCGCCACCACGGGGGTGGTGGCGGCCAGCGTCATGGCCATGGGCCTCATCTCCCTACCCGTGATGCTCAAGTACGGCTATAACCCCCGCCTGGCCAGCGGGGTCATCCTGGGCTCCGCCACCCTGGCCCAGATCATCCCCCCGAGCGTGGTCCTCATCGTCCTGGCGGACCAGCTGGGGGTGAGCGTGGGGGATATGTACCGGGCGGCCCTCATCCCCGCCGGGCTCACCGTGGGGCTTTACTTCCTCTACGTCGTCTACGTGGCCCTCTTCCGGCCCCGGTGGGCCCCCGCCCTGCCCCCCGAAGCCCGTCCCGATGCCGGCAAGGAAGGACAGGCGGCCTTCGCCCTCCTCTCCTACCTCTTGGTGGGGGTGGGGGCCTGGCGGGTAGGGGAGTTTTTGCACCTTCCCGGGTGGCTGGAGGGCTTGGAGATTCTCCTGGGCCTAGGGCTTTGGACCCTTTTCCTCCTCCCCTGGATCCGGAAAAACCCCCTCCTCCGCAGGGCCCTCCTTTCCATGGTACCCCCCTTGGTCCTCATCTTCCTGGTCCTGGGCACGGTGCTCATCGGCCTGGCCACCCCCACGGAGGCCGGGGCCATGGGGGTGGTGGGGGCCTTGATCCTCGCCGCCCTAAACCGCAGGCTCTCCTTCCCCGTGCTCTACGGGGCCATGGAGGGCACGGCCCGCCTCACCGCCTTCGTCATCTTCATCCTGATTGGCTCCACCCTCTTCAGCCTGGTCTTCCGGGGCGTGGACGGGGACCTTTGGGTGGAGGGCTTCCTTACAGGGCTTCCGGGGGGTGAGGTGGGCTTCATCCTCTTCGTCATGGTCCTCGTCTTCCTCCTGGGCTTCTTCATTGACTTCTTTGAGATCGCCTTTATCGCCCTGCCCCTCTTGGCCATCGGCGCCGACGCCTTGGGCATAGACAAGCTCTGGTTTGGCCTACTGGTGGGGGTGAACCTCCAGACCTCCTTCCTCACCCCGCCCTTCGGCTTCGCCCTCTTCTACCTAAGGAACGTGGCCCCCAAGGAGGTCAAGACGGCGGACATCTACCTGGGGGGCATCCCCTTCATCGGGCTGCAGCTTCTGGTCCTTCTCCTCACCTACCTCCTGCGCGACCCCATCTTGGCCTTCGTACGAGGCTACTAGAGGCTACTAAAGGAAATCCCCCCGGGGCTTCCCGGGGGGAATAGGTTTTGCCTCCCTTAGGAAGCGGGGAAGGCGAACTGCTCGTAGCCGAGCTCCGCCACCCCGAACCAGCGGTACTGCTCTTCCCGGAAGGCCTTCCAGGCCGTGTAGACCTTGCGGTAGGTGGCGTCCTTGGCCGCCTCCTCCTCGTACCAGTCAAAGGCCGCCTTCTGCGCCGCTTTCATGACCTCGGCAGGCCACTTTCTGAGCCGCACCCCGGCCTTGACGAGGCGCTGCAGGGCGGGGGCGTTCACCCGGTCGTACTTGGTCATCATCCACTGGTTGGCCTCCGCCGCCGCCACCTCAAAGGCCTGTTGGTACTCCTTGGGAAGGCGCTGCCACTCCCGGAGGTTCACGTAGAAGGAAAGCATGGGCCCGGGCTCGTGCCAGCCGGGGTAGTAGTAGTAGCGGGCCACCTTGTAGAAGCCAAGCTTCTCGTCGTCGTAGGGGCCCACCCACTCGGCGGCGTCCACCACGCCCCGCTCCAGGGCCGGGTAGATGTCCCCACCCGCCAAGACCTGGGGCACCACGCCCAGGCGGCTCATCACCTGGCCCCCGGGGCCGGGGATGCGCATCTTGAGGCCCTTAAGGTCGGCCAGGGTCTTAATCTCCTTGCGGAACCAGCCCCCCATCTGCACCCCGGTGTTGCCGCCCGGGAACTGGATGATGCCGAAGTCGGCAAAGATGGGGCGGAAGAGCTCAATGCCGCCCCCATGGTACATCCAGGCGTTCTGCTGCCTGGCGGTGAGGCCGAAGGGCACCGCGGTGTCAAAGGCCAGAACCGCAGCCTTCCCCACGAAGTAGTAGCTGGCGGTGTGCCCCACCTCCACCGTGCCCTGTTGCACGGCGTCCATCACCTGAAGCCCCGGCACGATCTCCCCCGCCTGGTAGGCCCGGATCTGGAAACGCCCCCCCGTAAGCGCGGAAACGCGCTCTGCCAAGACCTCCGCCGCCCCGTAGATGGTGTCCAGGCTCTTGGGGAAGCTGGAAGCCAAGCGCCAGCGGACGCTGGGCTGGGCCTGGGCAAAGACCGGACCAAACGCCGCGCTGGCCGCTACGCCGATACCCGCCTTCTTCAAGAAATCACGCCGCTTCATTTTGACCTCCTTCGCGGTCCGGGGGGATTATACCCCACCCCCGGGCCCAAAGTGCAAGCCCCCCGCAACTTTACGCAAGCCCTTGCCCCATCGTAGGCGTTTTAGCCAGGCGAGGCCCCGCGCCCCAGGGCTCAGTAAACATAAAAATACGTTTCTGCCACCTGGTGGCGCATGGCCCTCGAGGCCTCCAGGTAAAGCCTAAGCCGGGCCTCCCAGTCGGTATAAACCCCCTCCAGGCGCACGGCGCCGGGTTCGGTATCGGTGTAGACCGCCCGCACCCGGTGGAAACCGCGAGGGAGCGTGAGGGCGTAGCGGTAAGCCCCCGGGGGCAGGACGTGGGTGCCTCGAGGAAGGTAGAAGCTATCCAGGGTATAGGTGCGGCCATCCGGGTCCACCACCACCAGGCTCACCCAGCCCGGGGAGGCCAAGGTGAGGAAAAACCGCACCTCCTCCCCCACGAAGTACGCGGCCCCCGGCCCGCGGTCCGGCTCAAAGCGCAGGATGGCTGGGGTGAAGTCCAAGCGGTAGGAAAGGGTGAGGCCCTCCAGGGTCACCGCACACCCCGAAAGGAGCCCCGCCAACACCAGGGCCAAAAGGCGCATGCCCACCTCCTCCCTTCAGCCTACGCCCTCCCCCTCGCCCTCGCCTTCAGAAAACCTTAAGGGAGCCTGGGCCACGGGGGCGAAGCGCCGCCGATGAATGGGGGAAGGCCCCAGGGCGAGAAGCGCCCTTTGGTGCTCCTCCGTGCCGTACCCCTTGTGCTGGGCGAAGCCGTAGCCGGGGTAAAGCCGGTCCAGGCCCTCCATCAGGGCATCCCGGTGCACTTTAGCCAGGATGCTGGCCGCCGCCACGGAGGGGCTATTTTGGTCCGCCTTAGGGGGGGCGAGAAGGGGAAGGGAGGTGGGAAGGGGAAGGTAGTCCGTGACCAGGGCCTCAGGGGACAGGGAGAGCGCCCCAAGCGCCCGCTCCGCCGCCAAAAGGGTGGCCTTCAGGACCCCAAGCCGGTCCACCTCTTCCACCTCCGCCACCCCCAGGGCCCAGGCCCAAGCCACCCGTTTCACCTCCGCCGCCAGGCGGGACCGCGCCTTGGGGGTGAGGAGCTTGGAGTCGCGGAAAGGGTAGCGCCCCGGGGGCAGGATCACCGCCCCCACCACGATGGGCCCCGCCCAGGCCCCCCGGCCTGCCTCGTCCAGGCCCGCCACCCGGAGGCCCCTTTGCCAGAAAACGGCCTCTATACCCTCCAAAGCACCCTCCCCATGGAGGCTACCTTAACGCGCCAAGGAGGAAAAAGGGGGTTTTGGGCCTTGCCCGCAAACCATATACTAGGTATAACATTGAAACATGCCAAAGAAACTGGGTTTGCTGGTACTCCTCGGAGTATCCCTGGCGCAGGGTTTTAGCGTCAACACTCCCCTAGGAAGGGCCCAAGGACAGATAGAGAACGGGGCCATCGCTTTCTATGGGCTTCCCTACGCCGAGGCCGAGCGGTTTAGGGCTCCAAGGCCCGTCCTAGCCTGGCCTAAAGGCGTGGGCCAAGCGACGGTAGCCTGCCCGCAAACCCCGGGAATCACGGAATGGTTTGGAGGACCCATTCCCCCCAAGCGGGAGGACTGTCTCGCGCTCAACATTTACCTTCCCCTAGAGACACCTCCACCCGAGGGCTTTCCGGTTATGGTCTTCCTACACGGGGGTGCCTTCACCTCGGGAGCAGGAGCCGAGCCCATCTACCTAGGGCACCGCCTAGCCCAGGAAGGGGTTATGGTGGTAGCCCCCAACTACCGGCTTGGGCCCTTGGGCTTCCTCGCCCTCCCTGCCCTGGCCCAGGAAGACCCCAAAGCCGTGGGCAACTACGGGGTTTTGGACGTCCTCGAGGCCCTGCGCTTCGTCCAGCGCTACGCCCGCCACTTCGGGGGCAACCCCCAAAACGTCACCCTCTTCGGGGAATCCGCCGGAGGGATGATGGTCTGCACCCTCCTCGCCACCCCCGAGGCCCAGGGGCTCTTCCACCGAGCCATCGTCCAATCGGGCGGGTGCAACTACGTACGGCCCCTGGCCGAAGACTTCCCTTTAGGCGAGGCCTGGGCCAAGGCCCGGGGATGCGACCCGAAGGACCTGGCCTGCCTACGAGCCCTCCCTCTGGAAAGGCTCTTCCCTGAGGAACCCACCCTGGAGGCCATGGGCCGCTTCCTCTCCCGGCCCTCCGTCTTCCGCACAAACCCCTTCAAACCCCACCTCTCCCCCCTCCTCCCCCAAGACCCCCGGGAAGCCCTCCGCCAGGGGAAGGCCCGGGGCATCCCTCTCATCGCCGGGGCCAACTTAGAGGAGGTGAGCTTCCCCGCCCTCCAGGGGCTCTTGGCCCCGCGGGGCTGGGAGGAGGCCAAGGAAAGGCTCTTGGCGTCGGGGCTTTCCCAAGCGCAAGCGGAAGCCCTCCTCGCCCTCTACCAAAAGCGCTACCCCAACCCCCAAGCCGCCTGGGGAGGGCTCCAAACCGACCTCACCCTCCTCTGCCCCTCCCTGCAAGTGGCCCGCCTGCAAAGCCCCCACGCCCCCACCTACGCCTACCTCTTCACCTTCCGGGTACCGGGCCTCGAGGGCCTAGGTAGCTTCCACGGCCTAGACCTGGCACCCCTTTTCGGCCACCTGCACACACCCCCCTTCCTTCCCCTCTTCCTCGGCGCCGAAGCCTGGGAGAAGGCGGAAGCCCTCGGTAAGCGGATGCGCCGCTACTGGACGAGCTTTGCCAGGGAAGGGGAACCTCTGGGCTGGCCCCGCTGGCCCCTGTACCGGGAGGGATACCTCCTCAGGCTAGATACCCCAGTGGGACTCCTCCCGGACTTCTACGGGGAACGGTGCGGCCCCCTCGAGGCCCTTGGCCTACTATAGGGGCATGAAGGCCCGCGCCACCTGTCCCCTGGACTGCCCGGACGCCTGTAGCCTCCTCCTCACCCTGGAGGAGGGCCGCCTGGTGCGGGTGGAGGGGGACCCCCGCCACCCCATCACCCAAGGCTTCGCCTGCGCCAAAACCTACCGCTACCCGGAAAGGGTAAAGGAAAGGCTCCTTTACCCCATGCGCCGGGTGGGCCGGAAAGGGGAGGGCCGGTTTGTCCGCATCACCTGGGAAGAGGCCCTGGACGAGATGGCGGAAAGGCTAAAGGCCGTCCTGGACGCCCACGGGGGCGAGGCCGTCCTGCCCTACCACTACGCCGGCACCATGGGCCTTATAGAGAACCAGCACCCCCTGGCCTTCTTCCGGGCCATCGGAGCCTCGGAGCTTTTGGAAACCATCTGCGCCACGGCGGGAAGCGCCGCCTGGGAGATGACCTACGGGCCCCGCCTCGCCCCCGACCCCGAGGACATCCCGGAAAACGCCCGCTACATCCTCCTTTGGGGCATCAATAGCCTCGCCACCCACAGCCACCTCACCCCCTTCCTCAAGGGGGCCAAGGCCCGGGGGGCCAAGGTGGTGCACATTGACCCCTACGCCAACCCCACCTCCCGCTTCGCCCACGAACACTTAAAGATCCGCCCGGGCACGGACGCCGCCCTGGCCTACGCCCTGGCCCACGTGCTCTTCAAGGAGGGCCTGGTGGACTGGGCCTACCTGGAGGAGGCGGCCACCGGCGTGGAGGAATTCCAGAAGGAAGCGGAAAACTGGCCCCCGAGCCGGGCAAGCGCCCTCACCGGCATCCCCGAGGAGGCCATCCTTGGCCTCGCCCGGGAACTGGGCGAGGCCAAGCGGGTCTTCCTGCGGGTGGGCTACGGGATGACCCGCCACCCGGGGGGCGGGAACGCCTTAAGGGCGGTGATCCTCCTCCCCGCCCTCCTCGGGGCCTGGCGGTACCCGGGGTGCGGAGCCATGCTCTCCACCAGCGGGGCCTTTTTCCTCAACCGGCGCTACCTCGGGGGGCGGCACCTCTTGGAGGGCCCCCACCCCCACGAGGGCTACTTCCGCCCCAACCCCAAGGCCCGGGCCATCAACATGAACCAGCTCGGCACCGCCCTCACCGAGCTCCACCCGCCCATCCGCATCCTCTTCGTCTTCAACAGCAACCCCCTGGTGGTGGCCCCCAGTACGGGGAGGGTCAAGGAGGGCTTGGCGCGGGAGGACCTCTTCACCGTGGTCCTGGAACAGGTGATGACGGAAACCGCCCGCTACGCCGACCTCCTCCTCCCCGCCACCTTCTTCTACGAGCACCCGGACCTCTATACGAGCTACGGCCACTACTACCTCTCCTGGAACGAGCCCCTGGCCGAGCCCGAGGGGGAGGCGAGGCCCAACACCTGGGTCTTCCGGGAACTGGCCAAGCGGCTCGGCCTGAAGGAGCCCACCCTCCACTGGGGAGCCGAGGAGGTGGCCCGAAGCCTCCTCGCCGCGGACCACCCCTACCTGAAGGACATCACCCTAGAACGGCTTAAGGAGGAGGGCTTCGTGAAGCTGAACCTCCCCAAGCCCTTCCTCCCCTTCGCCCAGGGCCCCGTGCGCTTTAGCCCCCCTCCCCAGGTCCTCCCCACGGAGCCTCTCCCCGAATACCCCTTGATCCTCCTCACCCCGCCCGCCCACCGCTTCCTCAACACCACCTACGGGAACGTGGAGGCCCTGGTGGCGGCGGAAGGGGGGGAGCCTAGGCTCCTCATCCACCCCCTGGACGCCGAGGCCCGGGGGATACGGGACGGGATGCTGGTCCACATCCGCTCCCCTTGGGGCCGCATCACCCGGAAGGCCCGGGTGAGCGAGGCCCCCAGGCCGGGGGTGGTGGTCCTCGAGGGCACCTGGTGGGAGAAGTGGGCCCCCGACGGCAAGGGGGTGAACCACCTCACCTCGGAAAGGCTCACGGACCTGGGGGGTGGGAGCACCTTCCACAGCACCCCCGTGGAGGTGGAGCCCCTGCGCCTCGCCGGATTTGCGCCTGGGCTACAATCCTGCTAGATTGGGAGGGTGCGCGAGGGGGTGCCCAAGAAGCGCTCCGTGGCCCTGGCCGCCTGGGGGGAGGAGGGGCTTCTCTTGGTCCTGCGGCCCCCCGAGGACCCCGAGTTCGGGGGAGCCTGGGGGCTTCCCGCCGTAAGCCTGGAAGGGGAAGAGACCCTGGAGGAGGCCTGCCACCGCGTGGCCCGGGAAAAGCTCGGCACCGCCCTCGCCGAGGCCAGGCCCCTCGCCTTTGGCGTGGAGGAAAGGCCCCGCTACACCCTGGAGCTATGGGTCTTTGAGGGGAGGCTCCTCGCCCCCCCAAAGCTTCCCGCGCCCAAGCCCGGCAAGACCTACTACGCCGCCTTCCGCTATGGCCACCCCGAGGACCTGCGGGAAGCGGCCAAGCGGGGCTCCTTGTGCAGCCGGCTCTACCTGGCGGTGAAAGGGCTTTGCCCATGAAGGAAACCCTGGTCCTGGTCAACCTCTTCCACGAGCTCGCCCTCAAGGGGCAGAACCGACCCCTTTTTCTGAAGAGAGCCAAGGCCCACGTGCGGGAGGCCCTGAAGGGGCTTGGGGCCACCTTGGAGGCGGACTGGGCCATGGCCCTCCTCTTCCGCCTGGAGGAGGGGGCCTGGCCCGAGGCCCAGTCCCGGCTTCAGGACACCCTGGGGGTGGAAAGCTTCGCCCGGGTCCTGCGCACGCCCCCGGACCTCCAGGCCCTCGAGGCCGCTTTGGCGGGGGTCTTGGCGGGAGAGCGCTTCGCAAGCTTCCGCATCACCGCCAAGCGCTCGGACAAGGCCTTCCCCCTCACCTCCCCCGAGATCGAAAGGCGCCTTGGGGCCTTCGTGAAGGAAAGGACCGGGGCCCAGGTGCGGCTTAGGGGGGCGGAAAGGGAGTTCGTGGTGCGCATCCTCCCGGGGGCGGCCCTTTTGGAGGTGGCCCGTTACCCGGGGCCCGGGGGGCTTCCCCCCGGGGTTTCCGGGAAGGTGGTGGCCCTCCTCTCGGGGGGCATAGACTCCCCCGTGGCCGCCTACCGCCTCATGCGCCGGGGGGCGGAGGTGGTCCTCGTCCACTTCCACCCCTTCCCCCTCCTCTCCGGGGCGAGCCGGGAGAAGGCCATGGCCCTGGCCGAGCGCCTCGCCCGCTTCCAGCACCGCATCCGCCTCCACCTCGTCCCCTTCAGCGAGGTGCAGCGGCACATCATCGTGGAGGCCCCCACCCCTTACCGGGTGGTCCTCTACCGCCGCTACATGCTCCGCATCGCCGAGGCCATCGCCAAGGAGGAAGGGGCCTTGGCCCTCTGCACGGGGGACAGCCTGGGCCAGGTGGCCTCGCAGACCCTGGAGAACCTCTATGCGGTGAACCAGGCGGCCACCCTCCCCGTCTTCCGCCCTCTCATCGGCTCCGATAAACAGGAAATCATGGCCGAGGCCAAGCGCATCGGCACCTACCCCATCTCCATCCTCCCCGACGAGGAGTGCTGCACCCTCTTCGCCCCCAAGCACCCCGTGACCCGGGCGCGGCTGGCGGTGGTTTTGGAGGCCGAAAAGCGCCTTCCCACGGAGGAACTCATCGCCCTCGCCCTAAGGGAAAGGGAGGTGGTCACCTACGCCTGGCCGGGGCGAAAGCCCCTTAAAGAGGCGGGGGAGAAGGCTTTTATAATGGAGCATGGACCTCCTCGAGGCTAAAGCCCTCCTGGAACGGGGCAAGACCACCCCCTTGGCCCTTTTGGAAGAGGCCCTGGAAAGGGCCAAGGCCTTCGCCGACCGGAACGCCTTGGCCTACCTGGACGAGGAAGCCGCCCGCAAGGAGGCGGAGGCCCTCACGGAAGAGCTTAGGCAGGGGCGGCCTCGAGGCCCCCTCCACGGCCTCCCCCTCACGGTCAAAGACCTCTTCCCCGTGAAGGGCATGCCCACCCGGGCGGGAACCCGGGCCCCCCTCCCCCCCCTTCCCGAGGAGGCCCAGGCGGTGCGGCGGCTAAGAGAGGCGGGGGCCCTCCTTTTCGCCAAGACCAACATGCACGAGATCGCCCTGGGGATCACGGGGGAAAACCCCTGGACGGGCCCCGTGCGCAACGCCATAGACCCCACCCGCCAGGCCGGGGGCTCCAGCGGCGGGAGCGCCGTGGCCGTGGCCCTGGGCATCGGCCTCGCCTCCTTGGGCACGGACACCGGGGGCTCCATCCGCATCCCCGCCGCCTTCAACGGGGTGGTGGGCTTTAAGCCCTCCTACGGCCGCATCTCCTTGGAAGGGGCCCTGCCCCTTTCCCGCTCCACGGACCACGCCGGGCCCCTCACCCGCACGGTGCGGGATGCCCACTTCCTGGCGGAGATCCTGGCCGGGGAGAGCATCCCCCTCGAGGCCCCGCAAAACCCCACCTTCGGCGTCCCCCTGGACTTCCTGGAGGGAAGGCTGGGCCAGGGGGTAAGGAGGGCCTTCCTCCGCCTTCTGGAGGACCTCCCCACCCTGCGGGCGGAGGTCAAGGAGGTCTCCCTCCCCCTTCAGGGGGTCTACGAGGTCTACACCCGCCTGGTGCGCTACGAGGCCGCCCGCATCCACGAGAAGGCCCTAAGGGAAAACCCCGAGGGCTTCTCCCCCCAGGTGCGGGAGGCCCTCCTCCAGGGGCTTGCCCTCACGGAGAAGGACTACCGCGATGCCGTGGCCGAGCGGGAGGTCCTGCGCCTTTCCCTCATGAAGGCCCTGAGGGGCGTGGACGCCCTCCTCCTCCCCGCCCAACCCCTCCCCGCCCCCCCCTTGGGCACGGAGGAGGTGGAGCTGGAATCGGGCCGCAAGGGCCACCGGGAAGCCTTCATCACCCTCACCCTGCCCTTTAGCCTCCTCGGGGTGCCCACCCTCGCCCTCCCCTTCGCCCGGGTGGAGGGGATGCCCGTGGGGCTCCAGGTGGTGGGGCCCTACGCCGAGGACGGCAAGGTCCTCGCCATCGGGGGCTGGCTGGAAGAGCGCCTAAAGTAGGGCGTAGAGGAGGGCGAGGCTTAGGAGGGTGAGGGGCAGGCCGAGGCGGAGGTGCTCGGCAAAGCCCACCCGCACCCCCTCCTTCCCCGCCCCCTCGGCCACGATGAGGTTGGCCACGCTGGCGAGGAGGGTGAGGTTGCCCGCCAGGGTGCTCCCCCCGGCGAGGAGGAGCCAGTCCTTGGGGTCCTGCACCAGGGGGGCGAGGAGGAGGACAGCGGGCACGTTGGAGATGAGGAGGGAAAGGACCACGGCGGCCAGGAGGAGGCCCCAGGGGGTGGCGGCCAAGGGAAGGAGGGCCTCGGCCAGGCCCAGGCGCCTCACCCCCTCCGTGAGGACGAAAAGCCCGCCAAAGAGGACGAGGAGCTCCCAGTCCACCCGGTGGAAGAAGCGCTCGGAGCGAAGCCTCCGGGTGAAGAGGAGAAGCCCCGCCGCCACCAGGGCCCCCTGGGCCATGGGGTAGCCGAGGAGGAAGGCCAAGAGGAGGCCCAAGGCCACAGAAAGGCCCTTCCTTAAGAGGGCCGGGTGCAGGCGGTAGCGGAGGGGGGGAAGGGGCGGAAGGGGCCTTAGGGAGCGCACTTCCGGGTAGAGGAAGGCGAGGAGGAGGACCTGGAGGCAAAGCCCCAGAAGGGCGGGAAGCCAAAGGGCCCGGACAAAGTCCAGGTAGGCCAAACCGGAAAGGCTCGCCACCACGATGTTCTGGGGGTTGCCCGTGGGGGTCATGAGGCTTCCCGTGTTCACCGCCCCCATGAGGGCGAGGAGGTAGGGCACCGGGTTCAGGCCTAGCCCCTGGGCCACGCGCGCCACCAGGGGGGTGAGGAGGAGGGCCATGGTGTCGTTGAGGAAGAGGGCGGAAAGCCCCCCGGCCCCCAGGGTGAGGAGGACGAGGAGGGCGAAGGGGGTCCGGGCCAGGCGCAAGAGGGCTTCCGCCACGAGGCCGAAGAAGCCGGCGTAGGAAAGCTGGGCGTTGAGGACCATGACCCCGAAGAGGAAGACCAGGGTCTCGGCGTCCAGGGCGTGCCAGGCCTCCTCCAGGTCCAAAACCCCAAGGAGGACCAGAAAGCTCGCCCCCACCAGGGCCACCCCCGCCCGGTTCATGCGGAAGCCGGGTAGCCCCCCCAGGGCAAGGCCCAGGTAGGCCAGGAGGAGGACGAGGGCGCTAAGGGCCTCCATAGAGCCGGGCCTCGAGGCGGGCCTTCACCTGGGGCCATTCCTCCCGCAGGAGGCTATAGACCACGTCGTCGCGAAAGCTCCCGTCGGGAAGCCTGCGGTTTCTCCGCAACACCCCTTCCCGCACCGCCCCCAAGGACTCCAGGGCCCTTTGGCTCCGCTCGTTTTGCAGGTTCACCTTGAACTGGACCCGCTCCGCCCCCAGCACCTCAAAGGCGTGGCGGAGGAGGAGGTACTTGGCCTCCTTGTTGGCGGGGCTTCCCCAGAAGGGCTTGAAGATCATGGTGCCGATCTCCAGCTTCAGGTGTTCGGGCTCCGGGGCGATGACGGAGATGCGCCCCGCCAGGGCTTCCCCTAAATAGACCGCCCAGTTCACCCGGCCGGGCTCGGAGAGGAGGGCCTCCAGGTGGGCCCTTAGGGCTTCCTCCGTGGGGGCCAGGGGAATGCGGCTTAGGAAGCGGTAGACCTCGGGGTCATACTGGGCGAGGAAGCCGGGGAGATGGCTGAGGCTTAGGGGTTCTAGGCGCACGTACCGCCCAGCCAGGCGCTCGGGGAAGGTCCACATGGACCCATTATGCTGGGGAAGGTGGAGACGCTAAAAGCGGTCCTCGCCCTCCTCCACCTCCCCCACCGGGGAAGCGCCACGCCCGAGGAGGCCGAGGCCTTCCGCCGCCTAAGGGCGTTCTTGGAGGCGAGGGGAGAAGCGGTGGAGACCCTACCCTTCCGGGGGGTGAGAAGCTACGGCCCCGAACTCTTTGGCATCAGCCTCCTCCTCGCCCTAAGCCCCCTTTCCCCCATCTTCCCCCTCCTTGGGGCCCTGGCCTTCTCCCTCTACTTTCAGGGGTATCGGCCTTGGGGCTTCCTCTTGGACCGCCACCCCTCGCAAAACCTCCTGGCCTGGAAGGGCGAGGGAAAAAGGGCCCTGGTCCTCCTGGCCCACGTGGACACCGCCAAGACCTTCTTCCTCTACCACCCCAAGCGGGTGAGGGGCTTCCGGCAAAACTTCCTCCTCAACGCCACCCTGGCCTTCCTGAGCCCCCTCCTCGCCCTCACGCCCCTCAAGTGGCCCCTTGGCCTTTACTTCCTCCTCCAGGCGGGCCTTCTCCTTTACCGGGAGGTAAGGGCGCCCTACGTGGAAGGGGGGAACGACAACGCCAGCGGGGTGGCGGTGGCCACGGCCCTTTTCCTGGAAACCGAACCGCCCAAGGGATGGCGGCTTGGCCTCGCCCTCACGGGGTGCGAGGAGGTGGGGGCGCTGGGGGCCAAGGCCCTCGCCCGCCACCTGCCTCCGGGAACCCTCGTCCTCAACCTGGACAACGTGGGCCGGGGGGAGCTCTTTTACGCCGAGGGGGAGGGGATGCTCCGCTACACCCCTTACCGCGGGCCCCTCTTGGAGGCCGCCCGCAGGACCCCCGGGGCCAGGCCCCTCCGCTACCGCCTGGCCTACTTTGACGCCCTGCCCCTGGCGCAAAGGGGCTTTCCCACCCTCACCCTCATCCGCCTGGATGGGGGCGTGCCCCCCGACTGGCACTGGCCCACGGACACCTTCGCCCGGCTGGACCTCAACGCCTTGGCGGAGACGCTAACCTACGGCCAGGCCCTCCTGGCCCGGGTGTGGGGAAGCTCTTGGGACGGGGTCCTGGCCTAGGCAAACCCCGGCTCCTGGCCGAGAAGGGCCAAAAACGCCTCCGCACCCTGCACCATGGAGCCCCACCAGTCCGTAGCGGTCTGGGCTCCTAGGCCCAGGTACTTCACCCAGAGGGCGGCCAAGGCCTCCGCCCCCATCCCGCCGTGGCGAAGCTGAGGGATTAAGCGGACGCAAAAGTCTTCGTCTGGGAAAAGCCCGTGCCATTCGGGGTGCGCGTCCAAGAAGGCGCGGCGGGCCCGGCACAGGCCCGGCACCTCCTTGCGGCACAGAAAAGCGTGCCAAAACCTCCTAAAGCCCACCCCCCTAACCCCCAAGGCTTCCCGGAGGAGCCTTTCCCTTTCTGCTTCCGACCTCAGGGCCGCCTGCCGCTCGTGAACCGCCGCCGCCAGGGGAAAAGGATCAGGAAACCACATACACCCTCCGGAGAAACCCTCCCCGGATTTGCCCAAGGCAATTCCCCCTAAACCTGGCCGGCAATGGCCGGCCCACCGCAACCTGGAATCCCATACCCCCCTCCTTGTTCCCGCAACCAATGGGTTGCTCTACCCAGGATAGGCGGGAAGGGCCAGGTTTGCGTTAGCTTCTACCCCAAGAAAAAGCTTCCCAGCTGGGCTGGGAAGCTCTAGCGAAGGGCAACCCCGCCTACCGAACCGCCCCGGCGAACTTCCAGACCGCCCCGCTGCCCGGGGCCCCCACGCCGTTCACCGTCACGTAAAGGTCGCCGCTTGGGGTGATGGCCAAGGCCGTGGGGAAGGCAAGCCCGTCCACCACCACCTCAAAGCCCCCAGGCCGCACCCGGAGCACCGCCCCGGTACCTGGGATAGGCCCCCGCTCCCCGGTTTCCGCAAAGCGCACGGCATAAAGCTGGCCGTCTGGCCCCTCCTGAAGGTCGGTGAGCATGGTGGCCCCGGCGGCGTAATCGCTCACCTTGCCCCCCTCCACCTTCACCACCTTGGCGGCTCCCTTAAGAAAGGGGCCACCCGAAAGCAGGCTCACGTAGAAGACCCCGTTTTTCACCACCACCGCTGTGGGCACGGGGTCCATCTCCTGGGCTCCACCCCGGGCAGGGTTAGCGAAGGGGCCCGGCAAGCCGGCGAAGGTCGCCACCAGACGTACCGCCCCAGTGGAGGGGTTGACCCGCAGAAGGGCGTTGGCCCCGGCGTCGGTCACGTAGACGTAGCCATCGCCCCCCACGGTCAGGCCGTAAGGGTGGGAGTCCAAGTGGTAACCATCCGGGTTTTGGGCTTTCTCAAAGGCCCAAAGGTCCGCTACCTTCTCGGGCCCCTGAGGCCCTACCCGGGCCACCACCGCCATGAGGGGCATGGGGTCCATGCTCGCCTGGTTCCAGCCCCCGCTGGTGACCAAAAGCCCGCCCAACCAGGCCAGCCTCGAGGCCCCGCTGGACTCCTGACCAAAAGCCACGGAGGGGAAGCGGGCCACTTCCTCAAGGGCCCCATCGGGTTCCAAGCGCAAGACCCGGGAGGTGGCGCCCATGCGGGCCAACACCTTCTCCCCTGTTTCCGGATTTATCGCCTCCACCTCGGTATCCCCGCCCAGACCGTATTCCACCACATAAAGCCGCCCATCGGGGGCAAAGAGCAGCCCCATGGGCCCGTTCAAACCGGTAATGACCGGCACTCCCTGGGCGGCCACCGCCAAGCCCAGGACCAGAAATGCTCCTGCCCATAGCTTTCCCATAATGCTCCTTCCTCAGGCAACCCACCTGGGCCGCACCTTTGAGGTTAAAAGGGTTGACGTTAGGACTGCGTCACCTTTTAACCGCGCCGCAGGAACTCTCCTGGGGTCGGAGGTAGGTCCAGGCCCACTTCCTGGAAACGGCGTTTCGCCTGAAGGTATACCTCGTCCAAAGCGCTCATGGAGCCCAAAGCCTCCAGATTACGCAAGAGAAGCCTCAAGGTTTCCTGGTCGTAAGGCTCCTCCTGCAAAATCCAGAAAAGAAGGCGGCAAGCCTCTAGCGGTTCTACCCGCCCTGCCGCCTCCAGGGCCCTACGGTACACCCGGGCCCAAAGGAGCCGGTCCGTGCCCAGGCCATCCAAATACGGACCCCGCCAAAACCCCGGTTGGGGACTCGCCAAGAAGGTTTCCAGGTCGGAGACCACCCTTTTCCCCAAGGCGTACAAAGTACCCCTTCGCTCAATGACGTCCAGCCCAAACTGCTGGCGCAACGCAAAAATCAGTTCCCGCAGCGCTCCAAAAGCCCTGGCCTCCTCTTGGCCAGGATAGAGGAGGTCCTCTAGGTCAAGAGGGGGAAGCCCAATTCGCCCAGCGGCCCTGGCCTCCAGGAGGCCTACCAAAAGCGCCCGTCGCCGCCGGCCCCGCAGGGGAAGCCCTCCTAGGGATAAGGGTCCAAGAACCTGGAACCAAAGGGGGAAATGGGCCGGCCACGGCGCTGATAGCCACGCCGCCGAACCCGCCCACACCCGCCACCCGGTGCCCACACCTAGCCTCTCCCCTGAGCTTAGCACCGGAACCGAAAGCCCTTAGTATACGAAGCGCTCCACCTCCTGCAAGAACCAGAGCTCATGGCCGACGACCCCCGACTGGCGCATCGCCTCCCGGAGTTCCGAAGAACGGGCGAACGCACGTGCGCCCTCGGCGGTGGGGAAATGGTGGATCACCCATACCGCATGGGCGTCCGTGGCGTCCCGGAGAACCACAGAGGAGTCCACGCCCTTTTCCCGCCGCATATCCGCAAATTGGTCGTAAACCTGTTTCCAGGCGTCAAAATCGTTCACCTGCAATTTGACCACAAATGAAGTCATGCCAAACCCCTTTCCCGCCCTTAAGGCCCCTTTAGGGTAGAGGGAAGGGCGTTAGGTTTGCGTTATCCTGCCCTTCTCCGGTGTGGTACTTTGAGGCAAATGTTCCGCGTGGGCATCCTCACGGTCTCCGACAAGGGCTTCCGCGGCGAGCGGGAGGACATCACCCACCTGGCCCTGCGGGAGGCCCTCAAGGGGGGGCCCTACGAGGTGGTGGCCTACGAGGTGGTGCCCGACGAGCCCCCCATGATCAAGAAGGTGCTCCGGCTTTGGACCGACCGGGAGGGTTTAGACCTCATCCTCACCAACGGGGGCACGGGCCTGAGCCCCCGGGACCGGACCCCCGAGGCCACCCGGGAGGTCTTGGAGCGGGAGGTGCCGGGCCTTCCCGAACTCATGCGCCTGAAGGGCCTGGAGAAAACCCCCATGGCCGCCCTCTCCCGGGGGGTGGCGGGGGTGCGGGGCAGGACCCTCATCCTGAACCTGCCGGGAAGCCCCAAGGGGGCGCGGGAGTCCCTGGAGGCGGTGCTGCCCGTGTTGCCCCACGCCCTGAGCCTGGTCACGGGCAAGGTCTGGCGGGAGGGGCACCATGAGTAGGGTGCCGGAGCCCTCCGTCTTCCTGGTGGTGGACGAGGCCAAGCGAAGGGCCCGGGAAAGGGGGGTAGAGCTCATAGACCTCTCCATCGGCTCCACGGACCTCCCGCCCCCAGAAGCCCCCCTCATGGCCCTACGGGAGGCCCTCTCCGACCCCAGGACCTACGGCTACTGCCTAAAAAGCTGCACCCTACCCTTCCTGGAAGCGGCCACCACCTGGTACCAAGGGCGCTACGGCGTACCCCTAGACCCCAAGCGGGAGGCCCTGGCCCTCATCGGCAGCCAAGAGGGCCTCGCCCACCTCCTCCTCGCCCTCACGGAACCGGAAGACCTCCTCCTCCTCCCCGAGGTGGCCTACCCGAGCTACTTCGGTGCCGCCCGGGTGGCCTCCCTAAGGACCTACCCCATCCCCTTGCGTCCAGACGGCCTCGCCGACCTGAAGAGGGTGCCGGAGGCCGTCCTGCGGGAGGCTAAGGTCCTCCTCCTCAACTACCCCAACAACCCCACGGGGGCGGTGGCCGACTGGGGGTACCTGGAGGAGGCCCTGGCCCTGGCGAAGCGGTACGGGCTTTGGCTCATCCACGACAACCCCTACGTGGACCAGGTCTACGAGGGAGAGGCCCCTTCCCCCTTGGCCCTCCCCGGGGCCAAGGAGCGGGTGGTGGAGTTCTTCTCCCTCTCCAAGAGCTACAACCTGGCGGGCTTCCGCCTGGGCTTCGCCTTGGGAAGCGAGGAGGCCATAGGGCGGCTAGAGCGGGTGAAGGGGGTCATAGACTTCAACCAGTACGCCGGCATCCTGCGCCTGGGGGTGGCGGCCCTCCAGACCCCGAGGGAGGTCACCCGGGGCTATGCCCAGGTCTACCGGGAAAGGGCCCTGGGAATGGCGCGGGCGCTGGAGGGGGCCCTGGCGCTTCTGCCCCCCCGGGCCACCATGTACCTCTGGGGCAGGTTGCCCCAGGGGGTGGACGACCTGGACTTCGCCCTGCGCCTGGTGGAACGGGGCGTGGCCTTGGCCCCAGGCCAAGGCTTTGGCCCTGGGGGAAGGGGTTTTGTCCGCATCGCCCTGGTGCGGCCCCTGGAGGACCTCCTCCGGGCAGCCCGGATCATCCGGGAAGCCCTCTAGCCTACTGCCAGCGCTCCTCGGGGGGAAGCCCCAAAAGGCGCCGCTTCACCTCCCCCACCAGGTAGAGGCTTCCCGCCACCACCGCGCGGGGCCCTAGGGCAAGCGCCCTTTCTAGGGCCTTTAAGGGGTCCTCCTCCACCTCCGCCCCGGGGAAAAGGGGAAGGAGGGCCCTTGGGTCCTCGCACCGGGGGGAGGTGTAGCGGGTGAGGACCACGGGGCCGAGGCCAAGGAGGGCCTCCGCCATGGGGGCGTGAACCTTGCCCTTGGTAAAGGCGAGGACGAAGGCGGCGGGGAGAAGCCCGTGGAAGCGGAGCGCTTCCCGCAGGGCCAGGGCGCCTTCCGGGTTGTGGGCCCCGTCCAGGAGGACCTCCTTCCCCCCTAGGCTCAGCCTTTCCAGCCTGCCCGGGTTCTCCGTACGGGCCAGGCCCCTTTCCACAGCGTCCCACCCCGCTCCCAAAAGCCTTCCCCCCACCGCCGCCAGGGCCAGGTTTTCCGCCTGGTAGGGGCCGAGGAGGGGAGCTTGGAAGCGCCGCCCCTCCCCTCTAAGGGCCAGGGTGAAGGCGAGGCCCATAGGGGTGGGGGCCACCTCCCCCACGTGGAAGTCCTCCCCCAGGACCCAAAGGGGGGTGCCGAGGGCCCGGGCCTGGGCCTTGAGCTCCTCCAAGCCTTCCCCCCGGGCGGCGGTGAGGGCGGGGACCCCTTGGCGGAAAATCCCTGCCTTCTCCCGGGCCACGTCCCTCAGGGTGGGCCCCAGGACCTCCAGGTGGTCGTGGCCGATGTTGGTGACGAGGGCAAGGGTGGGCTCGGCGGCGTTGGTGGCGTCCAACCTTCCCCCCAGGCCCACCTCGAGGACCGAAAACCCCACCCCCTCCTGGGCGAAGTAGAGGAGGGCCAAAGCGGTGGTGGCCTCAAAGAAGCTCGCCCCCACCGCCTCGGCGTGGGGGCGGACCTCCTCCAGGAGGGAGAGGAGGCGGGCCTCGGGAATGGGCTCCCCCGTGAGGGCGATGCGCTCCCGGAAGGCCACCAGGTGGGGGCTCGTGTAAAGCCCCACCCTAAAGCCCGCCTCCTCCAGGATGGCGGCGAGGGCCCGGGCGGCGGTGCCCTTCCCGTTCGTCCCCCCCACCAGGGCCACGGGGTAGGCCTCCTGGGGGTTGCCCAAGCGGGCCAGGAGGGCCCGGATGCGCTCCAGGCCCAGGGTCACCACCCCCTGGCGGGCGTAGAGCCAGGCCAAGGGGTCCATCTAGCCCCTGGGGGCCGCCTTGCAAGTGGGGCAGAGCCCCCTAAAGGCCACCTCGGCCGCCCGCACCTCCACCCCGGGGTGGGCCTCCTGGGCCAAGGTCACCAAATCGGGAAGCGCCACCTCCAGGTCCACGATGGCCCCACAGGCCTCGCAGATGAGGTGCAGGTGGGGGTGGAGGTTGGCGTCGTACCGGGTGGCCTCCCCCGCCTTGGTGATGGGCACCAGATACCCCTCCGCCACCAGGGCCTCGAGGGTGCGGTACACCGTGCCCAGGCTCACCTTGGGCACCACCTTGCGCACCTCCTGGTAGATCCAGGCGGCGTCCGGGTGGTGGTGGGCCTTTTGCACCACCTCCAGGATGGCCTTGCGCTGGCGGGTCAGACGCTTCAGCGCCATCAGCCCCACTATACCCCAAACCCCACTAAACCGCTCGGGTTTGGGCGAGGATCTCCCGCCCCCCCTGTTCCAGGACGTCTTGGGCGAGCTCCAGTCCCAGCTCCTCCGCCTCCGAGGCGTCCCCCTCAATCTCCGCCCGGATGAAGCTCTTGCCATCGGGGGAGAAGAGCCCGCCTTCCAACACCAATGTGCCGTCCTCCGCCACCTGGGCCAAGGCCCCCACAGGGGCCAGGCAACCCGCCCCAAGGCCCTTGAGGAAGGCCCTCTCCGCCCGCACCCGGTCGTGGGAGGGGTGGTGGTGGAGGGCGTAGCAGAGCTCCTCCGCCAGGTCATCCCCCTGCCGCACCTCCAGGGCCAAGGCCCCCTGGCCCGGGGCAGGGAGCATCACCTCGGGCTCCAGGAACTGGTCAATGCGGTTCCTGAGGTCCAGCCGCAAAAGCCCCGCCGCCGCCAGGACGATGCCGTCGTACTCCCCGTTGCCTAGGGCGGCCAAGCGGGTGTCCACGTTCCCCCTCAGCTCCCTCACCAACAAATCCGGCCGGTGGGCGAGAAGTTGCGCCTTGCGGCGCACGGAGCTCGTGCCCACCACCGCCCCTTGGGGCAGGTCCTCCAGGCGCTTGTAGGCCCTGCCCAGGAAGACGTCCCGGGGGTCCTGCCGCCGGGGAATGGCGGCGATCTTGAGTCCTGGGGGCTCCTCCGTGGGCAGGTCCTTGAGGGAGTGCACGGCGATGTCAATCTCCCGGGAGAGCAGGGCCTCCTGAAGCTCCTTGACGAAGATGGCCTGCTCCCTAGGGTCCGCCCCCTGGTCCCCCCGGGTCTTCACCGTCTTGACCTTAAACTCCGCCTCGGGCCAGCTCTCCTTGAGGCGCTCCACCACCCACCGGGTCTGGGCCAGGGCGAGGGCGCTGCCCCGGGTTCCCACCACGATGACGCGCATACTTTCCCATACTACACGGAAGGCCTACTCCAGGGCGAGGCCCAAGGGGTCCTCCAATAGCCCGGCCAGGTGGCGGCAGAAGCGGGCGGCCTCCGCCCCGTCAATGAGGCGGTGGTCGTAGGTAAGGCTAAAGGGCATATAGAGCCGCGGCACGAAGGCCTCCTTCTCCGCATCCCAAACGGGCTTCATCTGGGAGCGGGAAACCCCTAGGATGGCCACCTCGGGCCAGTTGACGATGGGGGTGAAACCCACCCCGCCGATCCCGCCCAGGTTGGAGAGGCTAAAGGTACCCCCTTGCATCTCCTCGGGGGCGAGCTTGCGCTCCCTCGCCCTTTCGGAAACCTCCTGAAGCTCCCGGGCCAGGCGCAAAACCCCCTTCTGGTCCACGTCCCGGATTACCGGGACCAGGAGGCCGTGGGAGGTGTCCACGGCCACGCCGATGTGCACGTAGTCCTTGTAGATGACCTCGGCCTTTTCCGCATCTATGGAGGCGTTGAACTTGGGGAAGGCCTTCAAGGTGAGGGCCAAGGCCTTGAGGAGGAAGGCGGTGAGGGTGAGGCGGAAACCCCTTTCCTCCGCCTTCTTGGCGTAGCGCTTGCGCAAAGCCTCCAACTCGGTGATGTCCGCCTCGTCAAAGTGGGTGACCATGGGCACCTGGGCCCAGGCCTGGGCCATGGCCCTTAGGGTGGCCTTGCGCACCCCGCTCATGGGCTCGGTGCGCACCGGGCCCCACTTGGCGAAATCGGGCAGCTTGGGGGTAGGTGGGGTGGGGAGCACCTCCGCGGGCGCCTCCACAAGCCCCGCCGCCCGGCGCACGTCCTCCTCCGTGATGCGCCCGGCAAGGCCCGTCCCCCGCACCCGCAAAAGGTCCACCCCTAGCTCCCGGGCAAGCCGCCTTATGGAAGGAGCAGCGGGGATGAGACGGCGCTCCTCCGAAGGGAAGGCCTCCTGCAGCCTGGGCACCCCCGGGGAAGGGGCCTCCGGGGCTTGGGGCTTGGGGGAAGCGGAGGGTGCCCCCTCGGGTTCCTTAGCGGGCGGCTCCGCCCCGGCTTGGGCCTCGCCTTCCCCGGCAAGCTCCAAGAAGGGCTGGCCCGGGCGCACCTCGTCCCCCACCTTGACCAAAACCCGCTTCACCACCCCGCCCGCCTCCGCAGGCACCTCCATCACCGCCTTATCGGTCTCCAGCTCCAAGACCGGCTGGCCGGGGGCCACCTGGTCCCCTTCCTTGACCAGGACCCCCACCACCGTGGCCGCGCTCACGTTATCGCCCAACTGGGGAAGCCTAAGTTCCATGCCTCGCCTCCTAGCGCCTGTGGGGCGGCACTTCCTCTAGCTTAAGGCCTAGCTCCGCCCGCGCCTTTTCCAAGACCTCGGCCCCCACCTTGCCCTCCTCCTGGAGGAGGGCAAGGGCGGCGTAGGCGATATGCCTTGCGTCCACCTCAAAGAAGTCCCGGAGGGCCTCCCGGGTGTCCGAGCGGCCGAAACCGTCGGTGCCCAGGGCGCAGAAGGGCCGGTCCACGTAGTCCCGCACCAGGTTAGGCAGGGCCTTCAGGTAATCCGTGGCCGCCACCACCGGGCCCTCGTGCCCCTCCAGGACCGCCTTCACGTAGGGCTTCCGCGCCTTGCCGAGAAGCCGCCTCTCCCTTTCCGCCTCTATGGCGTCGTAGTACAGGGCCTTGTAGCTGGTGGCGCTCCAGACGTCCGCCACCACGCCGTATTGGGCGAGGAGCTCCTGGGCGCGGATAGTTTCGGGCAGGATGGGCCCTGCGCCCCACAGCTGCACCCTAGGGCCCTTCCCTTCCCCTTTCCGGAAAAGGTAAAGGCCCTTGAGGATCCCCTCCTTCACCTGCTCCCGGGGCTCGGGCATGGGGGGGTGGACGTAGTTCTCGTTCTCTATGGTGATGTAGTAGAAGACGTCCTCCCCTTTCCCGTACATGCGCGTAAGCCCGTCCTCCAGGATCACGGCGAACTCGTAGGCGAAGGCGGGGTCGTAGGCCAGGAGGTTGGGAGCGGCCAGGGCGTAGATATGGCTTTGGCCGTCCTGGTGTTGCAGCCCCTCCCCAAGAAGCGTGGTGCGCCCGGCGGTGGCCCCGAGGAGGAAGCCCCGCGTGCGCTGGTCGGCAGCGGCCCAGACCAGGTCCCCAATCCGTTGCAGGCCGAACATGGAGTAGGTGATGAGGAAGGGGATGGTGGGGATGCCCCAGTGGGCGTAGGCGGTGCCGGCGGCGATGAAGTCGGCCATGGCCCCAGCCTCGGTGATCCCCTCCTCCAGGATCTGGCCCTCCTTGCTCTCCTTGTAGGCGGTGAGGGTACCGGCGTCCACGGGGATGTAGAGCTGCCCCTGAGGGGAGTAGACGCCCACCTGGGCGATTAGAGCCTCCATGCCAAAGGTGCGGGCCTCGTCGGGGACGATGGGCACGATGAGCTTGCCGAGGGTGGGGTGGCGGAGGAGCTTGGCCAGGATGCGCACGAAGGCCATGGTGGTGGAGATCTCCCGTCCCCCAGAGCCCTCGTAGAACTCAAGGAAGAAGTCCTCCCCCGGCACCTCGAGGCCCCCCTGAAAGCGCACCCGCCTTTCGGGGAGGAAGCCGCCTAAGGCCATCCGCCTCTCCTTCAGGTAGCGCACCTCGGGGGAGTCCTCCCCGGGGTGGTAGTAGGGGAGGTCCTTGAGCTTCTCCTCCGGTATGGGGATGCCCAGGAAAGCCCTGGCCTCCTTAAGGTCCTCCTCCGTGAGCTTCTTCACCTGGTGGGCCACGTTCTTGGCCATGGCCGTGGGCCCCATGCCGTAGCCCTTGATGGTGCGGGCCAGGATGACCACGGGGCTTCCCTTGTGCTCCACCGCCGCCTTGTAGGCGGCGTAGATCTTCTTCAGGTCGTGCCCACCCCGGCTACGGGTGAGCTCGGTGAGCTCCTCGTCCGTCATCCCCTCAATGAGCCTCTTGAGCTCGGGGGTGTTGAAGAAGCGCTCCCTCAGCTCCTTGCCGCCAAAGGCGGCGTAGCGCTGGCTCTCCCCGTCCACCAAGGCCTCAAAGCGGCGGAGGAGGTGGCCCTCCTTGTCCTTGGCGATGAGGGCATCCCAGGCGGAGCCCCAGACGATCTTGATCACCCGCCAGCCCGCGCCCCTATAGAGCCTCTCCAGCTCCTGGATGATCTTGGAGTTGCCCCTCACGGGCCCGTCCAGGCGCTGGAGGTTGCAGTTCACCACAAAGATGAGGTTGTCCAGGTTCTCCCTGGCGGCCAGGTGCAAAGCCCCCACGGTCTCGGGCTCGTCGTGCTCCCCATCCCCCAGGAAGGCCCAGACCTTGGCGGAGCTTTTGGGCTTGAGGCCGCGGTCCTCGAGGTAGCGCATGAAGCGGGCCTGGTAGATGGCCTGGATGGGTCCCAGGCCCATGGAAACCGTGGGGAACTCCCAGAAATCCGGCATGAGCCAGGGATGGGGGTAGCTGGAAAGCCCCCGTCCCCCGGGCACCGGGGGGTGGACCTCCCGCCGGAAGTTCTCCAGCTCCGCCTCGCTAAGCCTCCCCTCCAGAAAGGCCCGGGCGTAAATCCCGGGGGAAGCGTGCCCCTGGAAGAAGACCAGGTCCCGGTCCAACCCCGCCTCCGGACCCCGGAAGAAGTGGTTGAAGCCCACCTCAAAAAGCTCGGCGATGGAGGCGTAGGTGGAGATGTGCCCCCCGATGCCGTCCGCCTTCTGGTTGGCCCGCACAACCATCATGGCGGCATTCCAGCGGAGGATGTTGGCGATGCGCCGTTCCAGTTCCATATCCCCCGGGTAAGGGGGCTCCTTCTCCTTGGGGATGGTGTTCAGGTAGGGGGTGGAAAGGCGGTTTTGCGGGAAGTACCCCTGTAGGTAAAGGTACTCGTCCAAAAGGCGCAAAAGCTCCTCCACCCGCTCAAACCCCTCCACCTGGAGGACGTACTCCAAGGACTCCACCCACTCCCGGTTCTCCACCTCCAGGAAGCGGGCCCGCTCCTCCGGGGATAGGGCCATCCAGGCTTCCTTTAGCGCGCGCTCCGTCATGCTTCCCCCCTTTGGCGGCCAACTACACTACACCGACTCATTCCCCAGTCTGGGGCAAAGGGAACCGGATGTCCAATAGAAAGGTTCAGGGCAAGGTGATAAACTTTTCTTATCATGAACCTGCGCCGCCTAAGGCTCTTCCTCTTGTTGGCGGAAGAGGGGAATTTCCACAAGGCGGCGGAGCGGGCCTACCTCTCCCAGCCCGCCCTCTCCCAGCAGATCCAGGCCCTGGAACGGGAACTGGGGGTGCGGCTCCTGGAAAGGAAACCCTTCCGCCTCACCCCGGCGGGGGAGGTGCTCAAGGAGGAAGGAGGCCGCCTCCTCCTCGAGGTGGAGGCGCTCAAGGAAAAGGTGCGCCGGGCGGGTTGGCCAACCCTCCGCTTCGGGGTACCGGAAAACCTCCTCCCCGACCTCATGCCCCTTCTAGACCACCTACGCCGGGGGCTGGGCCAGGCGGTGGAGGTCCTGGAGATGCACACCCCCGAGCAGGTGAAGGCCCTGAAGGAGGGGCGGCTGGACTACGGCCTGGCCGGGCTCCGGGTGGAGGACCCGGCCATCGGGGAGGAGCCCCTCTTGAAGGTCCCCATCGTGGTCCTCCTCCCGGAAAGCCATCCCCTGGCCGCCAAGGAGCGGGTACCCCTGGCCGCCTTGAAGGAGGAACCCTTCTTGCTCCTTCCCAAAGAGGCCCTTCCCCCCCTGCACGAGGCCTTTATGGCGGTGTTCCGCCGGGCAGGGTTTACCCCCAAGGTGGCCCGGGAGGTGGCCCGTTTTCCCCAGGCGGTGAGCCTGGTGGCCGCCGGGGTAGGGGTCTACCTCACCCTGGCCCCTTACCGCATCTTTCCCCACCCCGGGACGGTGCTCAAACCCTTGGCCGAGGAGGCGTCCCTCCAGGTTTCCCTCATCTACCGCAAAAACCCACCCCCGCCCCGCTTGGAGGAGGTGCGGGAACTCCTAAAAGCCCTGGTCCTTTAGGCCTGGAGGCCGGGGGGTTCGCCTTCCCCCCAGCTCAGCTCCACCAGGCCGATGAGCTCCTCCACGGGTACGCCGTAGTCCCGGGAAAGGCGGGTGATCTCGTGCCCAAGCCGCCGGAGATGGGCCAGCTGGGCAGGGCTCGCCTCCTGAGCCAGATCCAAGAGCCAGGAGAGCAGGGTCTCTGCCTCCTCGTCCGTGAGGCCATCGGTCAGGGCCTCGTCCTCCAAAAGCAGGTGGGCTGGGTCTTCCCTCATCGCCTCCTTAGCGTCTCCTCCGGGCGCACCAGGCCGAGCCTGCGGGCTAGGGCCTCGAGGTGGGCGGGGTCCTGGGCCGCCGCCACCTGGGTCCTAAGCTCGGCCACCCGGGCCTCGGCCCGGGCGATGGCCTCCTCTAGCCTAGCCCTTTCCCCCGCCAAGCGGTAGGCCCGCACCCCCTCCTGGCCCAAAAGGAAAAGGGCATGGGCCACCCCCAGGGCGAAGACCAGGTGCAGGATGCGGTAGACGGGCCGCTCCAAGGTGGCCCCATTATACCCCGGCTGGGCGCTTGCGGTTTAGCCAGAACCCTCTCAAAATAAGAAGGAGAAGCTTGGCAAAAGTTCCTCCAGAAGAAGCGCCTTTGGGGCGGAAGTTGTGGATTATACTTGTTTAACATCGCTCAAGTGTTGCATTTGCACACACCCTATGTATACTGGAATTGAAAGGAAGGAGGAGCCATGCCAAGGACCAAGGAAAGGGAAAACTATCGGGCGCGGCTAAAAGCGGTGGGGTTGCGGCACACCTTGCCCCGGGAGCGTATCCTAAGCTTCCTGGACCGGAAGAACGTCCACCCCACCCCGGAGGAGCTCTACCAGGGCCTGAAGAAGCGGGGCTACGATATCGGCCTTTCCACCGTTTACCTGAACCTGCACGTCCTGCGGGAGCACGGCCTCATCTACGAGTTCAAGGATCCCAAGGGCTACACCCGGTACGACGGGTACAACGAGCCCCACCTGCACCTGGTCTGCACCTCCTGCGGCAAGGTGGAGGACCTCCTGCTGAAGAACCTGCCCGAGCTGGACCTCGAGCCCGCCCTCAAAGCGGCCGCCGAGCGCACGGGCTGGGCCCTGGAGGGCTTCCGCCTGGAGTTCCGGGGCAAGTGCCCAAACTGCCAGGGCTAAGGGAGGCGGCTTAAGGGCCCGGGGGATTCCCCGGGCCCCGTTTACCCTTGGGCCAAGGTTTCCGCCAGGCGCAGGACGGTCCGCACCCCGAAGCCCGTCCCCCCTTCCGGCCCCAGGGCGTGGGCCTTCTTGGCAAAAGCGGGCCCGGCGATGTCCAGGTGGACCAGGGGCACCTTCACGAACTCCGCCAGAAAAAGGGCCGCGGTGATGGCCCCGCCGTTTCGGTCCCCCACGTTCTTCAGGTCGGCCACGGGGCTTTTAAGCTTCTCCCGGTAGGCCTTTTCCAAGGGCATGGGCCAGACCTTCTCCCCAGCCTCCTCCGCCGCCTTCCGCACCTTTTCCCCAAAGTCCGCTTCCGTGGCGAAAAGGGCCGCCACCTCCTCCCCCAAGGCCACCACCGCCGCCCCCGTGAGGGTGGAAAGCTCCAGGATGCGCTCGGCCCCTTGCCGCTCCGCATAGGCCAGGGCGTCCGCCAGGGTGAGGCGCCCTTCGGCGTCGGTGTTCATCACCTCCACGGTCTTGCCGGAAAGGGTCTTGAGCACATCCCCCACCCGGTAGGCCCGGCCCGAGATCAGGTTCTCGCAGGCGGCCACATAGCCCCACAGCTCTAAGGGAAGGCCGAGGAGGGCCGCCGCCTTAAAGGCCCCGAGCACCGCCGCCGCCCCCGCCATGTCCGACTTCATGGTGACCATGCTCTCCGTGGGCTTTAGGGAGTAGCCCCCGGAGTCAAAGGTGAGGCCCTTGCCCACCAGGTCCAGCCTCCCCTTGGCCCCTTCCGGGCGGTAGCGGAGGCAAATAAAGCGGGGCGGGTTTTCCGAGCCTTGCGCCACCGCCAGGAAAGCCCCCATGCCCAGCTCCCGGATGGCCTTTTCGTCCAGGACCTCCACCTCCACCCCAAGCGCCCTTAGGGAGAGGGCCGCCTCCGCCAGGGCCTCGGGGGTGAGGAGGTTTGGGGGCTCGTTCACCAGGTCGCGGGCGAAGTAAACCCCTTCCGCCACCTTTCTCGCCCGCGCCAACGCCTCGGGCTCGGCGCCGCAAAGCTCCAAGGCCAAGGGCTTTTCCTCCTTCTCCGTCTTGTGGCGGGTGTAGCGGTAGGCTCCCAAATAGAGCCCTTCCGCCAAGGGATAGGTTTCCGCCACCTCCTCCACAAGTACCCGGGGGAAGGATAGCCGCCCGAGGACCTGGGCAAGCCGGCCCCCAGCCGCCCTCAGGTCCTCCCCCAGGGCGAAGAGGAGGACATGCCCTTCCGGCGTGGCGAGGAGGAGGTGGTCCCCCGCCTCCTTAAGCCCCGCCCCCTTCCAGGACCGGCGCAGAAGCCCGCCCAAACGGGCGTCCAGGGCCTCCCCTTGGGGCAAAAGGGCTCCTTTGTGCACGAAGGCCACCTTCAAGGGTGCTTCCGCTTCCAGAAAGCTTGCCTGGCTAGCGCTTAGGGTGATCACGCCTAGGGTTATACCACGCCGCCCGTGGCAGAATGGGAAGGATGCGCTTCTTGCTCTTGGCCAAACCGGCGGCCCTGGGGGGGGCTGCGGCCCTCGAGGGCGTGATGATGAAGGCCCCCTGGGCCTGGGCCCTGGCGGTCCGGCTCCCGAACGGCCAAATCCACGTGGAGCGCCACGAGGAGCCTGCCCTCACCGAGCGCTACCCTTTAGCCCGCCTCCCCCTCCTCCGCGGGGTGGTGGCCCTCTTGGACGCCCTTTCCGTGAGCTACCGGGCCCTGGCCCGGAGCGCCGAGCTTGCGGGGGAGGAGGAGATGCCCAAGGGGGCGCTTTGGGGCACCGTGGCCTTTAGCCTCCTTTTGGGCATCGCCCTCTTCATCGTCCTGCCCGGCTTCCTCTCGGGGCTCTTGGTAGACCCCGCCCGCCACCCGGTGCTGTACAACCTCCTGGCGGGGCTCCTCAAGGTAGGCATCCTTTTGGGCTACCTCGGTTTCATCGGCCGCATGCCGGAGATCCAGCGCTTTTTCATGTACCACGGGGCGGAGCACAAGGCCATCCACGCCTACGAGAAGGGCCTCCCCCTCACGGTGGAAAACGTCCTGGCCCAGCCCCGCTTCCACCCCCGGTGCGGCACCACCTTTTTGGCCTTCGTCATCGTGGTTTCCGTGCTGGTCTATAGCCTCATCCCCGCCCCCGAGGTGCTCTGGTGGCGCCTTCTGGCCCGGGTCCTCTTCCTGCCCCTGGTGGCGGCCTTGGCCTTTGAGCTCCTCTACTTCTCCGCCCGGCACGACGACCCCGTCTCCCGCCTCCTCCGGGGGCTGGGCTTCCGCTTCCAGGCCCTCACCGTGGCCGAGCCCACGCCCGACATGGTGGAGGTGGCCATCAGGAGCACGGAGGCGGCGGTGGGGGAAAAGGTGGTGGCGTGAGGCGAAGCGTCCTGGTGGCCATGTCCGGAGGGGTGGACTCCTCCGTCTCCGCCTACCTCCTGAAGGAGGCGGGCTACGAGGTGGTGGGGGCCATGATGCGCTTTTGGCCCGACCTGCCCCCCGTGAGCCTGGAAACGGGCGCGGCCCGGGCCTGGGAGAGCTGCTGCACCCCGGACGCCGCCTACGAGGCGAGGAGGGTGGCGGACCTCCTGGGCATCCCCTTCTACCTCCTGGACTACCGGGAGGTCTTTGAGGAGGCCATCATCGCCCCCTTCCTGGAGGACTACGCCCGGGGGCGCACCCCCAACCCCTGCGCCCGGTGCAACACCTTCGTCAAGTTCGGCGCCCTCCTGAAGCAGGCCAGGCGCCTGGGCCTGGACTACGTGGCCACCGGCCACTACGTGCGCCGCGAGGGCGAGGCCCTCCTGAGGGGCCTGGACAAGGAGAAGGACCAGAGCTACTTCCTCTGGGGTACCCCCAAGGAGGCCCTTCCCCACCTCCTCTTCCCCGTGGGCCACCTGACCAAGAAGGAGGTGCGGCAGATCGCCCAAGAAGCGGGCCTCCCCACGGCCAGGAAGCCGGAAAGCCAGAACCTCTGCTTCGTGGCCGGGGACCTGAAGGGCTTCCTCAAGGAGCGCCTGAAGGCGCGGCCCGGCCCCCTGGTGGACGTCCTCACCGGGGAGGTGGTGGGCCAGCACGAGGGGGCGAGCCTCTACACCCTAGGCCAGCGGAAGGGCCTGGGCCTTTGGAAGACCCACCTGGAGCGCTACGTGGTGGGCCTGGACGTGGAGCGGAACGTGGTCTACGTGGGGCCCAAGGAGGCCGCCCTTTGGG